>Ga0182017_10002670_pt1 | contig 13475 bp, 12 predicted proteins | sample 712E3DmetaG_FD_120492 | JGI IMG/M metagenome (GOLD analysis project Ga0182017, IMG submission 120492) | Permafrost microbial communities from Stordalen Mire, Sweden - 712E3D metaG | ecosystem: Environmental > Terrestrial > Soil > Wetlands > Permafrost | place: Sweden: Stordalen | collected... | reverse complement strand
GCACAGCGACACGAATCTCAACCCCGGCGGGAGCATCGCCGAAAACGGGTACCGCGAATCCGGCTCCCCTCGGCCTGCTCGGGTTCGGCATGACCACCATCCTGCTGAACTTCCACAACGCGGGGTTGTTCCCGCTCAGCACGATGATCATGGGGATGGGCGTCTTCGTGGGAGGCTTTGCCCAGATCATCGCCGGCATCATGGAATTCAAGAAGAACAACACCTTCGGGATGACGGCGTTCTGCGCGTACGGGTTCTTCTGGCTGAGCCTCGTTGCGGTGTGGACCTTTCCGGCCCTTGGCATTGCGGACGCCTCATCGGCATTCTCCATGGGCTTTTACCTCGTGATCTGGGGACTCTTCACGGCAGGCATGTTTTTCGGAACTTTGAAAATGACGCGCGTTCACCAGCTTGTCTTCGCCTCCCTGGCGGTCCTGTTCTTTCTCCTTGCGATTTCGGATTTCACCGAAAACGAGGCCGTACGGATGGTCGCGGGCATCGAGGGAATCGTCTGCGGCCTTTCGGCCCTCTATGGCGCGATAGCCCTGGTGCTGAACGAGCAATTCGGAAGAACGGTCCTACCGATGGGAAACCGCGGGAAATAGCGGCAAGTCGCAATTTCTCCGAAAAGCTCTGCTCAGACCCGTGCGGGCGTGCCTGAAAAGCTCGAGGCCGGTGCTGGTTGTCGACGCCTCACTCATGCCAGCGCCTTCTCGATCTGCTCCAGGTGATGTTCACGGTGCCCTGCCCTGTTCAGCCGGAAGGGTTTCCCCTCGGTTTCTATACGGGAGATGAGCTCGGGATCCAGGGCGTCGATAGCGGCGTCGATCGCCTCGGCGGCATCGACGACCAGGCGTTTCATCTCACTTGGTGCTACTGCGTTGAAAAGCGGCCGTGTCGCGTCGTTCACAATGTCGATGTCCAGCGGGGAAGGCACGACGCCTGCCTTCTTCCAGCGCATCAGGATCGCGACGGACCGAAAATCGTAAAAGGCCATGTGTCCGAGCAGGCCGCAGATGGTCCAGTCCGTCCCGCCGGCGTGCTTCCCCAGGTCCTTGTCAGAAAGGCGCGTGGTGAGGGCCACCAACCGTTGCCGCCATACTGCGTTCTGCGCCGAGTATGCATTACTCATTTGTCGAACCTCATCTCTGAAGCAGCGCCAGGATGTTCTCCGTGGGCACTGTCGCCTGGATGTTGTGGACGTTGTTGAAGACGAAACCGCCACCGACCCCAAAGGTACGGCTGTTTCGTGAAGCCTCCTGGCGCACCTGGTCCGCTGTGCCGAATGCAAGGGTGTGCTGCGCGTCAACCGCCCCGCCCCAGAACACGAACTTCTCACCGTACTTGCCCTTCAATACCTCGGGGCTCATGCCCGCCGCGGAGATCTGGACCGGGTTGAGGATGTCGACGCCGGCCTCGGCGAAGTCGTCGAGGTAGGCAACGATCGAACCACACGTGTGGTAGAAGGTCTTCCACCCGGTGTGCTCGTGCACCCACCCGTTCATCACTGCGTGCAGAGGCTTGAACATCTCCCGGTAGGCATTGGGGGAGATGAATGGGCCATTCTGCGAGCCGAAGTCGGTGCCGCTCATGACGACCACGTCGATCCTGTCCCCCACGGCCTGGCGGTACATCGCGAGGTTCTTCATCTGCAGCTCAAGCTGAAGATGAAAGATTTCATTTACGTACTCCTTGCGTGTGAGAGTGGAGACGTACCATTCCTCGGGGTCCCTGATGCCCTTCGGGTGCAGCACCGCGGGTCCGGGGACTGTGGAGATGTCGCCGAAACCCGCGCCCCAGAAGTTGCCCAGGAGGCCGTACTCGGAGTTCTTGTACCACCAGCGGGAAGTCTCCTCGATGAAGCGCAGTTCCTCCTCCGTGTAAAGGGAATAGGTCTGCGCCACCCACTCCCGGGGATCCAGCTTCGACTCGTCGATGGGCTCCTGCCGGATAATGGTGTCGAAGTAGTACCCGCCGCTGGGCATGCGACCCGAGGGTGGGGCGGAACGGTCCCCTTTCGGGTATTGCACGATGTCGCCGCTGGGCTGCACGTCGTACTCGAAATGGCCCGACACCTCCACCTCCGTGCCGTCGAACATCCGGAAGGGTTTCCAGTGCTCGTTGCGATAGCCGAACATGGTGGTGGGCAGCTGGATGCCGAAAGTGTCCACGCCCAGCGCCTTCTTTACAGGCTCCTCCACCTCGGCGAGCATCTGGTAGGGGTCGTATACACGGATCGTGCCGGTCGTGATGCCGAGTGACTTTTTCAACCGCGCATAGGCGCTGGCCTGGATGCCGGTGACCAGCGTGCTGCCCAGGTCCAGCGGCGGCCGGTCCGGTTGCTCGTGATGGATGGCTTTGCGAAGACGCTCCCGGGATGTCATGTCATTCTCCCCCATGGGGCGAATGATAGAGGAGCGTCAGTCGGGCGGCAAGCCCGCGGTCACCGTGCATGGTGACCGACGCGTCAAGCGATGTAACCATCAGCGGAGAGTTTTTCGTGCGCGATCTTCAGCTTTCTGTCCACGTCGATTCCGTGGGGGCAGAGTTTTGAAAGCCTGCTGTAATCTCTTGCAGGTTCGACCTTCGGCTGCAGGGCCGCGTATTCCTTCATTGCGACATCCTTCTGGAGGAACCACTGCTTCAGGCGCTCGCGCAGGGCGTAATCGGCAGAATCTCGCACACGCATGTCGTCCATCTGGCGGTCGAATACCGCTTCCAGGAGGAACACCGACTGTGGGTCGAACTCGTCGGTGCGGCATTTTCCGCACAGGCGGCACACGTAGTCTCCAAGCTCGGGAGCCGTGCGGTAGACTTCTTCCTTCTCGGTGTCTGTCATGGGCTTGAACCGGGAGAGCATCTCGAGGTCCGCCTTGAGCATCGCATCGGAATTGATGCCCGCCACCACGGTTGCCACGGGCATGCTCAGGGCGTAACGGAAGGCCGGCACGGGGGACTTGTAAAGGTACCCATCCCCAAAGGCCTTCATGGCGATGAGCCCGGTGCCCCTCTGCCGGCACAGCGGGAGAAGGTCATTTTCCACGGTCGGGAAGTTGAAGCGGTCGAAGTAATTGAAGACGGTCATGAGCGCGTCGAATCGGTGGAGCTTCACCGCGTGCAGGAGGCCATCGGGCCTTCCGTGCCCGCTGATGGCAACGAACCGGAGCTTTCCCGCCTTCCGTGCCTCCTCCGCGCCCTCCAGGGCCCCGCCGGGACCCAGGATCGCGTCCGCCTCTGCTTCAGTCTGCACCGAGTGCATGAACATCAGGTCCACGTGATCGGTCTTCAGGTTGCGCAGGCTGCCCTCGAGGCTCAACAGGAATCCTGCGCGCGTCCTCTCCGTGCTCTTTGTGGCCAGCACGTACTCGGTGCGACGGTGCGAGACCGCGGCGCCGATCTTCGACTCGGATTTTCCGTCCCCGTAGCCGGCCGCGGTCTCGATGTAACTGCCGCCGCTGTCCAGGTATCCTCCGAGGAGACGTGCCGCGTCGGCGGTCGGGATCTCCACGAGGTGGAATCCGCCGAATCCCAGCGCCGAGACCTGAAGCCCCGTCGTCCCGAGCGCACGCTTTTCCATCTCATCCTCCCTGCGCGGCAATTGCCCGCGGCTCTTCGTCCCGTTCCAGGCCCTGCTGTTTCCAGAGGGTAAAGTACAAGCCTTTTTTTCTCAGGAGCTCAAGGTGCGCGCCCTGCTCAACCACCCTTCCCTTCTTCAATACCACGATCCTGTCCGCGCCCGCCACCGTGGAGAGCCGGTGCGCGATGAGCAGGGTGACGAAGCTCGGCCGGGTCCTGATGATCCCGTCGATGGTACGCGTGATCTCCTTTTCCGTCTCGGTGTCGAGCGAGCTGGTGGCCTCGTCGAAGATCAGCAGGTCGGGCTTCCTCAAGAGGGCGCGGGCGATGGCAAGCCTCTGCCGCTCGCCGCCGGAGAGCTTCAGCCCTCCCTCGCCGATGCGCGTGTCCAGGCCCTGGCGCGACCTCTCCAGAAGGCCGCGCAGCTGCGCCGCCTCGAGACTCGCCATGCAGTCATCGTCAGTTGCATCCTGTTGAACGAACTTCAGGTTGTCCCGGATGGTGCCCGCGAACAACTCGATGGCCTGCGGAACAAACCCGACGCGCGCGCGCAGGAGATCGTAGTTGACCTCGGCGGAATCCACCCCGTTGAAGAGGATCCGGCCGTAGTCCGGGCGGTACAAACCAAGGAGGAGCTTGATGAGGGTGCTCTTGCCGGCGCCGGACGGGCCGACGAATGCCACGCTTTCTCCGGATCGGGCGGAGAAAGTGACGTCGAGCAGCGCTGAATCCTTCGCGCCCGGGTGACTGTAGGTCACCCCGGAGAAGTCCAGGGACTCGATGCCGTCGGGCACCATGCCACCGGGGTTTCGCGGGGCCGGTTCCTGCGCGAGGATCTTTTCCACGTTGTCCAGGCTCGCCTTGGTTTCGGAGTACTTCGTGACCACGTTCCCGATTTCACCGAGCGGCGAAAAGATGGCGAAGGAGTAGAACATGAGGCTGAAGAACTCCCCGAGGGTGATGAGCTTGAAGTAGGCGAGGATGAGCATCTGCAGGAGGAACAGCGCGCGGAAGAAGTTGATCGCGGTGCCCTGGAAGAACATGAGCATCCGGACGGTCTTCACCTTTGCCAGCTCGAGGTCCAGGATCTTCTGGTTTGTCGCATTCAGCCGGTCGATCTCCTGCGTCTCCAGCCCAAGGCTCTTGATCAGCTCTATGTTGCGAAGGCTCTCCGTCGTGGAACCGGCCAGCGCGTTGGTTTCGGAGAAGATCGACGCCTGCACCTTCTTGATCCTGCGGCCCAGGGAGGAGACCAGCAGGCCAAGAACGGGCGCGAGGATGAGGAGCGCCACGGCGATTGACCAATGGACGAAGAAGGAATAGATGAGAACGAGCACGAGGGTGAGCGAGGACAGGAACACGCTGTTGATCGACTGGCTGATCATGTCCCGGCTGTCCAGGCGCGCTTTCTGCAGCTGCTGAAGCACGGCGCCGCTCTGCTGGTCCTCGAATGCCCGGTAGGGCAGCCTCAGCGAGTGCGCGATGCCGTCCGCGTACATGTTCGCGCCGACGGACTGTGAGACGACGTTGACGTAGTAGTCCTGGAAGTTCTTCGCGATGCGGCTCACCATCGCCACGCCGATGAACGCGAGGATCATGAGCGTCACGCCGCGGATGAACTCCGGCCATGGCATCGTCCCGAAGCCCGCACCGTACTTGTCGATGATGATTCGGAAGATCTGGGGATCCAGGAGGGAAAAGACCTGGTTGATCACGGCGAGAACAATCGCGAACACGACCATCTTCCGAAACGGGCGAATGTAGGAGAGAAGGAGCTGCATGCGCTAAGATACTACCCTCGTTTTGATATCGTCACCCTTTCTCACTTGATGTGCATTGGAACGGCGGGTGGGTGAGATTCGTTTCATGCCCCGGCCATCGATGGTGAACCAGACCTTCTGTTGCGGGGTTCGCAGAAGCCGTCCCGCATACACGCGATTCAGGTTGGCCTGTCTGACCAAGGTGGAGAGAATCCACCTTTCTCCCTATTCGACGCTTTTCGGTACTCTCGGGCGATCAGTCGCGTCACTGACCGCGGTTGCCTCATCGTCAGCTCCCCCATTGCGTTCCCCTTGTGGCTGTTCAGAACGCCAAAGAGGACGAAATCGGCGAATCAGATGAGTCAATGCGCCTTCCTTCACAAGGGCGCTCGCGTTCTGCCAGAAACCAGACAGAAGGAGTTTACGATTGAAATGGGTGCTTGTTGGATTCGTAGCGAGTCTTGAGATCCTGTTTTTTATCAAAAATACGCACTCCATGTACGGCATCAATATTCTGGCTCATCTGCTATTCGCAGTCATTCTCATCATCCAGGGAATCAAGAGAATGCATGATAGTCTGATCATTTGACGAAAAGCCAATTCAATAATAGAATCCTTTCAAGCGCGCTGACATCCAGAAATGTCGAAAGGGGAAAATGTATGACGATCTGGCATGCATTGTTTTTTTTCAGGGGTAGAATGCGCAGGAAGGATTTTTGGCTGAAGGGGTTCCTTGTTTTCCTTCCGATCTACGTCCTGTCCGGTATTTTAATGGCCCTGGGCACTCCAGGGGGAGTAACGAACGCCGTCTTTTACGTCGGGTTGATCATCATGCTTTTATGGTTATGGCCGGCTCTGGCTCTGATCATCAAGCGCCTGCACGACCGAAATTTGTCGGGTTGGTTTGCGGCGACTCTGCTCATTCCGGTTGTAAACGCAGGGTTCGCCATCTGGATGTTCATTGTTGTCGGGTTCATCAAGGGCACCACGGGTGGCAACAGATTCGGTGAAGATCCGTTGGCTGAGGAGGGTGCGGCCGTCGATAAGCCGGTGCTGTCAAATGACAAACGGATTGTGGTGAGCAAATTCAAGACGGATGGAGCCGCCGTCAAGGCCGGCATAAGTGCCGAAATCCTTGCACACATATTGAAAGATGAGATTGGCAGAAGAATCCAGAAAATGGGCTATGCGGCAACGGAGAGCAACGATAATGGCGGGACGATCGATGGTTCCTTCATCATGATTGATGAAGGCAACAGATTCCTCAGGTATATGATGTTCGGACTGGGCTCCGCCAAGGTGCAGGTGGAAGGCGCGATCAGGCAAGGCGGAACCGTACTCAAGGAGTTCGATTTTATCGGCAAGGGTCGGGGTGGCATCTTCGGCGGGAGCGGAGAGAAGCTCCTTGAGGTTGCCACAAGAAGGGTTGCGAGCGATATAGGCAATCTCTTCCATTCGCTGTAGGGGATGACTCAAATGCCGGAGGAAGTGAAAAGAAGTCGAAAGCAGTGGGAAGCCTTTGTCGAGATCGACGCCGGAAATACCGATGCGAGCACGCTCTTGAAACAGATGATGGCGGACGGCTTTACCGAACAGGAAGCGAGAGTCCTGCTCGCGCGGAAAAAGCATTCGAGAACAAAGACAAACATCTTGATCTTGCTTCTGGGCATCGCCCTTTTTTTTCTGGGCATAATGTTGACCGTCAGTTCATACAGCACGGTATCCTCGTCCGGCGGCAAGTACTTTGTATTCTTCGGCGCGGTCATTGTCGGGATCCTTCTCTTCATTTATGGCGTGGTCAAGCTGGTCGCGCGAAAAGGGTGATTCAAGGGTCCATACCCCCCCTTGAAACAGCATAGGAGGTCAGAACAACTCGAACAATATTTTACGGAACGGATACCAATGCGAATTGCACCGATCCCCAGCGCCTGAAATCCTCTGCTATTTGCTGCACTATCAGACCATCTCGCTCACGCCCGACGAATGGGGATGCCCTCTTCAGTCCTTCAAGGCGATCGGGAAATCCGGAACGTTCGGCGGCTTCGTCGTCGTCGGCGTCTGCTTGCCCCCTGTAAGCTGCTTCACCCGTTCAGAGAGGTAAAGGTCGAGCATGTTGACCGTCACACGCCCCCCCTGGCCGTAGGCTGCAGCTCCCCGAAGGCCCTCCAAAAGGGCCTTCGTGAAAGCGCCGTTGCCCCATGCAGGGTCTTCATACGAGTATTGGCTGCCTGTACTTGAGGCGAAGACAACGGCACCATTTTCCGTGGAGGCCAGCTCGTTTATCACTCCGACAATATCGCGCTCGGCGCCCGCGGCGCGACGTCCCGCCATGAGGTTGCCTGAATGGCAGGTGTCGATAAAGAACAGGACCTTTCCCGCGATGGAGGACACCGTGTTCTTGATGTCGGAGAAGGGGACCCCGGTAGCCTTCAGCCGGTCCACGTCCGCCTCAACGGGCAGATAGTAGTAGTTGCCGTTGGAATCGTTGATGCCATGGCCCGAGAAAAAGATCACTGCGATGTCCTTGCTTGTGGTCTGCTTTTGTATCCACTCCAAGCTGTCGAGGATGTCGACCTTGTTGGCCTGGGCGTCCGTGAGGACTTTGCTCTGAACTCCCCGGTACAAAGGACTGCCCTTGTTGAGCAATGCCGCAAAGTCGTGAGCATCCGTGGCGGCGTAGGTCAGGCGGTACTCGGGCTTCTGATAGTCCGAAACACCTACCGACAGGACGTAGAGCATGGGCTTGATAACAAACTCCTCCTGAGCCGCCGCGGACCCCTTCCACAGGAGCCTGACGCTTGCTGCCTCCGAAGGGCCGTTCTTGTTCTCGGCGATGAGGGAAACCGTGCAATCGCGGGAAGGGAGATCCAACTCCAGGCTCTGATCGGTATCCGAGGCGGCTACGACATTGAGCCCGCGCGCACCTTCCATCGGCCTTCCGTCGACCAGGGCCCGTATCGAGGTCACGGGAGCGTCGGCAGAAGTTCGCAAGCGGTAACGCATCGTGAACTTGCTCGCGCTGAAGGTGCCCTCCTGGTCGGGGCTTGTGATCAAGATGATGGGAGGACGCCTGCTCAGGATAGACGCAGAATCCTGTCGCCTTCCTGATTCGGAATTGGCCGAAGAAAGGGCCCGCCCTTCGTCGAGCGTGGCGAGGACAAGGTTGATGACGTCAGGGCGATAGTATGTCCCGCGGAAGTGAGCCGCGGGGAAGAAATCCGCCGCGGCGTCCATCCCGTTGTTGATCTGCCAGCCGATCAGATCCTCGCCGCCCGGGCTCGCATCATAGTAGCCCGAGGGGGTCCAGAGAACCCAGCGCTTGCCGTCTGGGTTGGGATAAAGAGTTAAGAGCTCTTGACCATCGGTGAGACGGTACCACCGCAGGGTTCCGTCTCCGAGGGCCGCTACAACCAGCCGGCCATCGGAGGAGACGTTGATGCTCCAGGTCATGTCCGGGATCCCTGTCTTCCATAGTTGCTTGCCGTCCTTATTGAAGGAGTAAATACTCCAAGCGGCGCCCAGGACGAACTGCCTCGACCCCGGGGCGATGGCAAGAGAGCGGGACACCTCATTCTTGTCGAGGAGCAGCGGCTTTCCATCAAGGCTGGGGTTGTAGCGGTTCCGCCAGTTTTCAATTCTAAGGCTCTTGGTGTCGGCCAGTTTCAAGTCTGAAGACGGGGCTTTCAAGGCAAGGCTGCGCGTAGCCGTGTCGAAGCTCCATGTGCTGGAGCTCCCCTCCTTTCCGTTGAAGGAGATTGTTCGGGCATCGGGCCCGAGCTTGAAGGCATTCTCCCTCCAGAACGCGATGATCGGCGCGTCCACGCTCGTCTTGACCTTGCCCGAGACGTCAAGGATTGACCAGAACGGGTCCGCTCCTCCGCTGAGAAGTCCGCCGCCTGGCATCGCCTGCGCGCACAAGATCGAATCGGTCCCCCCGGGTTTTACGTCATGATACGGCCCCTTGCCTCCTTCCCCCCACATGCGGAGCACCGCCATCCCGCCCGCCATCCAGCTGCCTCCCGCGTACAGGCTCTCGCCATCACTGCTGAAGCGGACCGCCGACAGGCTGAGCGCCGAGCAGTTCGACAAATCCGGGGCATAGGCGAGCGTCATCTGCTTCGAGGAAACAGAAAGGACTTGGACCTGGGGAGGATCCTTATAGCCGACGGCGAGGAGGCTGCCGTCCGGGTTGAAGGAAAGGCCCAGAGGATGCGCGCCCGTGCCGCAGTCGTACTCCAACAGCTTCTCCAGCCTGTCTCCCAAACGATAGTAGCGGATCTTGCTGTCGTAGGAGCTTGTCGCCATGGTCCAAGCGCCATCACGACGAACGAAATCGAGGCGATAGCAGGAGTCGCCGACATTTTCGTCGGTTCCCACAAGGGACCAGTCGCGGCAACTCCACACGGCGCAGCCGCTCTTGCCACCAAGGACCGCGGCGAGATACTCGCCGTCCGGCGTGAATTGAAGACTGAATACCGTGTTTCCCAATCCCGAAAGCCGCTTGATCATCTGGCCGCTCTGCCGATCGAAAAGGTACACTGAAGCTTCCCAGTCCAAGCCTCCCATGGCGGCCACGCTCCCGTCAGGCGAGAGAGCACACGCGTAGAGAAAGCCGTTGCTCGAGTCCGCCTCGGAGGGTACACGGTAGACCCGGAGAAGTTGGCCACTCGAGGCGTCCCAGAGTCTCGCGGTCTTGTCGAGGGAGCAGGTGATGATGAAGCGGCCCTGACCGTCTGTTCCGACCTGCTGTCCCGTCGACGAATGCATTCCGAGCTCCAGGCGACGAATGGGGACTTGCGGGGGGCCGTCTGTCGAAACCGTGGCGGGCGATTGATTTGTTGCGCAAGATGTCGCGACGAGGACGACGATGACCATCGCGAGGGTTCTCCAGTTTTGAAGGTTCATTCCTGTCACTCTCCTCCCGCCGAACGTCTGGTTATTTCCTGCCACCCCAACAGCTGGCTGCTGCTGTTTCCGCTCGCTGGCCATGCGCATCCCCCGAGAAAACGCTACCGGGAGATCGGGTATAACATAGGGGCCGGGCATACGAACCTTGGCGAGCTTTGCTCTGAGTATTGTATTCTGCGGCTGGGAGGAGTTCAAGCTGAGGCAGCTCTCACATCAGAGCTATGGCCGAGAACCCCTTTCAGCATAAGTACCCATGTTTCTACGCATGCGTGTGCCGGGCATGCGCTGTATTGTCGACGGGAATCCCAAGCTCGAAGATAGCCGTCATCAAGGGGATTGCGGTTGTCCTGTCAGCAGTTCTGAGGAGGTGATTCATGTCGAAAAGGAAACAACTTATAGGTTCGATCCTGTTGGGTATTGTGCTGATTGTGGCAGGGGGTCTGCTGTCCACCTACACTTCGGTTTTGTTGGTCATTGGAGTCGTGTGGATCTACGTCGCGCCCGCTTTTTTCGCAAGCAGGTACGGGAAGGATCTTGGAATGCCAGGAGGATCCATTGTGATACCGAGCCTGTTCTTGCCGGTCATCATTCCCGCCGTGGTGGCCGCATGGTCGAAGCCGACCCTGCCTCAACTCTCGCAGGAAACCCAGATCCTTGGCAAGACCATCCGAGAGTGGGGGCTGGGTGAAGCAATCCAGGCTTTCCGGACGAACATGTTTTTGGGGCGTGGAGGAAAGACGCTCATTCTGGCAAAGGAAGGCATTATTGGCGACGATCGCCGCATATCCGGAGCAGTTTCCTGGAACCAGGTCAAGGAAGTGTTCCAGACTCTCCAGGACCGGTACCTTAACGGTTCCCACACTGCGAGTATCAGGATATACCAGATGTCCTTGGCAGATGGCAGGAAGGTCGTGGTAGATGGGCGGTACGGCAACATCGAAATCCTCGGGCAAAAGATACAGGCTGCTGTCACGCAGTCACTTTACCAGCCTGTATCCCAGGCTCTTGGACGCGGCGAACCACTCGTTTTCGGCCAGGTGGGAATAAGCGCCTCCGGCATAAGCGTCAAAGGAAACCAACTTCCATGGGCAGAAGCAAATGACGTGACCATAAAATCAGGTTTTCTGGTCGTATCGCGGAACGCCAAGAGCCGGTCAGAATACGCAGTCAAGCGTTCCTCTGAGGCGATTATCGGAGGCTTGACGAGAGTCGCTGGCAGGGCAAGCCCTGTCTTGGAGAGAGGCCACGGCGTTCAGTGGATGAAGCTGGCGGCCTCAAGCGTCCCTAACATCTATCTGGTGGTGCTGCTCGCGAAAGAATTAATCGGTCATTCAGTCAAGAAGAATACTATTCCTTCCGCGGAAAGCGCTCGAGAGAGATAACATTATGGAAAGAATAAAAGAGGTGCATTTGTATATTGAGGGTCAAGGGAATCAGAGACTTGTCAATGAAATTATTCAAGCTCTTCATCCCGAATTCCTTGGAATGACCGGTCTCAAAATACAATTACATGATGTCATGGATTGGCCGGATAAGCCCTTCGTCTTTGCGGCTGTTGATTTGAGGATGAATAGCGGAATCAAATTGACGACAGAAAACTGCCTTACTCAAGACGGTTCAGCGTATGGAAAAAGATTGTATCTTATCATGCTCAAGTGAAATAGACTTCCGAAGCCCTGGTCGCAGTCGTCACTATCGGGGGGGTTCTCCCCCGGTTGTGAGCCTATTGATCATCTGTGTGCGATTCCTCACGTCCAGTTTGTCATATATGTTCTCTATGTGTCGTTCGACTGTTCTTGGGCTCAGCAATAAAAGAGTGGAAATCTGACGAGGTCTCAATCTTCGGCAAATAAGCGATGCGATCTCAGCCTCGCGTCGGCTCAGCAGCCTGCAGTTTTCTCGCAACTCGGCGGCGGTATACGCATGGGCCAAAATCGTGTCCTGCTTTTTCAAAATGGCAAAAAGATTTTGCAGGTGTGGTTGAAGGCATTTCAGTATTCGCTCATCGCGGTCAGAGAACTTCCTGATTCCTGCTCGCCCGATCGCTATGGTAGCTTCTTCCGTGCTTTCGGAATCAAAGAAAAGAAGACCCGCACTCATGTTTATCCCCACTAATCTTTTCACGTAGTCTTTCGTGATTTCCAGCTCCTGCAGGGTGCTGTTGCGGTAGTCGAATAGATAGGGCTCCTGTTTCATGGAAACAAGCTGGTGTATTGTATCGATTCTATAGTAATGATTCAGATATGCTTTCTCGGCTTCCGGCGGGACATTCATGGAATACGATGTGATTGGTGGTATTGCGCACAGAACAGCATCAACACATGACAGCTTGCAGAGGATAGCCCAGGACATGTCGCAGGGAATCAAGGAAGGCAACTCTGCGATAGCGCGTGACACCATATCACCGAGGGCGCGTTCCTGCCCTATGCTGGCAATGAAATCCAGGATCCTCTTCCACGGAAAAAGATTGTTGCCTTCCATAGAATGACAGCCGGTCTGTTCATGATAGCACAGTGGGAGGTCTTGTCCAGCGAGGTTCGCGATCCGACCTCAGAGAACACCTTTGCTGTCCGATGTCTTTCTGGAAGCGATCCAATCGACACTCGAGGCATTGCGCTTGTATTGCTTCGACTGTAGAATCGATCAGAAAAGGGCGAACATGAAAAAAACATGGTCTACCGCAATGGTTTTGATCTCTTCAGTTCTTGGTCTCCTCGGCTGCTCGGCCGCTTCGTCTTCAAACGCCTCATATCATATGTATGTGGCAAATTGCGTCGACAGTACCGTCTGGACTTACACAATCGACGCAAAAACCGGGGCTCTAGGTCAGCTGACTGGCTCCCCGGTCGACGCCGGCTTGCTTCTGTACTCAATCACCGTGACCCCCTCGGGCAAGTTCGTCTATGTGGCAAATATAAACAGCAACGACATCTCGGCATATGCCATCAACTCCTCAAACGGTGCGCTCATCCCGGTTACTGGCTCGCCGTTTACCGCCGGGACGTGTCCCATAGCAATCACCACTACGAAAATGAGCCATTAGGCGGACGACCCGCTGAAGAGCAACTGCCTGGTCGTCGCCCCGCGCAGCCTATTGTCGATAGGTCAGGCCCAAGTTTAACACTTCGAAAAATGATGTGTTGACCCAGTAAGGAATTACAAGACAGCGATGGCGCGTTGGCACTACAAAGTGACTTTCACACCCTTTGGCGATCATTCGCGGACTGTCGG
>Ga0182017_10002666_pt1 | contig 13492 bp, 10 predicted proteins | sample 712E3DmetaG_FD_120492 | JGI IMG/M metagenome (GOLD analysis project Ga0182017, IMG submission 120492) | Permafrost microbial communities from Stordalen Mire, Sweden - 712E3D metaG | ecosystem: Environmental > Terrestrial > Soil > Wetlands > Permafrost | place: Sweden: Stordalen | collected... | reverse complement strand
GTAAACATTCTGAATGGTTATAAAAAAAGAGGACCCATTTCTGATTCCTCTAATGTTCTGTGATCCAGCTGGGATTCGAACCCAGGACCCTTCCGCAAAGCGGAATGCTCTACCTCTGAGCTATCAGTTCTAATATAAAGTTTTTTGATTTTTTGCTTTTAATGAATTTCTCCCTGTCCATAGCTTCTTTTTTAGTCATATAATTTTCCAAGTACACCAAATTCCATGGGATACCTTTATCAGTGAACTTCTTTTTCTTTCTGTTATGTTCAGATATACGTCTTTCGATAGAATTTGTGTACCCAACATAGTAGCAATCAAGAGATTTACTATAAATGATATATAATGTAAACATTCTGAATGGTTATAAAAAAAGAGGACCCATTTCTGATTCCTCTAATGTTCTGTGATCCAGCTGGGATTCGAACCCAGGACCCCATCCTTAAAAGGGATGTGCTCTACCAACTGAGCTACTGAATCCTCCCTTATTTTTGCGAGTGCAAATGTATGAGTTTTTTATTTTAAAGCAAAAAAATATCTGTTTTTTAATTTTCCAGCTTATACCGGCAAATCGCAGACTGGTATTTCTTTTGTCTTGTTTTGTAATGAATCAGAAGGCAATACGTCATAACTATAAAAAACTATGTTAAATTAAAACATTAGACAATGAAAAACCTGATTTGGACGATTGTTTTTGTCATTATTTCTGCTACTCTGAATGCTCAGAAATCAATTGATGCACTTTTTGATAAATATGCCGGGAAGGATGGGTTTGTAACAGTTACAATTAATGGAAATCTGTTAAAACTAGCGGCTTTATCGGATGAAGACAAGAAAGATAGCTCCCTGCCAAAGAGTCTTACCCAGATAAGGATTCTTGCCCAGGAGAATGACTCAATAAAAGTGGATAATTTTTACGATCTGGTAATTAAGGACTTAGACCTGAAACAATATGAAGAATTTATGCAGGTAAAAAGCTCAGGACAGGCTGTGAGAATGCTGGTACGAACTGATGGGGAAATGTTTAAGGAATTCCTTCTGATTGTTGGCGGTAAAGACAATGCACTTATACAAATAAAAGGAAATATGACTTTTAAAGAAGCAAAAGAATTCGCCGATGGTGCAAAGAAAGACCATGGAATGAATCTCTTAAATAACCACTGATAAATAATAAAATTTGCCTTTATCTTTGTTTAAGATTATTCATTCAGCATTTCTCAGATGACCAGGCTTGAATTCAATAACTGCATATTTCAGCTCAGCAGAAAACTTTATCTGGTAGCTTACCGCTTTCTTAAGAACAGGGAAGAAGCCGAGGATGCGGTTCAGGAAGTCTTCATAAAACTTTGGAACAAGAAGGATAAACTTGATGAATACAATAGCATTGAAGCTCTTGCTACAACCACAATAAAAAATCATTGCATCGATCAGTTGAGGAAGGTCAGAACCATTGGAATTGATGATGCAAATCAAAATATGCCATATTTTTTTAATGACCCTTCACCATATGAGCAACTTGAACGTGATGAAACATCCAAAATTCTCCATAATATAATAGACAGATTACCCGATATTTACAGAGATATTATTCGAAGAAGAGAAATTGAAGGATTGAGTTATGAAGAGATTGCACTTATAACTAAACAGAATATCAATACTTTGCGGGTTAATCTATCTCGTGCCAGAGGAATGATAAGGGATGAATTAAAAAAGCTTAATTATGAAAACAACGGAAATAAGAAGATTGCTGGAAAAATATTATAACGGGCAAAGTTCTGAAGAAGAAGAATTGCAACTGAGAAGTTATTTTGAAGCTGAGAATATTCCTGCCGGATATGAAGCTGAAAAGGCGATGTTCAGGTTTTTTTCTGAAAATGCATCGGTTCCGTTGCCATCATCAGAGTTTGAGAATAATATAATTTCCGCGGTCGATGCAGCTGAAAAGAAGATTTTCATTCCGGTTTACAAATCCCGGATTCTTGTCTATTCAGGTATTGCAGCATGTTTGCTATTGCTCTTCGGGTCATATATCTTCTTCATCTATAATAAGCGACCTAGAGACACTTTTTCTGATCCGGAAATTGCCTATGCTGAAACTGTAAAGGTATTATTTGGAGTATCCTCAACTTTTAACCATGGTACCCGGCAGCTTGATCGGGTCAGAAAACTTGAAGATGCAGCTGTCAGAGGTTTTGCAGCTATTAATAATTCGAGCAGGATAATAGACAATAATCTGAAAAATCTTGATTACTTTCAGCAGGCAATTAATATGGTTCATTCACCAATGGATATAGTTAAAAACAAATAATTATCAGTGATATGAAACGGATACTTATAACAGTTGGAATCTTATTTATTGCTTTGATTGCCCACTCCCAAAGCAATGCCATTGATGAGCTCTTTGACAAATATTCTGATAAGGAAGGTTTTACGACTGTGTTTATCTCAAGCAAAATGTTCAGTATGTTTAGCAGTAAAGATCAGAAGGATCAGGATCTTAATAATCTGATAAACAAACTGAAGTCTATCAGGATACTTTCTGTTGGAGATTCCACATTGAATAAAACCATTAATTTCTATAGTGAACTTAGTAAAAAGCTTGATTTTTCTGTATATGAGGAACTTATGATAGTGAAAGAAGGAAATAATACTACAAAATTCCTTGTAAAAGAAAATGGCAGCAGTATTTCAGAGCTTCTTGTAATTACTGGTGGAACAGGAGGGAACACCCTGATTTCCATACGAGGTGATCTTGATCTGAAAAGCATTTCCGGGCTTTCTAAAGCAATCGGAATTCAGCAATTGGAAAGCCTTGATAAGATAGACCAGAAACCTGCAAAGAAGTAAAATCTGAATTTTTTGTTGGACCAAAGCAACCTTAACCTGGTGATTTTAGTTATAAGATCATTGGTGCACCTAATTCTATATGGCTTGCATATTCATTTTTTTTTATATTTGTATTGAATTCGAAATATGAATTAACCTAAACGGCTATGAATAAACTACACTCAAAACGATTTGGGACTTTAGTGAGTTCCATATTAATTATTTCTTCACTTTCCCAGGCACAGTTTAAAGATATCGATTTTCTAAAATCGAGTCCTGCTGATGGAGTGAAATATCTTCAGTCATATTTTTCCCCTTGGATAAATGCTTTTGGAGCAGGTTTGAACGGAAGCTGGTACAATACTGCAAAGCCTCATAAATTCGGAGGATTTGATATAACTACTGGCATTAATGTGGGAGTGGTTCCTTCTTCTGCCACAACTTTTGATCTTTCAACAATAGGTCTTTCCTCTTCTCTTACGGGAACAGGAATTGCTCCAACCATTGCGGGACCAAAAACTAGTGGCCCGGCCTTAACATATAAAGTCTCAGGTGTTACTTTGGCTTCTTTCAATGCGCCTAAAGGAACTGACTGGAAATATATACCGGTGCCTACAGCGCAGGTCGGTATAGGATTACCGTTTGGAACGGAAATTAAATTAAGATATCTTCCCAAGATTACTTTTGAAAAGGGAAACATCTCGGCATGGGGTGTAGGTTTAATGCACAGTATAATGCAGTATTTCCCGGGAAATAAATTAATTCCAGCTGATGTTTCACTTTTCGGAGGCTATACAAAACTTACAGGAAATGTTCCTTTGGGACTAAACCCGGATCCTACAGTGAGTCAGGGTTATGCACCTGCATACCTTGCAACAAATCCATTCGGAACTCAAAATCTTAATGTGAAAGTTTCTGCATTAAACGTTGGTTTGATAGCTTCACTTAACCTGCCTGTAATAACCTTCTATGGTGGAATAGGTTACGGTAAGACACAAACAGATGTGGCGTTATCAGGCAATTTCCCATTACCCGTTGTAGTAACTCCTGCAGCTGGTGCACCATATGCTCAATATAATGAGACCGGAGTTAAAAAAGGTTCTGATTTCCCGAGTATAAATATCAAGAATTTTTCCGGATTAAGGGCAAATATTGGTTTCAGGATCAAACTGGCTGTAATCACTATTCACGCTGATTATACGAAAGCTCTTTATAATGTTTTTTCAACTGGTTTAGGAATTTCATTCAGGTAGTATTCTGAGATCTAAGACCGATACGGATGTGAAGCTTGTAAACAATTAAAAATCATCCCCGGATGTCTAAAAACATTCCGGGGATTTTTTGTTTATAGAATAATTTGTTTTCAGACTTCATAACCTAAGAGTTTGTTTATTTTTGTACTATTAATTTTTATCATCATAATTTCGTTTCTGTGTCTGAGAATCAGATCTATTCAAAGTACAGGGCATTGCTTCTTGCTTCAAAGGGGGCATTGACATCCGGAGAGATTAAAAAGATCAGAAGGGCACTTGACCTGGTAATCGAGGCATGCGAAGGTAAAACCACAATTACCGGTGACTCACTTGTTATTCACGCACTTAATGTCGCCAGAATTATTGCGGGAGAGATGGGATTGGGTACCACATCAATAATATGTGCGTTACTTCATGATTCGTACGACCAGCTTAGCCTATCCAGGGAAGAGCTTAAGAAAGAATTTGGAACCAATGTTCCAGAGATACTGGATGGCCTGGCAAAAATTTCAGGAATAAGTTCAACACAATCATCTTATCAGGCCGATAATTTCAGAAAACTGCTTCTTAGCCTTGCCGAAGATGTAAGAGTAATTCTTATAAAACTTGTGGAACGACTTGAGTATATGCGCAATCTAGAAAAGGCTCAGGAGAAAGACAGATTACCCCTGGCTTCAGAAACCTATTTTCTTTATGCCCCACTTGCACACAGACTTGGTTATTATAATATAAAGTCTGAAATGGAGGATCTCTCTATAAAATACCTCGAGCCGGAACAATATGATTATATTGATTCAAAGATCAGACAAACCGCAGCCGCACGTAACCGACTTATAAGGGAATTTAACCAGCCAATAAAAGAAAAGCTTGAAAAGCAAGGCTTTAGGTTTACTATTAAAAGCCGCACAAAATCAATACATTCCATAATGCTTAAAATGGAAAAGCAGGGAGTGGAATTTGAAGAGGTTTATGATCTTTTTGCAGTCAGAATAATAATAGATAGTAAATCTGAAAATGAAAAATCTGATTGCTGGCAGGTTTATTCTGTGATTGCAGATCTTTACCAGCCCAATCCAAGCAGGCTTCGTGACTGGATTTCCGTTCCGAAATCAAACGGATATGAATCGCTTCATACAACCGTTGTGGGCCCGAGGGGAAAATGGGTTGAAGTTCAGATCAGGTCAGTAAGGATGGATGAAATAGCGGAAAAAGGACTTGCTGCCCACTACCTGTATAAAGGTATGAAGAGTGAAAGTGGTCTTGATAACTGGCTGACTAAAATGAGGGAGATACTGGAATCTTCTGAGACCGAGGATTCTTCTTTTATCGATAAGGTACGTTCCGGGCTATATACTGATGAAGTATTTGTTTTTACTCCGAAAGGAGATTTGCGTCAGTTACAGGCCGGATCAACGCTGCTCGATTTTGCTTTTGAAATCCACACTCAGGTAGGATCAACATGTGTCGGCGGAAAGGTAAATGGTAAAAATGTGACGATCAGGCAGGTTTTACAGAACGGAGATCATGTTTCTGTCCTGACTTCAAAAAATCAGAAACCAAAGCAGGACTGGCTCTCTTTTGTCGTTACATCTAAAGCCAGGACGAAGATTAAGCAGGTACTCAATGAAGAGAAAACTCTGGCTGCAGCTGAAGGCAAAGAGATATTGATGAGAAGACTAAAGAACTGGAAAATTACTTTCGGGGATGAAGTCATTAAGAAACTTCAGACTTCATTTCAGATGAGAACCGCACAGGATCTTTATTTTATGATAGCGTCCGAAAAGATTGATTTGCTTCATATCAAGGAGATTCTCATCAGGGAAGAACCCGAAGAAAATGTGACTGTGGTACCTGTTTTCCCTGAGAAGGATTATTCTGATACTACAGGAACACAGTATTCTGATTATCTTATAATTGAAGATAAGATTGAAGGTCTGGATTACAAGCTTTCAAAATGCTGCAATCCTGTTTTCGGAGACCGGATATTTGGATTTGTAACAATATCTGAAGGTATAAAGATACATCGCACAAGCTGCCCGAATGCCCAATATATGATGGCAAAATTTCCTTACAGGATTGTGATAGCGAAGTGGTCTGATTCGAAAAATGCACTGTCTTTTAAAAGTGCGATAAAGATTACGGGAATTGAAGACATCGGAATAGTAAATAAAATTGCTGATATAATTTCTGAAAATAAGGTCAGTCTCCGCAGCTTCAATTATGACATGGCTGATGGAGCATTTGAAGGTGTACTTACTATAATGGTACCTAATAATAATGTTCTTCAGGGTATTATCAGGAAGATAACAGATATAAAAGGAGTGCATAGAGCGGTCCGTTTCGATACTGAAAAGGCATAAAAACCAGGTTTTGGCACCAGGCTTCGTGTATAAGGTTCTGCCGGAAATAATAGTACTCTCTGAAAAACTAAGAAAAAGGAAGACGGTAAAATAAAATAAAAATGAACCAACCGAATTATCCATCTCTTTATCAGATAAACACAAGGGTGTGGCTCACAGAATTGTCAGAAGAACTGGGACGATGTGCTACACTAGATGATATCCCTGATATTGCCCTTGATCACCTGCAGGAAATGGGTTTTGACTGGATCTGGTTTCTGAGTGTCTGGCGTACCGGTGAACTTGGTCGGAAAGTTTCGCTTGAGAATCCGGACTTCCGGCGCGATTTCGAAGTGACGTTGCCTGATTTGCATGAGCAGGATATCGCGGGTTCGGGATTTGCAATCACAGGTTACACAGTCCATCCTGATTTGGGTGGCGACGCAGCTCTGAGACGACTCCGCGACAGACTGAAATACCGGGGACTTAAAATGATGCTCGATTTTGTCCCGAATCATGTGGGGCCGGACCATACCTGGATAGAGGACCATCCAGATTATTTTATTCATGGAACAGATGATGACCTTGAAAAATATCCTCAGAATTATTCCAGATTTAAAAGCGACCATGGCAATCTGATACTTGCATATGGCAGGGATCCATTCTTTGCAGGTTGGCCCGATACAGTGCAACTCGATTACAGTAATCCGGCAACAGTGGAGGCTATGCTAAGTGTGCTTCTTCGTATCTCTGACCAATGTGATGGAGTAAGATGCGACATGGCGATGCTCATTCTCCCGGAGGTTTTTGAAAGGACTTGGGACCGCAGGGCTCAACCGTTCTGGCCCATAGCCATAAAAACCGTTCGGGAAAAAGTCCCTGATTTTTGCTTTATGGCTGAAGTTTACTGGGATATGGAGTGGACAATGCAGCAGCAGGGATTTGATTATACATATGATAAGAGGCTTTATGACCGTTTGTGCGAAGGAAATGCGCGTGCGGTACGTGAGCATTTTTATGCAGGACTTGATTATCAGGATAAGCTGGTCAGGTTCCTTGAAAATCACGACGAACCACGTGCAGCTTTGACATTTGATCTTAAAAAACACGAAGCTGCAGCCATTATAACGTTTTTATCACCCGGCCTGAGATTTTTTCATCAGGGACAATTTGAAGGAAGAAAAAAAAGGATCTCCCCACATCTTGTTCGCCCTCCGAAGGAACCGATCGACCTGACCCTGCAAAAGTTTTACATTGACTTCCTTAAAATTTTAAAAGAAAATGTCTTTCGAAATGGATGGTGGGAGCTCTTAGAATGTGTTCAGGCTTGGGAAGGGAATGGTTCAAGCGATTCTTTTCTGGCATTTGCCTGGGAGGACAATAAGGGAAAGCGGGCGCTGGTTATCGTCAACTATGCACATCACGCAGGTCAGTGTTTTGTTCATTTGCCATTTTCTGACATAGCTGGCAAAACAGTCAGGTTGAAGGATATGATTAGTCCTGAAGTCTATGAACGGGATGGCTGTGAACTTTTATCAAGAGGTATGTATTTTGATCTCCCGGCCTGGGGTTATCACATTTTTGATCTAGGAGTTGGTAGTCAGCGTGTAGAATGAGGTTTCAGGTGAGTGGATATCAATAACCGGGAGTCCAGTTTTCTGACATTGAACATTGAACTGATTAGTAATACTTTAAATCACAATAAAAATGAAAGCCACACAATTATTAAACAATCTGGGACAGAGTATATGGTTGGACAATATCACCCGCGATCTTTTAAACACTGGCACACTAAAAAAATATATTGAGGATTTGTCGGTGAAGGGCTTGACATCTAATCCAACAATTTTTAACCAGGCTATAAGAAACAGTTCAGCCTATGATGCAGATATTCGTAAAAAACTAAAGGAAGGTAAAAAAGTTGAGCAGCTGTTCTTTGAGCTGGCGCTCGATGACATTACCCGGGCTGCCGACATTTTTATGCCGATTTATGAAAAAACCAACACAGTCGATGGGTGGGTTTCACTGGAAGTTTCGCCACTTCTGGCGTATGACACAAATAGCACACTTAAAGCAGCCAGAGATCTTTGTGTCCGGGCAAACCGGCCTAATCTTTTTATTAAGATCCCTGGAACAAAAGAGGGTTTGCCTGCAATTGAAGAAGCGATCTTTGCAGGTATTCCGGTGAATGTAACGCTCTTGTTCTCACGAGAAGATTATCTGGCGTCAGCAGAGGCATTCCTTCGAGGCATCGAACGCCGTCTGGATGAAGGACTAAATCCAAGTGTTGGTTCTGTTGGGTCAGTATTCATAAGTCGCTGGGATGGTGCTGTTGCTGGCAAGGTTCCGGAAAACCTTAAGAACAAACTTGGCATTGCTCTCGCTCAGCGTACCTACAAGGCAGCCAGGGAGCTTCTGATCTCACCACGCTGGCAAAGGGTTTATAATGCCGGGGCAAAGCCACAACGTCTCCTATGGGCCAGTACCGGGACAAAAGATCCACAAGTTTCTGAAATTCTTTATATTAAAGCTCTTGCGGCACCTTTTACAGTAAATACAATGCCCGAGGCTACACTTATAGCTCTCAGTAAGCATAACGAGATGGGATCCATAATGGAAGCTGACGGAGGAGATTGTGAAGATGTTCTGAAGCAGTTTGCTTCAGCAGGCATTGACATCGATGAACTAGGTGTCAGACTTCAGGATGAAGGCGCCAAATCGTTCGTAAAATCATGGAACGAATTAATGGAAGTAATTGAATCCAAAAGCATCTCGCTTAAATAATTTTAATAAAAATGGCAAAAAAAATATTACCGGTCACTAAAAGCAGAGCCTGGATGGCTCTCATTGATCACAAAAAAAGTATTGGCAGGCAACATTTACGAAAACTCTTTTCGGATGACCCCGGACGCGGGGAGCGAATGACTGCCAAAGCAAGCGGCCTTTTTCTGGATTATTCAAAAAACCGGATCACTGGTCAGACTCTGAAATTGCTGATCCAACTGGCGAAGGAATCCGGCCTTAAGAACCGTATTGATTCCATGTTCAATGGTGAGAAGATCAATGTCACAGAAGACAGGGCTGTCTTGCACATTGCTTTGCGTGCACCCAGGGGAACAAAAATCATGGTCGACGGGAAAAATGTCATTCCGCAGGTTCATGAAGTCCTGGACAGAATGGCTGATTTTTCAATACGTGTCCGAAGTGGTCAATGGAAAGGGCATACCGGTAAACGCATCCGCAATGTTGTAAACATCGGCATTGGCGGCTCCGATCTTGGTCCTGTGATGGCGTATGAGGCACTGCGTTTTTACAGCGAAAGAAGTATGACTTTCCGGTTTGTATCCAATATTGATGGAATAGATTTTGCCGAGGCGGTTCGCGATCTGAACCCGGAGGAAACGATGTTCATTGTTTCTTCAAAGACGTTTACAACAATGGAAACAATGACCAATGCTCAAACCGCAAAAGAGTGGTTGCTAAATGGTCTGGGCGGTGATACCAGGGCGGTTGCCAAACACTGTGTTGCCGTTTCTACAAATGAGCAAAAGGTCACAGAGTTCGGCATCGATACAGCCAATATGTTCGGATTCTGGGATTGGGTTGGTGGTCGTTATTCGATGGATTCGGCCATTGGACTTTCAACAATGCTTGCAATCGGTCCGGAGCACTTTCACGCCATGCTTAACGGCTTTCATGAGATGGACGAACATTTCAGAACTGCACCCTTTGAAAGTAATCTGCCTGTCCTGCTAGGTCTACTGGCTCTTTGGTACAACAATTTCTTCGGGGTTCAGACCATAGCGGTTCTGCCCTATGAAAATTATCTGAAGCGATTTCCTGCTTACCTGCAACAGTTAACAATGGAAAGTAATGGCAAACACGTTACGCTTGATGGTAAGAAAGTGAACTATAATACTGGTCCGATTTACTGGGGAGAACCAGGAACTAACGGACAACATTCATTTTATCAGCTGATTCACCAGGGTACGCGTATGATCCCATGTGATTTTATTGCTTTCGTTAACCCATTAATTAAGGTTGGCCGGCACCACGATATCCTTCTCTCAAATGTATTTGCACAGTCTGAAGCGCTGGCTTTCGGCAAAACACCAGCACAAGTCAGAGCGGAGGGAACGTCAGAGTGGCTTGTGCCACATCGTGTCTTCGAGGGAAATCGTCCTTCAAACGTTATTCTTGCTGATCATTTAACCCCTGACATTCTGGGAAAACTAGTAGCTTTATATGAACACAGTACATTTACTCAAAGCGTTATCTGGAACATTGACGCTTTTGATCAGTGGGGAGTGGAGCTTGGTAAAGTCTTAGCACAGAGAATTATACCTGAAATTGAAGGCAAAGGCAGTCCTAAGCTTAATCATGATGGATCAACAAATAATCTTATTCAACATTACAGAAAAAATAAGAAACTAAACTAGGACTTCATGACAATACAAAATAAGTTTTGATGGATATCAGAGTACTCCCTGACGCAGAAGAAGTAGCTCTTGAAGCTGCCAGGCTGATCGCAGTTATGGCACGAAAGACTGTGGAGGAACGAGGCCGGTTTGTTCTGGCTGTGAGCGGTGGTATAACGCCATGGAAGATGCTGCAGAGCTTTGGGAAAGAGGATGTTCCGTGGCAAAACGTGCATGTGTTCCAGGTTGATGAGCGTGTCGCTCCTTCCGGGCATCCCGACAGAAATCTCACACACCTGCGCGCATGTCTGCTTGGACACTCTCCGCTGAGCGAGGATAATATCCACGCGATGCCTGTGGAATCGAAAGATCTTGAGTCTGCTGCGGTCAGTTATGCTTTAACACTCTGTAAGATCGCTGGCACTCCCCCCGTTCTTGATCTTGTTCATCTCGGTCTTGGATCTGATGGCCATACCGCTTCACTTGTTCCTGGAGATCAGGTGTTAAAAGTTGATGGAAGCGACGTCGCAATGACAGGAGTTTACCAGGGCAGAAAGCGCATGACTTTGACTTATCCGATCATCAATCGTGCACGAAGTATTCTGTGGGTTGTAACGGGAGCTCAAAAGGTTACGATGCTGAAACGTTTGCTAGTTGCAGATGCTTCAATTCCAGCCGGACGAATTTGCCAGGATATATCATTAATTTTAGCTGACAGTGATGCAATAGGAGGTATGATGTTAAAGTAATTAATCTTAGAAATATTTATAATTGATATATATCAACATTATTATTGACATATATCATATATTTTATTATATACCCAGCACCGAGCACCGAGTACCGAGAACCCAGGACCAAACAATCAATACCTAAGATCACGTTTTACCGGCAGCTTTGCCAGTTTTTCTACTTCAAGTGAAGGATAACCAAATTCTTCTACAATTTTCCCAAGAATGAGATAGGTTCCGCTTCCTTTAAACGGGTAGTTTTTAAGCGATTGCGGGAAGTGAGTTGAATCAAAGAAATTGGCATCAGAATCGATGAAACATCCAAAATTCATCCATTCTTTTTTAATTGTTTTGATATATTTTATTGTAACAAGATGGCCTACCATCCTTACTTTTTTTCCGATATAATCATTCATCTGACTAGAAGAAATCTCACCACGAAACTGTGTTTCAAGCATATCAAACCAGGTGAGGCTTACCGGAAACCCAAACAGCTCTATTTCGTCATAAGCGTCCTCAAGCTTTCCCTGCTCAAGCTTTGGCAGTGAAAAGCTCCTGACTGGAGGGGAGAATAGTGGTCTTATATGATCCTGTTTCCTGCTGTTCATCATCATATGGACTTCCCATAGGAGCGTAGCTTTGTTCTTTCCGGTGAACCTGAAGGCTCCGGCCCTGATGAGAAGAATAACCTGTTCAAGACCGGGGCAGACCCTGGTCACGAAATCAGCAAGATCAGCAAAACATCCATCACCTCTTATCTCTTCAATTGACCTGGCAAGATTATCCTGAAGACTCATGATATGGATAAATCCAAGATAAATATCTGTGCCATATATTGTTGTCTTGTATCTGCTTTTGTTAATGCATGTCAATTGAATTGTTGCCCCAGATCTTTTTGCTTCATGAACATATACCCATGTTCTGTAGAATCCACCGAAGTTATTAATTACAGCCACCATGAACTCAAGCGGGTAGTGTGCCTTAAGCCACAGGCTCTGAAAACTCTCAACAGCATACGATGCAGAGTGCGCTTTTGAAAAGGAGTAACCTGCAAAGGATTCGATCTGACGCCAGACTTCCTTTGTAATTTCTTCGCTGTAACCTTTTTCACGACAGTTTGAAAAGAATCTGTCTACAATCCGTTTCATCTCCTCTTTTGACCTGTGTTTGCCACTCATTGCCCTCCTGAGAGTATCAGCATCTGAGAGATCGAGTCCGGCAAAGTGATGACAAACCTTCAAAACATCTTCCTGGTAAACCATGACCCCGAATGTCTCTTCAAGCTGTTCTTTCATCACAGGATGTATGTATTCGAACTTATCCCGATTATGGAACCGGTATATATATTCGCGCATCATCCCGGACCTTGCGACTCCGGGGCGGATGATCGAACTGGCCGCCACAAGAGTGGTATAGCTGTCGCATCTTAGTTTCTGAAGAAGACCTCTCATAGAGGGACTCTCGACATAGAAGCACCCCTTTGTTTCGCCTGTTCTGAGATACTCCTTGACTTTCAGATCCTTTTTAAATTCCTGAATGGCATGGACATCTACATCAATTCCGCGGTTTCGCAATATTATTTCAGCGCTCTCACGGATATGACCAATTCCCCGCTGGCTCAGGATATCGAGCTTTTCAAATCCGATCTCTTCAGCCGTGTACATATCCCATTGTGTTGTCTGAAAGCCTTTTGGAGGCATATCAAGCGCTGTGTAGCATGTTATCGGCTCTTCGGAAATGAGAACTCCTCCTGCATGAATACTCCTCATATTCGGGAAGTCAGCAATCTTCAGTCCTGTTGAGAAAATTATGTCCGTAATATCATTGCGGTTTGAATCTGACGATGGGTTATCAATCAGATTATCAATCTCTTCTTTTGGCAGTCCATGGACCTTCCCCAATTCCCTGACAATTGATTTTCCCCT
>Ga0182017_10002665_pt1 | contig 13495 bp, 4 predicted proteins | sample 712E3DmetaG_FD_120492 | JGI IMG/M metagenome (GOLD analysis project Ga0182017, IMG submission 120492) | Permafrost microbial communities from Stordalen Mire, Sweden - 712E3D metaG | ecosystem: Environmental > Terrestrial > Soil > Wetlands > Permafrost | place: Sweden: Stordalen | collected... | reverse complement strand
CCGGGGAACCAGTCGCGAGAACTGATCCTGAAGAACCTACCAGAGTCACTTGCTTTAACAATCCATATTCTTTTCCTGGAAGTTTCGAATCAATTGTTAAAAACTTCCAGAGTGAGGTTAGGAAGTCATCCTTCTGTTCATCAGCAATTCCCCACTTTGAAGTCAAGTGTTCGATCAGCGATCTTCCAGTAGCAGAACGGAAATACACCTTATATCGACTTTTGGGAGTTTCTGGTTTTTCTGAGACACCTCGAGGTGGCAAGGGCTGATTATTTGGACCCATCATCAATGCCAAATAGCCTTGTTGTATTTCTGAATCACCTTCGCGCCATGCACGTCCGTAAATGTTTGCGACACTATCACTGAAGTATCTATTCCGGCGAAAGATGTCCAGTAAAACAGCTACACCTTCTGCAAGCTCCTTCGCAGGAATCTTTATTTTTGCAGACCATTCTTGAATCCAAAGCGCTTGAACATTGATTCCATCATATACAACTCGCATCAATCCCCAAGTTTCCAAACTTTCTCTCTGAGAAAAGCTAGTGGCTAGCTCACGGAGAATTTGAATTCTGAGATAATATTTCAATTGTTTCTCGAATTCACTCCCAAATGATTCATCGGAGTAGAACTCAAATACTTCCGGCGCGAGAACTCGTGCTAACGAACGATCTTCTCGAAGTTTTTTAAAAAGATGACTTTGAACATCACCGATGGAAACGGGATTTGTTTGACCATTTAGATATTCATAGACTAAGTGACGAAATCTGTATCGACGGGCGTGGTCTTGCATCCAACCTGCCTGGAATGCTGCGTCCTGACGATTATCAGCAAACACAATCAACTTCTGATTATCGGGATTTGTAGCATTAATCATATTCTGCGCAAGAATATGAACGTCTGATACCGTAGTGGCTCGCAACGGTCGAATTGGCTCGATGTTTCTTCCGCCAGATTTTCCTAATGCTCCGCACGAAGGACATGAACTAAGTTTTCCTTCTGCATCCGTTTTAACGATCCACAACTTAATGAGACAGCCCGGTTGCTTACACTTTGGATTTGCACATTGTTCTTCAGATTCTCGTTGAAGGGTTCCGCAATATGAACAGAAATAGAGTTGTTGACGTTTTGTATCGAGCCGATCTGCAGCTTCATCATCATCCAATTCGACGACAAAACGATTGGTGAGAATTATTCGATCACCAGTAACATCATCCGACGGGATCCAGAGTACATTGTTGCCTTCTGCTTGACCTCCTTTGATTTCATCGCCATCACAATTGATGTTTTGATAGAAACCCTCGAAGTAATGTTGTCCACACGTTTTGCAAACAAAAATAGGAAGAAATGCTTTTTCCAATGCGGTTATTTTTTCGTAAGCGGATTCTTTCGATAGAAATAACTTCGGAAGAGGTTCTACACCAGTGATTGGTTTCTCAAAAGCTACGACTGCTCCTTCAAGACCTTTCACGAAATAATGAATTTTTGGTCTCAATAAAGGACTATCGTTCTTCTGTGCTGCAGCTCCAAGGGTTAAATAACAGAGTAATTCACCTTTGTCTTGTTCTGTTGGGACAACATTCGTTCGCTTAAGTTGAATCAAGATTTTGTTTGTTGCCTCTGCTAATTCCTGCGCTTGTTTCAAATGATGAAAAACTGCATAGACATATTCGTTGTTTTTTAGATTCTCAAAAAGTGATTTATATGGTTCTCCATTGAGAACAAGTTCTTTGCCTGTCAAAGCTTGATAAGCCAACTGAAGTGCGGGATAATCATTAGCTTCTAATGCCTTCATAATACGATCGAGCAATAAAAGCGTATTTTCTTTCGGTGTCAAAGATGTATATCTATCTAAAGGAAATTCTTCTGTTTCGTATTCCTCTTGGACTAAAGAAACTTTTGACTCATTGATACCAAAGAATCGAGCAGCAAATGAGCGACCGGCTTTTTCACCGGCAATAGGATCGATGATCGTCGCTGATGTGCCAATGCAAGTCACTTCATCGGCCGTTTTGCCACATAGAGTTCGCAAGCGACGGACTAAGCAAGAAACTTCTGCGCCTGATACACCGGAATAGGTATGGGCTTCATCGAAGACGATAAACTTCAATGGAGCGTTGACAAATATCTTAACATCCTTCGCGCGCGTCATTAACAGTTCCAGCTGCTTGACGTTGGTGAGCAATAAACGCGGCGGTTTCTCGGATATTTCCTTTTCCGTTAATCGTTCTTCAGAGGGGGATATTTGTGTTTTGCTCCCTTTCTTCTTAAAGAGGTCTTTGTACTTATTTTTTCCTTCGCCCGGTTCCATCCTATGGATATCGGCAAGATCGCCGCGAGATTCTGCTGTTGTACCGATATAAAGACCAAAGCTAATACCGGAACCAGCCAGCATTCCCCGTAAACGATTTCGTTGATCGATTGCAAGGGCGTTCATTGGGTAAACAAGAATTGCTGCCACGCCATCCGGTTCATTCTTATCACGTAAGTGCAGGCAATGGTCGAGAATTGGATAGAGGAACGATTCGGTTTTACCTGATCCTGTGCCAGTAGAAATTAAGCAATGGTTACCTTTGAGAATTTCCTCTAAAGATTTATCCTGATGCATAAAAAGTTGAGGATAATCTGAGAGACCAGGTAGTGCTGAATGCACGAGTTTTTGTGCTGCAAGATCATTAAGATTGCGACCGAGTTTGAAAGAACGACTTAATGAGACATACGGACCTTTGATAAGAGGACGTGAACTGGTTCGATCTGTTAAGAGAGCTTGCGCCTGTTCAAACAGATTGGGATCGGAAAGTGGAAATGCAGTAAGCTGATAGTTAAGGAACTTCTTGTTCACTTCATCAGCAAATGATACAGGATTTAAGACTTCCATAGTTTTTACTCTATTCTAGATTAATGATAGCTGATCTTTGTCTTTACTCTTTTTTGGGGAATACTCAGTGGTCGATTCTTTCACCAGCGAAGTTTCTTGTTTGCCTTCTTCAAGGTCTTTCATAAACCGTTTGTAGCCTTCTTCGCCTAAGATTTGTTTTGCATGGTAATCACACTCAGCCCAGCTTTCTTCAGGTGTTCCCTGCAATTGCCAATCGTAAAAACGTGGACCAAGAGCTTTTTGCACGTTCTCTGGTAACTGCCAATCTTCTTTTATAAAATCCTCAAGGCCAACTTCTTTTAAACGCTTAAATGCTTGCAACGCTAATGTCGTGCGGCGAATTTCTCGAGGTTTTTCTTTGTCAACTCGCCAAAAACCTTTAGGATCAGAGCGATCATCCTTTAACATCCAATCATATTCATCCATTGACAATCCAAAACAATGGGCAATTATGCTCTCCAATTTACTTAAAACCCGAATTCTTTCGTGAACTGTAAAAGGAAATAAGTGAAGATTTTTATTAATGTAATTATATCTATTTAGAGTAATGAGAATATTCGGAAAAAAGGTTTTGTGACAATTTAGCTCAACGACAGATCTGACTATGTAATTTCTTGTCTGATGGCTTAATCGATCCAATTTAATTAATGGTGCTTCAGTGACAATAAATTCGTTAAGCGATGTCCCAGACATTTTTTTACGCATTACAAAATCAAAGCATAGGGAATTAAGCATTCCATTTACTATGATAGAATTAATTGTTGAGGTGTAAAGGATTGGGACTTTATTTCCACAAGGCCAGTCATTGATCAGAGTTGAAACCATAGTACGTTGGTTTGTTGCATTAGAAACATCTCTGAAGACCAATTTTAATCCTCTTTTTGCCTTTTCCCAATTATCGTAAACTTCTTTTTCTACATAAAACTGTGCTTCAATTGTTTTGTTCGCCCAATCAATGTCGCGCCATTTTGCACGATTTCCGGCGCCGCTAACATAACCCGCTGCACTAAAATCAAACTGCCAGATCATTACACCTTGATACAACGGTAACATTATATCACTGTCGGGACCAATTAAACTTCCGTAATGATCTTGTTTGTAGCCTTTTTCCAATAACTTTAGGCGACTGTGAAAATATCTTGAATCACTGGTCATATTGAAATCGCCCTGAGCATACTTCAAGCTCCAACCATCGGAACTATTATCACCGAGCAACACGGAATTACTATAAATCTTATCAATAATTTCTAAATCTTGTCGTTTATCAATCTCCATAAATGCTAAATTAGAAGGACTTAGTTTCTTAATCTGAGCATTGCTAAAAAGCAGTGTCCCTTTCGGATTTTCCCATTCGTTAATCGAGTGTCGCATAAACGCCACTTGTACGGCACTTGTTTCTTGCCCTTTACGAACAATAATTGGATTGAATTTATACGACCGATGGATATCGAATATTGCTTCTTTATTTTCAAATGAATAAAGCCATTCCCAGGACGCATTGTTCAGAAAAGCGTTTCGAATCTTTTTTGAACCATCATCTGAATAAATACCCGAGGGAACAATATAACCAATTGCACCACTTTGGGAAATTAGATGGAACGATAATTCTGTAAACAACCGGTAAGTATACAATTTACCACCATCCATAAAGATGTACGGTTTTACTTTTACAAATCCTGTTCTGTTTTTTGTTCTTTGTGTTAACCAAAGACGATGCAATCCGTCACTTTCAGTCGCCGAACGAACAAGATTGATATTTTTGTAGTTCTCATCTGTTGAGTATCCAAATGGTACGGCAGTTTCTTTAAGATAATTACCGAACGATTTGTAGAATTCGAGATACGAAAGCCATTCATTTTCTATCGCTAGTGTTGCCTCAAATAGTTGCCGTTGTTTTTTTAACGCATCTTGTTTTCCCAATGCACGATAGATAGGATCAAACCGTGAAAAGAATTCTTTAGAATTTGGTTGTAATGTCTCCCACGGAGGATTTCCGAGCAATGCATCGAATCCACTTCGTCCAGCATTAAACACATCTGGGAATTCAATCTCCCAGTGGAAGAAGCGCTGCTGCTGTGCTATCCGACGAGAGATAGAAAGTGACGCTTCAGAAGGTGTATAGAAGGAGCGGGGAGTTGGTGCATCATCAAGCTTATCCGCAGGCCAGAACCAGAGAGAGCACCATAGATCCATTGCATCTTTTAATTGCAGATAGTGCGGGTTGCGGAGAATTTGCTCTGTATAAATTTTCTCTTTTTGCTCCAATCCAAAGAAGGAGGCAGCTTGATCGTGTAGAGAATTAAACGCTTCCAGCAACTCCTTGTGAATCCCTTTGGGTTCAACTTTTTCTCCCATAAAAGTGAATTGCTCCTGACCAGAACGGGAACGAATTACACTTACCATCTCCGGCTTAATTTGATTCTGGAATTTTTCTTTGATCGCTTTTGTCCAAGTACCTTGCATATAATGCACACTCGTTGGGTGCGACTTATCTCCACCCTCCCGGAGCCAAGCTGCGAGTGGATATTCCTGAAACGTATCGAGCCATGTGCCAACTAAACTATTACCCACTTTGATTTTGTGATCAAGGAATTCGAACGGCAGATCTTTATCCATTGTCTCTATCCAGAGACTCAATCGAGCAAGCTCCACCGCCATTGGATTGAGGTCAACGCCATAAATACAATGCTCGACCACGGAGCGACGCAACCTTGCTTTGACCTTTTCTTCAAAGGCATCCTCTTCCGGTGAACATGGAATCATAAAATCCGGAGATGGAGAATCGACCTTCAAACCGAGAGGAAGTGTTTTACGTTTATAGTCATTCAGATCGGTAAGAGCTGCGTGATATACAAGAGATTGATATAATCCCTCTGTGAGATAATGCGTCGCCGCTACAAGCATTGATGCTGAACCGCAAGAGGAATCGCATATTTTCAAGGATAAGATAACTTCCGGTAATTTAGGAATCTTATTGCCATTCGTATCCGTGTCGTATACGAGAGGTTCGAGAGTTCGCCTCACCGTTGGGACAGCGAGTTGAGGTTTTGTGTAAAATGTTCCTGTACCTTTGCGGGTTCCTCCCCACAAACTCAAATAATAATCACCTTGGACATACGTCCGCTTTACAAGCGTTCTCGCTTTCTGCCTCAGTGAATTCTGAAATTCATATTGGTCAACTTGCCGCTTCGGCTTCTTTATCCAGCCAAGTGTAAGCACTGCACGCTCTGCCCATTTTTGAGCACGTATAAGAACCTCACTAGCTTCTGATGCTGTTTCTTGCGGAACAGCAGCTTCTTCCTCCGGTAATTCTTCGACTTCAACATCAGTAATTTCGATTTGATCGGGAGAAGAATCAACTTCTTCAACTTCTTCCTCGTCTTTTTCTTTCTCAGAAAGTTTTTCAAAAAGGTCTTTGACCTGTGAATCGTTAAGAGTTTCAAGAACCGAAAGAGGAAGAATCGGCTGCATACCGGCATTTAGCAACAACATTGTCTCTGATGCTGAACGAAGACCATAATCAAGAATGCCTTCGTATATCATTCCAATGTATTCTGTCCGTAATTCTCCAAAGTTAACCGGTCCGCGCACAAACGTTGATGAACGTCCCTTTTTAATTTTTAATTTACCGTATTTTAGTTTTTCTAAAATAGTCAGAAGCGTTCCGTTCGTAACTTCAAGACGCGGATCCTCAAAGAGCGCGAGAGCTCGCTTCACGGGATTATGACTCTGAAGATTCCCAGGAGCAAAGAGTTCTCCGCCGTATCTTGGAATTTGGATATCGGGATGAGGTGAACCTAAATAGATGAGCTGGAATAAACCGAGTAAACGAAGCCATTCACTTGTTGTATCATCGAGGAAACTTGAGGATTCGGTTGAACGAGCCCTGCGGAGATTTTCGAATAATCCTTCGACACCATAATGGCTGTGGTATTGCTCATTGCTACGAGGCAAAAGGTCACGAGCCTCAGCAAACAGTACTACCACGATACGCATTATTATACGAACAGATGACTGGAATATTGCAGACAAAACGACTTCTTCATTGACTGGAGAACCATCCGGAGCTTTGCGAATAGGATCGATAAAGGATTGATCCTTCTCCCTTGTTTTATTGAATTCATCAACCAGTAATTCGATTGCTTGCCGTATCTGTTCACCTAGAACAGAGGAAAGCTCGCCTTGACGTGAACGAGAGCTTTCTATGGCATACAGCAAAGGTGTTTCGTGTTCATCTCTTGATTTAAGGCCTGTATCACCGAGGAGTGTATAGAAACCATAGAGTTGCGGGAGGAATTCGCTTTCTTCAAACCAGTTTGTAATATACCACTCTGCATAGCTTTCGTGGTCGAGTCCTGCGTAGCATAACCGGATTTGCGCACCATTCGTATAAATGCCAAGCTTTATAGAACGAGCACGAAGATATTGCAGCATTCTTCCGAAATTCTTCCGACTCTTCCCCATACCCAATTTTGGGTTACCGTCAACAAAGACCGCAAAGAGAGGTGCGGTGTCTTCCTTTGATTTGAAATACAGTCTATTGGGCCGAATCTTTTCACGCAAGATGGATGTAAATGAATACTCATCGGTTATCTGCGATCCTTTGAGCCATTTTCCATCGTTCAAATTAAGGAACGTCTCAAATATGTATTCAATCCAATCGTGGAGAGGTTTGAGTTGAGTTTCACTGCGCTCTTGATTCTGCCACCATGAAGCAAATTTTGTATAACGCTCACGAAGAATTTATATGGACCAATCTGATGGTTGAACATACTCCATCGGAAAAACTTCTTCGAGCAAAGCAGGGGCTATCAGCATCCCGCTATGCCTTAAATCGAGCCACCAAGAATATTTATTGTCTGGTTTACTCATTAGCGCTTGAAAAGAGTTTTGTTCAATAAGATTTCAACACCGAGTGGCTGCAATTCGAGATATCCAATGGTGTATCTCTTTGGAATAACCACGTTGAGTGTACGATCCATTTCCTGTTGAAGGACTGATTGGAGATATTCCACTTTTGAACCAATTATATTTTCCAAGTTGGCTTCGATCTCACGAAGACGGTCTGCACGGTCTCGTTCAATGTCTGCAAAGAGAGTCGCTTGCTGAAGTTCGTTGCGCTCGCGATTCAATTCCCCTCGTAATCGTGTTATGTAATCTGTTTCCGTTCGGCGTTTCAATTCGTCGAGACGTTGCTGGTAGGACTTCTTTGTGCGAGATTCTTCAGCTTTCCGATACTTTGCTATTCGAACCTCAAAGTCTTTGGCTAACCCTTTTTTATGATCTCGGAGATTCGCTGCAAGATATTCTTCTATTGAAGTCCATTGTTTTCGAATCTTTGGCAACCATTCTTGCAGGTCTGTTTGTCCCAAAGGTTCACCGTTCATATCCCGTATCTTCGTCCATAGTTCAGGGATAAGGGGAGAAATATTCTTTCCGTCAATTGCCAATGGGACCGCTACGACTTCTTGATGTACTGCTTCCCTCAACTCATTATAGCACTCTATAAGATATTGAAGAACCACTACTTCATACATTCCCGAAGGCAAATCGATTTGGGAAATACTAATCCGAGAGAATCGATTCTTTGTGTTTTCACCTTGAGAAATTTCCCAAAGAGCTCTCTTAAAAAGGTGTAACGCCTTTTTCATCAGTGGATGTGCAAGACGGATTAATCGTGTATCAGGGCGAGTCACATACTGGAGCCGGCCATTTTCTATTTTTTGAAAATATAGTGGATCAAAAACCAACCGCGGAAGAGAACCAGCTAATCTTCCTGTTTTTATTTGCAAAGACTGTTCTATAACAGAGCGCCACTTGGGCGGAATGGATTGGATAACGAAGACCCCTATCTCATTTGAATGCGGCGCTAATTTCCCACCCTCAGACTCAAATGCTTGAACCAATACATTTGCCAACGCTTGCGGATGAAGTCCGAGCTCAAGCTCTGAAGCATGTAATAATTGAAGTGTATTTTCATAATGCTCTTTTCCACCTTTATCGGGTGTCAGCATCAATCCTTTTTCATAGGTGTTTGGAGTCAACTTGTCTAGCAAGAGTTGAGCGTCTTCGCGTTCTTCCTTTTTGCCGACAAAATACCGAGTGATATTACGGTCGAGCAACTCACTTACTTTGCCAAGATCTTCCCTGATTTGTTCAACCTTATTGACTACTCGTTCTAAGAATTTGAAATCCTCTTCATCTTCGGTGACAAAGTGGAACACTGATACATCACGCGATTGACCGAATCGATCTACCCGGCCGTTGCGCTGTTCAAGCCTCATTGGATTCCATGGGATTTCATAATGAATCACATATCGGCAATTGTTTTGAAGGTTAATACCTTCTGAGGCAACATCGGTTACTAATAAAATCCTTAACGGACTCGCATTATCATTAAAATGTTGTTTTACTTCTTCCCTCTGAGAATCTTTGGCGCCACCGACTAATGTCTGCAATACCGGTGAGCGATATCCTGCAGTTTCAAATCGCTTCACCAGATAATCGAGTGAATGTTTATATTCGGTGAAAATGATCACACGTTCATCATCCCGCAATTTACTACCAGTAAGAAGATTTTTGGTTATCCAATCATTGATTGACTCCCATTTTGAATCAGGAAGAGCGACCATCTCAGTAGTTAATTCTTTATTGATTTTATCTTTTGTCCAACCGAGATTTGCTATCGCATCATTAACTAGATCGATCTCTTTTTTCAGCTGAGGTACGTGTCTTGAAAACCACGTGCCTATTTTCTTTGCGGCTTCTTCTTCACGAAGATCCCGTTCAGAATCATCGGTTAGTTCTGATTCTGCGCGCGTAATAGCAAAGTCGACTTCTTGATCAGCGATTTCAGTTTCCTGAAGTCCAGCAAAATGATTCCACCAAGTCGAAGCAAAAGCATAATAACTTGATAGAAGTCTCTTTGTCAGAAGAGTAATGAGGAATTCTACAATGAACCGCTTTGGAGCGGACTCTTCCTCAACTATCTGTTTTGCCTTCTCACGATATTTTCGGAGAGCATCGAAGAGCATCTTCTCAGCAGGCTGAAGCCTTTGATCAGGATTAATACGCTTAATTGCTCTATCGCAAAACCGTTTAATTCCTACATCACTCTGGAATTCTGATTTCAAACGACGAACAACATGCTGTTGTATAAAACGAGAATCTGCAAGAGAAAGCTCTGTCTTTTGTTCAAAGACTAACGGATTCAGAGTTTCGAGCAAACCAGTGAAGGATTCTGTAAATCCGTTATGCGGAGTAGCCGTAAGGAACATCCTATGCTCAAAATGCGGGATGACCTGACGAATCATTCTCAACCGTTCTGTTTCCTCTCCAAGATGTTTTGGTGCTATGTTATGCGCTTCATCTACAATCAACATTTCCCACGAAGCGAGGGCTGATGATGATTGTGAAAAAGACCGAGATGCGCTCTCAAATGATTCCAGAATATCACGTTGGCGCAGATAATCAATCGAAGTAATAATGCGAGGATAGAATGACCAAGGATTACTATCAACTCCATATTCCTTCTGTAGCTCTTGAGTAGTTTCTCTGTTCACAATGGAAAAAGTCAAAGAGAACTTTTCAGCCATTTCATCCCGCCACTGAACTTGAAGCGAGGCAGGACAGACAATTAAAATACGCCGTAATCTCCCTCGGGAAACAAGTTCATTGAGAATTAAACCAGCTTCAATTGTTTTCCCTAAGCCAACATCATCAGCAAGAAGAAGAGTAATGCGAGGCATTGATAAAGCTTTAAGAACAGGATAAAGCTGGTAATCCTCGACCTGCACCGCACTGAGCCAAGGCGAAACAATCTTTTGAGAAAATTCTTCTGAACCGAGATGTTCTATTCGATTTACAGAACTCCACCTGTATGAATTTATAAACGAACGAAATACTTCAGGGGCATCAATTGCGCTTAATGAAAGGACATCAGGAAGTTTGGCGCTTGATAGTAATTCAGTCCTTACCTCTCGTTCCCATAATACGAAATCCTCTCCCGGGTTTGCATAGCCATCGATGTACTCAACAAGAACACCGTGAATGACCTGCTGATCAACAGTTCGAGACTCTACGACATCACGAATTACTGATGGACGGTTTCGGACAATTGCTGTTTGACCGACACGAGGAATGAGAGATGATTTCAATTCATGGGACATATTATTTTGTTCATTATATCAAAGCATTCCACATTCAATTGAGATATCGATTAGACTTCGACAATAATCGATAGGAAAAGCAAACAGAGATTTTGACCCTTCATTTACGGAACAGACCAAACCCACTAACTGTCCATCACTATTGAAAATAGGGGCACCGCTTGTGCCCTCATAATCTTCCTTTTTTCTTATTTCTTCAGGAGTATTAAAAAGATGGAATCGATTATATGTTCCTTGATATTTAAGATCAAGTTTGAATGTTACTTCTGCTTTTAAAATTTTATCATCAATGATTTCTTGTTTAATGTATCCGAAATAGCCAAAACAGTCTTTTTCCAGAGGTGTTGTAGATTCCTCAAGTGCAGGAAACACTCTAGGTCCATCCTCAATTTCAAAACCGTTATATACGAACCCTTTTTGAAATAATTGAATATCTTTTTTAACTCCAGTAAATGTAATATCCGCCGGATCTTCTTCCGATATCGTCATTCTCTCAATTTCCCCGGTTTCGACGCCATTCATTTTGAATGTATCAAAATATATTAATCCCCCAGTACTATAATAAAGACCCTGCCCTTCTTTAGGTGGAAGACCTGTCTCAATCAAAGTATATGTCTTGACTCCCTTAATACGAGTCACATGATTAACAGATAATAGAATCAGTCGATCCTTATAAAGAGCAATACAACCACTTCCGAACTGAATTGGTTTCTTAGTGGCACAATCAAAGACAACCAATTGAACCGTTGATTTTGCCATCAAATTTAAAAGAGTCATTTCCATTTATTAACGATATTAATTTAAGTCTCAAACAGCTTCAATGCCGTCTGATATGCATCCTTAAAATCCAAACCTGTATTCACAGTTGAATATATCTTTTTGAATCCAAAGTATATATGGAGATAAATGAGTGCTTGAGATAGAAAAATCTTATAGAGGTTGGTAGGATTCTTCTGGTCAAGAAATATATCTGAAAGCGCTATAACAAGAGTTGACATTCTGCCCTATTATTAATGAAACGAAAGTTTTCGCCATCAAAGGAGTGAAATCATTCATTCCCTTAAATATTTTTTGGTGTAACAATTTAATAGGTCAATTTAAGCCAACAATGGGGTAAAATCAATTTTATGGAGATGTATTTTGGGGTTAAAATAATAGCCCTGACGCACTACCAGACGCCAGGGCTAAGGGAGGCTAACTATGCGCTGTCGGGGAGACAGCGCGGGTGTAACATACACATCGATTATTAATTTGTCAACATTGGCAAATTCAAACGGGATTTAAGATGGGGAGTCATTCCCTACCAATCTGTCATACTACCAATCTGTCATAGACAATGGCTCTTGACATCGTCAGTTATTCATGCGTACCTTGGTGCATCACATTAAGCGTATTGCAAACCAACGTTGAAAGGCCTAACTAATGGAAGTCAAGATCGAAAACGGAAAACTTTTCATCAGCATCGAGCTGCAGGATCCAACGCCAAGTGCATCGGGGAAGACGCTAGTTGTCGCGACCACGCATGGCAATATGGTAACACAGTGTATGTTAGAAGGAAAGAATGTTGTGATTGGTCTGAATGCGTATATAAAAAAGTGATCGGTTTTATTACTATTTTTCACTCGCTATTTTGCAGACTAGAACCTCTTTCGCCATGCAAATTATACTCACACTATTCCGGTCAACTTGAGCTGTTTGTCAGGGAGCATTAAGTCAAAATGATTTATTATTATGCCATTCATACCCGATCAAATCAATTAGTTGACTTGATTCGAAAAATAAACAATCTGCACCAATGAATTGACTCGCGACTTGATTAAAAAAAGCACTTGCAATAGATTCGAAAAACAGAAAAATCAAAAGCCGATTAAACTTATATGCTGCAATCCATTGGTTGTTATCATATTTAATCCAAAGCGTAATACCGATTTCTAATGGTTGAGTGCAACCAAAGATATCGTCAAAGCTAAAATCTTCATTTTCCGCATAATGTGGAATTGCAAGAATTCTCCACCTACCATCTTTGGGAAAGTTATAACGTTTTACTAGAAATCCAGCAACACTCTTTGCAAGGGTCGATAAAGCAACATTGATAGGGACCTGAAAAGGATTTATCATTGATTTGTTTGTAAAATAATTTCTTGACATCAATTCTTCGTATGGAATGTTTGTTCCATCATTGAATTTAAAGAAAGCAATATCAGAATCCGTAAATTCTGGCAAAGAACTTGAATTTATTGCTACGATTCGGATATTTGGATCATCCTTTTTTTCTTTATACTGGGCATTCTCACTGTACAATACTTCCAGTAAATGGAGTGCTTTTTTACAAATTGATTCAGCTCCATTACCAGCGCTGCCAAATTTATTATTACAATTTTTATGGACAAAGAGAACTCCAGCATAATCAAAGCCTACTGATTTAGGTTGCTGACGTTTTATGAATTGCTGT
>Ga0182017_10002664_pt1 | contig 13496 bp, 17 predicted proteins | sample 712E3DmetaG_FD_120492 | JGI IMG/M metagenome (GOLD analysis project Ga0182017, IMG submission 120492) | Permafrost microbial communities from Stordalen Mire, Sweden - 712E3D metaG | ecosystem: Environmental > Terrestrial > Soil > Wetlands > Permafrost | place: Sweden: Stordalen | collected... | reverse complement strand
GGCATCGGTCTGCTCAACAAGCTCAAGGCCTACGAGCTGCAAGAGCGGGGTCTCGATACCGTCGAGGCCAATCTGGAGCTGGGCTTCGGCGCCGACGAGCGCGAATGGGGGATCGGAAACCAGATTCTCGTCGATCTTGGTCTCTCGACCATCCGCCTGCTCACCAACAACCCGCGCAAGCTGAGCATCGCCGGCTATGGACTGACGATTGTCGAGCAAGTGCCGATCGTGATCTCACCCAACGTCGAGAACGAGCGCTATCTGGCGACAAAACGAGATAAGCTCGGCCATCGTCTGCACCATCAAGGAATGCACCTCGACACAGAGCTGGAGGCTGAAAAGTGAGCGGTAAGGGATCTAAGCGAAACGAATCGGACCCGCCGGCCCCCTTCGATCAAAATCCCTGGCCCGGCCAGCCCGGCTACCAGCCGCTGAGGCCCCCGCGCGGATCGCGCAACAAGCCGCCCGCGATCCCCGAGCCGGAACCGACCGCCGCCGAGGTCGTGGTTCCCGAGGCGCCCGCAGCCGAGGCCGTCAGCGCGCCGCAGGCTTTCGCCGAACCCGAGCAGGGGATCGAGCCCGAGCTCGGGCCGGTCGCCGGGGCGCTCTCGAGCGAGCACGCCGCGGGCGATTTGCACATTCCCGCCGGTTACCGGACGATCGAGGGTCTGCCGCTCGGCGGCGGCCGCAGTGTCGGAATCGCGGTCAGCCGTTTCAACGGCCAGGTTGCCGACGGCCTACTCTCGAGCGCGCTTGCGGAGCTGGAGAGGCTGGGTGTGCGCGGCGACTCGGTCACGATCATGCCCGTGCCGGGCGCTTTCGAGTTGCCACTGGCGGCGATGGCTCTATCCAAGTCGCGCCGATACAGCTGCGTGATCGCTCTCGGCTGCGTGATCCGGGGCGAGACGCCGCACTTCGAGTACGTCGCCGGCGAGGCCGCCAGCGGCATCCTTCTGGCCGGGCTCGAGACGGGTGTGCCGGTCGCTTTCGGCGTGCTCACCGTGGACACGGTCGAGCAGGCGGAGTCGCGGCTGGAGAAGGGCGCCGAGGCGGCCCGGAGCGCGCTCGAGATGGCCGACGCCTTCGGTCGCCTGCGCCTGACCGCCGGCAGCTAGCCCGTTAACCCAATCTCAACGGCTATCTCAGCCCGATTTCATCCGCTTCTGCAAGAGTGCCGCGGATGAGCGATCCCGGCTACGTCCACGGTTACTCGCTGCGCGAGACCGCTCGCCTCTTTGACCAGGCCGACACGCTTGTCGAGCTGCTCCACCACGACACTCACTACCCGGGCGGAGCGCGGGTACTCGAATGCGGCTGCGGGACCGGTGCCCAGACCATCCATCTCGCCGCTTCCAGCCCCGAGGCCGAGATCGTCTCGGTGGATCTGATACCCGAGTCGCTCGAGCAGGCGCGGGCGCGCGTCGAGGCGGTCGGCCTTGGCAACGTTAGCTTTCAGGTCGCGGACGTATTCGATCTCCCTTTCCCCGAGGCGAGCTTCGATCACGTCTTCGTCTGCTTTTTACTCGAGCACGTTCCAGAGCCTGAGAAAGCTCTCCTCAATCTCTCGCGGGTGCTCAAAGAGGGTGGCTCGATCACCGTCATCGAGGGCGACCACGGCTCCTGGTACTGCCATCCCTCCACACCCGAGGCCGAGCGCACGGTCGAGTGCCTGGTCGAGATCCAGGCCCGCCACGGCGGCAACGCGCTGATCGGCCGCCGCTTGTATCCGCTGCTTTGCGAGGCCGGTTTCCGTGCCGTGCATGTCGGTCCGCGACTCGTCTATGTCGACGACAGTCGCCCCGATCTGGTCGAAGGCTTCTCCAAGAACACCTTCATCGCCATGGTCGAGGGCGTCCGCGAGCAGGAGCTCTCGCTCGGGTTGATGGACGAGGCGAGCTGGGACAAAGGTATTGCGGACATGTATCGGGCCGCCGAGCCAGGCGGGACTTTCTCCTACACCTTCTTCAAAGGAACGGCACTCAAGTAGCTGCGACCGCTTGGTCGTCTCCGCTAGACTGCGCCGGCTATGTCCAAAGTCTGCTCAGTCTGCGGCAAGAAACCGGCTTTCGGCAACAACCGCAGCCACTCGATGGTCGCCACTCGTCGACGCTTCGAGCCGAACCTGCAGCGAGTGCGGATTCTGCTCAACGGTGTCGCCCGCCGGACTTACGTCTGCACGCGCTGCCTGCGCTCCGGCAAGGTCGAGAAGGCTTAGAGCCTATCCCACTAGGCCTGTACGCCCGAGGCGGCCGATCCGCGGCGCCAGCAACCGAAGGGCCGCTCACCGCACTACCATCACGACCCCGCGGGTGGGTGGCTCGGTGGCGGGCGGCGGAACGTAGTGCCGTGTATTTCGCGAATCGAGCTGCGCGCAACCGTCATCGTTCCTCTACGGTCTAACGGCCGTGGAAGTCTTGCGACTCCAGGAGACACCGTTGGGGCGGCTTGCGATCTCGTCGCGGACGATCGCTCAGATCGCGGAGCGGTCGCTGGGCGAGTGCTACGGGGTTGTCGGTCTCAAGGCAGGCGGTCGCTTTCGCCGGGCGCTTGCGCTCAGGCGCAGGCACGGAGTGGAGATCAAGGCGCACGAGCAGGGGATTGAGCTGGCTCTGCACGTGGTGATCGCCTACGGTCTCAATCTGGCCGAGGTGGCGGCGACCGTGCGCTCGAGCGTGAGCTACGAAGTTGAGCGCCAGACCGGGCTCGAGGTGGGACGGGTGGAGGTGTTGATCGACGATGTCAGACGCAGAGACTGACCGGACAGCGACGGCCGCTGAGGTCGAAGTGTTGCGCCGGCTGGCGCGGGCGGCGCTCGAGGCACTCGAACGCGAGCGTCCGCGGATCGACGGTCTGAACGTCTACCCGGTCCCCGACGGTGACACCGGCGCGAACCTGGTCATGACCGTTCGCGCGCTCGTGAACGAGCTCGAGGCGCCGCTGCCGAACGAGCGCCCGCTGCTGCACAAGAACCTCGCCCGAGCCTTGTTGATGGGAGCTCGCGGCAACTCCGGCGTGATCCTCTCGCAGATCGTCCGCGGGGCCGTCGAGGCGGCTCCGGCCGCGCCACCCGTAGATTCACGGGCGCTTGCCGCAATGCTCGAACGGGCTAGAGAAGCCGCCTACGCCGCCGTGCAGCGGCCGGTCGAGGGGACGATGCTGACTCTGATGTGCGAGCTGGCCGAGGAGGCTCGCTCACGTAGGCGCGAGAAGCTGTCGCTGGAACAACTCCTTCAAAAGCTCGTCGAGCGCGGCGAAGAGGCGCTGGCTCGAATCTCTGACCGGCTCCCCGTACTGCGTGAGAACGGAGTCGTCGATGCCGGCGCGGCCGGGCTGCTGGAGTGCCTGCGGGCTATCGCGCTGGAGCTTTCGAGAGAACGAAACGAGCAGACGCCGCGACTCCGTCTCGTCTCCGCTTCTTCGGGCGGCTAAGAGCCGATTCCGCTAGGCCTGCACATCCCTACCGAAGTCGGCTCTGAGCGCCCCTCTTTGGCACGGGCTCGATATGGCTATCGCCGGTGGCCGTCTTTGCCGATTGCTTCGAAGATGGACGAGCGCGAAGGCGATAGAGGACGTGCGCCGAAAGCCGGGCTCATGATCCGGTCTTGCGGCGACTTCGGCGGTGTTCGATGAGCCCGTTACCACGCGTCCTTCTAGTCGAGGACAATGCGATCTACCGTGAGGCACTCGAGCTTCTGCTCGGCCTGCGCGATGACGTCGAGATCGCCGGCTCGGTCGCCGATGGCGAGACCGCACTCGAGCACTGCGCCACGGCCCGCCCCGACGTCGTCCTGCTCGACTACCGGCTGCCCGGCCTCGACGGCGTCGAGGCGACCCGGATACTGCTCGAGCGCTTTCCGGGGCTGGCTGTCGTCTGCCTGACCGGGCTGGCCACCTCGCGCGAGCGCGAGGCATTGGTCGAGGCGGGCGCCTTCGCCTGTCTGACCAAGGACCAGGAGCTGGGCGAGATAGTGGCGGCCGTGCACGGCGCTGTCGCAGCCGTGCGCGGCCGTTAGCCGATATTTAAGGAAGCGACAGCGCCGGTCGCAGCTCGGGAGCGCGACGGCGCTCGACGGAGGCGCGAGCGTTCGCTTTGAGCTCACGACGCAGGGCTGCGATCTCGCCCGGACGGTTGGCGCCGAGTGCGGCGAGAAGTCGTCCGTCGTGGTCGAGATAGCGAGCAGAGAAGGCGTTGGTTCCTCCTCCTATCTCCACCCGCGCCCACTCCGAGGCGAAGCCGACGTGCTGGAGCCGCAGTCCAAACTGATCCGACCAGAAGAAGGGCACGTCGTCGTGCACGCTCTCCTCGCCGAGGATTGTGCGTGCGACCGCCGCGGCCTGACCGGCCGCGTTTGTCCAGTGCTCAACCCGCACACGCCGTCCTAGAGACGCGCGCCAGGTGCTAGCCACGTCGCCGCAGGCGTAGACGTCAGGGAGAGCGGTGCGGCCCGAGGCATCCGTTGCGATCTCGCCCACACCAAGCAGCTCTCCGGCCGGCTCGGCACCGATTCCGACCAGCGCTACGTCGCAGGCGACCTCGCTGCCGTCATCGAGCCGAACCGCCCGCACGTGTCCGTCCTCGCCGGCGCTGAAGCCCGTAACCCCGGCGCCGAGGCGCAGGTCGATTCCGTGCGCCCGGTAGCGCTCGGCCAGGAGCGTGCCGACCTCGGTACCGAGCACGCGCTCCAGGGGAGCTTCCATTGGCTCGACGATCGTCACTTCCAAGCCCAGTGCGGTGGCGGTCGAGGCCGCTTCGACGCCAATGAAACCGGCCCCGACCACCGCCAGCCGCTTGCCCCGCGCGAGCTCCTCGCTCAGGGCGAGCGAGTCGGCGAGCGTGCGCAGGTACAGCACACCCGCAGGCGTCTCGAGTCCGCGCAGCCGTCTGGCTCGCGCGCCAGTGGCGATGACGAGCGCATCCCAGCGAAGCTCGCGCCCGTCATCGAGAAGCGCCACGCGCCGCTCGGCGTCGATCTGCTCGACCCGTCGGCCCAGCACGAGCTCGATCTGCTCCTGCTCGAAGAATTCGGGCTTCCTGAGCATGACCTGCTCCGCGGAGCGCTTGCCGGCGAGCAGCTCCTTGGAGAGAGCCGGGCGCTCGTAGGGGAGATACTTCTCCTCCCCGACGAGGATCACGCGGCCCTCGAAACCTTGCGCCCGTAGCGTTTCGGCGGTGCGCAACCCGGCCAGGCCGGTACCCACCACGATGACGGTGCCAGCGGCGCGTGCCATTTCAGTTCACCTGCTCTCCACTGTCGGCGTCGAAGATGCTGATCGCGCCCATCGGGCACGACCCGGCTGCTTCGAGCACGCCGGCGTTGTCGGTTTCCGAGATCAGCAGCGAGGCGACTCCCGAGCGGTCGAGCTCGAAGACTTTGGGAGCGGCGTCCACGCAGGAGCCGAACCCGCTACACAACTGCCGGTCGACCACGATCCGGTACATGGTTCCCACCCTTCTTTGAAGATCAAAGGTCGGGTCGTTCATCACGAAGTCCTTGTCTGAGTAGCTGCAGGCGCCGCCGGGGCGACTCTCACGACCGGAGCCGAGGAAACCGCTGCCGACTGCGAAGACTGCTGGTAGGTCTGGACTTGCCGCACGGCCTGAGCCTGTGCTCGAGCCCGGGCGACATTTTGCTGTGCCCGAACTGCGATCAGATGCTTGCGGTTGGCAAGCTCGACCCGGTAAGTGGCCCAGCGCTTGTCCACGATCTTCTTGATTGCGATCGCGTCCTGGCGCAGTCTCTGCTCGCGGGCCGTCAAAGCGACGAGGCGAGGATCCTGCTTGCCCTCGTTCTCCGGCACCCAGGGTCGAGCCGCGATGACGGCCCAGGCGACAAAGAAGACAACCGCCGCGAGCACAGTTACGTACAGGCGTCCAAAGCCGTTAGTCATTGCTCTCGCCTCCCGAGCCAGATTGCTGGTGTCCGTGATCTTGCTCCCCGTGGCTCGCGGGCGATGCCGCGGCACGTGTGCTTCTTACGGGCGCAGCCGAGCGGACAACAACGCGGGTTGTGGGCGCCGGCGCGGCCGAGTAGACGACCGGAGTGGAGTGAGGTGCAGGGCGGAGCTTGGGGACTCGCGGCAGCGCCGGAGGCTTGAGTGCGAGGGCCTTCCGTAGCGAGGCCTCGAGTGCGTCCAGCCTCCGTGTTCGCACGGTGACGGTCGCGTCGGCGGCCTTCTTCGCGGATACCCTCGAGCTAACTCCGAGCTCGCTGGTGCGAGTCACGGCGTAGGTCCCGAGCGCCGCGCCGATCCCGATCAGCACCGCCACTGCGACTACGTGTCTCTTTCTCATCGAGGTTCGTCTCCAATCTTTCTCTGACAAGTTGAACCTACCCCTGCCCGCGCAAGATCGGGTCCAGGCGCAAGCAAGAAATCACCTGGAAAACGCAAAGATTCGGTAAAGAAGACGCGTCCGCCCGGGACCTGTTCCGGTGCCAGGCGCGCGGACATGTCCCGTCGGGACTGCCCGGTTCAGCCGAGATATGCCCTAGATTTGCAGCGCTTTAGCGCTTACCAGAGGTCTGTTTTCGACAGGCCCACGCCGCTGGCGACTTCTCGCGGCGATTCGACTCGGATTCCTCTCTGAGCAGGCTTTCTGCCGGTTGTTGCCAGGTCCAGCCCGGACCTGGCCCGGTGCCAGGCTCGGGGGCGTGCCCGGATCGGGCGCGTCGGTTCGCGACAGCCCTTTAGTCGTCTTCGTGGCCGCCCGGAACTCGCTGGTGCAAGCGAGGCTCGGGGCTGAGCGCCGGGCTCGTCTTTGGCGCCACTTTCGGAAGCGAGCGCTGAATTTCGAGCAAGCGTGCCGGAGTGAGCTGACCGACCGGGTCGTTGCGGGGCTGGGCGTAACCGAGCAGAACCAGGTTCGCGCCCAGGGCGAGAGCGGCTGCCAGGAGGGCGATGGTGGGTATCAGCCAGAAGCGCATCACAGAGATCGTGCCAGACGAAAGAGCTCAGGCGACGAGGTCGCCCGTATCGAGGTCGAAGACGGCGATCGCGTTCATCGGGCAGCTGGCGGCGGCCCCGAGCGCCCTCTCGTCGTCGGTCTCCGTCACGCGGAGCGTCGCCTTGCCGGACGTGTCGAGCTCGAAGATCTCGGGTGCATCCTGGACGCAGGAGGCAAAGCCACTACACAGATCCCGATCGATTTCGATTCGGAACATTCGCTTCTCCTTTCGTGAGCGGTTCCAGTGCGCGCCAGGTAGTGGCCGCCGCCACCGAGGCGACGGCGCAAATGTAGATCGCGAGCGCCCAGGTGCGGCCACTGTCGCTACCCGACAGGAGCCCGTGCGCGGTTCCGCCGGCAAATAGCGCATAGGTAATCCAGTGCAACCGGCGCCAGTTCTTGAAGCCGATCCTCTTTCGCATCGAGAAGGAGGCGTAGACGACGATCATCAGCTCGGCGGTGAGAACTCCGATCGCAACCGAGTAGTGCCGGTAGGGAGAGAGACCCGGAATGAAGAGCGCCTGAACAGGCATCCGCACCGTTTTGTCCAGCACGAGCGAGGTCGTGTGGATCACCAGTGCGCCCAGTCCGAGCGCGGCGAGCGTGCGATGCGTGTCGACCACGGCCGCCTGTCCGAAACGGTTTCCGAACGGGCGCGACTTGACGACGATTCCCCACAGCACCGAGAGCGTCAGCAGTACATAGGCCGTGAGGCCGCTGGCTCGGGCGAGAATCCAGAAGGTCGGGTCTTGGTGCATTCGTAGGCACGCATATTCTCAGAAAACGGCAGTACAAGCTCGATTCGGATTGAACGCCCGTCGACTGGGTGGCGATCGTTGGACGCGTGGTCAGGCGATCGAGTGCTTCCTTCTGAAACGAGCTCTATAGACCTCCGACCAGCCGCGTGCGCCCGTCGACCATGACGAGCAGGGCTGGGACGCCGGCCGCCGCCGCCTCGTTCTCGCCGGCGAGGAAGAGGTTCTTGGCCAGCACCTCCGCCTCGACCGCCGAGGATGCGACGACGGTCACACGCAGGAGGTCGGTCTCGGACGGGCGCCCGGTGGCGGGGTCGATCAGGTGATGGCGCTCCTGGCCATCCCGGCGCCAGCGGCGCTGATCGCGCCCCGAGGTGGCGATCGCGCCGCGAGTGAGCTCGAGTGTCGGTCCGTCCTCCACGCCGACGGGCCACGGCTCCTCGCCGCGCACGGCCAGGTCGCCGCCCGCGTTCACAAGGCAGGGACCGCTCACCGCCAGAATCTCGATCGCCCGGTCGACGGCGTAGCCCTTGCCGATACCGCCGAGATCGATGTGGAAACCGGGCTCGAGCTCGATCGTGCCTGTCTCGGCGTCGATCGTGACCCTTCCGCCGCAGCGGGCGCCCTCCGAGCCGTCGCCCTCGGCTTCGGCTGCGACCTGCTCGAACGAGCGGTCGTAACCGGCGTGCTCGAGAGCGTCGTAGATCGTCGGGTCGAAGCGGCCGCCAGTGCGTTCGCGTGCCTCCAGCGCCAACTCGACCACCCGCTCGAGATCCGGCGGCGCCTCGATCTTGCCCTCACGGTTGAGCCGAGAGAGTTCCGACTCGGGGCGAAAGCGAGAGAGCATCGCCTCTAGCCGCTCGAATTCCTCCTCTACAGCACGGAGAGCAGATTGTGTCTGCTCTCCGTCTTCGGCGTCCAGTAGAAGCTCGACGTCTGTGCCCATGGCGCGGAACTCGTGCTTCAGCATCAGTTCCCACCGGCCGCCGCGTTCCCGCCCTGGGTGAGCACCGTGCTCTGCGGGTTCGCGAGCCCGGGAACCGCAGGAGCCAGAACCGCCGGACGGGAAGCCGTCGAGTGCGTGACCGCCTGAGCGCCCGAGACCTTCACGATCACCGACGGCCCGGCCGGAGCGACGGCGAGCTGGGCTCGCTGCTGAGCGGTCAGGCTACCTTGCTGCCTGATCAACGCTACGCGGTAGGCGGCCCAGCGCCTGTTCAGCGTCTGCTGAGCGGCGATCGCCTTCGTTTGCACCTTCTGCTCCCGGGCTTGCAGGGCGATCAGGCGTGGATCGGCCGGCTTGCTTGCCGAGACCCAGGGCCTGGCCGAGAGCGTGGCCCAGAGCACGAAGAAGACGACGAGTGCGACCGCCGTCGCCCAGAAGCGCCCGATCGCGCTAGTCACCGTTACCACCACCATCATCGACGTACGCCGGCTGAGGCGTGTAGGGCACCGCGCTGGCGGAGCCGGTGACGTTTACGACCACGGGCCGCGGCGGCACGTAAGCAATCCGGCTGCCATTCGGAGCCGGAGGCTGCAGTGCAAGCGCCCCGTTCAGGGCCGCCTCGGTCGCGTTCAGCCGCTGGTTGCCCTGGCTGACGACTGCGGCCACGTTCTGCACCTTCGCGCCGGCCGGTCCGAGCGTCGCCGAGCGGGTGACGCTGTAGGTGCCGAGCGCGACCGCGATGGCCACGACGAGAGCCGCGACTGCGACATAAAGCTTCCTCATCTCGATCACCTCCTGGTCTCGAATTAATTGATACTCGAAGCATGCCCTCGTCGGAGCAAGCTCATGTCCACGGATGTGAAATGAATGGCTCGGGGATGGCAAAGAATCGGCAAAGAGGCACTCATCGCTGCCGCGAGCACGCTAAATAAGTCAACATGGAGCCCATGAAGGTTCTGGTCGTCGAGGACGAGAGCGCGATCGCCGAGCCGCTCATCGCCGGACTCGAGCGCGAAGGCTTCGAGGTCGAGTGGGCGGCGACCGGAGAGCAGGCGCTCGCCGCGGCCGAGCCCGACGTCGTTCTGCTCGACCTGCGCCTGCCCGATATCGACGGCTACACGGTCTGCCGGCGCCTGCGCGAGCGCTCGGATGTACCGATCATCATGGTCAGCGCCCGCGGGGAGGAGGTCGATCGCGTGGTCGGGCTCGAGCTCGGCGCCGACGACTATGTTGTCAAGCCCTTCGGCCTGCGCGAGCTGGTGGCCCGGATTCGTGCTGTCAGCCGGCGCACGCGAACGCAGCCGGTGCCGGACGGTCGCCTGCAGGTGGGCGAGTTGCTCGTAGATACCCGTGCCCGGCGCGTCCTTCTCGGCGAGCGCGAGCTAAAGCTCACCGCCAAGGAGTTCGACCTACTGGCGGCGCTTGCCGCCGAGCCCGGGGTTGCGGTGACGCGGCACCTGCTGTTCGAGCGCGTCTGGGAGTCGCGCTGGTTCGGGTCGACGAAGACGATCGACGTGCACGTCGCCTCGCTCAGGCGCAAGCTCGGCAATCCCGGCTGGATCGAGACGGTGCGCGGAGTCGGTTTCCGGCTACAGGCGCCCCAATGACGAAAAGGCTGCTTCTGACCTACCTGGGGCTGACAGTTCTAGTCCTGGCCGTGCTCGAGGTACCGCTCGGACTCGTCAACCGACGAAACGAGCGCAACGACCTGGTCACAAGGGTCGAACGCGACGCCAGCTTCCTCGCCGCCTTCGCCGAGGATGCGCTCGAGAACAAGACCCAGCCGCGTGCGCTCGCCGTCGCAGCGTTCGAATACAGCAAGCAATCTGGCGGGCGCGTTGTCATCGTCAACCTCAAGGGCGTCGCCATCATCGACACCAATCCTCCCGCCGGCGGGCCGCGCACCTTCGCCACGCGGCCCGAGATCATCGCGGCCCTGCACGGGAACGTGAAGCCCGGGACCCGCTACTCCAAGACGCTGCACGAGAACCTGCTCTACGTCGCCGTTCCAGCCTCCTCCGGGTCGAAAGTAACCGGGGCGGTCAGGATCACATACTCGACCACGCAAGTGGACGCGCGCGTCCGGCGCTACTGGCTGATGCTGCTTGCGATCGGGGGCATCGTGCTGGCGGCGGCCGCCCTGGTTGGGCTTCGCTTTGCAAGCTGGGTATCGGCTCCGCTCGGGCGTCTGGAGAACGTCGCCGCCGACGCCGGCGCCGGCGACCTCGGCGTGCGCGCCGACGAGGAGGGTCCGCCCGAGGTTCGCTCGCTCGCCGCCACCTTCAACCACATGATCGGCGAGCTCGAGCAGCTCGTGCGCTCGCAGGAAGAGTTCGTCGCCGACGCCTCGCACCAGCTGCGAACGCCCCTGACCGCTCTCAGGCTGCGGCTCGAGAACATCGGCGCGGAGGCGACCGAATCGGGCCGGGCCGATCTGGAGCGGGCGCTGGAGGAGGTCGAGCGCCTCTCACGCCTGGTTGCCGGTCTGCTCTCGCTCGCTCGCGCCGAGGTATCGCCGCCCGAGCGAGTCGATCTCGCCGCGCTCGTGGCCAAGCGCACCGAGGCCTGGTCGGCGCTCACCGACGAGCGGCGCGTGCGGCTCGAGATCGATGTAAAGGGAACCGCGCTGGTCGGTCGCGACCGCCTCAGCCAGGTGCTCGAGAACCTGCTCGCAAACGCGCTTGCCGTGAGCCCCGAGGGCAGCTCGATCACGATCTCGGGCTCGAGCGGGGAGCTGCACGTGCTCGACCATGGCCCGGGCATGACCGCCGAGCAGCGGGAGCGGGCTTTCGATCGCTTCTGGCGCGGCGGTAAGACGGGCGCCGGCTCGGGTCTCGGGCTGGCGATCGTCAAACGCCTGGTCGAGATCGACGGGGGCACGGTCGAGTTGCGCGAGGCTCCCGGCGGCGGTCTAGACGCCGTCATTCACCTGCGCACGGGCTGAGCTCTTCGATCGTTCCGATCTTGCGCTGAGAATCGAGAGCCGGGAGTTGGAACGAAGTCGGCACATTCGCCGCGCTCTTTCTCGCTACCGTTTTACGACCCCGAGGGTGGGCGGATCTAGGCGGGGGGCGGCGGAACGCGGTGCCCTACGGGTGGCGCGAATTCTCTGAATCGGCGCAGAATCGGCACATCGAGTTGCGCTTTTCGTCTCGTCGGGACGGTACTTTTCAACGACCCCGCGGGCGGGTGGCTCGGAGGCGGGCGGCGGAAAGAAGTGCCGTCATATACCCAGGCGGCAGGTCTTTATCCCACTTGGCGCTCAGGGCGGGGGCGGCGGAACGTGGTGCCCCCAACGACCCGAAGCGACTGCATCAAGCCGCATCGGTCACCAATCCGTGGAGGTTTATGTCGGGCTTGTGCCTTCGCCCGCCCGCCGGTCCTGGACCTATACTCGGGCCACCCTGACGGGAGATACGAAAAACCGCGCTCTACCGGCCGCCTTCGCCGAGTCTGGTCGGCCGGGTAGCTGGCCCTGCCCGCGTTTCTTTGCCGATCCCGAGAAACTCGCCCGGAGCTTGCGCACGCTCCCGGGAGTGGGGACGACACTCGAGAAGTCGCTCGCGCGGATGGGTCTGCGCAGCGTGCGCGACCTGCTCGAGTACCGGCCTTTTCGCTACGAGCCCGCCGCTCCCGAGCGCAGGATCGCCGAGCTCCTGATCGGAGAGGAGGCGACGATCGAAGGCGAGGTGCGCCAGATCGGTGTGCGCCGGCCGCGCCGGCGGCTGTCGCTGGTCGAGGCGCTTGTCTCGGATGCCAGCGGCGAGGTGGCCTGCGTCTGGTTCAATCAGCTCTGGCTGCAGGAGAAGCTCGTGCCGGGCACACGACTGCGAGCCCGCGGCCAGCTCAAGCGCGGCTCCTTCGCGGTGCGCGACTTCGATCTCGGCGAGGCGCGGGCGACCGCCGACAACGCGCCCGTCTATCCCGCCAGCGAGGAGGTCTCGCTCAAGCGGTTGCGTGGTCTGGTCGAACGCGTGCTTCCACTTGCGCACGAGTTCCCCGATCCCCTGCCGGCGTCGCTGCGCACTCGGCTCGAGCTGCCGCTGCGTCCCGACGCCGTCGTCGCCCTGCACCGGCCCGCGCGCCCGGGCCAGGGGGAGGAGGGGAGGAGGCGCCTCGCCTTCGACGAGCTCTTGCTCTTCCAGCTCGCGCTCGCGCGGGTCGCCCGCGAGCGCGACGCCTCCGAGGCGCCCGCGCTCGGTCCGCCCGGATCCCTGATCGAGCGCTACTTCGAGGCGCTTCCGTTCCGGCTGACTCCGCACCAGCTCTCCGCCGTCGCCGAGATCGACCACGACCTCGCCCGCTCCCGTCCGATGCAGCGCCTGCTCCAGGGCGATGTCGGCTCGGGCAAGACCGCTGTTGCGCTCTACGCGCTTCTGCGCGCGGTCGAGGCGGGCTATCAGGGCGCGCTGATGGCGCCCACCGAGACGCTTGCCGAGCAGCACTTCCTCACCCTCGAGGAGATCTGCCGCGGGCTCGGGGTCGAGTGCCTGCTCCTGACGAGCGCTCTGCCGGCGAAAGAGCACGAGGCGGCGCGGGCGCGGATCGCAAGCGGTGAGGCGCAGATCGCAATCGGCACGCACGCCCTGATTCAGAAGGAGGTCGCCTTCGAGCGCCTGGCGGTGGCGGTCGTGGACGAGCAGCACCGCTTCGGAGTCGAACAGAGAACCGCTCTCTCCGAGGGCCGCTCTCCGCACGTCCTGCACATGAGCGCGACCCCGATCCCGCGCACGCTCGCCCTCACCCTCTACGGCGACCTGGAGTTGAGCGAGATCGCCGCGCCGCCGGCCACGCGCAAGCCGGTGATCACGAGCTGGGTCTCGGAAGACCGCAGCGAGGAGGCCTACCGGCG
>Ga0182017_10002662_pt1 | contig 13497 bp, 13 predicted proteins | sample 712E3DmetaG_FD_120492 | JGI IMG/M metagenome (GOLD analysis project Ga0182017, IMG submission 120492) | Permafrost microbial communities from Stordalen Mire, Sweden - 712E3D metaG | ecosystem: Environmental > Terrestrial > Soil > Wetlands > Permafrost | place: Sweden: Stordalen | collected... | reverse complement strand
GGCCGGATCGAAGTTCATCGAAAGGAAGTCTTTGCGCTGGTCGAGCGCCCTGAGCAGCAGGCGCGTGGGCACGCGCAGATCGCTCGCGGCCAGAGGCCCCGTGCGCGACCGCCCCACCCGGATGGCCAGGTCGTCTCCCTTACGCAGCAACAGAAACCCGCGCTCGCAGCCGGTAATGGTCAATGCCGCCTCGACCACGGCCGACAGCACCTCGTCGGTCGAAAGCGACGACTCCAGCGCCCGGACCACTTCCAGCGTGGCGCGCAGTTTGGCCAAACTCTGGGACCCGGGGCGCAGCGGAGATCCCGCCTCCGCGCGGGCTGCGACTTTCTCGAGGTTGAAGGTGAGCAGGTAGGAATCGGGGAACCCGAATTCGATCTGGTCCCCGCTGCGCAGCTTGGCGCGCACCACGCGGCTGCCGTTGACGAACACGCCATAACTGCTGGCCAGGTCTTCGACCGCATAACCGTCGTCTTCCGAGACGATCTGGGCGTGCTGGCGCGAGGCGCGGCTGTCGCGCAGGACCAGATCGTTGTCGCCCTGACGGCCGATGCGGAAAGGAAGCCTGCCGACGGTCACACGCTGCTTGCCCCCGGAGGGGTTCTTGACCATTAGGGTCGGCGAAGTCTGCAGGTTCGTTCGCGATTCGCTCATCTAGCGGCCTCGCGAGGGACCGATCGAGCGGCTCTTAACGGCCGGCGATGGCGGGGCGACCGGCGCGGCCGCGGCCCGTTCCATCTCCTGCGCGCGCAGCCGCTGGCAGTGCGAGCAATAGCCGCCCACTTCGGTGCGCGCCACCAGGATCTGAAACCCGAGGTGCGATTCGATCTGCTTCCGCAGCCGGTGCAGCGGTTCGCCGTAGAACTCCTCGATCTTGCCGCAGCCCAGACACACGATGTGCGCGTGCTCCTGCTTGGATCGCGTCTCGTAGTAATGCTGGTCGCCCTCGACGTGCATCAAATCCAGCTCATCGACGAGCTGGCCCTGCTTGAGCATCTTCAAGGTGCGGTAGACCGTTACCCGGTTCAGCTTGGGGTCCTGCTTTTTCGCCAGCTCGTAGAGCTGGTCGGCGTCCAGGTGGCTGCCCGCCCGGTCAATCAGATCGAGCAGGATGCGGCGCTGCCGCGTGACGCGAATACCGCGCGTCTTGAGTGAACCTTGAATCCCGTCTGGGGGCATACTCTCTCGCCGGCGGGCAATCCAGTCCGCGCCCGGCCGCTTTTGACACGATAACATGGGGCTGAGCGGGTTGCTTGGCACATGGGGTGGACGTGCGCCGCCGGCACCTCGTTGCACCCTCCGCGCGGGCCCATCGGCGGCGCCCCGCCGGTCAGGCGCCCGGTGGCCGCGCTCACCCCGGCACCACCCGCCACGGCCCGCGAGCCGGCCCACCCGGCCAGGCGCCCGGTGGCCGTGCTCACCCTGAGCCACCCGCCACGGCCCGCGCGGCGGCGCCCCGCGCCACCCGGCCGGTGGCCGCACCCACCCTGAGCCACCCATCGGCGCCCCGGCGGCCAGGCGCCCGGTGGCCGTGCTCGCCCTGAGCCACCCGCCACCCTCCGCGCGGGCGGTCCCACGGGCCACTCTCCCGCAGGCATCGTGCATAATGGGGCCTATGGCGTGCGAGAACTGCGGCGGCAGCGGCTGGCGTGTGATCGAGCGCGACGGTCTCTCGGCCGCCGAGCCCTGCGGGTGCACCTCCGTCGAAGCCCCGCGCGAACTCGAATCCGGCGCGCACATTCCTCCGCTCTACCGCAATGCCTCCTTCGACAACTTCATCCTCCCGGCCGAGAATCCGATCGCGGCACGCGGCCTGGAAGCGGTGATGCTCAAGGCCGCCGCCTACGCCAAGGAGTTCCCGTTCGGGCCCAAGCCCGGCCTGCTCTTCATGGGCCCGACCGGGACCGGAAAGACCCACCTGGCGCTGGCCGTGCTCCGCAAGCTGATGGCGCGCGGCTTCGAAGGCCTCTACTACGACTACATCAACCTGCTCGAGCGCGTCCGCTCGGGATACGACGCCACCGCCGCGCCCGAAGACCGCGAAGCCTACCAGAACTGCCTCGACATCCCGGTGCTCCTGCTCGACGATTTGGGATCGCATCGCGTCATGGGCTGGATCGAGGACACGGTGACCGCCATCGTCACCCATCGCTGCAACAACCAGAAAGCTCTCATCGCGACCACGAACCTGCCGGACCCGGACGCCGGAGACGCTATCGTGCAGCGAGCGCCCGGCATGCCCCACGTCGAATACCGCACCACGCTCGCCGAGCGCATCGGCGAGCGCGCCCGCTCCCGCCTCTTCGAGATGTGCGAGATCGTGCGCATGCCTGCGGTGGGCGATTACAGGCTCAAGAGGAAGTGATGCCCGTCCGGCGAGGATTGTGTGGGGTGGCTCTGTTCCTTCTGCCGTGCTTGTGCCGGTCCCAGATCCCCCCGCGCACGGAAGGCGGAGTCCCCACTTTTGGAACCACGGTCGTCATCCCCTCCGGACTGCGGGGTGAGATCTATTACATTTCCGAGGCGACCCAGTGGCTTCCGAAATTCGAGAAGCTGACGCCCGTCGGTGCGATTTACACCACTTCTCTGAACGTTTCGCCCCGCGATTTCGCGGAGGGCTTCCCGGGTGTCACCAGAAGGTTCGAATGGTTCGCGATCGACTACAAAGGCCGGTTCTGGATCGAGAAGCCCGGCAAGTACCGATTCGCCCTGACGTCCGACGACGGATCCAAGCTTTACATCGACGAACGCCTCGTGATCGACAACGATGGCCAGCATGCGCCGGAGACGGCTAAGGGCAGCGTCGAGCTGAGCGGAGGGAGACACGACATCCGTGTGTCCTACTTTCAGGGACCCCGCTTCGCGGTGGCGCTCGTTCTGGAGGTCTCCCGCCCTGGAGAGCGCTGGCGCATATTCAGCACCGACGAGTTCAAGCCCCCGCCCAATCCCGAGGACTGGAAGTTCGACGATGCGGCCCGGCTGCGGGCGGCCGAAGCGACGCGTACGAATCTGCGCGACGCTGCGGAAGACTCGCCCGCCCTCGCGATCCTGAATGCCGTCCCGCTGCGTCACGATTTCGATTTGCGCCTGGCGGCAGTGCGTTTGCGGTTCGACGGCGGAAGCTGGCAGAGCGTCCTGGTGATCCAGGCGCCGGGGACGGAGTTCCCCGCCGTTTCCGAAGCGGCCCGCAAGGCGCGGCACCTGCGCCTCTTGGTGCTGGCGCGGCTGAAGGATGCAGGCGGGGTGGTGGTTGACCGGTTTCGTGCCGACGCTCCTTACGAGATCCAGAGGGCCGGCAGGCAGGCGGACCCGCCCGGACCCGTCACGTACACGCACCCCGCCTGGATCGCCCCAGGGCACTACACGCTCGAAGCCGCCATGGTGGACCAGGACGGCAAGCGGGCGAGCGCGGCAGCCATCGAGCTCGATAGTCCGGAGCCCCGCAGCGGGATCGGACTGAGCAACGTGATTCTGGTCGAGCGGCTGGAATCCGGCAGCGTCCCGGCGGATAGCCCGGGTCCCTTCGTCTACCAGGGCCACCGCGTGGTGCCGCTGCTGGCTCCAACGCTGAGGCCGGAGGCGAAGCCCTCGGTGTACTTCGTGGCGTATCCGGACGCGACCATCGCGGAGAAGCCGAGGGTGCAGGTCGAGCTCCTGGTGAACGGCGAGAGGCTGGCGAGCAGCACGGCCGATCTGCCGCCAGCGGACGCGTCGGGAGCGAACCCGGTACTGGTCGAAGCAGCCTTGCGCGCGGGGAACTGCGATTTGCGGGTTACCGCAACCCAGGGCGCGAACTCCGTCACGGAGAGCGTCCGCTACACCGTCGCCGGCCAGTGAGTGGGGCGGGCGGAGCCGCCTGCTCCGGCGAGGCACCACGAAACTGTCTGTTGCGCACCACCCCCGATTTTGGTATGCTCGCTCCGAAGTACGCTTGAACATCGTCGCGTGAGAGCAAGTTCACGCTGAGGGGACTACTCGCATATGCCCTTGCCTTTCTTTCACCCCAGCCTCCGCTGGGCTTCGTTCAACCTTCGTCCGGCCGGTATCGCAAGGGCCGCTCTGCTGGTTCTCGCCTGCCTGGCCGCATCCACTCTCGCCTACGCCCAGAACCCCGGCGACCCACTCTTCTGTCAGCCCCAGGAGGGCACCACCTTTCTGATCGTCAATGGCGGAGCCGGCGTCTTCACGGCAGACGTGGACTGCTACAGCGCCAGCATCGGCAACGATACCGACACGACGATCGCCACCACCCAAGGCGGAACCATGACCCGCGCTGCAGGCACCCCTGGCGCTGCCAACTACGTCTATACGCCGCCCACGGCCGGCTTTACCGGCCTCGATACCTTCCCGATCCACGTGACCTCGGTCTGGAACAGCGCGGGTGGCACTGGCTCGGCGGGTGGCACCGCGCGGCCTGGCGGGCCGCTCACGATGACCATCACGCTGAACGTGATTCCGGCGACGACCACTCTGACTGTGGCCGGTGCGGCGACGTTAGTCCCCGTCCCGGCTGGCTCCGTCACCGGTTGCACGGCCGCGGGGAATGCTGGACAGGGCCCGCCGGCAGGTGCGGTGTTGGGCTGCATTACCGGCATTGGGGTGGGAGCAAGTGCAAATGTTGTACATCCGAGTCATGGAACGGTGGCAGGGAGCGGCAACACTCTCCGATACACGCCTACCGCTGGTTATACCGGCCCCGATACCTTCACCTACGAGGCGCTGGGCGTGAACACCGATGGGAATAGCAACCTGAATTCCGGCGACGTCACTGTGAATGTCACGGTGACAATTCCCCTTACTCCCACTCCCGCACCGCCGACGGTGATTCTGGTCCTCGTCGGCCTCGCCGGTCTGGCGATGTTCGAATTCTGGCGCAGAGCGCGACGTCCGGCACTGCAATAGTTCGGCTGGGGGCGGCCCAGGCGTCGCCCCCGGCCCTTCCCGCCCGGCCCACACTTCTACTGGAGGCCGATCTCGCTTCCGCAAAGCCCATCCGGGACTTCCGGCCCCCGCGCAACACGAAAGTGGCACGAGTTCCTCAAAAGCTTCAGGGGGCGAGTCCGTGGCGTTCAAGCCATTGGCAATCGCCGCTATTCACTTGCTTTTGCCGCAGCCGAAAACTGGACTCGATGGAAGCCTGTGCGACGTGGAGGCGGAACCGTAGCGATTGCGCGGCCGGAGACTGATCGAACAGGAGTCGGGAAATCATCAAACAGCGTCGGATAGACAGCAGAGCCCGCTCCGCTTTGCGCCGCCGCTTGCGCGGGAGCCGCCGCATCTGCCGCTCGGTGACGCCGGTCTCCGTGGCCGCCTTTTTCGCGACACCCACGAACGCTTGCCGGCCCTGCTTTCCCGATCTCAGAGCCCGGGGGGGTGATATACTACTCGCAATTCCTTCTGGAATACGAAAGGATGGTTCTATGGTTTCGAATCTCCAGCTCCATAACGGCGCGATCACGGGCGTCCTCTCCGGGAAGCCTGTGTTCTGCTTCCTGCGCTTGACGCACGGAGCCGCACTTCCCGCCGGGCAGTACGTCATCCAGGGACCCGTTCAGGATCCGATCTACGGACCCGTGATGGTGATGGTGCGCGGCGGCGGCCGGGGCGCCGGCTCGTCCCGCGCGATGACCGACGGCGGGATTACCGTCTTTTATAAAGACGGCGAAGACGGGGTGAATCGGTCTGCGAGGTGGCTTGCCGCGGACGACTGGACACAAAGTCCGTCGTTCTTCGTGAGCGGCGCGCAGATTCCCGGCCGGAGCTGTCTGGTGGTGACCCACGGCCTCTCCGAGTTGATGGCGGGCCTGCAAGCGGAGGGCGGGGCCGTAGTCACGGTCCGTAGTCCGTCCGAAAGCTGACGGCCGAATGAAAATCGGCAGGGTGGGGCATGCGCGGTCCGATCGGACCGCTGCGCGCCGCGGCCTCCGGCCGCCGCAAGGAGTCCGTCAGGCGGGAAGCCACGGCGTCCGGAATGCGGCCACGGCATCGGCGGCAGTGGACTGCGCGAGGGCCCGTTTGCCGCTGTGCTCCCATCAGCTTCCGCGTCCGCAGCCGGCGGGCCGGCCATTGGCCAGGCGGCGCCTCGATCGCGCTCGCTGGCCGGGCCAATAGGCTCCGGCGAGGCCAAGCGGGCCGGCCCCGCCATCGGCTACAATCGAGCGTTGCTATGGGTCTCCTCCAGCGCAGGCAGTTCCTCCAGGCCGCTGCGGCGGCCGCGGCTGCCGGCACGATCTCCTGCGGCGGCCGGACGCGCCTGTGGCGCCGCTTTTCCGTAGACGAGGCGGTCACAGTCGCCGCCATCGCGGATCGCATCATCCCGTCCGACCAGGATCCCGGCGCGTCTGCGGCCGATGCCGTCAACTACATCGACCGCCAGCTCGGCGGGCCGCTGAAGAAGTACCGGCGCGCTTACCGCGAGGGGCTGCGCGCCATCGACCAGGCCAGCCAGTCGCAATTCGGCAAGCGGTTCGCCGCGCTGGCCGCCGCTCAGCAGGACACCCTGCTCGCGGCCATGGAAGCCCGCCGCGCGCCGTTCTTCGAGCTGATCCGCGATCACACCATGCAGGGCTTTTACGGCGATCCCCGGCATGGCGGCAATCGCGAATACGCGAGTTGGGTCATGCTGGGCGTCCCGCCGGCCCCCATCCGCGGGCGCCAGCTTTACGATCTCTCCGGCCAGGGAATGGCCCGCCGTGGAAGGTGGCCTCAATGGCGCTCCCAAGGGTGAACGCGGTGGTCGTAGGCGCGGGCGCCGGCGGGGGCATCGTCGCCAAGGAACTGGCGGAGGCGGGCTTGCGCGTGGCACTTCTCGAACGCGGCAAATGGTACACCGCGTTCGACGACCGCAAGGACGATCTGCGCAACCAGCGCACCAGCCCGCTCGGCACCGGCTCCGGGCCGGATGAAGGGCGCAACCCGCGCGTGGTGGTCGATCCCAACGGCCAGGAACGCGTCGTGTCGCCGCAGGAGAACGGCTACCAGAACAACGCCGGATGCGTTGGCGGTGGCACCTTCAGCTATGGCGCGATGGCGTGGCGCTACATGGAGAAGGATTTCCGGATGCGCAGCACGTATGGCGCCGTCCCCGGCAGCACGCTCGAAGACTGGCCCATCGCGTACGACGACCTCGAACCGTTCTATGAGAAGGCCGAGTGGGAAATCGGCGTTTCGGGCGACGTGGCCAACGACCCGTTCCACGCGCCCCGCCGCAAGCGGCTGCCCATGCCGCCGCTGGCGCAGAACCTCGAGTACTTCGTTCTCAAGCCGGCCGCGGAGCGCCTGGGGCTGCATCCTTTCGACATCCCGATGCTGCGCAACAGCGTGCCCTACGGCGGCCGCGGGCCTTGCATGCGCTGCCGGTGGTGCGTCGGGTTCGCCTGCGAAGTGGACGCCAAGTGCGGAACCCAGAATACGGTAATTCCGCGCGCCCTGGCCACGAAGAACTGCGAGCTGCGCACGGAGTGCGTGGCCAAGGAAGTCCTGACCGACGCGAGCGGCCGCGTGACCGGCGTCGCGTACTTCGACTCCCAGGACCGGCTTCAGGAGCAGCCGGCCGATGTGGTGGTGGTCTCGGCCGCGGCCATCGAATCCGCGCGGCTGCTGCTCAATTCCAAGAGCCGCATGCATCCCCACGGCCTGGGGAACCGCTACGACTGGGTAGGCCGCAACCTGCAAGGACACACCTACGTCGGCGCCACCGGTTTGTTCGATCAGGATGTCTACGACGACATAGGGCCGGGCGCGGGCATCGCCATCTGCGACTTCAATCACGGCAACCCGGGCCTGGCGGGAGGCGGCCTGCTGGCCAACGAGTTCATCCGCCTGCCTTACCAGTTCAGCTCGATGACGCCGCCGGGCATCCCACATTGGGGCCAGGCGCACAAGGACTTCATGCGGCGGGCCTACAAGCGCCACATCGCCATCCGGGGCCCGGTGCAGGAGATGCCGGTGTTCGATGCGCGGGTCCAGACGGATCCCGTGGTTCGGGATCACTGGGGCATTCCTGTAGCGCGCCTTTCCGGCCTCAATCATCCGCACACGGTCGAGATCGGACTGTTCCTCGCCGCCAAAGCCGAGGCCTGGCTCCGCGAGGCCGGCGCCACCCTGATCTGGAAATCCATGCCGGGACGGTATCTCAGCGGGGGCCAGCACCAGGCCGGCACCTGCCGGATGGGCAATGACCCCCGGACCTCGGTGGTGGACAAGCACTGCCGCGTGCACGGCCACGACAACCTCTACGTCATCGACGGCGGCGTCCACGTGACCAATGGCGGTTTCAACCCGGCGCTCACCATTATGGCCGTCGCCTACTACGCTTCGGACGGCCTCAAGCGCGCCTGGAAAGGCAAGGCCCAATGACGGCGAAACACTACGCTCTCGTCGGGGCGGCGGCCGTGGCCGTGCTGCTCGTCCCCGCCGCCACGGTCTGGTACGAGTACTCGGGAGGACGGGGCTGCGCGCGGTGCCACGAGATCCAGGCGTCGTTCAACCACTGGCAATCGTCGGCACACCGAAACATCCCCTGCACGTCCTGCCACGGCAGCGCGCTCACCTTCGACGTTGGCTTCCACCTGGCGAATCTGCGCCGCGTCGCCCGCCATATCGGCGGCCGCGGGGGCCGCGAGATCCACCTGAAGCACACCGACCTCTACCCCGTCGTCGAGCGCTGCCGTGCATGCCACCAGCAGGAGTATGCCGCCTGGAACGCCGGGCCGCACGGCGTCACGTATGCGAAGATCTTCCTCGACCGGAAGCACAACACCGAGCGCCTGCTTATGGACGATTGCCTGCGCTGCCACGGCATGCATTTCCAGGGCGCGATACGGGACCTGGTGACTCCCATCGACACCCGCGGGCCCTGGACTCTGAAATCGCCGGAGCTGGCCAACCGTCCAGCCGTTCCCTGCCTGGCCTGCCACCAGATGCACCGCGACGGCAAGCCGCTGGTTCGCGTGACGCCGCGCGTCGAGACCCCCGGCCCGGCACAGGAGATCTTCCGGCCGTCGCTGGCGTTCTACGACCGCCGCGAACAGTCGCACATTCCGGTGCGCATCCTGCCGATTCCGCAAATGCGCGAGGGAGACCGCCTGGTGAAAATGAGTCCGGACCGGCGGCAGGGGCTGTGCTACCAGTGCCACGCGGCCCCGGCGGGAATGCCGGCGGGCTCGGGCGACGACCGCACCGGGCTGGGCGTCCACGAAGGCCTCAGTTGCCTGGCCTGCCACCTGAAACACGGCCTCGAGACGCGCGCTTCCTGCGCCACTTGCCACCCCAGGCTCTCCAATTGCGGCCTGGACGTGGAGAAGATGGACACCACCTTCAAGGACCCCAAAAGCCCGCACAATGTTCACTTCGTGAAATGCGCCGACTGCCACCCCAAGGGCGTGCCCGTGAAGCGGGCCGCTACGCCTCGCTGATCCGGAACATCCCGCAGTATTTCTCGGGGAGGCGCGCCGGCCGCAGGTCCATGCCGCAGAAGACGTGCTTAGTCTCGCCGCTCGCCAGCACGCGGCCGTCCTCGGCGCGGCGCATTTCATAGCCGAAGGCGACCAGGCGGCGGCTGGCCCGCTCGATCCAGGTCTTGACGATGACCATGTCGTCGTACCGGGCCGGGAAGAGGTAGCGGCACCGCGCCTCGGCCACCGCCAGCAACACCTTGTCGTCGCGCTCCATGTCGCGGTAGTTGAAGCCTACGGCTTTGCAGTACTCGACGCGGCCCACCTCCATCCAGACCAGGTAGTTGGCGTAATAGACCACACCCATCTGGTCGGTCTCGGCGTAGCGGACGCGCACACGGGCTTCGTGGAAGTTCGTTTGTGTTTCCATGCTAAAGAGTGGATTATAGCGCCCCGCGGCTGCCTCGGCCCAGGCCGGCTGCAACCGAGGCTGCCGCACCGGTGCGGCAGCGCCCCGCGGCTGCTGCGGCCCAACCGGCTGCAACCGAGGCCGCTGCAGCGGATGCGGCCGCGCTCCGGCCCGCTGCAACCGTTTCGCCTGCGAAACCGTCTGATAGGCTATAAGGTTCCAGTGCTCATCAAAGTCCTGTTCTTCGGCGTTTTGAAGGATGTCACCGGCCACGCTGCCGACCAGATCGACGTCCCCGCCGGCGCCAACGTCGGCGTCGTCTTCGAGCACTATGCCGCCCGGTTCCCCAAGCTCCGCGCCATGGAGCGCAGCATCCTGCTGGCCCGAAACGAGCAGTTTGCCCGCGCCTCGGAATCCCTGGCCGAAGGCGACGAAATCGCACTGCTCCCGCCGGTGAGCGGTGGTTCGGCCGGCGCCGGCGGGAACATCTTCGCGCTCACTCGCCAGCCCATCGACACCGCGGCAATCGCCTCCCAGTTGGCGCGCGGCGAGGACGGGGCGGTAGTAATTTTCGAAGGAATCGTCAGGAACAACAGCCAGGGCCGGCGCACGCTGTGGCTCGATTACGAGTGCTACGAGCCCATGGCCCTCAAGCTGCTTGCGGAAATCGGCGGCGAGATCGCCCGGACTCACGCCATCGGGCGTATCGCCATGGTGCATCGCCTGGGCCACCTCGAGATCGGCGAAACCAGCGTGGTGGTAGTGGTGACGGCGCCCCACCGCCAGGCCGCCTTCGAGGCTGCGCTCGAGGGCATCAACCGGCTCAAGCGCAGCGTGCCGATCTGGAAAAAGGAGCGGTTCGAAGACGGCGAAGTCTGGGCGGAGGGCGAGTGGGACGAATCTGTCCGCAACCGGTGAGGCGGATGGCGCGGGCCGGCGCCGTGTTCTTCGCCGCCCTGATGCCGCTCGTGGCCCAGCAGCCCAGTTTTCGTGTCGACGTCCGCCTGGTGCGGGTTCTGACCACGGTAAAGGACGCGCACGGCCAACTCATCGGCAGCCTCACCAGGGACGACTTCCAGATCTTCGACAACGGCGTGCCGCAACAGCTCAGGGTCTTCGAGCACCACACCGAGCAGCCGCTCTCCATCACCGTGATGATCGATACCAGCGCCTCCACCGGCATCGACCTCAAGTACGAAGTGGACTCGGTGAATCGCTTTTTTCGGGCGCTGTTCCGGGAGGGCAACCCGGACGATGCCGCGGCGCTGGTCGCCTTCAATTGGGAGACCATTCTGCTCACCGACTTCACGCACAACCTGGACCGCCTCGAGCGCGGCCTGCGGGGCATCCGGGGAGAGGGTGGCACGAGCCTCTACGACTCGCTCTACCTGGCCGCCGGCCGGCTGGAGGGGCGCGAAGGACGCCACGTCATGATCGTGGTCACCGACGGCGGCGACACCACCAGCTCCAAGACCTTCCACGACGCGCTCCGGGCCGCGCAGATGTGCGACGCCGTGCTGTACCCGGTGCTGGTGGTTCCCATCGCCAATGACGCCGGCCGCAACACCGGCGGGGAACACGCCCTCGCGACGCTGGCTCAAAACACCGGCGGACGCGTCTTCGCCCCGGAGGGCGGCGACGAGCTCGACGCGGCGTTCCTCGAAATCATCGGCGATCTCCGCACTCAGTACCTGCTGGGGTATTATCCCCGCAACGTTCCCGTCACCAAGGAGCCGTTCCATCGCATCGAAATCAAGCTCCGGCGCCCGGATTTGCGGGTTTCGGCGCGAAGCGGCTATTATGGGGAAGCTGAAGCGCCGAAGGACGTCAAGGGCTGGCGCCCCGTGAGGTGAGCCGAGTGAACGGCAAGAGAATCGACGACGACAGGAAACGCCCCCCCGCCGGCGGCAAGGACCCGCGCTCCCGCGCGCCCGAGCAGACCTTCGAGGAGGTCCGCTACCTCAAGTACCTCATCGAGAACCACATTCCCGTCCGGGTCCGCCTGCGCAACAACGAAGAGGTCTCCGGGACCATCGAATACTACGACGTCTCCTTCATCCGCCTCACCCGCGAACCGGAGCCCAACCTCTTTATCTTCAAACACGAAATCAAGTATCTGTACGAGACCGAGTAGAGTGGATCGGGCGCCGGCGGCTTGAGCGGCCGCTACTCGCGCGTCAGCGGCCGGGCGAAGTGGCTACCGAGCCGCCGGCAGGAGGCTGGCTGGCGAGCGCCGCCACGACTTCGACGATCCGCGCGCGCTGCTCCGGGCTGGCGGTCAGGATCCGCTGCCGCCCGCCGCCTGCCGAGAAGGTCGTCACCCCCTTTTCATCCACTGAAATGCGGCCTTCGGCTGACACCTCGAAATAGCCCGCGTCCGGCCGAACGGCGAAGAGCGCGGCCGTGGGGTCCCACAACGACTCGTCATAAGGCATCTTTTGGTAGGCGCGATAGGCGTCGGCGAGGGGATGGTCGGGGATGTAGCCGAAGTCGCGGCCGAGGCGGCCGGCCGGGTAATTCGCGTGCGCGCCCAGTTCCCAGGGGCTCACAGCGATGGGCCCGGGCCACGCGGCGAACAGCTTCTGCGCCGCCGGGACGTCCTTCATGATGTTGTACTCGAGCTCCGAATCGATGAACCTGCCCCCCATCACCACCAGCAGCCGCACCTTGCGCTCCACCAGGCCGCGGCCGGCGAGCGGGCTGATCGCATCGGCCGGCGAATCGAGCAGCCGCGCCAGGTTGGTGCTGAAGCCGGTCTGGACGATGACGACGCTCGAGTCAGGTTGTGCCGCCAGCGTCCTGCGCAACACGATCTGCGCGTCGGGCACGTCGTGTTCCGGCATCACCTGGCGCGGGTACACCAGCGCTCCGCCGGGACGCCGCTTCCCGGCCACTACCCAGGTGTAGTTCCCGTCCTCCTGCGTCTGGCCGCCGCGGACAATGCCGATGGGAATGCCAGGGCGGCCGTAGAAGGTATCCAGAAGATCGACAAACGGGGCTGCCCAGCGGTTGTCTTTTGTGATGGTCACCGCCAGAATGCTGGCTTCGCCGCGGCTCTCGAGAGCGTGCAGCATCGCCAACGCGAGAGCGTCGTCAACGTCGTTGCCCATATCGGTGTCGAAGACGATTCGTACGGGTTCGCCGGCGGACAACGTGGCCGACGCCAGCGCGAGTGCGAGCAGGATGCGGGTCATCGTTCCCGATTATCGCGCGGCGGCGGGGCGGGCGGCCGGGTAGCGGCGGGGCGGGCGGCCGGATGGCGGCGAGGCAGGCGGCCGGGAAGCGGCGGGGCGGGCGGCCGGGTGGCGGCGAGGCGGGTGGCCGGCGGCGAGGCAGGCGGGCGGCGGCGAGGCAGGGGCCGCGCGGCGGCGGGGCAGGCAGCCGGGCGGCGGCGGGGCGCAACCGCCGGCCCGAGGCGCACTCCCCGGCGCACTCCCCGGCCCGAGGCGTACTCCCCGGCCCACGGATACACTGGAGGGATGGGGTTTCATCTGGTGGTCGATTATCAGCCCCGAGGGGATCAGGGGCAGGCGATCGATCAGCTCAACCGCGGCGTTCTCGATGGCGAAAGGCACCAGGTGCTGCTGGGCGTGACAGGCTCGGGGAAGACCTTCACCATCGCCAAGGTGATCGAGCGGACGGCGCGGCCGACGCTGGTGCTGGCGCACAACAAGACGCTCGCCGCGCAGCTCT
>Ga0182017_10002661_pt1 | contig 13502 bp, 12 predicted proteins | sample 712E3DmetaG_FD_120492 | JGI IMG/M metagenome (GOLD analysis project Ga0182017, IMG submission 120492) | Permafrost microbial communities from Stordalen Mire, Sweden - 712E3D metaG | ecosystem: Environmental > Terrestrial > Soil > Wetlands > Permafrost | place: Sweden: Stordalen | collected... | reverse complement strand
TGGAAGATCTCCGGCGTGATGTCCTCGACGACGCGAGACAGATCGCGCAGCTTCCCCTCGGCGTCGACGATCCCCGGCCTTTCGGCCCCGGCCCGACCATAGCGCACAAACTTCATGGCAGCCTCCTTCGATGCTGTGAGCGAGATACCGGGTGTCCAGCGCCCTCTGGGCACGGGTCCCGGAGTGTGGAGCAATCTGAGTGGCCCAAAGGGAAATGAGCAAAAGGTGCCTGCTGCCACCCTGTGGGTCCGGAGAGCAGGCGAGGCCGCGGGGGGCGCACCGCGCAAGACAATCCGCCCTACGCGCCTTGCGTGAGCTCGTCATACGCCGGCGCGAGCACGCGGTCGGTAAGCGGGTCGTGCTCCGGAAAACCCTTCAGCTCGCCCGCCGCGCCCACGATCGCGTCGCGCGACTTTCCCGCCTTGATCTCCCCACGGACATGGTCGATCAGTGCAAAGAGAAAGTCGCGCTGGAGCAAGAGATCATCCTTCGTGCCCACGACCGGAAAGCCCGGCTTGGCGTGGCCGAAGATGTATTTCGTGTCGGCCGGATAGTCCCGCACCAGCTTTTCGAGCATGGAGATCCACCGGACGATCCGGCAGCCACCCGGCCGGTCGAGCACCGGCAGGCGGCGGTTGAACACCAGGTCCCCGACGTGCACGACGTTCGCCTGCTCGAAGATGACGATGCTGTCGCCGCCGGTGTGCGCAGGTCCGTAGTACACGGCGGTGATGGTCTCGCTCCCGACCCGGATGGTCCATCGGTCGCTGAACGTGGTATCCGAGTAGACCTGATCGGCCTCGATCCCCGGTTGTGCAGCCGCCTTTTGCAGTTCGGGGACACGCAAGTGGGCGACGATCTTCCGCGCTGCGGGGCGAAACACGCCGTTGCCGCCGGTATGGTCGCGATGATGGTGCGTGTTGAATACGCAATCGATGGGCCGGTTTCCAGACCGCGCGTTCAATCCCTCAAGACAAGCCTTGGCGGTGGGCGGCATCTGCGTGTCGACGACCACGACGCCGTCGGGTGAGACCAGCCACCCGATGGTGCCCCCCTGGCCAACGAAGCTGCCGACGCTTCCGCGGATCGCACTGAACTCGACCGGTGGTAATCCCGCCTGCCCCTGTCCCGGCGTCTGGGTCTGCCCGGCTGACACTCGCGGGCGCACCAAGATACCGACAGCGAGAAGCGATGATCCCATCAGGAATTCGCGACGAGTCCGGGACATGCTCTCTCCTTCACGCGATGTGGTCCGTGAGAAAGGGCTACCTGCCACTTGAGAGAATCATATACGCATCAAGAGAAGAAAATCAATCGAGCGTGCTCGAATGGCTATATTTCGAAAGCTATCGAATCCCGCTGGGTATTCCTCCCCCGACCTGCTCGCGCTGAACTGGAGACATCCGTGTCATTGTGTAAGCGGTCGGGATGGCATTCGTCTGGCCGTAAAGAACGGGGGCGGAATTCAAACCGAAAACAACCGAGGGGTCGTTTCTACGTTTCTACGTCGCTTGACATTCCCCTCAGATCAGGAGTACGTTCTGCTGGCCGAGTACGTCCGGCTCGCCGCGGATTCGTTACAGGCGCGCTACGCAATCCAGGAAAGGCTCTTGCGGCACTTTGATATTTTCGTGCCGCACCGTTCCCCGGGGAATGGACCACGTTCAGCGGTGCGACAGAGGATGACGCGCGGGAACGCTCCTCCAGCGCGCCTCGCTTCGGGAGGTACGCGATGACCAATTCCGTGCTGGACCTGTTGATCGTGGGCGACGTGGTGCGGGATGGTAAGATTCTCCGGGAGGGCGGGATCGGCGTCCAGGCAGGCCGGATCGCCGGATGGTTCGCGCCGGGGTACGCGCCGGCCGCGCGCGAACAGGTCGACGCGACTGGGCTATTGATCCTGCCGGGGTTCATCGACGCCCACGTGCACTGTGCCAGCACACCGTTCGAAGGCGTCCCCGCGGCCACGGCGGCGGCGGCGGCGGGCGGCGTGACCACAATCGTGGACATGCCCTTCGACGCGCCGGCTGGCGTATCCACAGTGGAACAGTTTACGGCCAAGCTGGGTCGTATCCGGCAGGAGACGCGTGTGGACTGCGCCCTGCTGGCGGCGGTCAAGCAGGAGACGCTCGAACAGATCGCCGGATTGGCCGCCGCCGGCGCGTGCGGGTACAAGATGTCGCTGTTCAATACGGACCCCATCCGCTTCCCGATCGTCCCCGATCCGTTCCTGTTAGAGGCCTTTCGTCGGGTCGCCCGAACCGGATTCCATGCGGGCGTGCACGCCGAGAATGACCCGATCGTGCAGGAGCTGGTCCGCGAGTGTCGGGCCGCAGGCCGTACGAGCCCGCGGGATCATTGTCGGAGCCGTCCGCCGATCTCGGAGATCGAGGCGACCCTGCGCGCCTGCGAGTTCGCCCGGGAAACGGGCGTGCGCCTCCACGTGCATCACGTCTCGCTCCCGCGTTGCATCGAGATCGTGCAGCGCTACCGGCGCGAGGGTGCGCGCATTACCGCGGAGACCTGCCCGCACTACCTCCTCTTGACGATCGACGACATGGACCGCCTGCAAGCCAAGGCCAAGATCAACCCCCCGATGCGCGAGCGGGCCGACATGGAGGGGTTGTGGGCCGACCTGGCCGCCGGCCGGATCGATCTGGTGGCCTCGGACCATGCCCCCTGGCCCCCCGAGAGCAAGAGCAAGCCGGACATTTTTGAGAACGGCTCCGGTGCGCCCGGCGTCCAGACGCTCGTCCCGCTCCTGTACAGCGAAGGGGTGGCCAAAGGCCGGATCAGCCTGGGTCGCTTCGTGGAGGTCCTGAGCCGGAATGTCGCCCGGGTCTTCGATCTGCCGCCGACGAAAGGGGAGCTCCGTCCGGGCGCCGATGCCGACCTCGTGTTGTTCGACCCCAAGAAACGCTGGGTCGTCCGCGATGAGCAGATGCTCTCGCATGCCCGGTGGACCCCGTTTGAAGGGATGACGGTACAAGGGGCGGTGGTCGCGACGGTGGTCCGCGGGGTGTTTGCGTATCGGGATGGGGAACTGCTGGCCAAACCGGGGGACGGCCAGTTTGTGCCAGGGGCCGCGCCGGGGACTGCCTGATCTGCGCGCCGGCGGCACACGCCGGAGTCGTCAGGGAGCCGCGCAGCGCCTGCCGGTGACGGGCAGCGCGTCAAGTGCGGCAGGCAATGCACCCCTCAAGGAGGATGGCACGATGACAACGACGGAAGTGTTCACCATTCCACTGGCCAAGATGTCCGCGAAGCCGTGCCCGGGGCGGGTGGATTCCAAAGGGATCGTGAGCGCCATCTTCCTGGCGCTGGCCATGATCGGCCTCCTGCAGTTCGGAGAGCGGCTGGACACGTTGCTCTTCGGGGGACTGTTCCCGGTCTCCGGGCGCATCATTTCCATGACCATGATCGGGCTCGGGACCATGCTTTACGGCTTGGTGCCCGGGATCATCGTCGCGGACATCAACCCTCTGATCGCCACCGCGACCGGGACTAGCCCGCTCGCCCCTTTCTGGCTGATCACCAACGCGTCCCAGGCGTTCAGCGCTTGGCTCGTGGGCCGGTATTTCCGGAACATTATCTCCTGGCCCTACGTGATCACCTATTCGATTACGGCTGCCCTCCTGCTCGTGGTGCTCTACATCCCGCTCCATATCTTCTACTTCAAGATGCCGTGGCAAAAGATGCTCAGCATGTACGCGTTTCAGACCGCGGTCTGCATCCCCGTGCCGGCGATCTTCCTGCGGGGCCTTCTCAAGGTGATCCGGAACGCGGGATTCGTGGAGGAGTAGGAGGTCCCGCCGCATGGCTCTCTACACGTTTGCCCTCGAAGGGCGCTCCTGGGCGACCCGGCTGCACCCGATGACGATGGCGACCGTGGTGGTGTGCGCCACGGTGATCGTGTTCTCGACCCTCCATCTGGGGGTCATGGGTGCCACGCTCGCGGCGTTGCTCCTGTTCATGGTCGTGGGGCGGCTGCCGGCCCGGACTACCCTGGCGCCGCTCGTGCTCATCTTGCCCTTGTGCTTCTTCATCACGCTCATCCAGACGGTGACGCAGCCTGAGCAGATCGTCGCGAGCTGGCAGGTCCTGGGCCGCGAGATCACTTTCTCGGGGCAGGGATTCGTGCTCGGGCTGCGGATCACCTTGCGCGTGGTCCTGCTGGCCCTTACGCTCACCTTCTTTTTCACGGTGGTCCATCCGGCGAAGTTCACGAAGGCCTTGTGTGACCTCCGCATGCCGTTCAAGTATGCCTACAGCTTTACCCTGGCTCTGCGGTTCCTGCCGCTCATGTTGGAAGAGCTGACCACGATCAAGAACGCGCAGCAATGCCGCGGGTACGACATTGACCGCGTGAACCCGCTGCTGCGCGTCTTTCGCGTCTTCCCGCTCATGGTGCCGCTGGTCCTGATCGCGCTCCGGCGCGCTGGCACGATCGCGCTGGCGCTGGATTTGCGCGCCTTTGGTGCGCGTCCGGACCGGACGTTCTTCGTGGAGGTGCAGCGGGGGGCGCTGGATGTCGGTCTCCGGGCGGCCGCGGTGGCGGCGGCCGCCGTCGTGCTCGGCGCGGTGATCGGCGGGTGGCTCTGAGGACGCGATGCCAATTCTCAGCGTACGCGACCTGACCTTTCATTATCCCTCGGCCTCCAAGCCGACCCTCGACGGGATCAGTTTCGATCTGGACCGGGGTGAGTGTCTGGCGGTGTTTGGGTCCGCCAAAAGCACCCTCTGTTTATCCCTGGTAGGTGCCATCCCCCACCTAGTGCCCGGCCGGATGCAGGGGGAGGTGGTGGTGGAGGGGGTCTCGACGCGCTCGGCACGCCTCGCCGAATTGGCGACTAAAATCGGCATGGTGCTCCAGGACCCCGAGAACGCGCTGTTCAATCTGACCCTCGCGGCCGACGTGGTCTTCGGGATGGAGAACCTCGGGGTGCCCCGCGAAGAAATGGCCGCCCGGCTGGAGACGGTACTGGGGCTCGTCGGCCTGCAGGGGCTCGGGGGGCGCATGTCCCAGGAACTCTCCGGCGGGCAGAAGCAGCGGGCATCGGTGGCTGCGGTCCTCGCCATGCAACCGACTATCTTGATCCTCGATGAGCCGACGCGCGAGTTGGATCCTCTGGGAACCGAGGAGGTCTTCGGCCTCCTGGCGCGGCTGAAGGCGCGGGGGACGACCATCGTGATCGTGGAAAACGATCCGGACCAGGTCGCCCCGCTGGCCGACCGGATGCTCTTGCTGCGCGAGGGCAAGGTAGCGGTCCTCGCGCCGCCCCGCGAGTTTTACGCCACCGTCCGGGACGACCCGAAGATCCGGTTCCCCCAAGTGACCGACCTGTATCTGGCACTCCAACAACGGCTGGGCCTCACCGGCCCCGTCCCCATCACGCTCGAGGAAGGAATCCAGAGTCTTGGCGCACTCTATCGACAGCACGCCCGCCATTGAGGCGGCCGATCTCCGATTCGCCTACCCGTCTGGTGTCGAGGCCCTCAGGGGGGTCACCGTGACCATCCGTTCGGGGGAGTTCGTCGGCGTGGTCGGCCAGAACGGGTCGGGCAAGACCACGCTGGTGAAACACTTCAACGGCTTGCTGAAGCCGACCGGCGGGGTGGTCCGCCTGCTGGGGGTGGACACGCGCACCAAGGGTGTGGCCGAACTCGCCCGCTCTGCTGGCTATGTGTTCCAGAATCCGGACCACCAGATCTTCTGTAACACCGTGCGCGAGGAGATCGCATTCGGGCCCCGGAATCTCGAGATGCCGGCCGCCGAGATCGAGGCCAGCAGTCGCGATGTAATCGAGCTCCTGGACCTCCAGGGGCTCGAAGAGCGCCATCCCTTTCGGCTGAGCCGGGGCGAGCGCCAGCGCCTGGCCATCGCCTCCCTCCTCGCCATGCGCCCCCGCGTCCTGATTCTGGATGAGCCCACGGGCGGCCAGGACCGGCAGCAGATCAGCCGGCTGCTCGGGACGTTACGGCAGCTGAATGCGGCGGGCCACACGCTGATCCTCGTGACGCACGACATGGAACTTCTGGCGGGGTGTGCCAGCCGCACGCTCGTGATGTTCCAGGGCACGCTGTTACTGGACGGCACCCCCCGGGAAGTCTTCCAAGAGGTGGAGGCCCTGCAACGGACCGCCCTGACCCCGCCCATGATCACCCGGTGGAGTCTGGGGGCCGGATTACCCGGGCCCGCGCTCACCGTGGCGGAGGCTGTCCAGGCCTTCGACGGGCACCCGTCGCCCCTCGCACAGGGATGAGGCGGCAGCGGCCCATGACGATCCCGCGGATCAATGCTGCCCGCCTGTGGGCCGACCTGATGGCACTGGGGAAGATCGGGGCCGTGTCGGGTCAGGGGGTGACCCGGACGGCGCTGTCCGACGCCGATCTGCAGGCGAAGGACTGGCTCCTCACCCGGATGCGCGATGCCGGATTGGAGACCCGCACGGATGCCGTGTACAACCTCAGCGGCCGGCTCCGAGCCGGCCGATCAAGGCAGGTGGGCCTCATTGCCGTTGGATCCCACCTGGATTCGGTGCCCCAGGGCGGCCCCTTCGACGGGGCCCTGGGCGTCGTGGCGGGCCTGGAATGCTTGCGCACGATCCAGGAGCATGGCATCGACCTGCCCCGGGATGTGGAGCTGATCAACTTCTGCGACGAGGAGGCTGCCCACAATACCGGGACCGTCGGCAGCCGGGCCATGCTGGGCCTGCTCCATGACGGCGAGATCCACCAGACTGTCAGCCCAGGTCGGGGGACGTTTGCCGACGCTCTCCGGAGAACCGGGAAAGATCCGGCGGCGCTGGCAGAGGCCCGCCGACAACCGACGGAGTTTTCGTGCTACCTGGAGCTCCACATTGAACAGGGCCGCCGGCTCGAGAACGCGGGAATCCAGATCGGCGCCGTGACAGCGATTGTCGGCATCTATCGCTACCTGGTCACCGTTACCGGTGAGGCGGCGCATGCTGGCACCACCCCGATGGCGTTGCGCAACGACGCCCTGGTCAACGCCGCCCCGCTGTTCACCTTGCTCCCCGAATGGGTGCACGCCTGCAGCCCCGAGATGGTGGGGACCATCGGCCGTCTCGAGGTCCACCCGGGCGCCCCCAATGTCGTGCCGGGCCGGTGCCGCTTCGTGGTGGAAATTCGCTCGCAGCACCGCGAGGACATGGCGATCATCCGCGACCAGATCAGGGCCTATGCCGGGGCACGCGGGGGCTGGCAGGTCGACACGCTCTTGGAGAAGGAGGGGACCCCGCTCGCCGAGCCGTTGATCCAGGCGGTGGCGGACGCGGCCGCGCAGGAGGGGCTGTCTTGGGTGCGCCTGCCGAGCGGCGCCGGCCATGACGCCCAGAGTTTTGCCGCGGCCGGGATTCCGGCGGGGATGATCTTTGTTCCCTGCCGCCACGGCATCAGTCATCACCCCGATGAGTGGATCGAGCCGGAGCAGGCCGCCCAGGGGTGTCAGGTGTTGCTGCGGACTTTGCTGGGACAAGCGAATCGGGCCTGAGCGATGGGCGTAACCCCGGCCGGTGTTCCCCGGCCTCCCAGAGGCGACATGGACTCGATCGGCATCCTGACCATCGGGCAGAGCCCCCGGCCGGATTTCGAGCGGATCTTCCGGCGCGCTCTGCCGGAGACGCATCTGATCGTGCAGGGGGCCCTGGACCGGCTCTCGCAACCGGAGATCGAGGCCTTGGCTGCGGGTGGCGGCCCCTATCCCCTGTTCACCATTCTCCGGGATGGATCCACCCGGGAGATCTCGCTGTTCCCGATTGCGCGCCTCTTGGAGACGTGCGTCACGGAGGTTGCTGCCGCGGGGGCGTCGATCGTCGTGGTGATGTGCGCTGGGGATTTCCCAGACCTCCAGAGCCCCATCCCGGTGTTGTACCCCGGCCGCATTCTCCCGGCCGTGGCCCGTGGCGTGTGTCGGACGGATCGGCTCGGCATCGTGGTCCCGAATGCGGCGCAGGTGGAATCCGCGGTGACGCACTGGCGGACGAAGGGATTCGCGGCACATGCCGTCGTGGCCTCCCCGCTGGATCCCGTCGCCTTGGACCGAGCGGCGGAGTCCCTCCGTGCTCTCGCACTCGAATTGATTGTTCTGGACTGCTTGGGCTTTCCTCCGGAGGCGGCCCGTCGGGTGCGCGTCTTATGCGGTGGGCCGGTGTTGTGCCCGCAAGGCCTGGTGCCGAGGATCGTGGCCGAGATGCTCGGCGCCTGAAGCAACAGGAAGCGCACGAGCGACTTCAGCCGGGGAGCACCTCATGGAAGTGCGATTCGCTGACTTGGAGCAGACAGCCCGGTACAAGTTGCTCATCGGCTTGGTGTACCCGCGGCCGATCGCCCTGATTTCTACCACCAACGCCAATGGGGTCCACAACGCCGCCCCATTTTCGTTTTTCAACGTGGTCGCAGATGAGCCGCCGATGGTGATGGTCAGTTTCAACCGACGCCGGGATGGCACCTTGAAGCATACCGTCCGCAATATTCGGCGGTCCCGCTGTTTTGTTGTCAATTTGGTGGATGAAGCGATTGCCAATCGGATGCTGGTCGCCGGGCAGGATCTGCCGGATGCGGTCAGCGAGTTCGACGCCGCCAGCTTGACGCCGGCTCCGAGTGTCATGATCGATCCGCCCCGCATCGTCGAATCGCCTGTCAGTCTCGAGTGCCGCCTGTTGCGACGACTCACGTTTGGACGAGCGCGGGAAATCGTCCTCGGCGAGGTGCTGTACGCGCACATCCGGGAAGGGCTGGTGGATTTGGCCACCGGGCGGGTCACCGAATCCTATTGCCCAATCGGCCGGCTCTATGGGGATCGCTATTGCACTACCCGGCAACGGTTCGACCTGCCTGGCCCGCTCCCGCCGCCCTAGACTGAGAGCATTTCCAACCGTAAATAGGTACCGGACACCTATTGGAAGCGAACCCGTTGATTTACCCCATGGACGACTCCAATTCTTGGCAATCGGTCCATCAGAGGGGCAAGACCTGAAGCCGTCGCCGCCGTCGAGGTCTCCCTGTGCGGTTCGCGCTCCGAGTGCTCACGCGCGTAGCCCTCGCGCGTGTGTAACGGCCCAAGAGTGAAATCCGCCTCTCGCAGAATCCATCACTTAGGAGCTAAAAGGTGTCCGGTACCTTTTACGAGGGATGGGAGGAATCAGGGGAGCAAGTGTTGAACAGTTAGCCGGCGCTCAGGAGGGTTTTCGGGCGGATGTGCCGAGTGGACCTTGCCCCACATTTCCGCTTGACAGCCAGCGCTGGCCCCTCAGATACTCCAGTCCGATTCAGGCGGGGCGAGCCGAGATGTCTCGCGGGGAACAGGGAAAACTTGGTTGACTCCGCTTCACGCCGCTCTGGCGGGCTCGGAGCCTGAAGGGAGTACGCGCGCGGCGGCGTCCCGCAAGAGCAACCCCCGTACACTCACGCTCGGAACTCGATGACTTCAATCGTTCGGATCGTCTTGCGAGGGTGACCGGAGCGAGCAGTCCACGCCCGGTTCCCGCGCCACGACGAACCAAGGGGGCACAGACGCATGCAATACGTTCGTTTTGGCCGCACCGGGCTTCAGGTCTCCCGCCTCTGCCTCGGCACGATGACGTTCGGCCTGCAGTGCGATGAGCACACCTCACACGCGATCCTGGACGCCGCGGCGGACCAGGGCATCACCTTCCTCGATACCGCGGACGTATATCCGCTCGGTGGCACGCTGGAGACCAAGGGCCGCACCGAGGAGATTGTCGGCCGTTGGCTCCGGGGGAAGCGGGACCGATTCGTACTCGCAACGAAATGCAGCGGCCAAATGGGCCCCGCCCCCTGGGACCAGGGGACATCGCGCAAGCACGTGCTCGCCGCGATCGACGCCTCGCTCAAGCGCCTGGGCACCGATTACGTGGACCTCTACCAGGTACACCATTTCGACGCTGGTACGCCGCTGGACGAGACGGTGGAAGCCTTCGATGCCATGGTGAAGAGCGGCAAGGCGCGGTACGTCGGCGTCTCCAACTTCCAGGCCTACCGGGTCGCGCGGGCGCTGGGCCGGAGCGAGGCGTTGGGGATCACCCGGCTCGTCTCCGTCCAGCCGCGCTACAACCTCCTGTTCCGCCAGATCGAGCGCGAGCTGTTGCCGCTCTGCCAGGAAGAGGGGCTCGCGGTCATCCCCTACAACCCGCTGGCCGGTGGGCTGCTCACCGGCAAGCACAAGCGCGACGCGCCGCCGCTGGAAGACTCGCGTTTCACGCTGGGCACCGCCGGGAAAATGTACGTCCAGCGCTACTGGAACGAGCGCGAACTCGACACCGTGGATGCGGTTGGCAAGCTGGCGGCGGACCATGGGTGCGCACCCGCCACGCTCGCCCTCGCCTGGGTGCTGGCCCACCCGGCGGTCACCGCGCCACTGATTGGCGCGAGCAAACCGGACCAGTTGCCGGCGAGCATCGCGGCGGTCGATTTCACGCTCGACCCGGCGCTCAAGACGCGCCTTGATGAGCTTACGCACGAGTACCGCATGGGGGACGCGGCGCGGTGAGCGTGGTGTCGTCCGCAGGAAGTTCATTCGCTGTTGATTTTGGACTGATGGTCGTCTCTTCCGGCCTTTCAGTCGGATAGGTGGGGAGGCGTCAATGCAAGCACCTGGCACCCTGAAGAATCCGGCAGCATGGGTCGAGGGTATCATACGCGACTTTGTCCGCAACTCTCCCGCGAATACCCTGAAGAATCCCGCCAACGATAAAGCCTGGGCGGACCCGCTGGTGGGATTCTCCCGGGGGGACGATCCGCTCTATGAATCCTATAAGGAACACGTGGGGCCGTTTCACTGGACGCCCCTGGAAGCCTTTACCCTGACCTTCTCGCAGTTCACAGGAAGTGCCGATCAATTGACCGTCATCTCCTGGATTCTGCCTCAGACGGACCAAACGAAGGGCGATCTGCGGAAGGAAACGGCCTATCCCCCGGAAAGTTGCGTCCGTGCGCGCATCTTTGGGGAAGAGGCGAACGTCGCGCTCCGAAAAAGCGTGGTGGCCTCCCTGGAAGCCGCTGGGGTTCAGGCGGTCGCCCCGATGCTGGTGTCGCAATATACAACAAAGACGTCGGAGCGGTTCGGCTTTGCCTCCACCTGGTCGGAACGGCATGCCGCCCATGCCTCCGGCCTAGGAACGTTTGGACTCACCGATGGTCTGATCACCCCGCGGGGGCAAGCTATGCGGTGCGGGTCGGTGATCGCCCGCATCCAGATTCCCCCAACGCCTCGACCCTATACGGATCACCACGCCTACTGCTTGTTCTATTCCCGCGGGACCTGTGGTAAGTGTATCCAACGCTGCCCGGTCGATGCGGTGACGCCATCCGGCCATGACAAAGTGAAATGCCGAGCCTATCTGGATATGACCAAGACCTACGTCCCCGCGCACTTTGGGTTCGAGGGGTACGGCTGCGGGTTCTGTCAAACCGGGGTGCCCTGCGAGTCTCAGATTCCGATTGCCGAATAAATAGGTACCGGCCACCTATTGGAAGCTAATCTGGTGATTTACCGCATGGACGATTCCAATTCTTGGCAATCGGTCCATCAGGGGGGCGAGGCCAGAAGCCGTCGCCGCCGTCGGGGTCTCCCGTGCAGTTCGCGCTCCGAGTGCTCATGCGCGTAGCCCCCGCGCTTGCGCACCGGCCCAAAAGTGAAATCCGTCTCTCGCAAAATCAATCCCTTACGAGCAAAAAGGTGTCCGGTACCTTTTTACAGAGTGGACCAGCCAATGGGGGCAGGTCACAGTCACCGGCCTGAAGGGGTGACCAGCGCTGGACAACCGTGACGCTTCAGCGTTCGGACGCGTGCGGGTCGGCTTCGGTCGAACAGGCACGCCGAAGCCGGCCCGGCGCTCCCCGAAGGCCTCACCCGATCCGTGAAGACCCCCGGACCGGCACTCGCAGTGCAGGAGATCATACTATGTCCTCCGTCTTACGGGAGCTCGTGGACCAGGTTGTCGAAGCCTGTGCGAGTCCCCGCTATGCCCAGCTCAAGTCACTCTGGACCCGGCACAACCGGCTCGAGAAGGTGGAGAAGATTCCCGTCAGCGTGCACCTGCACGTGCACCGAGGCCTCACTCCGGTCTGGCGCGAGCTGATTCCACCGGAGCAGCTCCAGTCGGCGGATGGGCTCGCTCGAAACCTCGAGCTCCAGTTGCGCCAGAAGCTCTTTCGACACCGGATGATCCCCGATGACGAGGTGCTTCTGCCCACCCTCTGGCTTGAGCCAGTTCGCCCAACAGGCGGAGACCGCCTCTGGGGGGTCTCCCTTCGGCGCGCAGTCCCCAGCGACGTGGGGGGCGCCTACACATTCCTGCCGATCGTGGAAGACGAGGTGGATTTGGCGCGCTTGCAGTATCCGCGCTACGAGATTGACGCCCCCGCCACCCAATGCCTGGTTGAGCAGGCCCGGGAGCTCGTGGACGACCGCCTCCCGGTCAAGCTCTGGACCGACCAGGTCCGGGAAAGCCCCGGCGAACGGATCATTGATTTCCTGGGATGGGAGGGCTTCCTTTACGGCCTCGTGGAACGCCCTGCCTTGATCCACGCGATGATGAACTTCCTCACGGAAGGGATGAGTCACTACCAGCGCGATCGGGAGCGTCAGGGGGCCGTTGACGCCGAGGCGTCCTGGGTCTACCGCGTGCATTACGAAGACCTGCCGCCCGAGGAGCCGCCGGACCGCCTGCATTCCTGTTGGGCCTACATCGCGGCGCAAGCGACTGGAACGATCTCGCCGGCAATGTATGCAGAGTACATCCATCCCTACAACGTGCGCATGGTCGAACTCTTTGGGCCTCACCGGATCTACTATCACGGCTGCGAGGATCTCACGCCCAAGCTAGACATCATTGCCACGTTGCCCGGCCTCCGTCGGTTCGACGTCGGTGCCTGGACGGAGCTGGCCGCCTGCGTCAAGAAATTTGAGCGGCGGGTTGTGCTTGAGGTGCAGGTGCACCCGGGGGATACGCTCCTGGTCCACGACCCCGCCGAGATGCGCAAGGCGCTCGAGCGCATTGTGGCGATCGCCGGCGACTGCATCTTTGACATCAATCTCTCTGACGTCGAGACCGTGAACGGCAACCCGAACGCACTCGGGGAGTGGGCGAGACTTGCGCAAGATGTTGTCACGAGGTAAAGACGGCTTCACCGCGTGGATGTGCGTCATCGTCGACATCGGCCGGGCCCTCACGAAGCCGAGTGGGCCGGGGGAGTTTCACCCCCGGCCTCTCACAGATCCGGACGTGACCGTCTCCGGTCATCCGGCTCGTGTCACCCCCCGACGGCCTGCCGGCCGTCCACGGACACCTACGGGCTCCTCCCGTTGCCGGTTGGCCCGACGGCGCCGTGCGGGTGACCCACCCCCTTCACTCCCTGGGAGTTACCCCAGTTCTTCGCTACTACGAGGTGGTCCGCCCCTCACCGGTGCATCGGTACTTTCGGCCTCGCGGGTCCGCCGCTTGCGCCTTTTCCCTTGG
>Ga0182017_10002659_pt1 | contig 13504 bp, 15 predicted proteins | sample 712E3DmetaG_FD_120492 | JGI IMG/M metagenome (GOLD analysis project Ga0182017, IMG submission 120492) | Permafrost microbial communities from Stordalen Mire, Sweden - 712E3D metaG | ecosystem: Environmental > Terrestrial > Soil > Wetlands > Permafrost | place: Sweden: Stordalen | collected... | reverse complement strand
TCCGCCCGCCTCACCAGGGCAATCTTTGTAAGCGCCCTGAGATGTCATGTATTCAGGCTTGTGTTGTCTGTCCCATAGTGACCTATTGGTGCAACTGGGCGCGATCATGGAGAACGCTCTTAGGCAGCGTGACGCTTTGGTCCACCGAGGCAGCTGCAACCAGGACCCAACGTTTCTCGACCATTACTGGTCCGTATTCAGGGCGATCAGGGAACAGGATGAGGAAGATGGTGAGCGCGCCATGCAGGCTCTGCTCGCCCACGCTTCCCCGGTGCTCGAAAACGTGCTTGCCTCAAAGAACGGGCCGTCCAAGAAGCCACTTGGTTCAACGGAAGGTGCGGCGTGAGCGAACTCGCTGGGTCGCAATCGGCTCACTTGCCGGTGTGGGTTTCACGGTGGGCATAGTTCACCAAGGGAACTGGCGCTCTTAGCGACCGTGAACCCAAGAGCCTTTCATCGCTGCACCCGGGCCGAACCGCCCCGAGCGAGGTCCCGGACCTGCTGGAGCGTCGCCATCGTCGTGTCTCCGGGGAAGGTCATGAGCAGAGCGCCGTGCGCCCAGCCGAGCCTGACCGCCTCCAGCGGCTCCTCACCAGCCAGCAGGCCGTAGAAGAGACCCGACGCGAAACCGTCCCCACCGCCAACGCGGTCGATCACGTCGAGGTCGCAGGTGGGTGCCGTATAGGTCTCGCCGTCGATCGAGGCAACCGCCCCCCAGCGGTGCCGGCTCGCCGAGACGACCTCTCGCAAGGTGGTCGCGACCACTTTGATCTGCGGGAAGCGGGCGAGGACCCCCTCGATCATCGCTACGAACGCTCTCGAGTCCAGACCGGACGTGCGACCGACCTCGGGGCCCGGGATGCCGAGCGCCTTCTGGAGGTCCTCCTCGTTGCCAACGAGGACGTCGACGTTCTCGACGATGCGGCGGAAGATCGGCACGGCCCGCTCGTGGCCGCCCCAGATGTTCCACAGCTTCTGCCGGTAGTTGAGGTCGAATGAGACGACGGCTCCGGCCGCCTTGGCCGCTTTCATCCCCTCGATGATCAGCTCGCTGGTCGTGGCCGACAGCGCGGCGAAGATCCCGCCGCTGTGAAACCAGCGCACGCCTCCGTGGAAGATCTCGCTCCAGTCGAAGTCCCCCGGCTTGAGCTCTGCAGCCGCCTCGTTCGCCCTGTTGTAGAAGACGACCGGGGCACGTACGCCATAGCCGTGGTCGCTGTAGACAGTCGCCATGTTCGGTCCCCTGACACCGTCGTGCGCGAAGAGCTTGTAGAACGGCGTCACCCCCTTGGCCCGCACCCCCTCGGCGATCAGGTCTCCGATCGGGTAGTCGACCATGGCGCTCACGATCCCGGTCTTGAGCCGGAAGCAGTCGGCGAGATTCGCGGCGACGTTGAACTCGGCTCCGCTCACGTAGATGTGGCACTCGGTGGCTTTGCGGAAGGGGATCACGCCTGGGTCGAGACGATGGTTGAGTGCCCCGAGAGCGACAAAGTCGAGGGCGGCTCGTGGTTGGATGTCAAGCCCGTACTTCGTCATGGCGGAGAGATTCATTCAACTGACCGCGTCGATGAGCTGCTTGGCCTGCTCGGCGGCTTCACCTGCATCGCGGCCATAGCCGTCGGCTCCGATGGATCGCGCGTACTCCTCGGTGATCGGGGCGCCGCCGACCATCACCTTCACCCGGTCGCGCATTCCCGCGTTCTCGATCGCTTCGATCACGGTCTTCATCGCGGTCACCATCCTTGGATGCCCTTTACCACGAGGTCATCCACTGACATCCAAGTCTCAGCCTCGCCCATCAAGTCCTTCCTAGCGCTTGCAGTGCGTCGGGCATCACCGGCAGTTCCGCCAAACACGCCCTCTCGGGAAGGCTACGCGCGAGAACAATGGTCGCTGCGACAACCTCCGGAGGCAGGCGCTGCTCGCGCACCTCCGGCCCAGGTGGCTCCGGGCGCTTGTTCAGTATCTGCGTCGCCACCATTGCGGGCAAGATTGAAGTGGAGCAGTTGGCAAACCTCAGCGGCGAGCGAGGCGGCGTCCGCTTTCGGTGTCAATCGGCGTGTAGTTCATCTCGAAATGGTGATAGAGCGCCGACTCGTCAGCCTGAGTCAGCTCCTCGCCATGCATCTCGATATCGGGCGCCGACCGGACCTGGTCCTTCGTCACGGTGACCTGCAGGTCATCGGGGCCGATCTGTAGGCCGCCCAGCGGCACGAAGGTCAGGTGACGGTCGATCAAGCCTTCCTTGACCGTGGCGAACTGCGGCTCATCGGTCTCGACATCGACGTAGACATCTTGAAGTTTGCCGATCTTATCGCCGTTGCGATCAACGAGCACTCTGCCGTGCCATTCGGCGACGTTCCACTTTGCCTGATCTTGATCTTCGGTCATGTCGGCACCACCTCTTTCTCTGTGCGCCTCAGCCCTCTGAGGAGCCGATCCCCAGCGGGCTGGAGCAGTGTCTTCTCCTCTACAGGCTCCACGCTGCCCTCGTTCGCGCGATCATCGCCAGGAGCGCATCGATTCCGGAGCATCACCCCGCCTCCTCGCTGACGCACTCGATGGCGAAGATGCCGTGCTCGTCACGCTGGACCCCGTGGATGTCATGGACAAAGCCTGGGAACTTGGCGTCGAAGTCCTCCAAGGCGAGCAGATAGCTCAGGACCGGGCCGTCGATCGCCCCGGCGCGTTCGCCGGGCATGAGAATCGGGATGCCTGGAGGGTAGGGAACAACCATGACCGCAGACACGCGGTCGGCCATCTTCGAGACCGGAACTCGTTCGATGCGGGCACGCACGAGACGCCGGTATGCCGCGCCCGGGTTCATCGCCGGCGCCGGCAGCTCGCCGAAGGCCCGGTCCAGCAGCTGGATCGTGCCGCGAGCGCGGACTTCGGCGTGCATCTCGTCGCAAAGCTCGCGCAGCGTAGTGGCGCCGTATCGGTCCGGGTAGGCGGCGGCCAAGTCCGGGATCGCCTCGGTGATGGATTGTCCCGAGTCGTAAGCGCGTTTGAACCCGAGGAGGCCTTCGAGCAGCGTTCCCCACTTTCCCCGCGTGGTGCCTATGGAGAACAGGAGCAGCAGGCTGTAGTCGCCCGTCTTTTCGACCTCGACCCGATGGTTGTCGAGGTAGCTGGCCACAACCGGAGCCGGGATCCCGGTCTCCGCGAGATGGCCGGCGGCGTCGATGCCGGGGGTCGTCAAGGTCACCTTGGTGGGATCGAGCATGCAGTAACCCGAATCGAGCTCGCCGAAACCATGCCATGACTGCAGGGGTTCGAGGCTCCAGCACGAGGGCTCGGTCTCGAGCAGGTCGTCGGGCGCGTCCGCGAACAGCGACACCGAGTTCGACCGCGGGTCGCGGACCTCATCCGGCTGCCAGACCCCGAAGAACCACGGGGCTCCCCCATCAGAGCCCTTTGCGAGCTCCCGTCCGAGGGTGACGACCCGCTTTCGGAACTGGATGGCCTCGCTGATCGCTCCCTCTACAAGCGCGCGGCCTCCGGGCCCGTCCATCATTGCCGAGGCGACATCCAAACAGGCGATCATGGGGTAGAAGGGCGATGTCGAGCCGTGCATCATGTAGGCCTCGTTGAACCGTGACGGCTCGACCGGTGCGCGGTCACTCGGGCGGATGTGGATCATCGAACCTTGCGAGAAGGCGGCGAGAAGCTTGTGGGTGGACTGCGTCGCGAAGATGGTCGGGTCCCCCGGTGCCGGCGTCCGGTCGTGCATGGCATAACGATTGCGGTACAGAGGGTGAAAGCGCGCGTACGCGAACCAGGCCTCGTCGAAGTGAACTCTGGGGACGCTCTCGCCCAAGAGCTCGACCACCCGATCGGCGCGATAGCACAGACCGTCATAGGTCGAGTTCGTGACGACTGCGTACACAGGCGCCTGCTCGGCGGCGTTGCGAGTAAGCGGGCTAGCGGCCACTGCATCGGCGACCGCCTGGGGCGACAGCCCGGCCGGGGGGATGGGACCGATGATCCCATAGCCGTTGCGCGACGGCATGAGGTAGACCGGGATCGCGTCGGTGACCGTCAAGGCGTAGTTGACCGACTTGTGACAGTTGCGGTCCGCCAGCACGACGTCACCGGCCACGACGCAGGCATGCGCGACGATCTGGTTCGAGGTCGAGGTCCCGTTCAGCACGAAGTAGGTCGTATCGGCGCCGAAGACTCTCGCCGCGTTCTTCTCCGCTTCGTCCACCACCCCTGAGTGATCCAGCAGCGAGCCGAGCTCCGCGACCGAGACAGAAAGGTCGGTCCGGAACAGGGTCTCTCCATAGAAGTCGTAGAAGGCCTTGCCGACCTGTGACTTGCGGAACGCTGTCCCCCCGGCGTGGCCAGGCGTGTGCCAGGAGTACTCATGCGACTCGGTGAAGGCCACCAAGCTCGCGAAGAACGGGGGCAACAGGTTCTCGGTGTAGCGCCGCCACGCGTAGTCGATCCTTCCGGCGACAAAGCTGGGTGTGTCCTCGAACACCAGCACGTACTCCTGCACCATCTCTTCTACAGCGAGCGGAACCTCGTCGAGGTCCTCCCGTTCGACCAACAAGAACACCGGCACGCGGACGTTATGGCGGCAAGCTCGGCTTAAGACGGCCTCCGCAGGTCGCTCGCCACTTTCGTGGTCGAGGTTCCAGTCGACTATCAGGCAACCGAACGACGGGTCGGAGGTCACGAGTGCGGTCGCGTCACTGGCCGTCGTGGAGCGGACGACCTCATGTCCAAGCGCGCTCAGCTCGGCGACTATCCGCCGCAGCGTCTCTCCGGCAAGACGTTCACGCTCGGCCCCGGCCACGACGAGGATCGGAAAGGCAGCACGGTCGAGCACACTTCGGCTGGTCATCGAGCTGCCCCGCTAAGAGACGGCCTCGCCGTGGCGAACTGATGCTCCCACTCGGAGAGCGACGTGTCGAGCAGCTTGCTGGCAGGGCTCGGAACGGCGTTTCTCGCCAGCACGAGGTAAGGGGCACAGGTGAGCCCACAGCCGACGTAGCCCTCGGGGACCCACTCGGTCTTGAAGCCTACGAAGATCTCCTTGTACTTGACGCCCTGGTCCTCGCCGCAGAGCAGGACACTGTCGACTACGTGCTCCATGCGGGCATGAAGGGTGTCTTCCCGCTCAACCGGCGTGTCGCCTGCGAGGTCCTGCCCGACGTCTTCTATGAAGAGGCTCGAATCACGCTCGCGGTCTTCCGCTATCGAGAGCGCTATCGCCGACCACACAGACGTCGGACCGCTGACGGTGACGTCCTTCGTGGCGCAGATGACATGAGAGCCCGGCAACAAGGGGAACCGTCGCGATTCCGCTGTCCCGAAGAGCGCCTCTCCCGCCTCGAGCAGAGGGGCGACCGGGAACACCTTGATCTCGACGCCATCAGAGCGCCTCCTCGTCATCAGCGTCTTGATCGACCCATCGATGAGGCCGTCGTGACGGGCGAGATCGTAACCCCAGACGGCGCCGTTGAGGCCACTGAACGACGAGGCGGCGATCATGTTGATCTGCCCGGCGTAGGCGTCGTTCTTCTCCGCCCGGTCGTAGGAGACGATGCCTTCCAGCACCGAGTCCATGGTCTTTGCCACCGTGCCCGTCGACAGCTTCAGGACCGAGATGTAACCGACCCCACTCGAGCCGGGATTGCCGTACCCGTCGCAGTAGTCGTCAAAGGGGCCGACCGCCCCGTTGACGACATCGGCACGACTTATCGGTGACTGCATGGTCTGAGCTCCTTTGCAAACGGCGCTGGCACTGCGCATCTCTGCGCCACGGGCGTGAAAGTCATCAAACCGAGGCGGGGACCGGAGAATCCGCCGTGTCACCCGAAGGTTCCGCGGACACATCAAGCAGGACTGGATCTGGGTGGGCGATCCGCCAGCTGGGCTTCTTGAAGATGTCAGCCAGGAACGGCGGAATCGAGCAAATGACGATACCGACGGCCATTACCAGCACGTAGATCGGCGTCGACCAGTGAGCGATCCCACTTGGCGGGAAGAATCCGAGCACCAGCCCGAACACCGAACCGAGTATGCCCATGCCGCCGACAAGCCACATCCCGAGGTACTTGCCCCCAGGAATCCGGTACGGGCGCGAAGTTCCAGGCTCGGAATAGCGAAGGCGGACCGCCGCGGCAAACATCATGATGTACATGAGCACGGTGAGCTGAATGGTCAGCGCCGTCAGCATCCAGTAGCCAGTGCTCACGCCCGGCACGAAGAGGTAGAGAAGTGCGAACAAGGTTCCCAGCCCGCCTTGAGCCAGCAGCATGGCCACGGGGACATGGCGCTTGTTGACATAGTGCAGCTCAGGCGGCAGTTCCCCGCTTCCCTCGGCGGCATAGACACCTTCCGAGGGACCGATCATCCAGGTACTGATCAGGGCAAGGGTGCCTAGTCCAACGAGGGCGGCCATCACCTTGGTAGCCCAGATGCCGAGGCCGAGACGGGTGAAGAATTCTTGGAAGGCCTGCATGAGCCCGGCGACAAGACTGAGCTTGCCGTCGGGGACGACGAACGAGATGGCGAGCGTTCCCAGAATTGAGAGCACGAGGATAAGCAAGGTCGACGCCGCCACTGCGCGGGGGTAGTCACGACGGATGTTCTTCAGCTGCTTCGCAGAGTAACCAGCCATCTCGACACCCGCGTAGCCCAGAAGCACGCCAGCGAAGAAAACGAGGTTGCCGATGCTCGAGAAGCTCGGTAGCAACTTTGTCGCGTGGAATGGAATCGCGTTCGGTCGCCCGCTCACCAGCCAGTAGACGCCTAGAGCGATCAGTATTGCGGTAGGTATCAGGGTCCCGACAACCACTGCAGCGTTATTGAAGCGAAGTATGTTCTTTAACCCTAAGAAGTTCGCCAGAGTCATGCCCCAGAACACGACCAGCATGATGATGACGAGGTACCACTTGTTGTTTGCCAAATTCGGCTCGAATATGTATGCGATCGTTGCGGCGACAAAAGAGAGCACTGTCGGGAACCACACGACGTTCTCAATCCAATCGAACCATACCGCGAGGAACCCGGATCTGGGTCCGAATGCTGCGCTCACCCACGCAAACATCCCGCCAGCCTTGGGCCAGCCCGTGGCAAGCTCGGCTGCCACGAACGAGAGCGGAATGAAGAAGAAGACCGCGCCCACGACGTAGAAGAAGATGCTGGCCCAACCGTATTCTGCGGTACTGGGAAAGCCCCGCAATGTGAGGATCGCCGCAACCGTGATGAGCGCGATGCCAGTGGGACCAACTAGGCGCTTCTTGGCAGGGGGGCCGGCCGCGGCCTGGCGAACGACAGGGTGCCTACGGCGGGCTAGGCGTTCTGCGGGCACGCGGTTCCCTCTTCAATTCCTGACCAGTTCAACGGGCCCTGCTGCTGTGGTCTCATCGCTCATGTTGGTTTTCCGGACGCCTGGCTTCGTCGCTCTCGGAGTAGGGGACGGGGTGGTTTCCGCCCAGCTCGACGAAGCGCTCGTTCAGGGCTTGGGCGATCACCTCGCGGTCGTGCGCGCTCGGCTGAAGGGCGCCATATAGGAACCCTTCGAGTTCCAACGCGTTGCTCATACCGCCGAGCTCGAAATAGCGCAACCAGAGATCGCCGTGGGAGAGACCGGCATCGCGGCGATACTGGTCGAGCGCGTCGGCCGGCCGCTCAGTCGCCGATATCTCAGCCATGGTGGCTTTCCCTCGGTTCGGGCGCCGGGTCGAGTCGGAGCCGCTGAGTGGAGGCCGTGATCTCTTCTGCCCGCTCGCGAAGCGGCTGGTTCGACCGTCGCGAGCAGTCACAGAGCATGCCGTAGGCTTGGTCAGCCCCGATGCCCTCGCGCTCCATGAGCACACCCTCGGCTTGGGCGATCACCCGTCGGATCTTTAGCGCTTGGCCGAGACGCCTGGAGAGCTGCCCGTCGGTCACACTCACCCCGGCGCTGGTGAGAATGAGCGAGGCCTCGGTGGCGAGCACCGATGCCAGTTCCTGAGCTTCCGGCACGAAGGCCATCGCAGTGCGCGAGTAGATGTTGAGGGCCCCGACCGGTCGGTCCCCGGCCAGCAGGGGTGAGGACAGAATGGCCTTCACCCCGAGAGCCTGAGCTCTCGGGGTGAAGGCGGGCCACCGGGTTTCGGTGTCCAAGGACTCAGCGTGGAACCGACGGCCGTTGACCGAGGCATCGACGCAGGGACCCTCGCCGGTCGCGTACTGGCTGGCGTCCATGTCCGAGATGGTCTGGTCACTGGCCGCCACTGTCGAGAGCTCGCCATGGCGGCGCAGCGACACACTGACGCCGTCGGCACCGTTGACCGTGGCCCGCGCCAGGGCCACAACCAAACGCAGAGCGCCGTCGACGACATCGGCGTCGGCGGGGATGGCCATGGTCATCCTGACATGTCGGGTCGGGTGGTATGGCTCGGTCCCGACGGACGCGTCGTCAATCTCGATCGACTGCTCCACTCCCAGGCGACGACGCAACGGCCCCGGATGCTCCAGGCGGACCAAATCCGCCACACCCGTGATGTCGAGCATGCGGAGTACGACGGCCGAGGGCGAGCGGATGGTGAGTGCGCCGTCCGATCCCCTGAGGCGTGACGCTCGCGCGGCAATCACCTCCAGTCCCGAGGAATCCATAAAGTCCAGCTTGGCGAGGTCCACCACCACGGACCGGTGCCGTTCGATGACAGCGTCCAAGATCGCGCCCAGTTCTCGAGCACTGAAGCAGTCCATACCACCCCGGACGCCAAGCACCGCGCTTGCATTCACGAAGTCGACGGTGACGCCAAACTTCTCCAAGGGATCGTCGGAGGCGGCCACCCCGGCCGCTTTCAGCGACAGCACGGAACTCGACAAGAAGTCGTTGCCTCCGAGATGGCGGCGAATCGCTCTGGCCGCCGACGGTTCCCTCGCTGTCGAAGGTGAGCTTGACCCTACACCCAAGTTACCGGGTGGACAACGGTGGCGGCTTCCCGATGAAATGATATGACCCGGGAGAAAACGACTAGCCGAGGTGCCATGGACCTAAACGGACACGAGACCATCACCACCGAGGACTCCGCCATTGCCTCGGCCGCCGCCTTCACTGAAGTCGCCCGGAGCTTGTTCCTGGCTGACAGTGTCGGAGACACCTTGGTAAGGGCCGTGGATCTCTGTGTTGTCACCATCGAGGCCTGTGAACTCGCTGGTGCCCTCCTTTTCGAGGGTGACGCAACCACCGATCGAGTTTGCACCGATCCAATCGTGGACGAGGTCGACGCGCTTCAACGCCGCACCGGCGAGGGGCCGTGCCTAGATGCCGTCGCGCACAAGCTGACCTTCTATGCCGACGAGCTCGGGACCGACCCTCGCTGGCCAAATTTCGGGCCGGGCGCTGCCTCGCTGGGTATCCGCAGCTTGCTGGCGCTCCCCATGGCCGCGAATGGCACATCAGGAGCCATTAACCTTTATTCCCGCTACTCCCAGGCCTTCGGGGTCATAGACCGGGCGAGGGGGCTGCTGCTCGCGGCAATGGCCGGTTTCGCCTGCTCTACCGCGCGCGCTCACGAGGATGAGGAACGACGTGCCGAGAACCTTCATGCCGCCTTGGTCACTCGAGAGCTGATCGGCCAGGCCCAAGGGATCCTGATCGAACGCGAGCGGATCACGGCTGACCAGGCCTTCCACATCTTGCGCCAGGCCTCGCAGCACCTCAACGTCAAGCTGCGAGAGGTCGCCCAAGACCTCATCGACACGGGCGAGAGACCAGATACCGGGTCGACTCGATCATCGTGATTAGAGCGATCCCGCGGCCACGCGTTCGGCTTGTTGCCGGACGTGGGCATCGAGAGATTCGACGATCCCCGGCGTCAGGCAAAGCTCCGTCGGTTGTGACGCGTTTTCAGCCCGGACCCGGAAACGAGTCGGGTTTGGAGGCCTGTGAGGACCCGCGGCGCGTGCAGCGCCATGTAGCTCACCACAGCCGGGCCTCCACGGTCTTGGGGAGGCGCAAGCCATCTCAGCTGGCCAGACGAAGATCTCTCTGACCGGTGGTCTCAGGCCTCGGGTGTGATCTTCGCCGGGTGGAGGACATCCCCGACGAGCTCCTGCAGGACCCCTTTTGGCAGCGATCCAAGCAGACCGACAGAGGTCGAGACGGTTGCCGAGTGCCACTGCCGTGGTCGGGCGAACAACCGCCGTTCGGGTTCACCGCAGACGGGGCAAGACCGTGGCTACCCCAGCCCGAGGGCTGGAAGACGCTCACAGCGGAAGCGCAACGGTCTGACCCGGGCTCGATGCTGGCCCTGTACAAGAGCGCCCTGGCACCTCGACGGGCCGAGCCGTCCCTCTGCTCGGCAGACCTGGTGTGGAACGAGGGACCGGCAGACAAGCTGTCCTACTGGCGAGGGGCTGACGTCCTCGTGCTGGCCAACCTGGCTGACGAGCCCGTGGACCTCCCCCACCACGACCACGTCCTGCTAACCAGTAGCCCCCTGGTGGACGGCTCCCGCCGCCGAAGGCCCCGTTCGTCGGGAACCGGTGACAACGATGGCCCTGACGGCGGCGTCGTCCCACCGGACACGACGGTCTGGATGCGGGCCGAGCGTAGCGTCAACGTTGTCCCCACCACATGACCGTGTAATCGGGGCAGAGGATGTCCGTGTCAAGCATCTGACTGGAGACAGGCCGCCTACCAGGACTTTCGGGCGAACTCTTCAAGTGTGGGTGTGAGCTGGGCCCGAGCGAAGTGATGGGGAAGTCGCCCACACAATGAGGGCCGGGTGACCATGTATCGACCTCAGGTTCAGCTCTTTGGATCAGCGGAGCCGTGCGCCGGGTGCCACTTCCCGGGTGCGCGCAACAAGCTCCGGAGGGCCATTTCGCGTGAACTAGCCTCTCGTACCAGTTATCACCCACCGCTCGCGGGACGCGCTGCCCGGGAAGGAAAGTCGTCATGGCCGTAGCGCCGAAGGCTCAGGGAGGGCGTCGAAGACCCCATTTATCGGTACCCATTGCAGTAATCGCCGTCATGGCGGGGCTGGCCCTCGGAGGACAGGCTCCCGCCGTTGCAGGCGCGCTGACAGGCGCGCCCGACTCTCCTGTGGGCCGCCTGGCCCTGGCTGCCGGTAACCCGCTTACCAGGACCGCCTACTCGTTCGTCAGCGATTCTGGCGGTGGCCATGCGAATCCTGGCGCCGAGGTTGACCTCCTCTTCGCTACGGACAATGAGGCCTACCTTTACTTTTCGGACCCTACAGAGGCGTTGGGCGAGGACGGGAGCTACTCGTACACCGACGGACGGCTGTCGCTCCGCATTTCGACCCCCGACTTCAAAGCGAACGCGACATTTCCCCTTAGCCTCTCCGCCAGCCGGGTGACGATGCCCTTCCAGGTCTTCTCGGCAAAGGCCGGGACCTCTGTGTGGCAAAGTCAGCCACTCGACCTAGTCCAGGGCACTTTTGCGGTGTACAACGCGGCGATGAACGCCGGCACTCTCAACCTCACCCCGGCGGAGGGCGCCGAGCGTGCCTACGCTTATGCCGAAGCGTGGCTCACCTCAAACTCCTCGACGGCGCTTTCCGTCCACGGGAAGCTCTTTGGCTCTCTGTCGGCAAAGCCGAGCCTGAGTGGCCAGTGCGCAGCAGAAGGGGGCAACTGCATCGTGGGCGTGCAGAACCTCGGCGACGACATCGAGGTCAGCTTCAAGGACTCTCCACCCATCCTCATCAGCTTGTACTCTTCCGCCGGCGGCGCACCGGCCACTCCTGTCACCGATAGCCCGCTCGCCAGCGACCCTCGGGTGTACCTGAACCCCACGATCCATCCGGACAAGCAGTTCGACCCGCCCAACAGAAAAGCGGTGATAATCGACCCCCGCACCGAGCTGGAATCAAAGGGCGCCCTGGAGAACATGGTCAGCACGCTCGAGAACAGGCACTACGGCGTCACCGAGCTCGACGGCAAAGCGGCAACGATCGAGCGGATCGTGTCGGCGCTCAAGGAAGAGCCCGGCTTTGTCATCTTTTCGACGCACGGGAACACCCAAGGGCAGCTCGTGACCGGAGACCTGGTGCCTGTTTCGGGGACGAAGGACCAGCCCAATATTAAGGGGGCATATAGGCAGTTCAATGCCGAGCTGAGAGGCGAAGGCCTGGCGTCACTGGTCTCCTACAAGCTCCCCGACAAGACTCCGGCCTACTACCTCGGCGCGCCCAACTGCTCGTTCAAGATCCTTCAGTGGGATGACACCTGTGACTGGGAGGTCGTGGTCACGCCGGCGTTCTGGAAGTGGCTAACGACTCAGGGAGTGAGTTTCGCCCACAGCCTCGTCTTCATCAGCGCGTGCGAGACCGACGAGACGCCCGTGCTTAGAAGCCAGATAAGGGCAAGGAGCTACTTCGCTTTCAGCAAGGACGTGGAGTCCAAGTTCGCCACCGCTGTGGAGCAGTACCTGGTCCAAGACCTGGCTCGCCCGACTCACTCGCCCGAAGAGGCGTATTACAACATGGTCCGGATCGAAAAGACCCGCCAGATGATCTACAAGGAGGACCACCTTTTCGACGGAGTGCTCGGCCCCTTCGCCGGGGACTCCAGCTTCGACATACTCGACGGTTGGGGTTGGAACGGGTCGGCGCTTGTGGAGTACCAGGGAAGCGGGTGGCTCGGCTTCAAGGTCGACCCGGGCGAAGTCTGGTGGATGCTCTTCGCCGGCCGATGGGACAACAACTCGAGCAATGGCGCCGAAAAGCTACAGGAGTGCTACAACGAGTACTGGTCGAAGGGGAGCCCGGGCGGGCTGGCCGACCAGTACTGCAACGCAGCGAACGCGGGCATCCCGAAGGACAGGAGCCGCCTTTCGAACGATGTCGCCTATGCCATCTATCTGCTGACGGGCAAGCCTCCCACCGGCGTTTCGGCGGCGCGGCTGCCACCGCGCTGGACGATGGCCGACTGAGCGACCGGAATAGGACAAGGCGATGGTCACTGCCACCAGTGCCGTGATCAAAGAACAGCGTTCGACGACGAGGAGATGGCGGCCGAGGGGGATTCCGTGTTCGCCCGGTTCAACTACGTCCTCACCCTTCCCGACGGGAGCACGACGACCGTCCGGGCTCTCGCGTACTACCACCTCGCCGATGGCAGGATCGTGGTAAACGGGCTCTTCGCGTTGAACTGGGGAGTGACGCTCGGTTCAACGGGTCGGCCAGGTCCAACTACGAGCGCCCGCGACCTCCCGGCCGTGCTATCACGTGCGACATGACACTGAGCATCCTCAATGTGACGTTCGACTGCGCCGACTCGGCTTGGGTCGCCTCGTTCTGGAGCGAGGCGACCGGATGGCCGGCGTCCTTCGACGACATGCCAGGCAATCCGTTCTGGATTGTCAGCGAGACACCGGAGACTTCACCGCGCCTCGTCTTCGTGCAGGTCCCCGAACCGCGGACCGCCAAGAACCGGATCCACCTCGACCTGATGCCGTCGCAGGGCACCCAGGCTGAGGAGGTGATCCGGCTCCAGTCGCTTGGTGCCACAGTCGTCGACG
>Ga0182017_10002658_pt1 | contig 13506 bp, 11 predicted proteins | sample 712E3DmetaG_FD_120492 | JGI IMG/M metagenome (GOLD analysis project Ga0182017, IMG submission 120492) | Permafrost microbial communities from Stordalen Mire, Sweden - 712E3D metaG | ecosystem: Environmental > Terrestrial > Soil > Wetlands > Permafrost | place: Sweden: Stordalen | collected... | reverse complement strand
TCCGGCCCAGCTCTGCGGGTATCGGTAATCGTTCTGTATGGGTGTTATCGCCTTTTTTCTCACGGGTAATTATTAAAATGGGTCCGTCCATGCTGTCAATAACATCCTTTACCCGGATCGCCAACACTTCATTGATTCGTAAGCCGGTATACCAGAGAGCCTTAAAGCAATTCCGATACTTAGGCCCGCCGCTGCACTTGTCGATTATTGATAGTGCTTCCGATTGGCTGACGTGTTCGTATACTTTCGGTTTCGGTTTCCAGATTGTTAAGGCGTTTCCGTAAGACATTTCGTTTTATCCCCTTTATAACTTAGTAATAGAAAATTACAATCCTCGGCCGTGGAGAACATAAAAACAGGTTCTACCGGCTTTTCTGTTTTCTGAAAAGTTGGCCGATTTTTGTGAAAAACTTTAAAATTCACAAAAGACCACTTCATTTTGTCCCGTCCTTTTTACCGTTGCTGTTAATTTCCACTCGTTTTTCTATGCTGTCGAGTATTCTAGCCAAGTGTCGAATTGTGAAAAACTAAAAAGTACAAATAACCGATGCCGTAATGCCGGATGCCATGATAGTTGTCCAATTAAGGTTCATGCTGCCACCGCCTTCTTTAAAAGACGTTGGATCGTTTTATAACTTACCTCAATACCGTCAGCATTTAATTGACGGGCAATCAATTTGCTGCCCATACCGTCAGCCGCCAGTTTAGCGATTCTTTCAAGTGGCAATGCCTTATTTTTTGGACCGCGCCGGATAACGACCGACCGGCTTAATTTGTCCGCTGTGGAGTTTGGAGCTTTTAGAGTGGACATATTTCCGCCACCCTCTAACACCACATCGGAAGTCTTTTTATAACCGCCGTCAACAGCTGGTAACCACCAAGGAGCCTTCTTATTGTGACGGGCGCCGGTGTCTTTTGCCTCTTGCGACAAAACTTGGTAACATTCTTGGCAATATCGCGGATCGTTACTTTGCTTTTTCAACGGCATATCCTGCAGATGGGCGTGGCACCAAAACATACCAGGTTTACTTTTAATAACGTTGCGGGTATCTCGTAAATCTTGGAATTGTACTACTTGCAATTGTGACGTTGGCCGAGGTGGTTCGACTGCCGTCCCGGTCTTCTCATCGGAATTGGAGTGTGTTTCAACAGATAGAACGGAACCGGTGATACCAATAATGGAAAATTGCTGTTCTTTTAATTCGATTGTCATATCAATTCACCAATCCTTTTTTGATTCCATCCACTCATGCTTTAACACAGTTTAAACAAATAACCTTTATTTCCTCGCTTTTGTGCGCTATCAAATATGACCAATGCAGGCGTACCGTAAATTTAGTCATATAGACAGGACAAAAAACCGGGGTGACTATGTTTTCCCTTAAGGCAACTTCAAATTTCCCATACATTATTTCAGTCCTCTATATCTCGACCTTCCTGGACAAAGCTAGACAGGTGCATTGTTTTTCTTGAGAAATATTGTTCTAAAGCTGTTAAATATAAACCTCTCTTACTCCCTTACATCACTTACTTACTAACACTCTGTAAATCTTGTTAGTATAGTTAGTAAGTAAGAGTAGTAAGTACTGTAAGTTAGTTAATTAATATCCTTACCTATTTTTATAGAGTATCTCCCCCCGATTATTAACCCGATAGTCAAGTTCACCATTCTCACGCATCGGTTTACATTGTTGCTGCACCGCTGGACGTGTTAAGCCGATTTCTTCTGCAATCTTTACCGCGCTTGCCTCACCGAGAATGTCTAAAGCATCGTGAATCTTTTGTCGGGCTTCAATCTGCCGAATATCTTTATCCTCGCCCATGTTTTGCCATGTCCACGTAACTTCTTTATCAAGTTTCAATCTTAAATCAATCTCTTCTGTGTCCCGACTTGAGGTCTTTAAATTACAGCTGCCATCCTCATTTTTATATAATCCAATCAAAAGGTCAGCTGATTGGGCCCATGCACTTGAACCTCTTAAGTCTGTCCCGGGGTCTCCACTGGACATTTTGCCGTGATGATGGATGACAAATACGACCATGTCGTAGTCAACAGCAATCTTGTGAAGGAAGTAACCCAGATCAGCGGCTTGGCCAGCATCGTTCTGGTCTAGTTTGGCATTAACGGCCTTGCTCAATGTGTCGATTATCAATAGTCCTGGCTTATAGACATCCAACATTTCGATCAAAGATTGCTGTCCTTCGGGAGTATTCAAATATTGCCATTCAAAAAAATAAGTCAAGGTGGGTATTGGAATGTCAGAATGTTGCATGTCTAGCCGCTTTCTTTCACGTAACTTGCCGTTTTCAAGCTGTAAATAAACAACGGTAGTTCTGTTTACTTTCATACCTAAAAATGGAGTTTCAGTGGCTGCGCACTGTGCGAGTTGTGAAGCACATATACTCTTGCCGATTTTAGGTTTAGCGCCCATGAGCGCATAACACGATTTGGTGATAAACCCCTCTACTAAGAACACCTGCTCGCTGGCTTTGCAATTCAATAATTCACTATGGGGTACTGCCGCCTGTCGCCAATCGAATGTTTGTTTATTATTAGTTTTAGTTTGTTGCGTCTCAGTATATTCTGGGGCGTCAGTTACCAACTTTCGGAACGTTACCTCGTCACCGCCTGCAGTAATCCAATCTGACAAATCCTTGATGTTATTCCCAGGCATTTCGATGACTTTTACAGACGTCACCTTGCCAATTAACGATCGTGCTACTTGTGGAGCATGCTCCCGTCCCTGCTTGTCTTTATCTGCAATCACTACAATTGTTTGAGCGCCTTTTAGATATTCCCCAAATTCAGAACGCCATTTACCGGCGCCACCGCTATTGCAGGTCGCCACGATACCCATTTTGCGGAAACAATTATCACAATCCTTTTCCCCCTCCGGTATAACTATCAGAGGTTCGTCCAATAATACTGCGGTTTTAATTTTGGGTAATTGATAGATAGTGGGTGTTACCCCAATTAGGTTGAGGATAAAGCCGCCCTTGCCGTCGGGCCTTTGCTGATAAAACCCTTTTGGCTCGGTTCGCACAACCTGATAAAGTAAATTCCCGTTTTCATCAAAATAAGGGTAAACAGCTACTATCTTCCTGGTAGCTTGTTTCTCACTAGTCAAAAAAAGATCAGCCGTCGTTAAACCTATAGATTCAACGATATGGTTGATATCACATCCGGCAAAACAATGGAGTAATAATTTGTTGTCTTCTAACTTGATAGTCAGACTACGGTTATGGTCAGTGTGTCCGGGGCAAAGCGCCGTGAATCCTGAATGAGCTGGTTTGACGCCTTTGAGCAAAGTAAGAAATTGGTCAATATCTGTAAATCTTGTTGTGGTAGTCATCGCCTCTCACCGTCCTGGTTATTTGATTCAGTCAGAAAGCGATTTAATTCGATGACCGAAACCAAATAACGTCGTTGCAATTTAACGTGCTTTAGTCTGTTGCTTCTAATCAAACTGCGGACAGTTTGGACCGATAGCGCCGGAATGCGCTCGTGAATTTGTATTGGCGTTAGCGCCCACAATTGGCTATCCATTGAGTGGTCCTCCGCGATTCGAGCTTTCATTCTCCGCGTCAACAAGCCCAAGGCATTTCAAAATTTTTGTTTTCCTGGTTGGAAGCAAGTAACGATTATGTTCCAAAGTGCAAACGTCTGAAACATTGACTCCAGCGAAGCAAGCCAGGTCAACCTGTCGCCAGCCCCTTGTGATACGCGCCAATTGCACCTTCTGCCCTTCACTTATGCCGCTAACTGCAAAAACATCGTTTGTTGTCATATCCCCATTCTATGGGGCAATTAACAAATATAGAACCAGACACTTTTTGCACAGAAAAAAAGAAAAGAGGCTGGAATTTCCAACCTCTTTAAAAAGACGGCCATTACTTAGACTAAAATGGGAAAATTAATGCTTCTCTTATTGGTTTTAAGCGCTCGCCTAAATCTTTAGGCGATAGTTTAAAATAATCTGCTGCATCAACAATTGAATTCTTGAGTACATAACTTGTATACCACATTTTAGCCAAATTCATTATCTTTGCGTGACTGACTAAATGTTGGTTATAATCCTGGAATTGAGACACATATCTACGCTTAACACGATCACTTCGTTTTTGCATCTGTTTGTCAATGCCGCCTTGATACTTCTCGAGATCGGCTAATTCTATCTTCAAATGAGCATAAGACGACCGTGTTAAAAGAGAAGCATACAGGACCGGGTTAGTGATGGCTTTCATTTTAGATCGTCTGTTCTCCCGGTCAATTTCTCTGTTAAAAAAGTTTAAAATGAACAAACACACGAGCCTATTCAGATATAAAAAATCTTTATTATACCCATATTTAGCACACAATTCCGGGATTGGACCAAAACCGTTTAACGATACTTCAGAACTAACTAATCCCTCTTTTTGTCCACGGTCAATTGTTTCATCCAAAAAAGATTGATTACCTTCCATGCTCCAAGCGTCAACTAAACGACTGAAGGCAGGGATGGCATTTTCTGATAAATCAAGACAAGCCTGCATAACAGCCCAAACATAAATACCAGGCATGGCTTGAACAGGATAATATAATCCTTTGGTTTCGCCTTGAAACGCCCGCGATTTAGGATTAAGCTGCTCTGCACGCTTATCTACAATCCCTTTCAGTCGAAGGTCGACATTCCCTGGATGATATTGCGAATATCCCATATATTAATTTTATACCCCCTGTCAAAATTGATTACGTAAGGAGCACGATTTCATTTTTAAGAGTAACAATTTCAGGTTTTGGGTTTGTTTATTATTTTTGATTCTCCAATTTTAGCCTCTAATAATTTTTTAGTATCTATACCTTGGCATTCCGCGATAGAAATTAATAATAAAATCATCGTGTCGAATTTTTTATTAGTTCCATCTTTTTCTTCTATATCCTCTTTTGCTCTATTCCACATTAAATCGAATGCAAAAAATGCAAAAACTATGAGGTATATCCAAAGAGCCATATAAGGGAATTGTGTTAATTTTTGCCAGCCTTCAGTTGCACCTAAGCTGATTATGCTTATTACGGCTAAAAGTGCATTTAGAATCGTAAATATTAACATCTCGAACCGCCTTCGCCAAATATGGCGATTCTCAAATGGTTCAACGAATATTTTATCGAGTGGATTTTTGTTAGACATTTTATAATCCCCCTAACTATAGCGTTAGAGCGATTATAGACCAATTCTAACGATAAGAGAACTGAACCAATAATGAATATGACTTGTCATAATCCGTCACTCGTGCTAGAATTGGCGTTAATATCGCAATTTAGTTCAAAGCAAGGATATTTATGCCGCAAGTAGTAATTGAAAACCCGATACTTAACTCGCCTTACAAAGAGCCAAGCCGACATTTTAAGTTTTCCGAAGAGGGTATTACCAACGAAATTACCGAATCAAGACGCATAAGTTCTTATTTTGTCCCCATCGCACAACCCAAGAAAAAAGCCGGGGCAAAACAGTTGACCCTTGAAAGCGAGTGGACTCAGGATAGAGTAAAAGAAAATGATTTTATCAACCGCATTCGCACCCAGGTATCAACGTGGCGCAAAGGAAATTACGTTGGAATAACCAATGTTACCCGCCAGTTACTCGAATATTGGCAAAATCCTGATCGGGAACGCAAACTGTTTTTTTGTCAGATTGAAGCGATGGAAACTGCCATCTACTTGACCGAGGTTGCCAACAAATACGGTGACAATTGGATTGAAAATGAAATCAGAAATCACAATGAAGATAATAATCCCGGCTTATACCGTGTTGCTTTTAAAATGGCGACCGGCAGCGGTAAAACCGTCGTCATGGCCATGCTTATTGCATGGCAGGTGCTAAATAAAATTGCCAATCCGCAGGATGCGCGTTTTACCGACGCTTTCCTGATTGTTACTCCCGGCATTACCATCCGTGACCGTTTGAGAGTGCTTTATCCCAACGACCCTCAAAATTATTATCAGCAAAGAGATGTCGTTTCTTTATCTCAAATGGCAGAATTAGGCCGAGCTAAGATTATTATCACGAACTTTCACGGATTTAAGCAACGGGAATTAATCAAGGCTTCTGCACGAACGAAAGGGCTTCTTACAAATGGGCAATCGAATACTCTTATTGAGTCGCCCGACCAGATGGTTCGTAGAGTCTGCCTTGAGTTGCGCAACAAGAAAAATATCATCGTTATAAATGATGAAGCCCACCATTGCTACCGTCATAAGGTTGAAACCGAAGAAACGAAATTAACCGGAGATGACCGTCGCGAAGCCGAAAAGCGTGAAGAAGAAGCCCGCGTTTGGATTTCCGGTTTAGAAGCGGTTAAAAACAAAATCGGGGTGAAAGTAGTTTATGATTTATCGGCCACTCCCTTCTTTTTACGCGGTTCGGGACATCCCGAAGGAGCGTTATTCCCTTGGGTTGTTTCTGATTTTTCGTTGATTGATGCGATTGAATGCGGCATCGTCAAGGTGCCGCGTGTGCCTGTCTCCGATGACGCCATGCAAACCGGCATGCCTACTTATCGCGATATTTGGTTCCGGATTAAAGACCATTTGCCGAAGAAGGGCCGCTCTACTAAAGATGAAAATGCCGCCGTCGACCCGAAACTGCCTCAGGAATTGGAAGGCGCGCTCATCAGTCTTTATGGTAATTATGAAAAATATTACCGGCAATGGGAACAGAATACCGTAGCCAGAGCCAGGGGCGCGACTCCGCCGGTTTTTATTGTGGTCTGCAACAATACCAGCGTTTCCAAGTTGGTTTATGATTGGGTTTCCGGATATGAGAAACCTCTAACAGACGACCAAACCGTGATTGTGCCCGGTAATCTGAACATTTTTAATAATGCCGACAATTACGGTCGATGGCGGTCGATTCCGAACACTATCCTGATTGATAGCGAACAACTGGAATCCGGTGAAGCCATGAGCAAGGAATTCAAGCAGATGGCCCAGGTTGCTATCGAAGATTTTAAAGATGATTATCGCAAGCGTTTTCCCGGACGCAGCACGGATGAACTTACCGATGAAGACCTTTTGCGCGAAGTCATGAACACCGTCGGTAAATCCGGTAAACTCGGTGAAAATGTCCGCTGTGTAATTTCCGTTTCCATGCTCACTGAAGGTTGGGATGCTAACACTGTCACGCATATCATGGGTGTCCGTGCTTTCACCACTCAGTTACTTTGCGAACAAGTTGTCGGACGTGCTTTACGCCGCCGCAGCTATGAAACCAAAAAAGACGGCATGTTTGACGCGGAATACGCCGAGGTCTACGGCGTGCCGTTCTCCTTTATCCCGTGCTCCGGGCAGAGTACTGATCCTCCCCCGCCTAAACCGATCACCCGCGTGCGGGCTTTGGATGAACGACTTGCCTGTGAGATTACTTTCCCTCGCGTCATTGGTTACAAAAAAGACGTGCCTCCTGATAAATTGGTTGCAGTTTTTACCCAAGATTCGAAGATGGTACTCTCTACGGAGAATACACCCAGTAGTACAACCATTGCCCCGATTGTCGGTGAAATTGCGGTTCACAAATTATATACTACGCTCGGGGAAAAACGTGAACAGGAAGTCGTTTTTCATGTGGCTAAAACAGTGCTGGATAAGTATTTTAATGATGCCGATGGGAATAGGAAACCGTGGCTCTTCCCTCAACTGGTAAATATCACCCGCCACTGGATGTCTTCCTGTGTCACTATTAAGGATAATGCTTTTATCCAGATGTTGATGATGACCGAGAGAAGTCACTTCGCTGCCGAACGTATTTATAATTCCTTGGTTGGCAGCCAGGCCGGCCAAGTAAAATTAAAGCCAATTTTACGTCCTTATGATACCGTCGGTTCTACACGATATGTAGATTTTGATACCACTCGTCCCGTTTATCCAACAGATCCCAATAAATGTCATATCTCTTATATGGTTGCAGATACCCAATCCTGGGAACAGAAAATGGCCCAGGCGCTGGAAGAAATGAATGAGGTTGCATGTTATGTTAAAAATCAGGGTTTGGAATTTGTTATCCCCTATATTATTGATGGGGATGAAAAGAAATATTATCCCGATTTCATTGTCCGTTTGAAGGAAACAAACGGGGAATTATTGAATTTAATTGTTGAAGTCAGCGGGGAGAAAAAGCGGGAAAAAGCCGCTAAGACAGCCGCTGCCCGCAATCTCTGGATTCCGGCCATTAATAATTACGGTGAATTCGGTAAATGGGCATTTATTGAAATCAGCGACCCATGGGATGCCAAGAATACGATTCGCGCGGAACTAACACGATTATCCCAAAAGCTAGAGGAGCAAATATTATGAGTGCAGGTAAGAATAAACCCACGACTCCTATTGAGGCCAACGTCCACAAAGACCGCCGCACCAATATCCCCACAGAGGAATTACGCGGCTTTGTGACTGACGATGAAAATAAACCCAAGAAAATTCTTTACCCGCGCGACCCTTCATTGGACCCCCAACTGGTCTGGAAAGGTAAAGATGAGCAGGATTCCCAGGACCTGGAAGTACCTGCCGTGCCTATCTATATCCAGGAAAAAATCCATCCTAAATACCTGATTGAGGAATTACGGTCTCAATCGCAAAAGGATAAACCGGAGAGTCAGTTCAATTTCTTTTCTGATTTCAATGGCATAGACTTTGAACAGATGGTGGAATTCTACCGTCATGACCAGAAGTGGTCTAACCGCATGATTTTGGGTGATTCATTACTGGTCATGACCAGCCTGGCCGAAAAAGAAGGCTTAAAAGGCAAGGTTCAAATGATTTACATTGACCCGCCTTATGGCATTAGCTTTGGTTCTAATTGGCAGGCCAGCACCCGAAAACGTGATGTAAAGGATGGCAGCAAGGAAGACACTACCCGTCAACCGGAACAGATCAAAGCGTTTAGAGATACATGGAAATTGGGTATTCATTCCTATCTCGCTTATTTAAGAGACCGTTTGGTAGTTTCTAGGGATTTACTTACTGAGACTGGAAGCGTGTTTGTGCAAATTGGTGATGAGAATGTACATCTTGTTAGATCAATTTTGGATGAAGTATTTGGAAGTCAGAATTTTATTAGTGAAATAGTCTTCAAGAAAGCAAGTTCTGAAACTACGAAGTATTTGTCGACTGTTTGTGATTTCATTTTGTGGTATGCGAAAGATAAAGATAAAATCAAATATCGCCAATTATATCTATCTAAAATTGGTGAAGAATCTAGCGGATTTGAAACATATAAAAATATTGAACTATCCGACGGTACCAGACGTCCTCTTACTAAGGATGAAATGAAAAGTCGTGTTTTCCCTGAAGGCGCCAAACTCTTCAGATTCGATCCTCTAATCAGCCAAAGTGGTGGGGAAGGAGCTCGCTTCCCCGTGACACTCGATGGTAAAACTTTCAATTTGACTAGAGACTTCTGGAAGACCAACTCACAAGGAATGAATAAACTAATTGCCGCAGGAAGAGTAGTCGCTCTACAGACTGTATTACGCTATATTAGATATATCGATGATTTTTCGTCTTATGAACTCAATCAGACGTGGACGGATGTTCTCGGTGCAATGGACAAACAATATGTGGTTGAGACGAATCCAAAAGTAATTGAGCGTTGTATGCTCATGGCTACTGACCCTGGAGATTTAGTACTCGACCCCACTTGTGGAAGCGGTACCACAGCTTTTGTTGCGGAAGAATGGGGGCGGCGCTGGATTACCATTGACACCAGTCGTGTTGCCATGGCATTGGCGCGAACCCGTATGATGTCGGCCAAATATCCTTATTATTTATTGGCTGATTCCCCTGAAGGAGTCAAAAAAGAAGCAGAGCTCACTGGTAAAGTTCCCGCCGCATATAAAACAGCTGGAGATATTAGAAAGGGTTTTGTTAACAAACGTGTACCGCATGTAATGCTAAAATCTATCGCTAATAACCCGGATATCAAAGACGGAATGACTCGAAAAGAGATTGATGAATCAATTGCCCGTCACGCGGAAACCGAAACTCTCTATGACCAGCCCTATGGAGACAACAAGCGTGTTCGGGTTACCGGTCCGTTCACCGTGGAAAGTCTCTCCCCACACCGCTTTATGGCTTTGGAAGATGAACATCCGGCTGCGGAAAAATCAGCCCAGCAGGGTTCAGACGCTATCCCCTTTGAAACTATGATTCTGGAAAATCTCAAGAAATCCGGCGTTCAGAATACCATCAAAAACGAGAGAATTAAGTTTGAACAACTGAATTCCTATGCTGGGCAAAATATTCAGGCGACAGGTGAATATATTGATAAAGATGGCAAAACAAAACGGGTTGCTGTTAGCATCGGTCCGCAATACGGCACGGTTGGGCCGGAGCAGGTCAAAGAAGCCGCTAAAGAAGCCGTCCAGGGCATTGGATTTGATGTTCTCATTGTCTGTGGCTTCGCTTTTGACCCCCATGTCTCGGAAGAAGCCCGGCGTTACGGCAATCTCACTGTTTTGATTACCCGCATGACCCCGGAACTTTATATGGGGGATGAATTATTGAAAATCACCGGTGCCGGTAACCTGTTTATGGTCTTTGGGGAACCGGATGTAATTATCAACAAACAGAAAGACGGCAAGTTTACAGTTGAAATCAAAGGGTTGGATATTTACGATCCGACCACCGGCCAGGTGCGCAGCAACTCCACTGACGATATTGCCTGCTGGTTTATTGATACGGATTATAACGGCGAAAGTTTCTTTGTCCGCCATGCTTATTTTACTGACGGCGCAGATAGATTTGAGCGGCTCAAGAGAACGCTCCGAGCGGAAATTGATGAATCGGCTTGGGAATCGCTTTATGCCACCACCAGCCGCCCCTTTGCCCCACCCAAAACCGGTAAAATCGCCGTCAAGGTCATCAATCACTACGGGGACGAAGTGCTGAAGGTATACGAGGTAAAGTCTTGAGAATTACTGAACCTTTCGTAAAAGTACACTATGTATTGTGGCTTGTAGGAAAAGGCGCTAATAAAATTTTGGTTTCAGTTGATGGAGCGGAGCCTAATCATGAAATGGTCGCTCAAACTCTTGAAAGAGAAGGCTACAATCGCCAACCGTTGATCCATTCGAAAGTCGATTGGACAGGTGTCTTTACCAAAGCGGAAGTAACAATAACCGTGTTTAGTAATCCGGGTATAGACATCAAAGCACATTTTACGAATGGAGAGCTTCTTTTAGCCGAATGCAAAGGAGAACCTACCGCGAGTGGAATCAAGTCTGGGCAGGACCTCACCGCATTGTACGCAGCTCTAGGTCAGTTGATTCTTACCGCTAATGATGAAGCCAAAAACGAACGTTTAAACTTGGCGCTGGTGGTACCAGACTCTACTCGTCTTAAAGAGAAATTGGCTCTTACCGGGAAAAATACGCGGCTTAAGAAATTGGGAATAGGGTTAGCATTAGTTGATGAATCCGGCAAAGTAAAAGAAATTACCCCGAATTTCTCTAACAAATTATAAACAAAAATCGAAAAAGGAGTATTAAAAATGGCAAGAAAACCAAGAAGCGACATGAAAGTTGGTACTTTTGAGAAGAAAATGGGTTTAAAGCCAGGTTCGATTAGGCATAAAAAATGGCAAGGACGCTCGTAGCGACATGCGTATAGGTAAACTGAAGAAATAGTACATTTTTAGGTCAATAGATCTCAATTATTTTCACGCTTCTGGCATACCATAGAAGCTGATATTTTTATGAGCGATATTTTTTAAGGAGGACGGTGCATGTTGACGAATGGAGAATTTTATAAACAGCTGACCACCACACGGAAAGATTCTCCGGAATTAAAGGCATGCATGGAGAATATTGTCGCTCAAATATTATCAAAAGAGACCAGCTTTAATAAACCAGGCGTTTTACTCGGCAAAATCCAAAGTGGAAAAACAAGAGCTTTTATCGGCGTTATCGCCCTAGTTTTCGATAACGAATATGATGTCGTTATTGTACTTACTAAGGGTACAATTGCCTTAGCTGAACAGACATACAAACGGCTGAAAAAAGATTTTAAAGATTTTGTTGAAGAAGACCAACTTAAGATATACGACATTTTACATATGCCGGATAATTTACCAAAGTTTGTTCTTCAACAAAAATTAGTGGTAGTTTCAAAAAAACAAACAGATAACCTTGCCCACGTTATGAACTTACTCGAGGAAGTTTATCCCGATTTGGCTAAGAAGAGAGTACTCATTATCGATGATGAAGCTGACTTCGCTAGTATCGGTTTCCACAAGGACTCATCAACTGATGAGATTCAGCTAAACAAAATCGCTTCTCAGATTGATGCGTTACGATTGAAAGTTAAAACTTCTACGTTTCTTCAGGTAACCGCCACTCCTTATTCCCTTTATTTACAACCTGAGGAGGTACCCGCTGAATATGGCGAAGTCTTCATGCCCAAAAAGCCAGCTTTCACAGTTCTTCTACCGACTTTTAGAGGTTATGTTGGTGGTGATTTCTATTTCGGAAAAAACAATGAGTTAGAACCACTGGCATCTTATGTTTATGAAGAAGTTGAGATAGATGAACTCGAAATTCTCCATCATGAAGACCGTAGATCTTTCAAGATAGAAGATGCCATGGTGAGTAACAAGATAACCATGTTGCGAAAAGCAATAATGAATTTTATTGTAGGAACATGCATCAGGAGAATTCAACAAACAAAAAACTCTGAAAGACTTCAAAAATACAGTTTTGTAGTGCATACAGAACATAGCAAGGTTCGTCACGACTGGCAAGAGCAAATTGTAAACGCATTTAAGGAGCAATTAACTGAGAGTGCTCGTAGAAATTTGCCGGAATTACATAGATTGATTAAAGAATCTTTTGATGATTTACGTCGCTCCTTAGTCCTCGTTAGCACTCCAATTCCGTTGTATGCTGAAGTCGAAAGCAGCGTCATCAATGCAATAAATGAGGATTATTTAATTATCAATAAAGTCAATTCGGAGCAAGATGTTCATGAGATGCTCGATGATAACGGACAATTAATGATGATGACTCCTCTAAATATCTTTATCGGTGGGCAGATACTGGACCGTGGTTTGACAATAGAAAATCTTATCGGTTTCTATTATGGTCGTAGACCAAATAAATACCAACAGGATACAGTATTACAGCATTCCAGGATGTACGGGAATAGGAAACTTGAAGATCTTGCTGTTACTCGTTTTTACACTGCTCCGGCAATATATGAAGTAATGAAACGCATTAACGAATTTGATTTGGCGTTAAGGCAAGCTTTTGAAAAAGGAGCCCAAAATGCTGGAGTAGTATTCATTCGAAAGGACTCACAAAATAAAATTAAACCATGCTCACCAAATAAAATAATGTTGTCAAGTATTACAACACTTGTTCCTTTTAGGAGACTTCTTCCTGTTGGGTTCCAAACTGATTACAAGACCAAATCTAAAAATATTTTGGACGAACTCGATGGTAAGATCAGCGAATGTCAACCAGAAATAAATCCTGATG
>Ga0182017_10002655_pt1 | contig 13511 bp, 10 predicted proteins | sample 712E3DmetaG_FD_120492 | JGI IMG/M metagenome (GOLD analysis project Ga0182017, IMG submission 120492) | Permafrost microbial communities from Stordalen Mire, Sweden - 712E3D metaG | ecosystem: Environmental > Terrestrial > Soil > Wetlands > Permafrost | place: Sweden: Stordalen | collected... | reverse complement strand
TGCCGTAGCCGCCCATCAGGCTCACGGCCTCGCGCAACATGTTGGCGCCGTGGCCGGTGTTCCAGAGCTTGGTTGCCGGGCAGATCACGTTGGCTTCGGCGTCGAGCAGGACGAACTCGACCAACGGATCGGCTTCAAGCTCGGTCCGGCGAGGATCATCGGCGTTGAGCGAGAGCAGCTCGATGGCCTTCTGCTCGCTCTCCTTGAGTGCCTTGAGTTCGGCACGCCCGCCCTTGACACCGCGTTCTTCGAGGATGGCCGTCTTCCGCTTTTCCAACGGGTCGAGTGTGTCGAAGAGGCGTGCCGCGGCAAAGCCCAGGGAGGTGGCGGCCTCGCCTGTGGCCCACACGTCTACCAGGCGGTGCAAGGCGTCTTCGCGCTGCTGGATGCCTTGCTCGTAGCGCACCGAGCCGGGCTTGGAGCCCTCGGCTCCGCGGAAGCGCCCGCGCTGGTACCGAATGACCGGCTCGACCGCCGAGAGCAGCTTGGCCGCCGTCATCAGGCCCACCGGCACGCGGGTGCGGCGGAAGACCGCCTCGATGACCTCTCCGTGGTTGAAATTGGGAACAATCACCCCATCCTTCACCGTGTATCCGCCCACAATGCGGCTTGCCGGAACCTTCATATTGAAGATGGGATCGCCGGTTGAGGAAAGCTGATGGACCAGTTTCTTGGTGGGGGTTCCGCGGTCGAAGGAGCCCTCGTCGCCCTCCTCCAGAATCACCATGCAACTGCCCTTGATGCGCGGATCGTCGGTGTTCACGGCGGCAGTAACAAAGTTGGCGAAGGCGATGTTGGTGATGAAGCGGCCGCGCTTATCCACTTGCAGCCAGGGCTCTTCGCCCTCTTTCCACTCCGCCACGCGCACCTTGCCGCTCAACATGCCGGTATCGACGCCGACATACGGAATCGGCTCCGTCAGCGCAAAGGCTCCGCGCCAGGGCTTGCGGTCCTCGCCGTGCTGGGGGGGGGCAGCCAGCGTCTTGTAGCGGGTGAGTTGTTCCTGCGTGCCGCGCTCGTGAATGGGCGAAAGCGCCAGAAAGCTGGCCAGACTCGCGGTGGCCGCGCCGCCATCCACCCACGCCAGTTCAAAGGCCGCCAGACCCAGCGCCAGGTTTTTGGGGCCGGCGATGAACCCGCCCTCCTCCGGCTCCATGAAGACCGCGGTAATCCCGGCGCGATCGAAGGCCTCCAGCATCTCGTTCTTTCCCTGGGTCCACTCGTGGGTGTTGCGCTCCCCGGCGGCCACCAGCCGGGCTACGGTACCCCGCGCCACGCCGCGCGCCGACTGGACGAGCATTTGCAGGTCGAAACGGTCGGCAAACCGCCATTGAATCTGGCGCACCGCATCCCCAGGAAGGGTGAGCATGGTTTTCGTCTCCGGAACCGCAACTGTGGCCATGAATGAATCCTCAAGTAGCGGACCCATTGTGCAAGACCGGGGGCTGCGCGGCAAGTGACCTGCATCACCTTGGCACGGCCTCCGTAAGGCCAGATAAAATCTGATGTTTCAGGAAATTATTCGTTTGGAAACTGAGGGTGCGACTCTCCCGACGTGTGGCCATCATCACATACGAGGATAAAACGCAGGCTATATGAGATGTACTGACCGGGTAGCCGATCATGGCAGGTTCAGGAGCAATCCCATTGGAAACCGCGGGTCCGGCCGGAGCCGGCATGAAGACTGTTTTCTCTATCACTTTGGCCCTTTTTGCGTCCGCACTGATGGCGCTGGGGACTCCAGCCGTTGGGCAAACGGCTGCGGATTGCCTGGCCTGTCATGCAGACTCAGGGATGCAGGATGCGTCGGGGCATAGTATCAGCGTGGATGGGCAGAAGTTCGGAGCTAGCATTCACGGCAGCCTGAAGTGCAACGATTGCCACGTCGGCATCAAGGAATATCCCCACCCGGAGAAGGTGGCGCCGGTCGAGTGCAAGACCTGCCACGCTGACGAGGCTTCGGGGCTTGGCGGAAGCGTCCATGCAGACAAGGCGGAACATCCCTGCACCAGTTGCCATGGAGAAGCCCACGCCATCTTCCCGAAGGCCGATTCCAGATCGGCGGTCTATCCACTGAATATTCCGCGCACTTGTAGCGTGTGCCACGGCAACGAGGCGATGGCGAAGAAGCATGGCCTGCCCAATGTTTATCCGTTGTATATGGACTCCATTCACGGGTTTGCGCTCAGCAAGGAGGGGCTGCTGGTGGCGGCAAATTGCCAGAGCTGCCATGGATCGCATCACATTCTGAGCCATAAAGACCCGCAAAGTCCCACCTACAAGGTCAACATTCCCAAGACGTGCGGAAGCTGCCATGCGAAGATTGCCGATGATTTTGAGGCTGGAGCGCATGGAACCGCCATTGCAGCCGGCAATCTGAAGGCGCCGGTTTGCACGGACTGCCATACGGCTCACGCCATTCTGCAGCCAACGGAGGCGGCCTTCCGGATGCAAACCACACCCTTGTGCGGCTCGTGCCACAAGGACAAGTTATCCACGTATAAGGACACCTTTCACTCGCAGGTGGGTTCGCTTGGCGGCTACGTGCAGACGGCTCGTTGCTGGGACTGCCACGCAGCGCATGAGGTCTTGCCGGCGTCCGATCCCCGTTCGCTTATCAACAAGGCGAACCTGGTGAAGACCTGCGGCGCATGCCATGCGGGAGCGACCGTCAGATTCGTCCAGTATCAGCCTCACGCCAACGCGCGCAATCGCAAGCTGAATCCCCCTCTCTACTTTGTCCGTTTATTTATGAATCTGCTGCTGGCTGGCGTGCTGGCGTTCTTTGCGATTCACACCATTCTGTGGCTGATCCGCTCGCGATACGACCAGGTCAAGAGAAAATCCGCAAAAGGAGATAAGCATGCCTGATCTGGAGCAACTGAGTGACAGGAACCGGGAACAAAGCGTCGCGAAGGAGCGGTATGTCGTACGCTTCACACGAGCGCAGAGAATTATGCATGCTGTCCTGTTCACCACGTTCCTTGGACTGGCCGCTACGGGGCTGTCCCTGCGTTTCAGCGAGAGCATCTGGGCACGCGGCGTGGCTAAAGGTGTGGGCGGATTTGGGGCAATTCTCTTTATTCATAAACTATGTGCCGTAGTGCTGACCGCGGCGTTTCTGATTCATCTGAAGGAGATTTTTGTTCGCGGCGTGATTCATCGCGAAAAGGGGATCTTCTGGGGCGCTACCTCCATGGTGCCTAACTGGAAGGATGTGAAGAACCTCTACGGCCACTTTCGCTGGTTCCTGGGCCTGGGGCCCAAGCCGCAGTTCGATCGCTACGCCTATTGGGAGAAGTTCGATTACTGGGCGGTCTTCTGGGGCATGGTCGTCATCGGTTTTTCAGGTTACGCGATGTGGTTTGCCCCTTTCTTCGCGCGCTTCCTGCCCGGATGGGCGTTGAATGCCGTGCTTGTGATCCACGGTGAAGAGGGGCTGCTCGCCATTCTGTTCATCTTTTCTATTCACTTCGTCAACACTCATCTGCGTCCCGACAGTTTCCCAATGGATATGGTGATTTTTACCGGAGTGGAGAGCGAGGAAGAGTTCAAGTCCAGACGCACCGATGAGTTTAAGAGAGTTGCAGGCCAGGGGAAACTGGAGGGCAGAATCGGGGAGAAGCCGGCCGCTTGGCTGGTTAACTTCAGCAGAGTCGTGGGCTATGCCGCGATTCTTATCGGGTTGACGCTTCTTGTATTGACGTTGAGCGCTTATTTCAGAGAGTAAGAGGCAAAGCATATTGGTGGAGCACATTGGAATAGGCTTGACACGCTTTGAGCCTTGATGTAGGTTTCTTGCGTTTAGCAATCACTTCCCCCACAACCCATGAAAGGCAAGAGGCCTATGAAACAGGTCCGGTTGTTTCGTGCTTCGGGTTTGGCGGTAATCACATCGATGCTCAGTCTTATGCCGGCGGCGCAGACGGGTGACACGGCGGCCATTCAGCAATATCTTAATTCGCAATTCAGGCTGACTACGATGACGGCCGACCGTTTGGATATTTCTGCGGCCGGGGATGTGGCCGTAATCCACAAGCCCGGGCTGATTATGTATTCCGTAGCCTCGCCGATGCCGCCTTCGAATACATATAAGAACGGAAAGATCGGGCAAGGCTGGAGCGGTTTCGGCAAGGATATGGCAATCACCATGATGACACAGGGTGGAGGAACCGCGGCCAATTACCCGCACCGCCCGTTCGCGCCGGAGGAAAGGTGTTGGGTGACGGGGGTTCACGCCCAAAACGATGGAGTGCTTTTCCAGCTTTACAGCGATTCCTACGATGGCATACGTTATTATGCGAATCTGAAGATTCCCTATCCCAACAAAAAGGGAATTCCGCCCGTGGAGGCGGTGATGCAGTTGGTGGCTGAGGTGCTGACCACAGACAATCAGGGGGGGCAGCCGGCGCCAGATCAGGGCAGCCAACCTGCGTTACCCGCCCCCGAACCCGTCCCTGCACCTGCATTTGCTCCGATACCACCTCCGCCTTCGTCTCCGTCTCCGGCTCCAATGCAGGAGATTGCTCCGCCGCCTCCTCCGTCCGATGCTCAACCGCCGACGATCGCTCTTGGGCAGACCATGGATCAGGTGACCGCAAATTTCGGGCAACCGGCGAGGATTGCCAAGCTGGGAGCAAAGGTCATCTATTACTACAAAGATATGAAGGTGACGTTTCTGGACGGCCAGGTGAGCGACGTGCAGTAACCAGGCCACGCTAATGCCGCCAACACAAGGCAAGACCCATCCTTCAGTTACTGAGCCGGAGGCATGGGAAAGGGGAGTAAGTCATGAAACTTTTCTCTGTTCTCGACCCATTTTTCCATGCGTTGAGCGATGGAAAGCTCATACGCCTGACAGTAGCCTGGGTGCTACGAATTCAGGCAATACTCATGGCGCTGATCGGGTTGATCGGTTTTATCGCCACGATCGGGGTGAGCTTCAAAGCCAGCGACAACGGTCTTGGAACCCGCTCAGTCGGCATTCTGATTGGATGCCTGCTTATGTCGCTTTTTGTTCTGGCCTGGGGGTATCTGTCGGCAGGAATCTTCACCTTTCGCGCGCGTTCGGTGGAGGATTTAGGCGATAGCCATTTCACTGTGCTTTCGATTCTTTCTTTGCTCTTCAGGCTCATCGGGGAACTGATGTTTGTCACGTATTCGCTGCTCGGTGTTGGCGGATGCTTGTTTGTCTGGTTTGCCGACGCCAGCCCCTTTTCTCAGCTAGGGATGCTGGGCGCTGAGCTTCCCTTTGCCGGGCGCGCAGGATCGGGCTTTCTGGGCGGCATTGAGTTGGCCGTTCTATTTCTACTGATCGCATTTTTCAGCATCGTTGCCTTCTATGCGCTGGCTGAATTGAGCGTAGTGCTGGTAGAGATAGCCCTGAACACGCGGGAACTGCGCAAAGCCCCGGTGGAAGCCGGTCCAGCGCCTATACCGGTCATTATGCCGCGTGCGCCGGAGCCACAGCCTCTTCCGTCGCCCGCGCCAACCTGGATTGAGCAGCCTTCTATCCATGCCCCCACGCCGCGCCATTGCAATCAGTGCGGCCAGCCTCTCGATGCGGGCGCAACATTCTGCGGCGAGTGCGGAACTCCGGTAGGGTGATATGGCAAACAGATATTGCACGCGCTGTGGAAGAGAAGTGATGGCAGGGAAGCGCTTTTGCGGAGGCTGTGGGCAAGCCATGCCTGTGGAGGCTCCGTCGGCCCTGAACGAGGAAGTGGCGGCAGCCGATCCGGTCAATCAGGCAGTTAAGCCGCCGGAGGCTGATGCGGAAGAGACGGTTCCAGTGGTGGAACGTTTCTCGGTATCAGCGGTGACGCCGTGGAGCAATACGCCGTCCTTCGGGCCGAAAGCAATCCCTATACCGGAGTGGGAGCCGGTTAAGGAGGTGGGCCAGGCCCCGCCGGTTGCTCCGCAGGCGGTTGTGGAGATTATCTCGTCCTCTCCGCTGCCGAAGCGGAAGATCGGGTTGATGGTCGGCATCGCTGCCGCTGTGCTGGTGGCGGCTATTGGTGGATGGGCGTGGTATGCCCATACGCATCGGTGCGTTAACTGTGGAGTTCAATCGACCGCCGCAACCGCGACATCCGGTGCGATTGCGCAGCCAGCCAAGCCGCCCGCGGGTACTCCTGAAGCCGCCGCTGCTTATGCTCCGCTTCCTGCGCCCGAGCCTGTGCCTTCGCCCAGTTCGGCTCCAGCGGCCCCAATTCAAACGAAAGGTCCCAGCCAGTCTGGGCACGCGAACCCGGTAACGGCCACTCCCGAGTTGAGCGTGATGAGGGCTCCTGCGCCACCTCCACCACCGCTTCCGCCGGCACAGGCGCGCTCCGGGGTGCGGCGCTATCAGGGGCCGCCTGTTCCCCACGGCGGGTTGGTCGTCTTCGACAATCTGCCCAAGGCGCGGCTTAGATTCACCTTTGACCGTGCGGCGTGGGAACTGATCTTAAAGACCAATCCCGATGGCACAAAGAAGGCGATTCTCATCTCCCAAGCGCAGGGCAATCAATCGAGATGCGAACTCGGATGGAAACTAATCGATTAAGGCGGGGAGCTGAAATCAGACCCGCCAATAGTCGGCACGCCAATCCTTGATGCGCTCCTTGATCTGCTTGCGATCCAGATGATGCTCAAGCGCCTGTTTGGCCAGTTCGACAATTTCGTCGTCGGCGGCGAAGCGCAGGCCGATCAACTGGTCCTCGGTAAGTTTATAGATTTGTGCGTGCCACTCCGCCGGGGCCAGAGCTTGCAGCCGAAGCCGTTCTTCCAGCCGGATGACGCGGTCCTGCACCTTGAGCGAATACATACGCAGCTTGAAGAACGGGATGAACGCGATGACCGAGAGAACCAGGTACCATTCGGATGAGATATTCCGTTGACGCCAGAGGTGGACGACGGCGTAGACCAGGTTCGCGAGTAGAACCAAACCAAGAATCATGTGATACGGCGGATCCCAGCGTACATGGTTCTTGAGATTTTGCGGTTTTGATTGACTCATGGGAAGCCTTCATTTCTCTCAGGCCGGAGTTGGCTGCCGAAACGCCCGCGTTTCAGTTGGGACGGTGGCAGCGGCGCCGGAGGCCTGACACCTGCGCTCTCAGGATTCTGAGCGGTGCTCGGGGCCGCTGTCAATGTCATTAGACTGTCTGGCACCGTGATTTACGGATGCCTGGGTAGGGGATGAAACGGCCGTGCGCCAGATAGTCCACAAACAGTCTTGTATGCTTACGCTTCTTCTCCAGTGGAAATCGGCGCTTGGACGGGCGGAGGCACCTCCTCACTGGCGGCCTTGTGGGGTAGCAGATGCCGGGGCAGGAAAAAGGTATTAGCAATCAGCGTTGGGAGCACGGCGCTGGCGATCACAGCGCTCACCAGGAAGGAGTATTGGGTCTGGGTGATGATCTGGTGATTCAGACCGAAGAGCGCCGAGATGGTGCCGAATGTGAGGCCGGTGGACATCATCAGTGTGTAGTAGGTTCCGGCGTGGCCGACATGATTGTGTGCGCGCACCGTGGGAAAGACAAACGCGGTCTTCGAGGCCATCTTGGCCAGGAAAAGAATGAGCAACGTGGCCGGAGCGGCGATTAGAGCCGGCACAGAGACAAAAGAACCGGCGCGAATGAAATAGAAGGGCGTGAGCAACCCGAAGGTGAGCGTGCGCAGGCGGCGGACGAGCATATGGTCCCTGCCCACGGTTCCAGCCAGCACCGAGCCGAGCACGTAAGCCGGGAGCACAGCTTCACTCCCTGCCCACATCGCCAGCCCGCCGAGTGAGAACAGAAGGAACAGAATGTACTTGGTTTCGATCTCGGAGACCCGGCCGCCATATTTCTTGAAAAACCACCGGGTGAAAAAGGGCAGGAAGGCGAATACGACGATGCAGACGCCGATAAAGATCAGGGTTTTCACCGTGAAGGGCGAAAAGATCAGCCCCAAAGCAATCACGGTTCCCAGATCGTTGATAAAACAGGCGGCGAGGATCGACTTTCCATAGTCGGTGACGTTGAAGCCCAGTTCCAGCATGACCGCATAGACAACCGCAACCGAGGTTGTGGAAAGCGCCACGCCGCAGAGCCAACTGGAGCGCATGCTCCAGCCGAGGATGTAATGCCCGACCAAAGTGCAGCCCAGAAACGGCCCAAAGAAGCCCGCCAGGCCCACCGTCAGCGACTCGCGCCATTTGGTTTTGAGGATCGCGGGTTCAAGCTCCGCGCCGGCCAGGAACGTCAGGACAATCGATCCCGCTCCGGCCAGGTACGCGACCCATTGCGTGCTGCCGAGTAGCCCGCCGGCGCCTAGAAATGCGGTGATGACGAGCTGGGCGACAACTCCTACAACGATCTCAGAAAGCGCGGTAGCAACGCGAAACCAGATGGCTAGCAGCGTTGCAAACAGGGCGAGGCCCAGCCATACGGCCGACAAAACCCATGTGTTTGCCATGGATTGAAGCTCCTAATTGTGTACTCGGGATCGCGCCGGGGACATGACTCCGCAACAGGATTCCCTGTCAGGAGTCATCATCTGTCCGGCCTATCGGAGGGACAGCGGTTAAGGGTGAACTCCTTCACCACAACCAACACTTTTCATTACACGGCGGAATGTGGTTGGCTGTCAAGACATCGAGGTATTATTCTCGATTGGCCTGACCGTCTTCACTGGCGTGTTCAAGGATTTGTGGCGAGCCCGCCGAGGTTTGCGTGCTAACTTCCAGAACGACCTGAAATACGCGGAGGTTATGTGATCTTGAAATTTGCATACATCATCCTGGGAATCGGAACTATCGCGAGCGCGCAGAGCGATCAGAAGAAGCCCGAGAGCCTGCTGAACTACAGCATCACCGGTCAATCGAATTCATCTTCGCCGGCGGAGAATGCGACGTCCGCTATGGAGCATGTGGAGGTGCAGCGTCTGCTGCTCGACGTGGCGGCGTCGCCGCGCGACCTGCAGTACGTGGAGGCCGCACTGCGTGGGTCCGGGGTATCGCTGGACGAGATGCTCTCCAACGGCTCTCTGCGGCTTGAAAACGGACGTTACTGGCTGAACTTCGGCCTGTTGACTCGCGCCGATCAGGAAACGATCGTACGCGTCGCAGGGAATTACTCGCAAAGGCTAGCCGATGCCGTTCTGTCGCATCGTACGGAGATCGAGGCGTTGTTACGGTCCTACAACCTGGAGGGCGTTGACCGGAAGGCGGTCGCATTCGTGGTGCTGGGCTGTTTCTCGCTCGATTGGGATGGCCTCAGGTTCGCGACCCAAAACGGGTATCGCGCAACGACACCGGCTCGCACAAGCGGGCAGTTCTTTTTTATGGCCGAAGAGCGCGGCGGGCCACCATTGAAGAAGGTCTATTGGGGTAGTAGCAACAATACACATGGAAAATACGGATTCACCTCGTTTGGTGATCACTTCAGCCCGCGCAGCAGTTTGTGGACTATCCGCCACGATGGTCCACCAGAGTTGCGGGCAATACCCATTCAGGAACTAGCTGAGCAGGTCGGCGCGGTGATGCTCGCCCTGCGTGAGGGACCTCTTTCGGCAGCGCAACTGCCGGCCAGGAACCGTGACTCCTTGTTGGCAGGCCTGGTGGCGATTGGATACGTTCGCAGGGATGCGGAGCAGTACCGCGCGGCAATCCCTGTACTTGCGATGCGCGATCAGGAAATGATCGCCGGGTTGAAGCGGATCGGGCGTGATGCAATCAACGAGTGGTTCGCGGCGAATTATACGGAATTCCTGTCTGCGATGCTTGACATCTCGCCGGTGAGAAATCGTGTACCGTTCCCGGTCGCCTTCGATCAGCTCTGGCACTACCTGTTCGGAATCGCCAATCAGAAGCTGGTTGAGGGCGGTCTTTTCGCGGACCCCTACGCACCGAACACTCCGCTGCAAGGCTACGTCCCTGTGGTGTACGCGAAGGGCCTGCAGGTGTGGAAGTAGAACAACAATCTTCGGAGTCGAAGCTCGCGACGCCGTGGTAGTCGGGCGCGCCACGAAAGAAGAGGAAGTCGAGGATGCCGGAGTAGAGCGGAAGACCATGATGAGTGGCTCCATCGCTCAGGTAGATGGTGACTTTAACGGCAGCCGGCTACATTTCCATCACTCTCCCAGCCCTCCGCCCTGTAGAATCAACCTGAAACCTGCCTCATTCTGGCTCCGGAGGCCACTTGCTCTACTGGCTGCTCTACCAAAAGCTGTTTCCGTTCTTTCACCCGTTCCGGATCTTCCGCTACCTGACCTTTCGCACCGCTTTTGCTTCGCTTACGGCTCTGCTGATCGCTCTGTTCATCGGTCCCTGGGTGATCGAGAAGCTGCGCGAGCTCCAGATCGGCCAATTCGTACGCGAGGACGGTCCGCAGACCCACCTGAAGAAGTCGGGCACGCCCACCATGGGCGGCGTTCTCATTGTAATTGCCATATTACTGCCCACGGTGCTGTGGTCCGACCCCGCCAATCCCTTTGTCTGGATCGCGGTTTTTTCCACCCTCGCCTTCGGGGCCATCGGCTTTGCCGACGACTACATCAAAGTAGTCCGGCGGCGCAGCCTTGGACTGACGGTGTGGGCTAAGCTGCTTTGGCAGGGGCTGGCCGGGGCCTTGGTGGCGGTTGCGCTGGTGGTGCTTGAGCAGTTCAAGATGTTCTCAACGCAGTTGACCGTGCCCTTCTTCAAATCCTTGCGCCCCGACCTTCTCTGGCACTGGTGGCCAAGTACTGTCACGCACCTTGGATTTCTGGCTTTTCTGCCATTCGTGGTTTTTGTTGTCTTTGTCCTCATGGGTGCATCGAACGCAGTAAACCTGACCGACGGGCTGGACGGGCTGGCCATCGGCTGCACCATTATCGCCGCAGGCGCGCTGGCCGTTCTCACCTACGTCAGCGGCCATGTGGTCTTTGCCGACTACCTCGAGCTGCAGCGGATGCCCCTGGTGGGTGAACTGACCGTCTTTTGCGGGTCCATGGTGGGGGCTTCCATCGGTTTTCTCTGGTATAACGCCCACCCGGCGGAAGTCATTATGGGCGACGTGGGTGCGCTGGCCCTGGGCGGGGCCATCGGCACGGTCGTCGTCATCATCCGCCAGGAACTTCTGCTGCCGTTTATAGGCGGCATCTTCATCCTGGAAGCGGTCTCGGTGATTCTGCAAGTGGGCAGCTATAAGCTGCGCAACAAAAAGCGCATCTTCAAGATGGCTCCGCTGCATCATCACTTCGAGCTGATGGGCTGGAGCGAATCCAAGGTCATCGTTCGCTTCTGGATCGGCGCCCTGGTGTTTGCATTGTTTGCACTCACCACTCTCAAACTTCGTTAGACAGCATCACGCCGGACCCAACAGGGTGCAGAATAGAGGGTACGCTAAAGCCCCGGTAGAGATAGGAGGGCAGACCCTTTTATGGACCTAAAAGGCAAAAAAGTTCTGGTCGTAGGGCTGGGGAAGTCCGGCCTGGCTGCGGCGTTATTTCTGCGCCGGCGCGGCGCGCAGGTCACGGTCTCTGACGTACGCTCGGCCGAGGCGCTGGCCAAGGAGATTCCCGCCCTGATCGAAGCGGGCATCATGGTGGAAACGGGCGGCCATGGCTTGCTCACCTTCCGCCGCCAGGACCTGATTGTCGTCAGCCCAGGAGTGCCGCTCAATACGCCAGAACTGGCGCAGGTAAAGAGCTTTGGCCTGCCGGTAATCGGGGAATTGGAACTGGCGGCGCGGTTTATCAAAGGCAAGATACTGGCCATTACCGGTTCAAACGGCAAGACCACCACCACAGCGTTGGCGGGTGAGATTCTGCAGAAGGCCGGCCTGCCCACCCTGGTGGGTGGCAATATCGGCGTGCCGGTCGTGGCCCTCATTGACAAAAGTTCGGACGAAACCTGGTCCGTGCTTGAGGTCTCCAGCTTCCAGCTTGAAACAACCGATGAGTTTCACCCGGCGATAGCCGTTATCTTGAACATCACCCCGGATCACCTGGACCGGCATGGCAGCTTCGGGAACTATGCGCTGGCTAAGGAGCGCATCTTTGCCGCCCAGGACGAGCGCGATTGCCTGGTGCTGAACGCCGATAATGCGCGCACGGCGGAAGCGGCATCCCGATCGGCAGCAAGGGTTTATTGGTTCTCCGTCGAGCATCCGGTGGCGCAGGGAGCCTGGCTGGAACAGGGAAATGTGGTCTATCGTTCCGCCCCGGATGCGGCAATCGAAAACATCATGCCGTTGCGCGGGATTCCTCTCAAAGGCACCCATAACGTGGAGAATGTGCTGGCCTCGGTGGTAGCGGCCCGTCTGGCTGGGGCTCCAGCCGATGCGATTCGCCAGGGCATCGAGAGCTTCCAGGCGGTCGAGCACCGGCTGGAGTTCGTGGCCACCTACAATGGCGTCGATTTCTATAACGACTCCAAGGCCACCAATGTGGATGCAACCGCCAAGGCCGTAGCCGCCTTCGACTCGGGCATTCACCTCATCCTGGGCGGAAAGGACAAAGGCTCCGACTACACCGAGCTGGCGCAACTGCTGCGGGAACGGGTGCGCGCGGTCTATACAATCGGCGCCGCTGCGGCCAAGATTGAGTCGCAACTGCGCGGGGTGGTTTCCATCGAATCCTGCGAGACGCTGGACAAGGCGGTCATCGCGGCGGCCTCTGCCGCGCGTTCCGGCGAGGTGGTGCTGCTGGCGCCGGCCTGCTCCAGCTTCGACCAGTTCGAGAGCTACGAGCACCGCGGCCGCGCCTTCAAGAAACTCGTCAGCGAACGGCGGGGATGCACCGGTTCTCCAGTTACTTTCCCCCGAAACCACTGATGCTAAGTGGCTTTTCCCTTAAGAAAAAGCCACCTCGCGTCATGACAGAAACGCCACATAAACTGGAGAACCGGTCGAAGCTATGGCAAAACTCGTAGGCGTCGATAAATGGATGTTCTTCACAACGATGCTGCTCGTCGTGGTAGGGCTGGTGATGGTCTTTTCAGCCTCGGCCGTGGTGGCGCAGGAGCGCTTTCACTCCCCCTATACTTTTGTCGGCAAACAGGCTCTCTGGGCGCTGGCCGGCGTGGTGGCCCTGTTTATCCTGATGCACGTTGACTCGAATCTCTACAAGTCGCCGCGGTTCATCTATCCCGCACTCTGCGTCACCACTATGCTGCTGGTGATGGTTTACTTTTTTCCCGGCTCACATAACACCCATCGCTGGATTCGCTTTGGCGGCTTCTTTACGCTTCAACCCTCTGAGATCGCCAAGCCGGTGCTGGTCCTGTTTCTGGCCTGGTTTCTGCATGCCAGGCTGGATGCAATACGGGGCTGGAATTGGACCCTGCTGCGCACGGTCATCATTCCGGTGGTCTTTGTTGCTCTGGTGGTTTGCGAGCCCGACCTGGGCACGGCGCTGGTGCTGGCCGGAGTAACCGCCACGATGCTGGTGTTGGCCGGGTTGCAGTGGAGGGTTCTACTCCTCGGCGTCTGCGCAGCGCTGCCAATCGTAGGCGCGTTTCTGATTCGGGTTCCCTGGCGCTGGCAGCGCATTCTGGTTTATCT
>Ga0182017_10002654_pt1 | contig 13512 bp, 11 predicted proteins | sample 712E3DmetaG_FD_120492 | JGI IMG/M metagenome (GOLD analysis project Ga0182017, IMG submission 120492) | Permafrost microbial communities from Stordalen Mire, Sweden - 712E3D metaG | ecosystem: Environmental > Terrestrial > Soil > Wetlands > Permafrost | place: Sweden: Stordalen | collected... | reverse complement strand
GAACCAGAATTATTCCTGAAGGCGCAGGAAATCATCCTGGCCCGCAGCCGGAAATATACCGATGCCGAGATGCTGGAACATCTGCGTGCCGTGTTGCTGAAATACGGACGCATTTCGGGCATCCTGATTGACGCAGCGGAAGATCTGCCATCGAGCACGGCATTTAGTCATCGTTTCGGCACACTAATAAACGCCTACCGGATGATCGGCTATAATCCGGGAATTGATTTCAGCTTTATCGAGGAAAATCGGCGGCTGCGGAAACGCCATCCAGAATTGGTGGCGGAGGTAATTCAAAAAATCACGGCGCTGGGCGCACACGCGGTCTGGAACAAAGAAACCGAATTGCTGGACCTGAACCACGAAATGAGCGTGTCTATTGTGCTCTGCCGACATACCGAGACCGGCGCGGGTTCGTCGCGCTGGCTGATCCGGCTGGATGCCAGCGCCCGGCCCGACATCACAATCGCTGTGCGCATGGACGCCACGAACGAGGGTATCCGTGATTATTATGTGCTTCCGGCAATTGACATGACGTGGGAAAACCTGCGCGTGGCCGAGGTCAACGGCATTTATCTGGACACCTACCGCTGCGACACGCTGGATTATTTTTTCGGCATGGCGGAGCGAGTGAACTTGGAGGAAACGATATGAATGATGAAGTAATAATGATTCCCATTGCGGAGATTCACATTTTGAATCCGCGACACCGCGACCAGAAGAAATTCGAGGTGATCGTCAACAGCATCAAGACTCTGGGCCTGAAGATGCCGATTACCGTCAGCCTGCGGGGGGAGAACGAACCGGCGGGGCCGAAATATGACCTTGTCTGTGGCCAAGGACGGATGGAAGCGTTTATCGCGCTTGGCCATCTGGAAATTCCGGCCATCGTGGTGGAAATCACGAAAGAGGAACGGTTGATCCGCAGTTTGGTCGAGAACATCGCGCGACGTTATCCCTCGCCGATGGATTTGATTCGCGAGATTGAGCGTTTGCGCGCCGAAGGCTACAACAACCATCAAATCAGCGCAAAACTGGATATATCCGATACGATGGTCAGCGGGCTGCTGTCCTTGAAAAAGGCGGGCGAAGGGCGATTGCTCCAGGCAGCGCTCGCGGGAAAAATTCCGTTGTGGGTCGCCATTGGCATTTCCAAAGCAGACACGCCGGAGATGCAGCGAGAACTGCTGAAAGCCTACGAGGGCAAACAACTGAATTATATCTCCCTGCGCATGGTCAGGCGCCTGATTGAAAAACGGCGTTTGCTGGGCAAACAAAACAAAGATGGCCCGCGTAGCAGCCGGACCAGCGCCGAAAAGATTGTGGCCAACTTCCGCAGAGAAACCGAGCGCCAGAAACTGATGATTAAGAAATCTCGAATTTGCGATGCGCGGCTGTTGAACGTGGTTACGGCCTTTAACAAGCTGGTGGCTGATGAGCATTTCCTGACGCTGCTGCGGGCGGAAGCACTGGAGACGATGCCGAAATTTCTTTGGTCTAAATTAACACCCTCAATAAAACCAACCACATGAGCAACGCAAAAATTGGATTCGCGATGAAAACAATCCGGCTGCTGCTGGAAAACATCCTGCCGGTGCGGCAAATCACCGAAGCGCACAAAAAAGCCAACCGATACGAAACCATCCTGGCCTCCCTCAAGGTCGTTGGATTGGTCGAGCCGCTGGTGGTGTTTCCGCAAAAAGGCCAGCCGGGGAAATACATGCTGGTGAACGGACACATGCGCCACTGTGCGATGAAAGAATTGGGAATGACCGCAGCCGACTGCATCATCGCCAACGACGACGAAGGTTTCACCTACAACGCGCGCATCAGCCGGCTGCCAGCGATTCAGGAACACAAAATGATCTCACGAGCCGTGAAAAACGGCGCAAGTCTGGAACGCATCGCGGCGGCGCTGAACATTTCAACACAGGGGGTGAAAGCCTCGTTGAACCTGTTGATCGGCATCAGCCATGAAGCCGTGGAATTGCTGAAAGACAAACCCATTCCGCCCAAATCCCTCCGACTGCTGAAAAAGGTGACGGACGAGCGGCAGGTTGAAATCGCGAGACTGATGATTGACGCCAATAATTATTTTGCCGGGTATGCCGAGGGCTTGGTCTTGGGCACGCGCAAGGAATTACTGGTCGCTGCTGACCAGCCGAAAAAGAAAAAGGGCATGTCCGCCGAGTCCATCGCCAAAATGGAGCAGGAAATGGAGACGCTGGAAAGCGGCATGAAGGCGATCTCGGAAAATTACAAAGAAAACATGTTCACCCTGCAAACCGCCCACACCTACATCAAAGCCCTGCTGAAAAACACGCGGGTGGCCAAGTATTTGAAGGCGAAGCACGCCGAAATTAGCACGGAATTTCAAAACATTGCGGCGGCTGAAGCGGTGTGATTTATTTGACGGAACTCGCGGCGTTACCGAGCGTTTCCTTGAATGCGACAAATGATTTGTCAGACGGCTCAAAACGGCGCAGAATCCGAAAGCACATGAGCGGTAAAATTGCAGAAAAAGTCCTTAAAATTGAGGCGTTGGACGTTGACCAACTGCTGCTCGATCCGGAAAACCCGCGACTGGAAGGAATGGGGACGCTGAAGGACCAGTTGGACCTCATCAAGGCAATGTGGCGAGAAATGGCCGTAAGCGAGGTTGCGCTCTCCATTGCTGCGAACGGATTTTTTGAAGAAGAACCGTTGTTTGCAATTCCCGGACCAACCATCAACGGGAAACCCGGCTATTACGTCGTCGAGGGCAACCGGCGACTCACGGCCGTCAAATTGTTGCTGGATGAAAACCTTCGGAAAACCGTTCGGGCAACGGATTTGCCAAAACTTGATGCAAAATCCCTGGACAAACTGAGAAGCCTGCCCGTTTCGATCTATCCAAAACGCGAGGCGCTGTGGGAATACTTTGGCTTTCGTCATGTGAACGGGCCGAAGGAATGGGATTCTTTAAGCAAGGCGGCGTATGTGGCAAAAGTCCGCCGTGAGTATGGCAAAAGCCTGGAAGAAATTACGCGGAAGATTGGCGACCAGCACAGCACTGTTAAACGAATTTATCGCGGGTATGTTCTTTTGGAGCAGGCTGAAAAATCCACAAAATTCAACCGCGAGGATATTCACCGAAACCGATTTTTCTTTTCGCATTTATACACCGCGACGGATTACGAGGAAGTTCTAGCCTTTTTAGGCACCGATGCGGAAGCTTCCTTGCATGACAGTCCAATCGCCAAAAAACACCTGGCCGACTTGGAGCAATTGATGGTTTGGTTGTTTGGCAGCAAAGAACGCAAAATTGAACCGGTAGTCCGGACTCAAGCGCCGGACTTGTCCTACCTCCGGTCAGTTATTGGCAACAAGCCAGCCTTGGCTGCCCTGCGTTCAGGGATTAGCCTGCAACGGGCGCACGCGATCAGCCTGGGAGACAGTCGTCGCTTTGAAGATTCCTTGGCTCAAGCCAAAGACGCCTTGCAAGAAGCCAAGGCGACGGTGACAACCGGTTACAAAGGCGACAAGGAACTGTTGCAACAGATGGAATCAATTGGAACCCTCACCACGAGCCTGCTGGAAGAGATGCGTAAAATTAAATCCAAGTAACGCATTTTTACTATCATGGCTCTTATTGAATTTCCAGGGTCCAATCTGCCGGAAGACCTAGCCGACTGGCTAGAACTCACCGCCATTCAGTCAGCAAATAAAAACGGCAGCGCCGGCGATTTGGAGCGTGAACTCAAACGCCTTGGCAAAAGCGGCACGGAAGAACTCATTGGAAACGCATTCACCGAGATTGACCGGCGAGAAAAATCTGCGGGCAAGGATGCCTACCCCTTTGAACGAAAAGACACCTCGATTGAGTTGAAAGCCGGCAACTACCCCGCCTACATTTTTTGCTTGGCGCTTTCCTATTGCAAATGGAAAGCCCGAAAAGGTGCGCCGGAAAATCCGTGGCTGCTTTTTGAGGAACTGGCGCGCTATACCGCCAAAAATTATCTGGGCGGTGATGCCATTATATTTGGAACAAGCTGCCGGCAAAAAAAATCAGGTGAGAAACGGTTTGTGGCAAATATTAACGACCTAGCCAAAAAGCTGGGCGAGGGCGAAGGTTTCAAAAAACAATCCACCTTTTCCGCCAAGGACAGCAAACTTGATCTGGTGGCATGGAAAAGCTTTCAAGACGGCAGACCCAGCCAAATCATTTTATTCGGGCAATGCGCGGCAGGGGATAATTGGACGAATAAATTGACAGAACTTATCCCGGAAGATTTTTGGGACCAATGGATGGCGCGAGCGAAAGTCAGTTCACCGTTAAGGTCGGTTTTCATGCCGCACCGGGTTTACGATCATGAGCGGTGGGACAAACACGCACGGTCGGCCCGGTTGCTCTTCGACCGTTGCCGGGTAGTTGCTCATGCGCACCAAGACACAGTGACCGGGAGATTTGCCACTCGGTTGCTCAATTGTTGCCGGACGGAGTGGAAGCTGCGCGTTTAAGTTTGTCCGATTTACCAAACGCCTACCGGTTTTCTGCGCGCGGGGATTTCAGCCAGCCAAAATCCTTGGAAATCATCAGTTCTCGTTTGGTTTTATGATGTGTCGTGCGCATGGAAATTGTCTTCACTTGAAAACCATACGTCCTAGCCCATTGCCGCACCTCACTCGTATCATCATAAGTCATCAGGACGTCTCCAGCCACCTGTTGTAAAATCCGAAACAAATTTTCGTGGTCAATTTCCCAATGGCGGTAGAGACGACGGGCGGCTTTGGTGTATGGCGGATCTACAAAAAAAACTGTGTTTTTTTTGTGCTGGTGCTTTTTTATCAAGGTGAAGCCATCCTCCCGGCCAAAATCCAATTTTTTCTTGAAAGAGGAAATTGCCGTAATCCGGTCAGCTATGGTTTGGGGATACCAGCGCGAACGAAGCCCCCTGCCATCCTCGCCTTTCCGGATCAAGCCGGCCCCTTCAGCGATCACGCCACCGCGAGCCGTGCGGTTGCGAAGCAGGCACAAAAAAGCCCGCTCATGTTGCGACGCCGGTTTCCGCTGAAGTTGCTCTTCCACCCTCGGCCGGCTGATGCGAAATGAGCGAATTTCGCTGGCGAGCCAGTCGGCATGACCATTCAGTATGGTTTTCCAGGTGGCCGCAACGTCCCGGTCAAGTTCAGCAAAAGCCGCCCTATCCACGAGTTGGGTGAAAACAGCGGACAAGGAAATGTTGGCACCACCGGCGAATGGTTCCACCAGCAGCTTCGGCCGAGGCGTCTGGTTTTTCAGCCATTTGCAAGCCGTTTTAACAAACCAACTCTTGCCGCCAGCATAACGGAACGGACTTTTCAAACCGCGTTTCGCGGGTTTAGCCGGTTTCGCTGTTACTTTGATAGGTTTACGTTTCGTCACGGCACAGATTTTCAGAACTTTTTAACTGCAAAAATCAATTTAACATTCCATCATGCCGGTTGTCATTATTTTCATTTGCTCCGGCATTACCCACGCGCACAGATGGCGGGTGAGTTTTTCCAAGTGACCGCCGACAGTGGCGTGGGCGATGAAAACTTCGTCGGCCAGAGTGGCGACGAACTCATTGCGCCGCACGGCGAGTTCGGCGGCGGTCTCGGCTGGCATTAAATGATTCATATCAGTTTTTGTTGGCGATTATTTGTTTCAGGCGATCAAGATCGTGCTCTTTTCCTCGCATTAAGTGAAGCATCCGGTGACAGTTGTCACAGACGGTGACAAGGTCTTCCACCATGATGACGGAAACTTGCCGCCAATTCAAACGGATTGATTCTGGAACGGAAAAACGAAGCGTTGATTTTCTATTAGCGAAATTTCGCTTCAAGCACTACACCCATTGTAATGCCAATCACCATGCCTATGGCAATCAGTCCGAGCCAGGCCAGCCAGTCCCGTCTTAATTGCACCCCATTGATCCGGCCATCCAGGTCCTCGCAGGTTTTACGAAACATTTCTCCGCCAGCTTTCAAGTCGGTTTTGATGTGATTATATGAGGAAATCCCGTCGTCCAAATGTTTTCTAATATCTTGGGTGAAGGCTCCGATGGATTTCAACTGGCTGCGAAATGAACCGGAAGCCAGATTCAACGCCTCGGTGTGGGCTTTGACGACGTTTTTCAATTCATCGGTCTGGTCTTCACCGACGGCAGAAAGATTTTTAACCAGCTCGGCGGTTTGCCTCCGGTATTCGGCCAGATGCAATTCAATCAATTTTCTGGACTCATTGACCGCCTGCGGCACGAGTGCCGCCGCACGCCATTGCGCGCGCGTCAGCAATGCAAATTGCACCGGAAAACCATTTTCGTCCCCGTCACTCCATTCGGCCATCATCTTCCGAAACAGCTTGGCTTCCTCGGCGGAAAAATCTTTACACAACAAATCGAAACAGGTGTCATCCATACGTCATTCCCCAAAATTTAATTGCGGCTGCGGTTCGGTCTTCGATTTTTCCTTCGCTGGCGCGGATTTTTCTTTGGGAACAAACTCCGTCGGCAGCAATAATTCCGCAATCGCGTCGTATTGCCGGAAAAGTTTTTGCATTGCCCATTGAATTTCACCCGCCAGCAACCGTTCCAAATAACCGGCTTCAACGTGTGACAATTCGGCGAAACTCAAGCCGCGCTTGGCGATGGCCTCCGCTTTTTCAATCGCGAGCAGCGTGGTCGGCGTGACCGCCGGCAACGTCACGGACTTCGCGCCAAATTCCATCAACTGCTTTTCCAGTTGTGAGCCTTTGAACAAATCGCCGCGCGCCTTGGCGGGATTGTGGACGATGACATAATCTACCCGGTCGCCCGCGTAGAAAAATAATTTGCCCGCATTGGTCATGCTTTCTGTGTCGTCGGTCGGGAACAGAAAAAATGTCAGCCGGACGCCCTGTTCGGCGCACACGTCCAGCACCTGCAATTCCTCCAGTGCGCCCAAGATCAGCGCGTCAGCCTGTGCGCGGGTGTCAATGACGTGGACCGGGGCGGAATCTTTCAGCACGCGCCGAAACAAACTTAACAAAGCAGTTTTGCTCTCATGCTCGTTGCCGAGATGATACGAGCGCACCGCTTCACGGTGCCGATGGGCAAAGGTGTGATGCCGGTCGTCGAGGTCGGAACCGTTCCACGGCACGCCGAGCTTGTCGAGCCAGGCGGTGCGAAATTCGGCTTCAAAACTTTTGCCGAGATTGCCTTTGGATTGGGGATTGAGGTGGATGCGTCGAGTTGTATTCATATATTTGTTGGGTCGTTTAGTTTCATGTCTTCGGGATTTGGCCGGCGAACCTCGCGCGATTGCGGAGTCGCGGCCAAAATTGGTTTTCGCGCCGGTGCCGGAGCGATGACGGTTTGAGTGGTGATCGCTTTCGACACAGATGGTGTTTCTTCCCAATGCGCTTGCGCCCGACGTTGAACGTAGCGCCGAAAAAATTGATGAACGCCCTGCGCGGTGATGGCGCAGCCTTTTTCACTGAAAAGCACGGCGGCAATTTCCTGCCACGTCCTGCGCCGCTGGCGTTGTTCACGGATGAATTCCACGAATGGTTCAAGCCGGCTGTGAAAAGCCCGACCGCCGCCGCAGCGTTTGCGCTTCACCGGCCGGCCATCGTTGATGATGTCTTGATTCATCAACGCAAAGTTTAGGGTTCTTCGCACCAAAGCGGTTAGCGCATACTCGGCGGATTAAATAGCAAAGGTGGCTGATTAGGCCGGATAGCACCGATGATGAAGTTTTCGGGCGTTGAATTCCGTTGACGCGACGTGTTGAATCGCGTTGAGCGGTGTTGACGACGGATGTTGAAAGGCGTTTAGCCGCGTTGACAACATCAACGCACATCAACGGAATTCAATGTCAGTTTTTTCTGGAGCCGAATTCCGAAGCGAATGCTTCGGGGATGGTGTCTAACAAAATGACCGGCTTTCAAATTCCAGAAAGCCGCCAAAAAGTTTGTTCGGTTGAACGTATTAAAATTGTCGCACTGGTGTGCAAATTACAAAGCACTGAACGGGCATTCTGAAACCGGCAGCGAAACGAAGCAGGTCGGGAGTGGCATGAACGGACGACGGCGGAGTGGAGCGCGGTTTCAGGAATGATCGTTGAGTGCTCGACCGTCTAGGTTCGGATGAGGCGATTTGTCTGGCCGGTTTCCGAGTGCCCGCAGGAAAGCCGGCCAGTCAAAGCGCCGGGTTTTCCATGAAATTCATCTGTCTTGAGAATGCGATTGATGCCAGAGGCCGATGGGCTGCTGTTTCTTATCAACCATGCTTTCACTTTCAATCGGGTGCCAAGACGATTGTAACTCCTGTGCGCGTCTAATGACTCGGTCAACAATTTCGGATTTAGTCGAGGACTTCGATGCCGGTTCGAGTTCGGGTGTGATATTCAGTTCTGTTAAGCGTCCAAACATCGGTTTCAAAGCACGGTCTTCGTCGCGGAAAAAGAGACTGCCGCGAATCCGCACGAACTTCCATCCAAGACGTTCGAGAATTGCCTGACGCTCGGCGTCTTCTTGAAGTTTCTCCAGCCCGTGGTATCGCTCGCCGTCGCATTCCACTGCGAGGCGACGACCGTTTCCGGTGACAACGAGATCAATTCTATATGCCCCGACATGAAATTGCGGAAGCACGTTGTAGTGCGCTTCCATGAGACGCCGAAGCACGCGCTCCTCAAAAATGGATTCGGTGCGCTCGATGCGTTTTCGTAGTTCTCGTTCCCAGGCATTTGGGTCAAGAGCGTGCTCAATGAGACGGCGGCGATAATCTCCCGGCTGTAAATCAGTTTCGTGATTCAGGCTATGGACAATCCACATTTGATTACGTGCGCGGCTCGCAGCGACATTGAATCGCTTTTTGAAAATCTTTTTCCCGCCTTCCTGTCGCATGGTGAGCGGAGGTTCGCTGGGCGGCGAATCCACGACGGACAAAAACATGACATCGCGTTCGTCGCCTTGAAACTGAGCAGAGTCACCGCAAAGAATTTGTCTGCGCCGATACTCGGCCAGTTCGAGTCGTTGCCGGAGTATGCCGTCTATTTTCAAAGCCTGTTTGTCAGCGACCAATGAGATGACACCGAAGGACGTTGGTTTGCCTTCATCATTCTTTGCATATTCCGGCTGCTCCGTTGCGGCGCAGATCAGTGCGGCAATCGTCTCGGCTTCGATTTCGTTGACGTTGTCACCACGCTCACGTCCGCCCTGAACCCGGTAGTGAACGACATGTGGATTGAGTGGAATTGAAGAAGCCTCGCGAAGTGGTTTAATTTCGCCTTTGTAAGAGAGGTTGTTGCTGAAAGCGATGATGTCTGGCGCACAACGGAAATGCTCGGTCAGCCGAATCACACCACCGAATGCGATCTGCGCCAGTTCATAGACAGACGTTTCGCCGTCGTAGAGTTCTTTGTGTGGCACGCCATTCAAGAAAATGCGGATGAGCTTCGTCACTTCTTCTGCTTGGACGCCGACGGCAACGGGTGTGACCTGTTCATCGTCACCAACGACGATAGTTTGCCGACCGAGATACAATGCAAACAGTGACGATGGATCGCATTGACTGGCTTCATCAATAATCACCACATCAAATCTCGCCTTGCTCGGATCGAAGGTGTCAGCGACTTCCGCCAGCGGCATGATCCACACAGGCACGGCATCTTTGGCGGTCGTCATTTCGCGGCGGGCGGCAGCACGAAGTTCTGCGTCTCTGACTCCCTTGCCTGTTTTGGTCAACTTGTTTCGCATCGCGGCATAAGCTCCAAGAGCTTGCTTTTGCTCGCCGCCGGTTTGCCGGATTTGTTTCATCCAAGTTTGCTTTTCGACAAGTTGCGCAGTGACTTCGAGAAGTTGATGTCCAAGATTTTCAATTTCCCTTTGCAACTGGTCGAGCGAGACGTTCGCCCTCCGTTCCAATTCATCGTGAAGCTGCCGCCATTCCCAAGCAGATTCCGGTTCGCCCGGCGGTTCTGGCTGGTTGTGTTTGGGATGCCGGTTTTCGATGGCAGAAGCCCAAGCCGGTGCGGAACGACTGACTTGTTTTAACAACGCGCGACGACGAGCCAAGTCTAACTCCAAGTTTTTCAGCCGCACCAATTCTTCGTAAGCAGCTTGATAAGCCGCTGGCGACATTTCGCGGAGCGCACGGCGCAAGCTTTGCGTCACCAACGCATCCGGCGTTTGCGAAGTTGGCACTAATTGCAGCGACGCGGCGAGAATTTCTTTAAGTTGCTTGTGGCGAAGCCAGCCATTACGCGATCCAAGAATTGTGCCGAGGTCTCCCGTCACCGCACGGCGAATCCGATTCAGTTCGGCGTTTGTTCCAGTCTGTGGCTGCGTGGATTCAAGAAATGCAGACCACAAGAAACCCAATCGCTGAAATTCAGATTCAAGCGGTTGCCATGTCGAGTTGTGCCATTCCAAGCAGGTGTGAATTGTGCCGACGAATTGTTTGCAGACTTGCTCCGGGCGGTCGCCAAGTTCCGAGCAGGCCGGACCGCCCTGACAAGCCATCTGACGTTCCCACCGTCCAATCAATTCGGAACGGAGTTGCCGCATTCGCAGCAATGCGCGCACCGCACGCAAATCAGCCGAGTTGTTCAAGTCCAAGACCCGACTTCTGACTTGGGCTTTTTCCCTGAACTCAAACCAATGTCTCTTGGTTAATTTGGTGAGCAATCCAAACGAATTACCGGCTTCGCTGTGATGAATGATTTCCTCGACGACTACAAGGAGTTCATGCGGTGGCCGAGTATCAGAAATTACAGGCCCGTGTTCCAACACGAGCGCATGACATTCATGCACCTCGCGCCAGGTTGTTTCAATCAACTCCGAAAGCGACAGCCACACACGACGCGCTTCGTCACCGTCACGCCCGGCCTGAATCGCCTCCAATTGCCACGGTGCGCTGTCCCGCAAAAATTCAATTGTCTTTCTCGCCGTTTCGAGCATCCGGTCGAACTCCTTCAAATCTTTCGGCTCAAAGGTTGCGTTCCAAAGTTCTTCGCGAAAGTGAAGGTCACAAGCCGCGAGTGAATTCAGTTCTTCAACGACGCCTTGATAATCTTTGGGTGTCGGCAGCGCGCTCAATTCCGGCCTGAAACCGTTTAACTCACGCTCGTCGGCGGCAGAAATGCGCGCGTTCGTTTGGTAGAGCGCAACTACGTCTGCAAAGGAAACAGGCAAAGATTCGCCGAGCGTAACCGGGCTTGGAATCCAGTCATCCTTGCCAGTGCCATCTTTCACGCGCTTTGCCGCCTCGATTGGACGTGTTCCCTTGCCAGCAAAAACCACGTCGTGGATTTCATCTTGGCGTGCATCAAGGAATTTTTCCCGCGTGTCGCACAACGCTTTGAGAATCCGCTTTCGCTCATCGCGCGAACGCTGCGCGTCCCGCTCCAGAAGTCGGTCATCTTCTGAAAGTCGCAAATGAATCTTCCGCACGGAAGATTGAAGGTCTTCCTGACTTTGCTTGTCATTGTGAAGAACGCTGATGCAAAGCGGCTGAAGCGCTTCAACAACTTTTTGACGCAGAACGCGCAAAGCTTTCGGCGTGTGTGCGGTCACGAGAACGCGTTTGCCCTGCGCGAGCAAGTGACCAAGCAAGTTGGCGATAGTGTGAGTTTTTCCAGTGCCGGGCGGCCCTTGCACGAGCACGCAATCTCTGCGCGCGAGCTGCTTCGCGATTTCAAGCTGTTCCCGATTGGCTGGTTTGCTCAACAGAACATCCTCGTCTTCGTTTCCAAGACCCAGACCACCAGCATTTGATTCTGTCTGAATGGGCGTGCTTTCTGCCAAGCCGAGGATTTGTAAAAGTGCGGGCGAAAAACCATCAACACGGTTCGCGATGTCTTGCAATACCGCGTCGAAAATACTGCTTGGTCCTGTGCGGCGTTGGCGCATGAAGATGACAGGCTGCCGCTCGATAGTCGGGCTGCCCGCTTGTGCTTCGAGATCAAGTTGGTCACTGCCTTCACGCACCGCACCACGGCTGGGAAACAAACCTTGAATCAGGCGGAGCAAAAAACCATCCGTGTCATCCTCGCCAAGTGGTGCGAATTCTGTCTTCTTCAATTCATCGGCGCAGCGGGCAAGCTGTTGGGTGTTCACTTCTGGCAACACGCGCAGAAACTCCATGTAAAGTTCCGGCGGCTGCTCGCGTTTGCGAAAGACGAACTGCGGTTGTTTCTTTTCCGGGTAAAATTCCAATTCCAACTTTTGCAGCAAGACCGGATGACGAAACTTGCCAGCGGCGTCAGGACAACAAAGCAAGCCGTCACCAACCATCAGTTCAATCTTTTCACCTTCGCGTTCCAGAATCCCATACCACTCGTAAACAGTTTGGAACAGCGCCAGTGTTTGGCGTGCGGGCGTTTCTTTTTTGACCCACTGCTCGCGCTGCCGCTGCCAGTCTCTCAATAATGTGGGGCGCTGATAGTTGTCCTCGAATCGTTCGATGCATGTCTTGCCATCCGTGACGACATTCCGAGTCGCCTCGACTTCAACTGTGCCGCGATATTCCCGCCAACCCAGCTTGAGCCATTCGGACAGCGCCGCTGGCGGTGGTGGACAGGGCGTGGTTGCTGGTCGCGTCAGACGAAACGCCACATCGCTATCGTCAGTTTCATCGTCGGCGTTGCCAGTGTCGCGGAACAATTCAACGGATGGATGGGCAGGCAGGTCTTTGAGCCAAAGAGTGCGAGGCTGCTGATTGATGTCGCGAACCGGCGGATAGCGGAGGTCAGTGTATGCCTTGAGGAATTCAAAAAGCTTGGTCAACCGTTCGCGCGTGGCTTGCGTGTCGGGTTGTTTATTCATGGCCATATTGTGCCGACCAACGATTCAACTGACAAGCCGCGACAAATTGGAACAGGCCGGTTGTCAACCTGTGCGGAAATCGCACTGCCACGGCTTAATTCTGTGGGAAAATGTCGCCATGAATCATTTTAACCAAAGTTTGATGACTGACGGAGTGCGTTGTGAACGGCTGGTAGAAGATTGTGTAAAGATTACACAAAAGGCGGCTTTTCTTCGGCCATGCTGGTTGGCGGATGAAAAAATCATCGGTCGAGTGCATTTCGTGTATCACATACACCTCTGCGCGGAAAAATCCGGTTAAACTGCCAGACATGAATAAAACTGGATTCACTCGTGACTACCCAGGCAAGAATGCACTTCGTGTGCCTCGCACGCCATGCTCCGGTGGCTTCGGGTAAAATGGCCAAACGATGAATGAAAATCGGAAAAAAATTAGCGATTGTTCCAAAAACGAACAAATCCTTTTGGATAAAAGTTAAAATCGCGTTTTATGTTCACTGCCGTTCCACAGAAAAAACTGTTCGTTGCGAAGGTTGGCCAGCCGGGGCCAACCGATTGTGCAATGATTGAACAATCGGGCCGATGATTTCTGGCAGACTTTTACGCATGAAAAACATTACCGCCGATAAAACAGTCCGGGTGCCACAGTTTGTTTCTGATAGGCACAAGGCGATTGCGGAAACCTGATAGCGTTGCACCGTATG
>Ga0182017_10002652_pt1 | contig 13515 bp, 11 predicted proteins | sample 712E3DmetaG_FD_120492 | JGI IMG/M metagenome (GOLD analysis project Ga0182017, IMG submission 120492) | Permafrost microbial communities from Stordalen Mire, Sweden - 712E3D metaG | ecosystem: Environmental > Terrestrial > Soil > Wetlands > Permafrost | place: Sweden: Stordalen | collected... | reverse complement strand
GGGCGCGGGTGGTCGCCGCCACCAACCAGGACCTGTCGGCCCTGGTGCAGGCGGGCCGCTTCCGCCAGGATCTCTTCCAACGGCTCGCGGTTTTCCCGATCCACATCCCGCCGCTGCGCGAACGCGAGGACGACATCCTGCTCTTGGCGGAGCACTTCCGCACCATCTACAGTGATCGCCTGAACAAGCCCACGGAGCCATTTGCCACTGAGGTCAGCCAGGCCCTCTTGGGCTACGCCTACCCGGGCAACGTGCGCGAGCTCAAGAACATCATCGAGCGCGCCGTGATCTTAACGGAATCGCGGCGCATTGAGCTCAGACATCTGCCCCAGCGCGTGCTCTCCCTCGGCCGCAAGCGCGCTTCGCCACCCGCCCCGCCGCTGGAAGTGGTGCCGGGCGTCGATTCCCTGGTCGATGTCGAAGTACGCATGATCCATCAGGCGATGAGCCGCGCCGGCAACGTTCGCACGGAGGCGGCGAGGCTCCTCGGCATCAGTCGCTATCAGCTCCTGCGCCGCATGCAGAAGTTCGGCATGAAGGTTGAGTCCGAGAAGAGTCCCACCAAGAACTCATGATAAAGGCTTGAGCCAAAGAGGCATTGCCATGCAGCATCATACCCACCCCCCGGCCACTTCGCCATCGCACCCTGCCCACAAGCGCGCCAAGGATGCCAAGGACGGATCGACTGGACACGAGCCCAGTGCGATTCCGTGGAGGAAGTTCAGCCAGCGCATCAGCTATTCGTCATGCAACGAAGACTCCAACAGTGAACTGAAGGCGCTGCGACTCGGCCCCGGGAAACGCGTGTTCTGCATCACCGCCGGCGGAGGGCGCGTGCTCAACCTCATCCACGATCGCCCCCAGGAAATCGTGGCGGTCGACGTGAACCCCACCCAGAACCATCTGCTCGAGCTCAAGATCGCGGCCATGCGGGCGCTCACCTATGAGCCCTACCTCGCGTTTATGGGGGTGCGGCCCGCGCGCGATCGGCTGAAAGTCTACCAGCACTTGCGATCCGATTTGTCCGACGATGCACGAGCCTTCTTCGACAAGCACGCGACGGCCGTGCGACGCGGGGTGCTCTTCCAAGGCAGCCTCGAACGATTTCTCGTCCACGTCGCGCGGATCTCGCACGTGGTGCGACCACTGTGGATCAGGCGGCTGTTCAAGTTCGACGACATCACCAAACAGCGCCACTTCCTCGACGGGTGGAACACGCGCGCCTGGCGCTTTGTCGGCGAGACCATGTGCCGCCGCTCCTTCCTGGAAGCGTTCTCGCGCGATCCGGGCTTCTGGCGCTTCGTGCCCCCCGAGGTGCCGCTGCATACGCGCATCTTCGATCTCATGCACCGCTACCTCTACAACCACCTCGCGCGCGAAAGTCACCTCTTGCAGCTGGTTTTCTTCGCCCGCTACATCTACGAGCCCGCGATGCCGATCTATCTTCTGCCCGGCTCGTACGAGCGCATTCGCGAGGCCCTCAAGACCACGCAGGTCAAGATCGTGACGGCACCGGCCGCCACCGCGCTCGCTGACCTGGCCGACCGGAGCGTGGACGCCTACTCGATCGCTGACGTATCCTCGTACCTGAGCGAGCCCGATTTCGGCACCTTGATGGACGAAATCATGCGAACCGCGCGCCCCGACGCGCGGCTCTGCTCGCGCGGCATCTTCGTGCACCGGCCGCTTCCGCCCGACCACGTCCACCGCGTCCGGCGCGACCACGACCTCGAAAAGCAACTCGCGGTGGACGATCTGGCGATGGTCCACGAATTCCTGGTGGGCACGCTGTAGAGAAGACAGATTCGGAGAACAACGTGAGCCCCTGGAGAGAGCGATTGCGCCGTCTTGCTCGGGGCATTCCGCTTGGGCACCATCTGCCGCCCCTGGTGGTGCTGGCCTGCACCCTGCGCGGCGCCGACGGGATCCCCGAGCGGGTCATTCCCTGGGACTTCCCCACCGGACGGCCGTCGGTGAGGGCACAGACCATCTCGCGTGTTCGATACGCGTCACATCGCCTTGCTCCCCTTGCAGGATTGCCACACCGCCACTATATTGCCCGCGCGCATGCGCTTCTACAACCGCCGAGATCTGGCGCCCCTAGGTTTGTTGGGCGTGCTCAACATTGTGATCTTCGCACGGTTGTGGACGATCCTGACGGCGGACATCCCCGATATGTTGATTCCCTGGGATTTTCGGTCGGGTTTCGCTCCATTTCTAGTCCTGATCGGTGACAGCCTAAAGGCAGGCTTTTTGCCCCTTTGGAATCCGTACGTTGCGGCAGGCATCCCTTACTACATCTATCCTTCAAGTCAGATGTTTTCACCGGTGACGCTCATCGTCGGGAGCACCTTTGGCTATTCTTTTCGGATCGCGCAAGTACAGCTCCTATTGACAGTCTACTTCGGGGCAGTTGGTGTCTACCTACTCTCGAAGTCACTGTGGAACTGTCGCTGGGCGGCCTTCATTTCTGCCGTGGCCTTTCAGTTCAGCACGGCCGTACTCGGAAGTTTCGAACACCTGACCATTTTGAACTGCTACGCCATCGCGCCCTGGCTCTTTTGGTCGATTCGCGAGTCTTCAAGACCAGAAAGAACCCGCTTTCGCTTTGTTATCAGCGTCCTCTTATGTTTGCTCATAACAATGGGCTATCCGGGCGTGATTCTCATGATTCTGCTGTGGGCCGCTGCGTATGAACTGCATCTGATCTGGGTGCGACCCAAGAATGAGAGATTTCGGTTTCTGGCCAGCCACTGCGAGGCGTGGCTGATCGGCATTGCGCTCTCCGCAGTGGCCTGGCTGCCGACCGTGTTGCATATGAGCGATTTCACTCGCGGAGCGCCTCTCAATCTCGACACCGCGCTCGCAACGCACAATCTATCCTTCAAGCACCTTTGGGGACCTCTCTTCCTCTTCCTAACTTCGCAGAGCCTTCCGGGCGCAGAGCCTGACATATCGATGCGCGGGACATATTTCGGAGTCGTGGCTCTCGCTTTGGCGATCACCGCTGTTCTCTGTAAACCGCGTCAGGAGACGGCTCCACCTGTCGTGCTCGCCGCCTTTGGTTTTCTCATGGCGACCGGTTCTTGGTTCTTCATCAGGACGGCGATGCATGTCGCTTTCCCGGCTTTCAATCTCTCCCGCTTTCCTGCGGCTGATAGTCGGACTCTGGCTGTACTCGGATGCACGCTGCTTGCCGGTGGAGGCGCGAAAGTCCTGCTAAGCGGCGAAGCAGCGGCCCTCTCCACCTTTCGCAACGTATGCCTGGCGCTCATAGGCCTGATGGGTTTGGGATTGTGGATGTGGAAGGGGCTTGTGGACGCGGCGCACTACGCTGACGTCGTGGTCGCTTTTGTCTCGTTTGAACTTGTCATTCTGGTCATTGCATTTCTTAGCGCGAAGAGGTTGCCTGTTCGCCAGTTCCTGCTTGTGTTGGGCGGATTCCTTGTCCTTGAGGTTGGCACCGGTGTCGTCGCGAATTTCAAAGTCGCTGGGCAACCGGTCACTGCCGCCGATTGGCAGGCGTTCTCTGACCTGCATGAGCAGGAGTTCTCGGCGGACTCAGCCAAAGAGCACCGGGTCGAAATTCCCGGCGACACTCGTCTGATCAGCGAAAGGGCATCTCGGGGCTACCTAGCCAAGAAATTCTACGTGAGCGATTACAACCATTTCAGGCTGTATCGCTTCGAAACGGTGATTGCCCGAGGATTCCTGCCGTGGCTGCTAAGCGGTCCGCGCGTCGTTGTATTGCCTTCTTACTCTAACCCCAAATCATTTGCCGAGTTCACTACAGTTGCCGGCCCAGTGTCGTACGATATACTGGAATACACGCCGAATCGTGTATCCTATACGCTAAAGCTCGACCAAGAATCCCTGGTGGTGTTCAACGAAATGTTCTTCCCAGGCTGGATGGCTTCCGTGGACGGACGGGCTCCGCAGCCGATGCTGGAGGCTGCGGGAGGATTCCGCGCCCTTCGACTGAAGGCCGGCACGCGTCAGGTCAATACCACGTTTCGGCCCCGGCCTCTATTTGTTGCGCTAGCCATTTCAATGCTTGCGAGCATTGTCCTGCTCCTGCGCGTGCTCCCCCCAAGTCTGAGGCGGAGGCTGAGCATTTTTCAAGGTTCCAGGGTCAAGCATGAACCTGCATAGCAAGTCGATTCTGATCACAGGGGCCGATGGATTCATCGGCTCGCATTTGACGGAAATGGCCGTGCACCAGGCGAAACGGGTACGCGCGCTCGCCCTGTATAACTCGTTCAACAACTGGGGTTGGCTGGAAGACTTGCCTTGCCTCAAGGACATCGAGGTCGTCAGCGGGGACGTTCGAGATCCGCACCTGTGCCAAAACATTTGCGAAGGCGTCGACTTGGTCCTGCATCTAGCAGCTCTGATCGCAATCCCTTACTCGTACCTGGCCCCGGCCAGCTATGTCGAGACCAATGTGGTGGGAACCCTCAACATCTGCCAGGCGTGCTTGGACAACCATGTCGAACGACTGGTGCAGATCTCCTCTAGCGAGGTGTACGGCACGGCCCGCTATGTCCCTATCGACGAGAAGCATCCCCTGCAGCCGCAATCGCCCTACAGCGCGACCAAGATCGCGGCCGACGCGCTAGCTCGCAGCTTCTTCTTCGCGCACCAGCTCCCGGTCATTGTGGCCCGGCCTTTCAACACTTATGGACCGCGGCAGTCCGCCCGCGCTGTCATTCCCACGATCATCACGCAGATCGCATCTGGTACGAACGACGTGCGGCTGGGCGACGTCACGCCGACCCGCAACCTCAACCATGTATCGGATACCTGCCGCGGCCTTCTCGCACTGGCCTCCTGTGATAAGGCGGTGGGCGAAGAGGTTAACATCGGCACGGACGATGAGATCAGCATCGAGGCGCTGTTTCACCTGATCGCGCGCCTCATGCGCCGGCAGGTGGCGCTCAGGTCGGACGAGACGCGCCAGCGGCCGCCTGGCAGCGAGGTGTTTCGGCTTTGCTGCGATAGCGCGAAATTGCGCGAATTGACCAACTTTGCACCTCAGTACAGTCTGGAGCAGGGGCTGACGCTTACCATCCCGTGGTTTCTCAACCCAGACAACCTCAGAAGATACAAGGCAGGAGTCTACAATGTCTAGGCGGGCGGTGATTCTCGCCGGCGGGCTGGGAACGCGGCTGAAGCCGTTCACCGAGGTCATCCCAAAACCGCTTCTCCCGGTTGGTGAAAAGGCCGTTCTGGAGATCCAGATCGAGCATCTGAAGAAGTACCAGTTCGAAGAGATCTTCCTCGCCACCAACTACATGGCCAACTATATCGAAAACTTCTTTGGCGACGGGTCCCGCTATGGTGTGCGCCTGATGGTCAGCCGCGAGGAGCAACCGCTGGGTACCGCCGGACCACTCAAGCTGCTGCAGTCCAAGCTCACGGATACCTTCCTGGTAATGAATGGCGATATCCTGAGCCTGATGGATTTTGCCAAGTTTTTCGATTTCGCCCGCGCCAAGCAGACGATCCTCACCGTGGCAGTGAAGAAAATCGTCACGCCGTATGCGTTCGGCAACATCTACTTCGAGGGCGACCTGGTGACGCGCATCGAGGAAAAGCCGAACATCATCACGTACGCACTGGCAGGCATGTACGTCATGCAGCCGGAGATTTTCTCTCTGATTCCCGAGGGCCAGTACTTCGGTATGGACAAGCTCATCCAGGCGATGCTTGACGGGGGCATGCCGATTGCCAAGTACGAGATGCAAGAGTACTGGCTCGATATCGGGCAGGTTGAGGACTACCAGAAGGCACGGGACATGTACGAACGCCATTTCAAGGGCTAGCAACCTCGCCGGCTCGACCGTCTATGCGTGTGACCTGAAGCCATGAACGCCGATACCCCCTACCAGGTTCCACTGTTCGACCTGAACTACGGCCGCGAAGAGGAAGAGGCGGTCGTGCAGACCTTGCAGTCGCGATGGATCTCCATGGGACCCAAGGTCGCGGAGTTGGAGGCGGCGTTTGCGGCCGCGCTGGGGGCCCCGCATGCTCTTGCCGTGACCAACTGCACAGCGGCGCTCCACATGGCCATGCTGGTGATGAACATCGGCCCTGGTGATGAGGTGATCGTCCCCTCGCTAACCTTTGTGGCCACTGTCAATGCAATTCGCTACGTGGGCGCCACTCCAGTCTTTGCCGACATCGCCGGCCCGGCCGACCTCAATTTGGATCCGGCTGGCCTGGAGGCGCGCATCACCAGCCGGACCAGAGCTATCGTGGTCATGCATTACGGGGGCTTTCCCTGCGCGATGGATGAGATCGGGGCAATCGCCCGGCGGCATCAGCTCCCCATCGTGGAGGACGCCTGTCATGGGCCTCTGTCGGAGTACGGCGGGCAAAAGCTGGGCGCCATTGGCGACGTGGGCTGCTTTAGCTTCTTCTCCAACAAGAACATCTCTACCGGCGAGGGTGGGATGTTCCTTACCCGCCATGCCGAATATCACCGTCGGGGACAGTTGCTGCGCTCTCACGGGATGACGACGCTCTCTCACGAACGATCGCAAGGCCATGCCACCTCCTACGACGTGGTAGAGCTGGGCTACAACTACCGCCTGGACGACATCCGCGCCGCACTGGCTCTGGTCCAGCTGAAGAAGTTGCGCCCTGATCTGGAGCGGCGTGCCCGCGTTCGCGAGCGCTACCTGCAGCGTCTTGCGGGCGTAGACGGTCTGGTACTGCCCTTTGCCGGCCATCAGGGTTTCGTCTCCAACTACATTTTTCCGGTAGTCCTGCGGGACGGGGGAACCGGCCGCCGCGAGGCGATCCGCCAGCAGCTGCACAAGGCGGGAATCCAGACCAGCGTGCACTATCCAGCGGTCCACCGCTTCAGCATCCACCGCCGCACTTCGATCTTTCTGCCGCACACCGAGCACGCCGCGGACCATGTGATCACGCTGCCCATGTACGCCGGGCTTGCCTTGGAACTGGTTGACTTCATCGCGGACCAACTGCAAGAAGCGCTGAAATGAAGGAACAGATCCTGCTGGTCGGTGCGTTTCACGAAGCGGTGGAGTTGTGTGAGCTTTGCGGCCTTGAGATTGTGGGCATGTTCGATAACGCCAAGCGAGGTGATTACTGCGGCTATCCAATCCTGGGTGACGATTCCAGTGCGGTCGGAGCCTCTGATGCGCTCAAGCGGATCCCGGTGCTGCTGACCCCCGACCAGCCCACCCTGCGCAAGCGCCTGGCGGAACGCTACGCCCAGCTTGGTTTCTGCTTTCGCTCGGTGATCTCTCCCGAGGCGCGCGTCTCCAAGTCGGCCGTGCTCGGCCGGGCCGCGTTCATCCAGAGCGGCTGCAACGTTTCGGCAGCGGTGCGGCTGGGCGACTTCGTGCGTCTGAACAGCCTTGCCAATGTCATGCATGACTCCGTGGTCGGCGCCTTCTCGACCGTGGCGCCCAATGCGGTGGTGCTGGGGAAGGTGACGATTGGCGAGGAATGTTATGTCGGCGCCAACTGCACGATACTGCCCGGCCTGGAAGTACAGTCCGGCGCAGTGGTTGGGGCCGGCGCGGTGGTCACGAACCCTGTAGCACGGGGTACGACCGTGGTCGGCGTGCCGGCGCGAAGGTTGGAGAAGCTGTGATCGATCTTTCTGTGGTGGTGCCGGTTCGCGACGAGGAAGGCAATTTGGTCGAGCTGACCAACCGCTTGCATGCTGTGCTGAGCACGCTGTCTCTCCGCTACGAGATCATCTTCGTCACCGACCTAAACCGGGACAACACTCCGGCCGTCCTTCGCCAGCTCAACCAGCAAGACGAGCGGGTCAAGGCCATAAAGCTCTCCAATGCCTTTGGTCATCACGTGGCCGTGTTGGCTGGGTTGGCCCACACGCAGGGCTCTGCCGTCGTCATCATGGACGGTGACCTGCAAGATTATCCCGAGGACATTCCCGCTCTGCATGCCCGGTTGTGCGAGGGCTACGACATCGTTTACGGTACTAAGGCGCGCAAGAATGACTCCGTCTTCCGCAACCTGCTGTCCCGCGCCTTCCTCAAGGTTCTTCGCCGCCTCTCAGACTTCGACATGGATATCAATACCTCCATGTTTCGCATCGTCAGCCGGCGCGTGGTCAATGCGGTCCTACAGTTCAAGGAACGAGATCCCAGCCTGACCTTCATCATGGGGCTCATCGGGTTCCCTACCGCGCGTGTGCCAGTCACCTCGGGAAGCCGGAAGCACGGTCAAACCAAGTACAGCCTGTGGCGGCAGATCAACCTGGCCATCACCAGCCTGGTATCGTTTTCTACCAAACCGCTGCGAATCGTGTCCATGTTGGGGCTCTGTACCTCAGGATTCGCGCTCCTCTACTTTCTGTTCGCCCTGATTGCTTGGGCGTTCTTCGCTGTGCCGGTCGCTGGCTGGACCTCACTGGCCGCTCTGCTGGGTTTGGTAGGAGGCGCGATCCTCTTCGCGCAAGGGATCACCGGTGAATACGTCGCCCGCGTCTTCCTGGAGACCAAGGGCCGGCCGCCTTACGTCATCGAGATGCGCCTCGGTTTCAAGGAGGAGACGATTGCGAAGGTGTCCTCTCTGCAACAGTGACACCGACGTTGGCCGTCTGTGGGGAACCGACGTCTTGCGCTGTTGCGGCTGCCGTCTGGGCTACGTGGACCAGCCGCCCAGCACCGGCGCCCAGAAGGAAGCCTACTCGGCGGAGTACTTCGTGGGCTCGCGCGGCTATGCCGACTACCAAGCGGAAAAGGCAGCGCTACAGCGCAACTTTGCACGCCGGATCCGCGACCTGCGCCAGTACAGTTCTGGGGGAGACCTGTTCGAGATCGGGTGTGCGTACGGTTTCTTCCTCGAACTGGCAAGCCGGCACTGGTCGGCCAGTGGCATTGATGTCTCTGCGGCAGCGGCCAGTTTCGCGCGTGAGCGCCTGAATCTGAACGTGTCGCAGGCGGGTGTTGAGGACCACCCGATGGCGCCTCAATCATACGACGTGATCGTGATGTGGGACGCCATCGAGCACTTGCGCGACCCCTTTGTGGCGGTCGAGAAGATCGCAGCGGCGCTTCGGCCGGGTGGAATCCTGGCGCTGACCACCGGCGATCTCGATGCAGTCCTCCCACGCATCCGGCGTACGCGCTGGCGCCTCTTCCATCCGCTTCACCTCTACTACTTCTCATTGTCTTCCATGACCCAGTTGCTCAACAAGCATGGCCTGCAGGTGGTGCACAGCTCTCACGAGGGCAACGACCGGAGCGTGCGCCAGATGGCTCAGGGATTCGGAAACTGGGTTGCGCAGAAAGTTGAACGCCTGCCGTTCGCCAACCTATGCGTTCGCATAAACCTCTTCGACATCATGTTCGTGATTGCCCGGAAGCCCCAGCATGAAACTTGGCGGGCGACATGATGATGTCGATCCGCAATCACGAACGCTGATTTGGTACCCCCTGCTATCCCAGCATCGCCTTGAGCGCGCGGTAGTCGGTCTTTCCGGTGCCCAGCAGGGGCAGCGCCTCCAGCCACAGCACGCGCCGGATGTTGTGCAGGGGGGACAGTCCGGCATCGCGCAGGCAGCGGTTGGCCGTCTCGCGATCGATCTCCAACGTGGTGAAGAGGACCAACTCGGGGTGTTCCTCGTCGGGCGTGCATTCCACCGCCAGCCACGGACCCTCGCCCTGGCCAGGGGTGCTCCACCTGGCCTCTTGGGTGGCAGTTCGATAAGCGGAATTTGGTCTTTGGGTTTGGGCGTAAGATCCACGCCGATGAGCGGCGGACGGGGCGCCCCTTTGTCAGCCGTATCTACCCGCCAGCCTGGCAGGTGGCCGGGGTGCCGCCTCGGCCGCCGCCGGTGCAGGTCAGGCCGGTGTCGCAGGTGGCGCCGGAACAGCACGCCTGTCCGGCACCGCCGCAGGGCTCGCAGCTCCGGCCAGCGTCCCCTGCACTACAGACCAGCTTGCCCGCGGTGCAGAAGCCGCCGCCGCCTCCCCGCCCTCCGCTCGCGCAGCAGGGCTCGCCGGACCCGCCGCAGGAGCCGGCGTCACCGACGCAGGCCCCGGCCTGGCAGACCCCGTTGTTGTTCGGGCAGTCGGAAGCCGTTGCTATGCAAATGTTGCTGCCGCCGACGGGACCGCAGCAAGCCCCGCCGGTGCAGGAGTTGCCGGGGCAGCAGCCATTGCCTGCGACTCCACAGGCTTCGCAGGTGGGCATTCCTGCCCCTCCATCGGCACCCGCGTTCGCATTGCAAACCGCTCCGGAGGCGGTGCAGGTCCGGGTCCCGCCGGTCCCACAGCAAGGTTGGCCGATGGCACCGCAGACGATGCAGGTGGCCGTCCCACCCGTATTCCCGGTACAAGCCGTACCGGCGGCCGTGCAGGTTCGGGTCCCGCCGGTCCCACAGCAGGGTTGGCCAACGCCACCGCAGGCGGTGCAGGTTGCCGTCGCCGTGTTGCAAGCCGTGCCAGGGGCGCTACAGCTCCGGTTTCCGCCAGACCCGCAGCAAGGCTCATTCAAAGAACCACAGGCCACGCAGCTCTCGGATCCATCGTCAGCGGCACAGACAACATTCCCGGCCGTACAGGTGCCCCCACAGCACGGATCACCCAAGGCACCGCAGGTTCCCGCATCTGACGCGCAAACGCCTTGCTCACAAACGCCGCCCCCGAGTGCCGTGGAGCAAGCACTCCCAGCCGCGATACACCGATTGCCGCCCCCGCCGCCGCCCCCAGGTCCGCAGCAACCTCCATCGGCGCAAACCGAACCCGCGCAGCAGGCCTGGCCAGCGGCGCCGCAGGTGGTGGTTGGCGCGTCCCCCGCGTCCGCGTCGGGAGCGTCCACGGCCGCACGGTCGGAAGGAGCGTCCGCTCGTGCATCCCTTGGCGAATCAACCGCCGCATCCGGAACAACGGTTCCGCCTGCTCCGCCGGTTGTGCTGGTTGTTCCGCCCCTGCCGCCGGCGATGATCGTCATTCCGGCTACCCCACCAGTGGCGATGCTGGCTCCGCCTGCTCCGCCCAAGACGGTTCCTCCCGTCCCAGTAATTCCGACGACGGTTCCACCCGCTCCACCTGCCACGGTGGTTGTTCCTCCGATTCCGCCAAGGCTACTGTCTTCCTTCGCGGCGGCATCCTTGGGTGGACCCGAGCTGCTCGAGGAGCTACCCCCACATGCTGATACCCACATTGCCGCCATCGCGGCGCAAGCGAACCACATCCGGGGAGCAAAAAGAGCTGGGCTCCGCTTTTCCATAAGTCGACCTCCAATTGTGTTCAGTAGATGACCCGACGAGTGGATTAGTGGGGGCACGCGGCGGTCTTCATCATACGATGGCAATTCTTGGGGGCGTTCTGTCCAGAGGTGGACTGCGGGAAGTCTGGCACCTGACGAAGGCGAATTGTCCTCGCCAACCGCAGGCTCGCCTGCCGACGCGTCCGGCCAACCTGCTTTGCTTCCCGGGACTTCGTTGCTATACGGAAGATCCGCATGACGTCACTTTCCGTTTTGGTCCCCGCGTACAACGAGCAGCACTTGGTCGCTGCTTCGTTGGCCCGGCTGGATATCCTGGAATCATCGCCCCTGCTTGAGCAGATCCAAGTCATCGTGGTGGATGACGGCTCGAAGGACGGTACGCCCGAGGAGCTGCGCGCCTTCGCAACCACGCGTGGTCTGACCTGGCGGGATGATGCCGCGCCGGTGAACGGGACATCGCTTCTCGCAACCGGTCGCGCGGGCAAGACCGACTGGGTGTTCCTGCGGCACGCGCGCAACGGCGGCAAGGGCTGCGCGATCCGCACGGCGCTGGCACACGCCCGGTGTGCCATCACGGTCATCCACGACGCCGATCTGGAATACAACCCACGCGACCTCGATCGGATCGTCAAGGTATTTATCGAGGAGCGGGCCGACGCGGTCTTTGGCTCACGCTTTGCGGGCAGCGAGGTCCGCCGGGCGTTGCTCTTTCATCATGAGCTGGGCAATCGGCTGATCACCTTTCTCGCCAACTGCGTGACCAACCTGAATCTGACCGATATCGAGACCTGCTACAAAGCGGTCCGGACAGATCTCCTGCGCTCGATCCCGCTCGTATCAAACGACTTCCGGCTCGAGCCGGAGTTGGTCATCAAGCTGGCCAAGCGCGGGGCCCGTATCTTTGAAGTACCGATTGACTACGCCGGCCGCACCTACCAGGAGGGCAAGAAGATCAACTGGCGTGACGGGGCCGCAGCCCTGTCGGCCATCCTGCGCTTCGGGATCACCGACAACCTCTTCACCGCGGATGAGCATGACTCCCACACCCTCAACCGGCTATCGCGCGCGCCACGCTCCAATGCCTGGATGGGCGATGTGGTGCGACCACTGTGTGGGCAGCGTGTGCTCGAAATCGGCAGCGGCACAGGGAACCTGACTCGCGAACTGATTCCGCGCGATCTGTACTATGCGTCGGACATCAACCCGCTGTATCTGGATTCCCTGAAAGGCCTCACCCTTGACCGGCCGTATCTTCACGTCAGCTTGACCGATGTGACCCGAGGCGAAACCTTTCCCCAGGTCCCGGGTGGGTTTGATACGGTGATCTGTCTGAATGTCATCGAGCATGTCGACAACGATCGGGGCGCGTTGGAGAACATCCGACGGGTGCTTGCGGCCAATGGTCGCGTCGTGCTCCTGGTCCCGCATGGCCCGCAGATCCATGGCACGCTTGACGAGGTTCTGGGTCATCGACGCCGCTACACGGTGGAATCGCTCCAGCAACTGGCAGGGCAGGCGGGATTTCGCGTGCAGCAAACTATCCTTTTCAACCGCACGGGCTGGCCGGCCTGGTGGCTCAACGGCAAGATGCTCAAGCGGCGAAGTTTCGGCCTCGGGCAGATTCTTGCGCTGAATACTCTCACGCCCATGTTTCGCCGCATCGACCAGCGGCTGCCCTTCCCGCCCCTATCTTTCATTGCGATCCTTGAGCCCCGGTAGGGCCGCGTGTGCGAGTGCGCAGGGCGAGTTCGTGGGCGTTACGCGGAAGGCGGGCCGCGGATCGCTCACGCACACGCTTCGGGATACGGACTTGCCGCGGGTCAACTGGCGGCCGAGATCGGCGCCCTGGCGTCCGGTCTACGGCCGGCTGTCCGGGCGCTGGACAGCCACGCGCTCCTGGTCCGTCGAGTGGCTCTGACCTTCGCGCAGCCGTGGGCGGGCCGGCCGAGGCCGCGCTGCAGGCGCTCCCCGGTCCCGAACGACAGGTCTTGGCGTCTGGCACCGCATCGTTGGCCGATGTCTTGCAGATGTTCGCGCAAGACTAGTTAGCTTTTTCACCACACAGAGCACAGAGAACACAGAGATCGGATGGGAAGAACGGGTCTGGACTACGCAAGATCCAACCCTTTCCCCTCCGGTCAGGCTCTGTGGCCTCTGTGCCCTCTGTGGTGAAAAGGCTGGCTTCAGAGGACGATGATCATGGACGTTCCCTTCGACATCTCTTCATCAGCAATGGCAGTGACCGTTCCCGGTCTAAGCGACAATCTGCTGGGCGTG
>Ga0182017_10002650_pt1 | contig 13526 bp, 12 predicted proteins | sample 712E3DmetaG_FD_120492 | JGI IMG/M metagenome (GOLD analysis project Ga0182017, IMG submission 120492) | Permafrost microbial communities from Stordalen Mire, Sweden - 712E3D metaG | ecosystem: Environmental > Terrestrial > Soil > Wetlands > Permafrost | place: Sweden: Stordalen | collected... | reverse complement strand
TCCATTGGTTCCATTTGTAATATTCAGCGTCGCACGTGGAAAGCTCGCGGCCCCAATCATAGGAAAAGCCCATTTTCTTTAATTCATCATGCATTTGGGCGATACACCCCAAAGTCCAGTCGGAAGGATTGGTTTTATGTTTGATCGCGGCATTTTCAGCAGGTTGTCCGAAAGCGTCGTAACCGATGGGATGCAACACATTAAAGCCCCGCATCATCTTATAGCGGGCAATCACATCCGCGATCGTGTAGTTACGCACATGCCCCATGTGGATTTTTCCGGAAGGATACGGGAACATTTCCAGTAAATAGTATTTTTTCTTTGCGGTATCGGCTTGCGCACGGAAAGCATGGCTATTTAGCCATTTTTTTTGCCATTTTTCTTCAATTTCTTTAAAATTATAATGCATATTATATTTTACCTAACTTTCTTACCAGGGTCAGGTTTTTCCGGTCACTGTCAGGAGTACTTTTCGGCGTCTCTAAAACCATCGGAATATTTTTTAGCTTCGGATGATTGATAATCCTTTTCATCCCGGCTAAGCCGATATGGCCTTGACCGATATGATCATGCCGATCATGATGGCAACCTAGCTCTCCGGCTGCGTCATTAAGATGGATCAGTTTGATCAACTGAGTACCCACCATCTCCTGAATTTCATCAATCATCTTATCCAAGCCAACTTTAGTGGCCAGGTCATATCCGGCTAGATATGCATGCGCCGTATCTAAACATAGGCCTACGCGTGAAGCCTGCGACTTTTCTTTTAAACCTTTTAAAATCTTATGCTGATGATAAAACCGGTAACCCAACCAGGATCCGGAACCGGAGGTATTTTCTAACAAGATTCCCACTTTAGACCCTTGTGTTTTCTCCAAGATTCTATTTAACGCCACTACCAGCCGCTTAATTCCGGCATCTTCGGAGGTTTCCTTATGGCTACCCATGTGCGTAACAATAAAATCGGCACCTAGTTTCTCTGCCTCCTGAATATCTTCGATATAGGCCTGGATTGAACCATTATACAGCCGGGGATCCGGCGAAGCCAGATTAATCAGATAAGAAATATGGATAAAAACCGGGTTAATTTTAAACTTTTTTCGCCGGAGATTAAATTCCCGGATATCCTCAGGAGCAAGCTGGGCGCCATTGCGCCAGGACTGCGGGGAACGGCTGAATATTTGCATAGTATCGCAACCTAGATTTTTAGCAATATCTAAGGTCTGATAAATCTTTCCTGCTCCGGAAACGTGCACGCCTAAAATCATAGTCTTTAAATGAAACTATTTCGGATAAACCGCATCAAAAACCGATAGCAAATATTTTCCTTTTTATATTATCATGATTTGCAACGGGGTCAAGGTTATAGTTGACAAGGCTTTTTAGGAATGATATATTCAAAGCGCTGCTGTATTTTAATTTTGGGGGGCTGTAGCTCAGCTGGGAGAGCACTTGCATGGCATGCAAGGGGTCAGGAGTTCAATCCTCCTCAGCTCCACCATTTAAAAAGAATTGGCTATCCTATCCATAAAATACGGTTCCTTCGTCGGACTTTCCCTATTGCTATTCTGTTTTACGCGCAAAATTGCAGCCGATATATTTTAAAAAACATAAACCATGCCAAACTTTAATAAAATAGCCCGCTTTATTGAATATCTGCTGGGAATCGGTGCCCTGCTGGGAGTATTAATATTCCTCCAGCTAAACATGAGTACGGAATTGTATGACCCGGATATCTGGCTGCATTTAAAAACCGGCGAATATATTCTTGCGCATAAAGCTATTCCACAGCTGGATACTTATTCTGCACCTAACTTGGGTAAGCCTTGGGTTGACCATTCACCGCTTGCCCAAATAGCCTACCATTGGGCATTTAATTCAGGCGGTGCAGATAGGTTAATCTATTTTTCCTGCATCATCATGCTCTTGGCTTTCCTATTGCTCTTCTGCTGTATTTATAAAGATAGATCTGCACTCCCCCTAAGCGTAATTGCGTTAGCATTGACAATTTTTGCATCAAGGATCAGATTCAACATCCGTCCGGAAAACTTCTCGGTGCTATTTTTCTGCGCTTATCTGTTCATCTTAACCCGATACAAGAATAAAAAATTAATTTTCATTTTACCTTTGCTCCAATTAATTTGGGTAAATTGCCACGGCTTTTTTATTCTCGGGCTGCTGCTCATTGCCTTGTTCCTTATCGGCGAAGGATTAAAGCTGCTTAAAAAACTCCCCTGGGAATGGTCAAATTCCGATCCAATAGATAAAAAAGGATTCCGAAATTTAATCAGCGTCTTTTTACTATCCGCATTGGCCTGCCTGATTAACCCTAACGGAATAACGGGGGCACTTTACCCGTTAACCATAATTTTTAATTCCATAACCCACCCCAGTGTTATGCACAACCGCATCGTAGAGCTTTTGCCTCCCTGGAGTTTAGGTTATAACAAGGTATTTGCTTACTATTTACTGCTGGCTGTTTCATTGCTATCTTTCCTGTTTAATTTTCGTAAAATCAACTTTACCTTGTTACTTTTCTGGCTGGCACTTTTGGGCATCTCCTTCAACATCAACCGGAATATCATCTTTTTTAACTGCATTGCTTGCATTGCCTGTGTCGATAACTTTGCGCAAGCAGCCAGCCGACCAATATCCGCAAAGACGTTCCGGGATAATTTTATTTTCTTTATCCAATACTTAGCTTTAGCAGTAATTATCTGGTTTGCGGCAGCCGGCAACTTAAACATGCTTAATGACCGCTATTATTTATTTGACCAAGACCGGATGAAAAGCAGCTTATTGGGAATCTCCAACGTTTACCCGGAGAAAGCGGCTGATTTTATATCAAAAAACGGGCTTGCGGATAACCTGTTTAATATTTTTAATCATGGCTCATACCTTATTTATCGACTTTATCCGCAAAACCATGTTTTTATCGACGGGCGTACTGAACTTTACGATAATCAATACTGCCAGGATTACTTAAGAATTCTTTATACCGCTACGCTGACTACCGGTAAACTGCTTGATAAATACAATGTTAACACAATATTATTAAGCGGAAACCTGCTGGATATTGAGAAGCTAACCGCATACCTTTACCAAAACAATGAGTGGGCGTTGGTTTATTTAAATGATGACGGCTTAATCTTTATCCGCCAAACCATGCAAAACGGGGATTTAATCGAAAAGTTACGCGTAGATTTAAATAAATGGGAAATAAAAAAAGCCGACCTGAAGAAAATCGGTTTACGCAGAGTTGACCCCTCTGCTTACACTAGGCTGGCGCAAATACTTTTTTCTCTTGGCGCCGATCAGAAAGCTAGGCTTCAAGCTAAAGAAGCATTGAGTATACTTCCCAGCTCTGCTGAGGCATATGCTATTTTGGGTAGAATCTATCTGCGTAACGGTAGCCCGGATCAAGCTTACCAATTTTTGCGTTTAGCCGCAATTTATGCTCCCGGGAACTTATCCACGCTCATAGCGCTAAGCGACTATTATTTAAAAATAGGGGACAATGAAAATACCGAAAAAACCTACAAAAGGATTATTAAGCTGTTCCCCCGGTATGCTCAAGGCGATTACCTTTTAGGTATTTATTATGAAAATTCGGGGGACCTGAAGAACGCGGCACAATACTTGCGCAAGGCAATCGCATTAGCGCCTTATTCCACAATATATCAAAATAAATTAAAGGAAGTAGCTGCCAAAATTCCGCATATTTAGGCTTACGATGCCTGGTTGACAAATATAAACCTAAATGCTATATTAGCTTACCTAATTTAAGCTTCTTTTTGCCGAAGTGGTGGAATGGCATACACGTCGGTCTCAAAAACCGATGAGGGCAACCTCGTAAGGGTTTCCGCCACAAATATCGGCGGACCTCGCCATGGCAAATAAATTTACTCCTTTTGCTGGAGTGGTGGAATGGCATACACGTCGGTCTCAAAAACCGATGGGGGCAACTCCGTGAGGGTTCAACTCCCTCCTCCAGCATTAAACTCTTGAGGAGGGACTCCTTCAGCATTAAACTCTTGAGGAGGGACTCCTTCAGCATTATTTCTTTAAAAGGACCCGCCAACGCTTTAATGGCGGACAACTCCCTTCTTCGGCATTAAACTTTCAAGAAGGGACTTCTTCGGCATTAAACTCTCAAGAAGGAATTCTTCGGCATAATTTATTAAAGGGCCAGATTTTTATCTGGCCTGTTTTTATTTAAGGTAAGGAGCAATTGCCTGATATATCCGCTTGGCAATCACCTTATAACCGCGGGAATTAGGATGGAAAAAATCGCTTTTCATAGCCGGATTGTTGATAATCCCGCTTAACAGAACCGGAATAAATATTGCTTTTTTCTCCGCGGCCAATTTTTTAAAAACCTGGCGGTATTCCTGGAAGAAAAATCCGGCGCTAATATCCACCAAAGCCACCATCGCCCCTTTTTCCTGGATCCGGTCAATTATCGCCGCCAGATTTTTAACTGTATCATCCTTAGGGACTTTGGTCAAAAAATCATTCCCCCCGAGTTCTACAATAACTAAACGCGGGTCCTTATCCAAAACATCGTTTTCCAGGCGGGCTAAAGCCTCAAAAGAAGTATTTCCGTCTACTCCGGAATTAACCACCGGTAACTTTACCAGCTTGCCTAAAATTGTGGGATAATCCTCCCCCGGATCGGCTCCATAACCGAAAGTAATGCTATCTCCGAAACAAACAATGTTTTCCCCTTTGGCATTCAGATTCCGGATCTCGGTTTTTGCGCAACCGCATAAAACAATTAGCGGGATTATGCATATAAAACTAAGATTAATTTTCTTCATATTTTAACCGTAATTGGCCGCAGGCAGCATCAATATCCTGCCCGCGCTCCCGCCTTAATGTTATATTCATTCCGGACTTAAGCAAGTACTCTTTAAAATAATTTATCTGCGCACGATCCGGGGGAATAATCTTTGCCTCCGGCACGCAGTTGGCCGGGATTAAATTAACTTTAGCCAATCTTAAGTCTTTGAGCAACCTGACTAAATTTTGCGCGGAAGCGGCGTCCGCATTAACCCCTTTAATTAAAATATACTCAAAAGTAATCTGCCGGTTGGTTTTTGTAATATATTCCCGGCAACACTGCATTAACGCAGCTAATGGATATTTATTATTAACCGGCATAAGCTGGCTGCGCGTTTTATCATCCGCAGCATGCAAAGAAATGGAAAGCTCTATCTGTAGGTCCTCCAGGGCCAGCCTTTTTATTCCCGGAATAATTCCGCAAGTAGAAATGGTAATTCTTCTGGCTCCGATATTAAAAGCTAACGGTGAATTAATCAGCCGGATAGCTTCCATCACGTTTTCATAATTATCTAACGGCTCACCGGTGCCCATAAATACAATATGCGTAAGTAAGCCACCTGCACAGTTATTCTTTAAATAAAGGACCTCATCTAAAATTTCGCCCCGGGTCAAGTTGCGCTTAAATCCTGCAAGGCCGCTGGCACAAAAATTGCAGCCGAATTTACACCCGGCTTGAGATGAGATACACCCGGTAGTCCTGCGGGCAGCCGGGATACTGACTGCTTCCACCAAATTCTTATCGTTTAACTCAAAAAGAAACTTCTTTGTTTTATCGCTAGATTCTTGCTTCTTGGCTAATTTTAAGTTTAAAATACTAAATTTATCAGTTAAGATTTCCCTTAAAGGAGCAGGCAAATTACTCATCCGGCTAAAATCGTAAGCGCCTTTCTGATAAATCCAATTAAATATCCCCCGGGCATGATATTTCGGAAAGCCCCAGGAGAGCAGTTTATCTTCCAGCTCTTTTAAGCCTAACTCCTTGATATCCTGCATCAGGAAAAACCTACTTTCTTAACTGTTCCTTATCAATCTTTCCCACCCGATTCTTAGGGAGCGCGGGACAAAACTCAAAGTAATGCGGAATCTTAAAATGCGCCAAATGCTGGCGCAGGAAATAACGCAGGTCTTCAGCAGAAATACTTTTTCCTTCTTTGACTACCACAAAAGCTTTGGGCACTTCTCCTCTTAATTTATCAGCTATTCCGATTACTGCTGCTTCGGCGATATCCGGATGCTTTTGTAAACTCGCTTCTACTTCCGGTTCAAAAACAATTTCTCCGCCGACTTTAATCATTTCTTTTTTCCTGCCTACGATATAAAGAAAACCTTCTGCGTCAAACTGGCCCAGATCTCCGGTATGAAACCAGCCATCCCGGATGGTAGCCTGCGTTAAGGGTTCATCCTTAAAATACCCCGCTGTCACTACCCAACTCTTTACAACCACCTCGCCAATTGAGCCAACAGGTAATTCCTGACCGTTCTCTGAAAATATCTTGACCGCAATCCAAGGTGCCGGCCGGCCTACGCTTTCGATGTTCTTGGAACCCATCGGTAAAACCACCGTAGGAGCATTGGTTTCAGTCAGCCCCCATCCATTTAACAAAAATGTTTTCGGGCAGAATTGTTGGAATCTGCGCAGCGCCTCCGGAGAATTTGAAGCGCCAAACGTAACAATCCAACGCAAAGACGATAAATCAAAGGTCTCAAATTCTTTTAACTGCAAAAGCGCATAATACATCGAAGGAACGATCCAGAAAAAATTAACTTTATAATTCTGGATATTCCTTAAGAAATCCAGCGGCATAAAACGTTCCATCAACACCAGGGTCAGGCCAAAGGTGATCGTATTCTGGATATAAATTAATCCTCCCAGATGCGAAAAAGGCAAAGCGCATAACGCAGTGTCGCCCGGGCCCAGATCCGAATTTACAAAAAAGGCCATGGATTTTGGCGGCGCGTCCAGCTGGGCATAGCTGATTAAAACACCTTTGGGTTTACCGGTAGTGCCGGAAGTATAAAAAATTATGGCACAATCATCTTCTTTGATCGCTACCTTAAGAGGCAAATTTGATTGCGCCGCGATTAACTCTTCAAAATTTAAAACACCTTCATCTTTTAACTGGCAGGAAATAATATTTTCCAACAAAGGAAGGTTGGATTTAAGGGCCGCAAATGAGAGATTAGCTTTATGTTTAGTGACCAGAATTTTAGCTTCAGAATGGCTAAGGCAGGAAAGTATTTCATCTTCCGTAAGCATAAAATCCAAGGGCACGGCACAGGCACCGATGGACCAAATAGCCAGATAGCTTAAAACATATTCCGGGCAGCTCGGCAGGTAAATTGCAACTTTATCGCCGGGCAAAACACCTAACTTAAGCAGGCTCTGGGCGAAAGCAAAAACTTTATCTTTTAACTGGGCAAAAGAAAGCTGCTCTTGGCGAAAAATAATCGCTGGTTTAGCGCCATAACTTATAGCGCACTTTTCTAGAACCTTAACGACTTCCATTATTAAAATCCATACCAGTAGTTAACCAACGGCTTGCCATCGGCAGACTGATCCAGGATTACATTCTTGACCCGCGTATATTCTAAAAAGCCTTCGCGGCCCAACTCTTTACCGAAACCGCTTTGCTTAAATCCACCGTAAGGAAGCGCATCATAAAACATACCATAAGTATTGATCCAAACCGTGCCGGCATTCAGCTTACCGGCTAACTCCTGAGCCAGGTCCAAATCTTTACTCCAGATACAAGCGGCCAGGCCGAAATCTACGCTGTTGGCTAAAATTGCCGCCTCATCCGAACCGGAAAATTTATGGATCAAGACTACCGGGCCGAAGATTTCTTCTTTAAACATATGCGAATGCGCGCCCACATCTACCAATACCGTGGGTTCAAAGAAATAACCGTTTTTTAATTCTGCGTTTTCCGGAATTTTACCGCCGCAGACTACCTTGCCCCCTTCAGCTTTGGCTTTTTCGATATAGCTAATTACTTTTTTACGCTGCGAATCGCTAATTAAAGGCCCCATCTGAGTCTCGGGATTATCGGCTAAACCTAATTTGATACGTGAAGCCTTTTCAACAAAACTGACTAAGAAATTATCGTAAATTTCAGCCTGTACAAAAATCCGCGACATCGCTGTACACATCTGGCCCTGGTTTAGAAAAATAGCGGCCAAAGAACCGTTTACCGCAACATCCAGATCTACATCATCAAAGATCAGGCTGGCAGACTTACCACCCAGCTCCATAATCATCTTTTTGACGTTTTTGGAAGAATACTGCAGAATCTGCTTACCGATTTCATTACTCCCGGTAAAAGAAATCATGTCTATGCGCTTATCCTCACAAAGTGCCTGGCCTATTTTTACTCCGCTGCCATTAACAATATTTACTACTCCTGCCGGTAAACCCGCCTGATGGATAATTCTTGCCAACACTGAAACCGTAAGCGGAGTCAGGCTGGAAGGCTTTAAAATAACGGTATTGCCCGCAGCCAGGGCGGAAGCTAATTTCCAACAGGTAATTAAAAGCGGATAATTCCAGGGGACGATTAAAACTACCACTCCCATCGGTTCACGGATCAACTTTGCTTTTGTATCCTGGGCAACGTTAATCTCTTCATCCCCCAGATAATCCATAAAATTATTCGCCATAAAATCAAAAGTTTTGGCGCTGGAAGGAATATCCATAAACGTAGTTTCTTTGATAGATTTACCGGTATTCTGCATCTCCAATTCCGCCAGCAACCCGGCATTATCTAAAATACCCTGGGCGATCCGAAAAATAAAATCTTTGCGCTGCGCTAAAGGCAACTGCGGCCAGGAGCCCTGGTCAAAAGCTTCCCGGGCGCTGGATATCGCCAGCTCCACCTCTTTTAGCGAAGCCATTGAAGCTTCAGCGATTACTTTTCCGGTTGAAGGATTAATAATATTCTGCTTTTCCGCAGTTTCAATAAATTGGCCGTTTATATAAAGCGGGCATTTGGAATTCATTTGATTTTTACCTCTTTAAATGAGCAGATGATTTACGGAGCGCAAAGCGCGACGTAAATCATAGGCCGTAAGGCCGTCTGCGAATTTACTCCGCCGAATCGCAAAAATTCTAAAGAATTTTTGCGCGCCTCTGAGGCGGAGCTAAACTTTGATTTTTACCTCTTTGAACAACGCAAACAAACGATTAAAAGGAACATACCATTTGGAAAGCTGACCTAATTGACCACTTAATTTCATTTTGCCTTGGGTCACTGCCACAAATGAATCCAGCTTACCTAAAAACACCTGCTCCCAGACTGCGCTCGGTGCGGAAATTACAAAAGGAGCATCGCTATCCGTATCTAATTTTATGATTTTGCCTTTTTCAAAATTAAATTTAAAAACTTCTCCGCTATCATCAAGCTTGATCGCTAATTTTACAGTCAAATCCAGCTCTTTGCCTTTGGCAGCAATAAACTCATCCTGGTTGACTAAATCCACAATCGCCTGAATATGCTCCCGGCTAAACATCCGGTAAACCGGTTGGCTGCGTTTTAAATCATTCTTTAAAGCAGTATCTAAATCATCTAAAATATCTTTATCCAGTAACCGGGCAATGGCTGCGCTCTTAACCGCTTCTTCCAATGCCTCGGTAATTGCTAAAGCATCCTGAAATTTATCGGCAATCGCCACAGTACCATGATTTTTTAAAACTACCAGATTATTTGTCTTTAAAGCGGCAATTACCGGCTCAGGCACCGTCACCGTAGGAGTTTCCTGAGGAATTACCGGAATATTTCCCAGATAAAATTTAGTTTCAAAACTCATGGCTTTAAGCGTTTTAGCCACGCCAAAATATCCGTTAATTAACGGCGGGTGGCAATGCACGACAACCTTGGCAGAAAAGTTTTTATAGACTAAAACATGCAGAGGCAACTCAGAACTAGGCTTAAATTCTCCCACGAATTTACTATTTGTTAAATTCAGTTTAACAATATCATTTTCTTTTAACTGGCCTAAAGCGCAACCCGTAGCAGTAATCAGAATATTGTCATTATCTAATCGGGCGCTCAAATTTCCGGAGTTAGCTACAGCCAGCCCAGTTTCATAAATCCTTTTACCGACCTGGATAATTTCTGCGCGCAATTCTTGCTCGGACATCTAAACTCCTAGATAAATATGTTTAGAAATTAACTTTGACGGCGTAACATCAAAAGCCGGGTAATACGCCTTAACTTCTTTAGGCGCCAGACGCAACCCCTGATAAATTTTTAGTTCATCAGACGGACGGATTTCAATCTGAATCTCCTTACCGGATTTTAATTTTGATGCCGGAGGACAAATTACAAAAAAAGGAATTTTAAAATATTTAGCCACTACCGCAATCTGATACGTGCCGATTTTATTAGCAATATCGCCGTTGCGGGTTAAATGATCCGCGCCCACGATGACTTTAGTCACTTTGCCTAATGATAATAAATACGCCACCATATTATCCGTGATAATTGTAACATCGAAACCTGCACGCATAATTTCCCAAGCAGTAAGCCGGGAACCCTGCAAATACGGACGGGTCTCAGTAACATAAAAACTGATTGCTTTATCCTGTTCTTTGGCAAATTGCGCAACCAGCGGCATTAACCCGCTCAGATTACAGTGGGTAAGAATAACATCTTTATCTTTAAGCAGCTTAGCTGTTTCCTGGGCCTGCTGAATACGTTTGCCTTTAAGCATCTCTAAAAATCCTAAAATACTTTTCTCCAGCGGCGCACCGCTTTTTTCCATCCCTAAAACCATATCGGTTAGGAATTTAAACGATAACGTCGGCCGGGTAGCATTAATTGCCGCAGCTACTTTAGCCAGATTTTTATGCTGCCGATTGCTGAGAATAAAGGTATACATCACCAAAAGCACCTGGCCTACTGCGCGGGTCTTCATCTGCTTGATTGCGCTGCAAGCCTCTAGATAATTCTTAGCCTTTATATAGGTAAGTTTCTGGGGAAGCTGAGTTTCATCCAGAATATAAATGGTATTGCCTTTTAATTGTATTGGCCAAAATAATGGAGAAAATTTCATTAAGTACTCCTTTAAATGAGCAGATAACTTACGGAGCACGTAGTGCGACGTAAGTTATAGCGGTTTATATAAAGAGAGGCCGCGTCTGCGAACTTATTCCGACGAATACGCAAAAATTCAAGAGAATTTTTGCGTCGATTATGAGTCGGAAACTTCCAAAAAACATTTAAATACTGGCGTGTCACCCGCAAAAAAATCTATTTACCCTCTAATTTTTTAACCAACTCTAGAGCAATTTTGATTAAATTACTCTCCGCCATGTAATACAGCGGATTCATAAAACCCATTTCACCGGTAACCACATTGTCGCTTACGGCTAATATTGAACAGGCCTTGATATTATACGTCTGACAAATGGTTAGCAGTGTTGAGGAGACCATATCCACTGCCCGGGCACCCTCTTTACGCTTGGCTTCCACAATCTCGCGAGTTTCGCGCAATAAAGCATCCGTAGTCCAGGCTTTGCCGCGGTGCACATTTAAACCCATGCCCTTGCCGATTTCAAATAAAAGATCGGAAAGCTTTTTATCACTGACAGTCTTAAAATCTTTATCCACATAATATGGGGTCACCCCATCGCCGCGGATAACCTCATCAACCACAAATAAATCTCCGACCTTAATATTCTCATCCAGCGACCCGCAAGTACCTACGCGAATAATATTCTGGATTCCTGCATTACACATTACTTCCGTAGTAATTGAGGTATCCGTAGAGAATCTTCCTCCATTAATCCCGGTAACCCTAATTCCCTCATAATTTCCAGTATACATAGTATATTCCATAAAGGAAAAATTCTTCACCGGATTTTCCAGCTTTTTCATTAAAACATCTAAGCGATCCCGCGGCCCGGGAACAATCGCATATTTGCCTACGTCCTGGGGCCTTAGCTGCACCATCTCCGTTAAATCTCTTCCGGTTAAATGAACATTTTTTTGCATCTGCATTTTATTTATCTCCATTTAGTTACGCCCGATACATAATCACATTTGCTTTCTCTAATGTAATCAGCCCTTCCTTCACCATTGCGTCCAGCTGCGGAATAAACTGATTAATCTTCTCTTCGCTATCTACAATTTCAACAATAATCGGTAAATCTTCAGAAAGCCGTAATAAATTAGCAGTATGCATATGGCTTTTACAGCCAAAACCCATAAAACCCTTAATTGCGGTTGCTCCGGCTAATTTGTTTTTTTTAGCTAAGAGGACAATCTCCTCATAAAGCGGCTTGCCGTTATATTTATCTGCCTCACCGATAAAAATCCTTAAAAGCTTACCGTCTGCGGGAATCTTCATAATATCTCTCCTAATAAACCGCCCACCCTGAATAATATAAAACCTAGAATGACACTGACAAAAATATTGGCAAACCCGCGCATCAGCTGCCCATTTCTTACTAAGTTGTCGGACTCAAAAATCAAAGTTGAAAATGTCGTAAATGCCCCACAGAATCCGATCATTAACAACAGGCGCGCATCCGGCCCCAAAATAAATTTTTTATCAGCTAAAGATGCTAAAAACCCCAAAATAAAACAACCGCTGACATTTACAATCAGCGTTCCATAGGGAAAACTTGTCCCCATAACCCGGTAGACTGACCCGGCCAAAAAATATCTGGCAATTGTTCCCGCCGCGCCTCCAATAATCAAATTCAATAATTTCAACATAACGGTTATTTAACTATTTTAAACAAAATACTAGAGAGCAAATAACTTTGCTAAATTACCTCCCAAGATATTCTGCTTATCTTCCTGGGATAGATCTAAATCATTAACCGCCTTAATGCCTGCGGCAATATCTTGTTTTGCCGGCCAGTCGCTTCCCCACAGGATGCGCCTAGGCCCCATTAAATCTAAACTTAATAAAAAGTTAGCTTTGGTGGTATCGCCGCTGGTATCCACATAAATATTCTTAAAATAATCTGAAGGCAGGCCTTGCAGATCTTTAACAAAATTCATACCCCGCAGCATTTGATAAGTTGCATCAAAACGCTGCTTTAAATAACAGATTGCTCCGCCGAAATGGGCAAAAATAAATTTAGTTCTCGGGTACTGCCGGAAAATATCCGACATTAAAAGTTTGCCTGCTGAAATCGTGGTATCAAAAACATACTCAATCACCGGGGTAAGCAAAGGATCCTTAACCCGCTCAAAACCAATGGGGTTAACAATCTGAGAGTGCACAAAAATCGGTAAGCCTTGCTTTTCTGCTTCCTTATATATAGGTAAGAACATCTTATCATCTAAGTAGAGGCCATTATAACTGGAGGCCAAAGAAACCGCCTTAAAACCTAAATCTCCGGTTGCCCGCTTTAACTCCTCCAGCATATCTATAGAATTATCTACCGGTAAAACCGCTGCCCCGATAAACCTATCCGGATAAGCTTTTAAAATCTTTCCCACATTATCATTGTAAATATGCGCTACCTGGCTGATGCTGCCTAATTTTAAATGCGCATCTGAGGTAGGGTAACTTAAAACCGCCCTGTCAATGCCCGTCGCATCCATCATTTTAAGTTGCGCTTCAATATCCCCCCAGCCTTTATGGAAAAAGTGGGCGTTAGAAATTATCTCATCTGGCAGCCAATGGCTATGGGCGTCAATTAACATCAATGATCAACACTCCTTAAT
>Ga0182017_10002649_pt1 | contig 13539 bp, 3 predicted proteins | sample 712E3DmetaG_FD_120492 | JGI IMG/M metagenome (GOLD analysis project Ga0182017, IMG submission 120492) | Permafrost microbial communities from Stordalen Mire, Sweden - 712E3D metaG | ecosystem: Environmental > Terrestrial > Soil > Wetlands > Permafrost | place: Sweden: Stordalen | collected... | reverse complement strand
TGGCCAGCTGCCCTTCAGGAAAAAAGCAAAAACCACCCCTGGATCCTGCTTAAGATGGCATGTCCTCTGGCGCAAGGTCCGCTTTGGGACCACCTACATAAAAACTTCTCGGACAGGTTGATCGTGGTTGCCACGGTGGACGACCTCCGTTTGAGTGAAGTGCAAATCAGCCAGACGCTCTCCTGGGAGCGAACTGCACAGGACGTTTTCTGGGAGCTGGTTCATAACCCATGTATCAATTCAGTCTCTCATTGTGCCCATGTAATCATCTCTTTCGGCCCCGCAGGCGCGATCCTCCTCACCCGGCGAGAGGAGGAGGATCAACCTTCCTTCCAATGTTCCCTGTTCTTTGACCCAAAAGGCATCGAAAAGATGTGGGAGAAAGATTATCCCGGCGGGATGATCGGCTATACCACCTGTCTCTCCGCTGGATTGGCGCGTCAGTTGATGTTATCGCCCAATCAACCTGACATCGCAGCTGGAATCCAGAGTGGTCTATCAGCTATGCGCAACCTTCATCTAGAAGGCTATGGTGAAAGAGGCGTAGCTGCCACTCAAGCCAAACTTGCTTTTCCAATCGATCGGATCACAACGGTATTGACACAACCCACGAAACAATTTGCCGTAGTTTCAGTCCAGGACCCGGTTCGTTTCATCAGTGAAAAAGAGGAACAGACCACGAAGCCCTTGAGGGAGGGATTCTGGACCATCTTGCAAGATAGATTTAAGACCGGTCTGGATCAGGTGGCCACGCAAGTGGTATTGGAAGGGCCGGAAATTGCTTTGAAAGATGTGCCCTGGGGTCAGTTTGGCGCTCTCTTAACCGTCGACCGCCAGGAGATCGAAAGTTACCGTAGTATCCGCAACCTGGTCGCGGAATATGCCGGACAGAAGTCGGTTTCACGCCCGCTTTCGATTGCGGTCTTTGGCACACCCGGTTCAGGCAAATCCTTCGGCGTTACCGAAATGGCCAAATCACTTCTTCCCGGCCAGATTGAGCCCATTACCTTCAACCTTTCTCAGTTCGATTCGGCAGATGAGCTCATCGCAGCACTCCATCAGGTACGCGATATCGGCCTGAGCGGCAAGATCCCGCTGGTATTCTGGGATGAGTTTGATACCTCCCTGCAGGAAACCCCACTTGGCTGGCTGCGCTATTTCCTTGCTCCCATGCAGGATGGTAAATTCCAGGAGGGGCAGATCAGTCACCCCATCGGACGTGCTATTTTTGTCTTTGCCGGTGGAACCAGCTCGAGCATGGCTGAATTCGATAAAGGATCGGATACAGCCTTCAAAGCAGCCAAAGGTCCTGACTTTGTCAGTCGCCTCAAGGGATTTATCAACGTCCTTGGCCCCAACCCGGTTAAGGGAGACAATGCCGACCCGTACTTCATCATCCGCCGCGCCATTCTACTGCGCTCCAGCCTGAAACGTGGGGTTCCACAACTATTTGAAAAACGCGATAAAAAAGAGCTGCTCAATATCGACCGTGGTGTATTGCACGCTTTATTACAAATTGAAAAATATAAACATGGAGCACGCTCGATCGAGTCCCTCTTCGCCATGAGTCAATTGGCAGGCAAGACCGCCTTCGAACGTTCCTGCCTGCCGCCTGAATCGCAGCTTGATCTGCATGTGGATGGGAAGCGCTTTCTGGCCCTTGTGCAGCAGTTAGAACTTTCAGGAGATCTACTTGAAAAACTAGCCGAAGCTGCTCATGATTTATATTGCGAGGGGTTACGAAATCGCGGCTTCCATCTAGGGCCAAAAAATGACGAGAAACTGAAAACCAACATCTCTCTCATACCTTATTCGGAATTATCTGAGGATCTCAAGGAACAAAACCGTCAGAACGTTCGTGACATCCCATCCAAACTGGCTATGATCGATTACATCATGGTCCCAGCGCGTAGTAATGAACCTCCTTTTAACTTCCCGGGTGCGCCACTTGAAAATTTAGCTGAAAGAGAACATATTCGTTGGATGCGAGCCAAACTTGAGGCTGGCTGGACATATGCGCCCAAAACTGATCCTGTGAAGAAACAAAATCAATGTCTGGTCACCTGGGACAAGCTACCTGATAGTGAAAAAGAGAAAGATCGCGATCTTGTACGCGGTATCCCACAAATTCTGGCCAGGGCTGGATATGCGATTGTAAAGGCGAACAACTAAGTAGTCAATTCATTTACCTGGAGCGAGTCTATGTCAGATGTATTCATTTCTTATTCCCGCAAGGATATTGCCTTCGCCAGACTGCTGCAGGAGTCGCTCAAGCAAAGCCAGGTTGACACCTGGATCGACTGGGAACGCATCCCTGTAGGGGAGAAGTGGTGGAAAGAGATCTGTGAAGCCATTGAAAACGCAAATGTGTTCATGTTCATCATCAGCAACAATTCGATTGGTTCGAGTGTTTGCAAAGATGAAATCAACCAAGCATTAAAGAACAACAAGCGCATCATCCCGATCATAGTGGATGACCTGAAACCGGAGGTGATCAAGGAGTTTGCCCCGGAACTGCCGCAATTCAACTGGATCATCTTCGAACGTGATCACATCTTCCATATAGAAGAAAATCCCGCTAACCGATCCGAGAAGCTGGAAGATCGCCAGGTGGCGTTGCCGGCCCCGCCGCATTTTGGTGAAGCGCTGGAGAAACTGAATAAAGCCATCCATACGGATTGGGAATGGGTCAAGTTCCACACGAAATTACAGCTGCGCGCACTGGAATGGGAGAAATCCAAAGATGCCAGTCGCCTGTTGCGGGGTAAGGAACTGCATGAGGCGGAACAATGGCTGGCTCAGATAGGAACCTCGAAAGATCCGCAACCCACCGTTTTACAGCGGCAGTTTGTTCTGGCCAGCCGCAGAGCGGAGGGACAGCGGCAAACAATCACACTGACAGCCAGCCTGGTAGCACTGGTGGTCATGATCGTGCTGGGGATACTGGTATTCCGCGCCCAGCAAGCTACCCAGAGTGAAGCTAATGCACGCGCCACGGCGGAATACAATGCAATCGACGCGGCACATACTAGCGCAACTGCCCAGACCATGGCAGAAGCACAGCGCAAGGTGGCTGTGGAGCAAAGTGCCATTGCGCTCTCCCGGCAACTGGCTGCCCAGGCCATCAACCAGATTCAGGATAAGAATATCGGCCTGGGGTTGCTGCTGAGCATGGAAGCATACCAGCACGCCGATACCATGGACGCACGCAGCAGCCTATTACACCTTATCCTAACCGAGCCGCAACTACGTTATTTTATCTACGGCCATACTGGAAGGATTTGGAGCGTGGCAATCAGCCCGGATGGCAAGACCATCGCGTCTGCCAGCGAAGATACCAGTATTGGCTTGTGGGATTTAACGAGCGGGAACCCCGTGCATGCTGCCCTGATGGGCCACACGCAAGGAGTTATGGCTGTGGCTTATAGTCCGGATGGCCGCAGCCTGGTTTCCGGTGGAATGGACGGGCAGATCATACTGTGGAACATTAACCAGGGATACTCAAGTAAAACCCTTTTCTCTAAGAGCAACAGTTGGGTATACAAGCTGGCTTTCAGCCCGGACGGGAAATATCTGGCTGCCTCCTTTACTGATAAATCGGTCGTCATCTGGAACATGCTCGATCAGAACATCGCCTGCCCGTCCCTCAACGGCCAATCGGGTTCTGAGGAATTCACTGTATTAGCCTTCAGCCCAGATGGAAAAATTCTGGCAATAGGAAATGATAATCAAGATGACGGGAAACTTAGCTTCTGGAATCCAGACACATGCCAGCAACAGGGGAAAACACTTGACACGGGCCAGCTGGCAAAGCTCTCTGGATTAGGTCAAAATGGGGAAGTCACCAGTCTGGCGTACAGTCCAGATGGAAAGCAGCTAACCATCGGAGAAGCGGATTATTTGCTGGTGTTGGACACCAGCACCTACGAGCCCTTGCGCGAGGCAATCCCCATCCATACCAATTATCGAATCGAATCGATCGCGTACCGCCCGGATGGCAGCCTCCTGGCCTTGGGAATGGATGACAACACAGTTGTCCTGCTTGACCCTGCAACCGGGAAACTCATCGAACAGCCATTGTTCGGACAGGGCGGCGCCGTCCGCAGTGTAGCCTTCAGCCCCGATGGGCAGACACTGATATCAGGAGGCTGGGATGCAAGTGTGCTAGTATGGGGTTTGGAGAACCAACCGCTTAGCCGGATTTTGCCGGCCCAGGCTACGGAGGTAGCATTCAGCCCCAATGGAAAGGTTTTGGCCTCGGCATTTGGAAGTAAAGCCCAGATCAGTTTATGGAATACAAACAGCTGGCAAGGTTTGGGGCTGCCTCTCACAGGCAGCCAGGGAGAAGTGTATGCGTTGGCCTTCAGCCCGGACAGCATAGAGTTGGCGGCTGGAGGTGCGGACAAGCTGGTTCATCTGTGGAATATTTCCCAGGGAACGCCAACGGATACTCCCCTGAACGGTCAGGGGGATGTCATTGATTGCCTGGCTTTCAGCCCGGATGGAAAATGGCTGGCCGCTGGAGGTGCGGACAACCTGTGGACAATATGGAAAATGGCCGACCACAGTCTTTACCAGCATGGCCAAATCAGCCTACCCATATCAAACGATCCGTATAGTTTGGATCTAAGTAAATTCATCCAAAGTGTTGGTTTCTCACCCGATTCTGCGACTTTCTATTTAAGCATGGGCGGAGGGTACACCTATTTGATTAATATGGCTGATTTTGAAGCTGTCAATGACTTATCCCGATCGTTGAAGTGGACGCAGGGATCTTCGACCAATGATATTTTGGCAAAAATGAGCCCGAATGGTAAAACCATAGCGTTGGCCAATGCTATGGATATCCGTCTGTATGATAGTGCATCCCTGCAAATGGTCGGGCTGCCTATGTACGGCCATACAGACCGGGTGACCGGGCTAGCTTTTACTCCGGATGGCAAGTTGCTGGCATCCAAGGGCCAGGATAATACCATCCGCCTGTGGGATACGGTCACATCGCAGCCAGTAGGGCTGCCATTCCCAGGAAATTCCCCGGGGAGCTCAAGCCTATCTATAAGCCCAGATGGAAATTCGATTGCCAGCACGACGGTGGATTCCAGGGTGATCATTTGGGATATTTCCATCCAGGATTGGCAGACGCTTGCCTGCCGACTTGTGCGACGTAACCTCTCAGGCCCGGAATGGCAACAGTTCTTTCCAGATGAGCCCTATCACTTGACCTGTCCAGATGAACCCGCTTCAGTAAGCGGAATTGCACAAATCTCTGCGCTCGCGCACGCACGAGTTAATGATGGCAAGAGCGATGAAGCCATATCCATCCTACAGACCGCGCTGGAATGGATACTGCCTTTAAATGACGATACCACAAACAATAGTTTGTGCTGGTTCGGCAGCCTGGAGGGTTTTGCCGCCGAGGTGATGCCGGCCTGCGAGCGGGCGGTTGCACTCGCGCCGGAAAGCCGATTGGCAGGCATGCGCGATAGCCGCGGCCTGGCCTTGGCGCTGACGGGCAAGACGGATGAAGCCATCCCGGATTTTCAAGCTCTGGTCGATTGGTGCAAGCAAAACGGGTGCTATGATACCGATGGCAGCCAACGAGAGCAGTGGATCGCGGACCTGAAAAGTGGTAAGAATCCATTCAATGAACAAGTATTGCAAAGCCTGCTAACTCAACAGTAAGATCTCATCTATTTGGTAGCGACGAATTGAAAGGAAGCATGGTCAAAAAGTATTCAACATCGTGAGATATTTTAAATATTGGAGGAAGCAAAAATATTGATTGATAACTGTAGATAAGAATACAATCAAGTCAGACCGTATAGCTCATTAGGATCCAGACCACCTGATCCAAAAACAATCCAAATAAATAAATCTACATTCGTTTTAATTATCCAACCAGAAAAATGGGGGAACTTTTCCAATTTCTTTAGGATAATATTAGATTTTTTCTAGAATTCATAGATATGATTTTTTCATTTGAAAGAGTCCTTCAATGACACACCAAAAGTAGATACGAGATGGACGCTCCAATAAATTGAAGCCTACCACCAGGCTTACCCACGCTATGTAAAGGCTGCCGGAGTAATTAACTAAGTACTAGAAGCAGCCTCCAAACACATGGCACCGAAAGCGATCATCCAGGCACGAGCCAAGTATGTCCCCAGTTTTACCGAGAAAGCCCTGTGCAAAAAGAAAGCCGGCTGCTACAATGCCCCCTCAGATGCATGTTCTACGGTAAATTTGTACAAGTCTGGTGATAGGGCTGATCGCCGAAGTAGGTTTTCCATTCGTCTTGAGTCAGATTTCGATTCGCGATCTGGCAAGCACGGGCAATCCAAGCAGTCGGATCAATTGTCCACAAGGTGGCGGGTCTGCCCGAAGCGAGTATTTTTCCATCTGGACTGAACTGCAATGCACCATTAACTGGCATTCCGGTGATTGCAGGTCCGATCACCTGTCCGCTGATAAGATCATACAATTGGATGGCGCCAAAACTCTCTAATGCCAGAATGCTTCCGTCTGGTGAGAACGCTAGATCGGAATATGACCCCTCCTGAAGCCCCGGTTGTATGGGGAGAGTTTCTCCAGTTTGGAAATCCAACAATGTCAATTTCCCTCCAGACCGGGATAAAGCCGCCAGAGTCTTGCCATCCGGGCTAAAGACTAGAGGACGGAAATAGTCATCCTGGTTTTCTATTAAAGTATGAGATGTAGGCGGAGTGGTAGTTAAATCCCAGGCGTGGATCTCAACCGAACCTTTGGTTGTACTGATCCCATTTTCAATACCACTGGAGTCGACCAACCAATGATCATCCGGACTGAAGGCTAGAGCAAAGATTTGATAGGGGATATTGACAAATTGGGTAATTTCACCTGTTTCCATACTCCATAGGTCAATTTCACCCTGGGAACAATTCGAGCCCTGCACTACCCGGCAAGTGCTGGAAGCTGCCCATTTTCCATCTTTGCTAAAAGCAACAATTGGATAAGGCGACGAATTTTCAATATAGCCTTTCATCGGCTGATCAATTAGTTGACCAGTCGAGGTGTTCCAACAGTCCAATGTCATATCCTGGCTGATTGAGTAAAGTATTTTACTATCTGGGCTGAAAATCACGGACTCAACCGTTTCACTATGACCTTCAAGCGTGAATCGCTTCGTTGGAACCGAGGTAGTCATATCCCAAAGGGTTATCGAGGTGCCTAAGGTAGTGCCAGTGGCCAACAAGTGTCCATCCGGCGATAAAGCGAGTTGATCAACAATGGAGTTGATGTTCAGTATTCCTGAAGGGTCTAGTACCTTGCTGCTGAGGACTCCATTTTTCAGGGCGATTAAAAAGTTAGAAACATCGCCGCCCAGCCACAGAGAATTATCTTGAATGAAGGTCAGACTTCCCAAATTCTCGTTTTCACCGATGTTTATCGCTTGAGACACCATCTTTCCATCTGAGGTATCTATCAAGAATAACTGTTTTTGAAAATCCATACCTGCCAGGTATTTTCCATCCTGGCTGAACGTCAAGCGATCCGGGAACAAATAGGAGTCATTTCCAGATAACAGATTTAATAGATTCACAGTTACACGTGCACGGATCGAGTTGGACAAGTCCCAAAATTGAATGACATTCATTGTACTGGTGGCAAGTTGCTTTCCATCCTGCGAAAAAACTAGAGCATACACCGCATCTGGTTGACCTGTTTTTAGAACCATCAGGGATGCTTGAGTACTTACTTGATAGATATTCACTTGCCCTTGTGAACAAGAAATATTGTTCCCTAGATCATCCTTAGATTCGGCGTATGGCGCACAACCAGCGACTGCGATCCGGTCGCCAGTTGGGGAAAAAGCTAGTGTTGTAAATAAATCAAGCCCAGTATCAATCGAGATTAGTAATTTTCCACTATTGGCATCCCAAAGATGAAGAATCTTTCCCTGCCTGGTTGCCAGCAAACTGGCATCTGGACTGAAGGCCACCGGGGGGATTGAATCTTTATATTGAGACATGAACTTTTTTACCGGTGTTCCATTGCTGGTGCTCCATCGGACGATTCCATTATCGGGATCGAAAGTATCAAAAGCGTCATTTGCTGGAGAGAAATTTATCACTCTGATATCTGATGAGAGGTCATTGACCTGCTCAACTACTTTATTTTTAACCACATTCCATAATGTAAAAGAATTTGTAAAACCACCAGCAACTAAATTGGAACCGTCAGGATTGAATACTACCTGGTCATACTCTGCATTAATTGGAAGTTGGGTTGCTAAAGGTTCCGGATTTCTGGCATCCCATAGATAGACAGCATTATTTCCACCTGCCAGCATGCTGCCATCCGGGCTAAAAATCAGATTTGAAACATATTCAGAATAACCCTTCAAAGGTTGACCAATCTGTACACCTGTCAATATATCCCAGAAAGTTATCTCAGAAGAACACTTAGGCCCTGCACTACCAGTACCAATACTACAAAAGGCAGTTACAAGAGTTTTTCCATCAGGGCTGATAGCAATAGAGTCCACCATTTCTGAAAATTGGATTGATTGGTGAAGAAGTTTTCCATTATCTATGTTAATGAACGAAACTTTGTTTGTTGAATCACTGGCGATTAAAGTACCGGAATCCGGACTAAAGATTAAATTACCAAAGAAATTATAAATCCCGAGATCTTCAATTGTTTTAGGAACACCCGTTTGCAAATTCCACAATATTAATTTGCCATCGTAATCTCCGGCAGCCAGGTATTTTCCATCCCGACTGAAAGCCAAGGCTGAAATCGTGCCAGGGTTTCCGGTTAGGGATTGCTTTAAGGGCAGGCGAGTTGTCGTATCCCATAACTCAATTAGCCCGGGTTGACAAGTAAACTGAGCTTCAATGCCTTCTACATATTTTGCGCATTCGCCTAAAGCAACCAACTTTCCACCAGGTTGTATAGCAATTGCATCAAGATAATGGTCATGCCATAGAATTTTATCCAAAGTTTTCATTGTCTTCAAATCCCAGATCACTACATTGCCGTAATCACTAAAGGTAAAGAGTTGTTGACCATCGGAGCTGAAAGTAATCGCTGCAGCAGCTGCCGTTTTAGTATCTCCAATTAGTTTTCCGACTAATTGTCCAGTTTGCGTGTTCCACAGGTCAGTTTCGCTATGAGCACAAGTGAAATCCGCGTTATATAATCCGCATCCATCAGTGGCCAGCAGTTTACCATCCGGGCTATACGCCACGCCTCGAACCGTGAACTGCGTACCATGCAATTCTCGTATCAATCTCGAGCTGGCTAGCAGAGTATTTAAAATGGAACCACTAGTCTGCGGTCCGGGTGAAACGCGGTATCCTTCTATACTAAGCAAAAGCGCCAGATCAATCTGTTTATCTTGCAACATCGTTGAATTGGCGTCGGCCTCGCCAGCGATCGCGATCTTTGCTTGGTGATCCGCTTCGTTCTTCTGAGTAACGGCTATTGACTCCTGGGTGGCACGCGCGTTTGCCTCGGACACCGCATCCGCCTGGGCGGTAGCGCGAACATGTGTTTCTGCCAAATATTGATTTCGCTGTCCCCAGGCAATAATCGCCAACCCAACCGCAACGGTTAATCCAATGCCAACGGCCCATAACACCATGCGCTGGCGTCGACGGGATTTTTGTTCCAGTATGAGTCGCTCCTGTTGGCGCAGGGTTTCCTCCTGACGACTGGTTGTCACATATTCCACCTGAAGATCAGTTGGCCGTGGGTCTTTGGAACTTGCCCGGAATAACTGCTGTTCCGCCTCATTGAGCCCTGTTCCGCGGATCAAAAAACTATTATCTTTTTGATTGGATTCCCAGCGCAAGGCATCCAATTGAAGGCGAGTATGGAATTTTACCCAATCCCAATCAGTATGTATGGCCACGCTGAGCCTTTCCAAAGCTTCTTTAAACTGTGGAAGCTTCGGGAGAGCTACCAAATGGTCCTCTGGTCTCTCTGAATGGACTTCAGGATTTTCCTCAATCTGGAAAACATGATCTTTTTCAAAGATGATCCAGTTAATCTTGGGTAGATCTGGGGCAAATTCCTGAATGACCTCTGGTTTGAGATCGTCGACGATGATGGGAATAATACGCTTGTGATTTTTTATTGCCTGATCAATTTCATCCTTGCAGACTTTCGATCCAATCGAGGATAAACTAATAATAAACATAAAGACATTGGCCTGGGCAATTGCTTCACAGATTTCTTTCCACCATTGTTCACCGATTGGGATGCGTTCCCAATCGATCCAAGTGTCTATTTCGCTTTGTTGCAACGCTTGTTGGATGAGACGGGCAAAGGCAATATCTTTTCTGGAATATGAGATAAAAACATCAGACAATGTTTGCCTCCTATTTTCCAAACCCAAAATGTTTAATCCATCTGGCGAAAATTAATCCGCAAATTGATTATTACAATTAAAGGTAATTGACACTCAACTCTTTATCTCCCACCTCGTTATGCTGGGTTGTATAATTATCAGTGGTAGATTTAGAATACTACATTCGCTTTAATTATCCAACCAGAAAAATGGGGAGACTTTTCCAATTTCTTTAGGATAATATTATTTTTTCTAGAACCCATAGATTTGGTTTACTCATTTGAAAGAGCCCTTCAATGACACAGCAAAACGTAGATACTAGATGGACACTCCAACAAATTGAAGACTACCACCAGGTTTACCCACGCTATGTCAAAGCTGCCGAAGTGATCAACAAGGTGCTCGAGGCTGCCAGTAAGCCACTGGCGCCGAAGGCCATCATCCAGGCACGAGCCAAATCCGTTCCCAGTTTTACTGAAAAAGCTTTGCGTAAAAAGAAAGCCGGCCGCTACGATGACCCGATTAGTCGGATGACTGACCTTTGCGGCGCACGTGTTATCACCCAGACTCTGGCTGAAGTTCATTTGCTAAGTGAATTCATTGAGAACCATTTCATAATCGACACCGAGAACAGTGTAGATGTCAGTGAGCGGCTCAGCCCTTCCGAGTTCGGCTACCGCTCCATCCATTACATTGTCCAGTTCAAGCACGGAGCTTTTCCAACCACAGAGATTCCGATCAAGATCCCGGAAGAACTCTACCCGGATGCCACACACCCGATGAAAATCGAGATCCAGTTGCGTACCATGCTGGAACACACATGGGCCAGTTTCGTGCACGATCGGGCCTATAAAAGCGCCTATAAGATTCCTCCAAAATGGGAGCGTGAGCTGGCTGTCCTCGCCGGGATGCTGGAACAAACCGACCAGTCCTTTGCACGGATTCAATCCAGCTTACGGACCTATGCAGCCAGTTATGGTGCTTATCTGAACGAAGAACAATTGAAAGATGAAATCAATATTCTCGAGTCCGTGCTGACCTGTGATCCTGAGAATCCGGAGCTGGCATATCGCATCGGAAAACTGGCCATGGAACTCGGGGATTGGACCAAAGCCATCGAGATATTTTCAAAATTTGTCGACACCGGTTACCAACCTATCCTGCGTGACCTGGGGGTTGTCATATGCAAAGTCAATGCCGGTGATCCGCATGGAGAAGCTTATAAGCAGGGACAGAAATATCTCAAAATTGCCAGCTCCTCGCCCTATCGAGATGCGGATGCACTGGCTTCTCTGGCAGGAACCTGGAAAAAGCTTGACGAAACGAAAACGCGGGAGCTCTATCGACAAGCTTTTGAAGTAGATCCAACCGATCCCTATGCGGTCAGTAATTATTTGGTCTATGAGATTAATCATCAAGGCAACCTGACGCCCGCTTCGCTAATGGCTCCTTCATTAAAGGAAGCAATCCAACGCAGTCAAGATCAGGCTGAAGTGGGGATGAACCTTCCCTGGGCGTTCTACAACCTTGGCATATTCCACCTGCTGCTGGGGCAACCTTACGAGAGCCTAAACGCGTACACGAAAGCCATTCAACTCAGCACCACGGATTGGATGGTCGAAACTACAGCCCAGCTGCTGGAAAAATTATATGCGGTTCGAGATCTAATTGCAGGATATGATTGGGTTTACAGGTTGCTGCTCTTCGGCCGCGCAACTAAATTCGCGGAAAAGACTTCTTTAGAGCATATAAAAGACCTGGCAACTGCCAACGCATCTCCTCTTGAAAGTCCTGTGATCATTGTAGCAGGCGGAACAAGTTCAGAATTTCAGGTTGAGAAATATGAGCAATTAATTCTAAATGGATTCCATGCCTTTCATGGAACTGTGATTGGAGGGGGCACTACGGCTGGAATTAGCGGTCTGGTTGGAAAAATCCAACAGGCATACCGTGAATCAGTATCAACTCTTGGATATCTGCCACAGGTTCTTCCAGAGGGAACAGCAAAAGACTCCCATTATCAGAAAGTTCGCTCAATAGCTGGAAATGAGTTCAATGCGCTTCAGCCGCTGCAATACTGGAGCGATATTCTCACATCAGGAATTTCTCCAGACCAGGTAAAACTCATCGGCATTAACGGCGGTAAAATTTCTGCTTTTGAGTACCGGTTAGCACTCATGCTGGGCGCTAGCGTAGCTGTGATTGAAAACAGTGGGAGAGAAGCCTCACGTCTGTTCAAAGACATTCACTGGAAAAATTCGGGGAATCTACATCAACTCTCAGCAGAAACAAGGGAAATAGAATCATTCATCAATTTGAAAATAAAATGATCTGTCGAGGCGAATAATATTCTAAATTGGTGTACCCTATCTTTTCGATTTTTCTTTGCCAAGCTTCCACGATATGTGACCTTTCCCTCCGAGTGAGTTTTGTTGTCTCACCCATCCTTAGGCTTATGCCTCATCGGTACTATGGCCTCCTCCGCCTTCTCCACCAGCTTCCTCATGGATTTCACCTCATCGGCTTATACCATTCGTTACGATGACTATGGATCACCGACCAGTTGAGATTTCTCCGGTTTCATCGCCTACTTTCGCAACATCCCGCACTTCATACACCGGAGAGTTCTTCTCGGCTGCATTTTCAGGTTCTTCGCCGATTCCATGACCTTCGCCACGCAGCAACAGGCTCAGCTCTCTCTTACTCCCTTTTCAGGGAGGCCATATCGGTGTTGCAAGTTTCACTTAATGTTACGGGCTGTTCCTTTGCTTCCCTTTCTCGGCGAGTTACAACGCTTCAAGATGGTCAGTCACCCAACCACATTGGTTGCCTGCTACCTGGCAGCCTGACCCTTACCAGGACTGGACTCTCACCAGTGAGTAGAGGATGACTTACAGGACACACTACTGCTTCGGCCTTTGGTCGCATCGGGCTTTGTTGTTCTTTGCCAACTCGCCCAGCCTCAAAGCCTCTTCTTGGCTTCATATCCTTCAAGTCACAGGTTTGCCTCCGGCTTCCTCCAGACCCCACTTCACAGTGGCGCCCTTGCCTTCGGCTAATGCTTGGTGCGACCAACCTCCATATATCTCTTTTGAAAGGTGCCGAGTACGAATACTTCTTCTTTATGACCAATACTGAATTCCCTTCAGAAAAAGTGGTCATTTCATACGAAAAGCGTGGCAACGCTGAGAATTACACCAAGTACC
>Ga0182017_10002648_pt1 | contig 13539 bp, 10 predicted proteins | sample 712E3DmetaG_FD_120492 | JGI IMG/M metagenome (GOLD analysis project Ga0182017, IMG submission 120492) | Permafrost microbial communities from Stordalen Mire, Sweden - 712E3D metaG | ecosystem: Environmental > Terrestrial > Soil > Wetlands > Permafrost | place: Sweden: Stordalen | collected... | reverse complement strand
GAAGTGTCCAATCCTCTGGGCGCGGGATTCCTGGAGAAGGTCTACCAGCGTGCGCTGCTCCACGAACTCAGCCTTCGGGGCATCCGGGCTGCTGCCGAAGTCTCGGTTCCAGTAACTTACAAAGGCCAAGCCGTGGGAGAGTACCTTGCCGAACTCCTGTCTCCAGCGAACCGACCGCGCAGTGTCTCGACTACTTGCGAACCTCGGGCCGGAGTCTGTGTCCGCTCGTCAGAAGCGAGTCGTCCACGGATTCGGATTCCCGAGTCGATTGACGCTCCGCCTTTGGCCAGGTAGCCATCGTTTCGTCTGTCCAGCTATTTGCTGGACACTAGACTAGGACGAGGGCGGCCGGCGCGGTCCAGGGGACTCGCCCGCGAAGTAAACCTCCATGAGGCACCGCCCGCAATCGAACCGCAGATCCAGCCGCCTCCCCTGGTCGTCGATGAGGGCCAGGTCGCCGGCCTGGCCGCCGCAGGGACACATCCCGAGCTGCTCCCGTATGCAGTATCGCGTGGTCATGACCCTGTGCCCGCGCATCTCCAGGCCGGATTCGGCCGCACGCTCGATGCGCCCGACTCCATGCCGCCGGTAAAACGCCTCGGCTTTGCCGTTGAGCACGTTTCCCAGGCTCGAAAGCTCGCGATCGGGATACGGCGCGTCGTTCGGCACGATGACGCCCTCGATCCGCGGCCGGTTCGCCTCCCGCACCGCGCGCAGCCGCTCCAGCACCTCGCGCCGGAGCGCATTCAGCGCCGAAACCGCCACGAAAGGAACCGGATCGAGTGCGATCTCGACGCCCGTCGAGGCAAACTCGGTATTGCCCGTCCTGGCGAGCTGCCGGCGCAGGGTCGCCAGCGCGTTCTCGGGCTTCTCCGCGGCGGGCGCGGGGCCGAGCGACGCCTGGGCGCGGTTGCCATCCTCGTCGACCGCCTCGAGCAGCGGGCCCTCCGGCCCCGCGCCGAGCGCGAGCCTGACCCCGATCCGCCGCTCGATGCGCGCGCCCGCCACGCGGCTCAGGAATTCGTGGTCGTGGTTGCGGTGGATGGCCGTGCCCGGTTCGATCCCCTCGATCTTCTGTGGAACCACTGTCCGCCCACTCACCGCATTGACCACGGTTCCCCGCAGCCGCCCGTCGGGCCCGAAGAAAGCCAGCCCGTCGCCGGCGTGCAACTCGATTGCGCCGTCCAGGGTGAACGAATCCGCGCTCACGCCCGCCACACGGCCGGCCTCTTCTCCCAGCCGCACCACGCGCCCGACCGGCTCGCCGGCCATCTTGGGCGTCTCCGGCGATCCCACCACTTCGCCGCGGCCGTCGAGGAAATAGGTGGTCCAGCCGCGGTTGAAGGTCTTGGCCAGGTCCGGCTCGAAGCCAACCGCGCTGGTTCCCGAGGAGCTGCGCTCCAGGCCGGCCCCGCGCAGCGCCTCATCCAGCCGCGCCCGGTACAACGCCACCACGTTGGCCACGTAATTCCGGTCCTTCAGCCGCCCTTCGATCTTGAACGATGTCACCCCGGCCGCGAGCAGATCGGGCAGGCGCGCGGAAAGGTTGAGGTCCTTCAGCGAAAGCAGGTGCCGTTCCTGGGCCAGCGTGCGGCCTTCGGCATCCACCAGGGTGTAAGCGCGGCGGCAGGGCTGCGCGCACTCGCCGCGGTTGCCGCTGCGCCCGCCCAGCGCATAGCTGAGCGAGCACTGCCCGCTGTAGCAAACGCACAGCGCCCCGTGGATGAAGCACTCCAGCTCGATGGCCGGCGCCGCTTGGCGGATGGCGCGGATCTCATCGAGCGACAGCTCGCGCGCCAGAATCGCGCGCCGGAAACCCACGCGCTCGAGGAACGCCACCCGCTCGGGCGTGTGGTTGTGCATCTGCGTGCTGGCGATGAGGGCCAGCGGGGGAAGCTCGCACTCCAGCAGTCCGGTGTCCTGGACGATCAGCCCGTCCACTCCGATCTCCTGAAGCTGCCACGCCATGCGGCACGCCACCGGAAGCTCGTCGTCGAACAGCAGTGTGTTCAACGCGACGTAGACCCGCGCCCAGAACCTGTGCGCGTGGCGGACGAGGGCGGCGATGTCGTCCAGGCTGTTGCCGGCCGCCGCCCGGGCGCCAAACCGCGGCGCGCCGATGTACACCGCGTCGGCTCCGCAGTCGATCGCGGCGGCGCCGCACTCGAGGTCGCGCGCCGGCGCCAGCAGCTCAACGCGCGTCATGCGGGCTCCAGTCCAGAATGCCGCGCGTCATGAGGTCCGGCAGGATCTTCTCCGCCAGGCTGGGGGCGAGCCGCGCCCAATCGTCGCCCTGGCCGAACCAGACCAGTTCTGCAATCTCGGAGCTGGCGACGGGCGTGCCAGTGAGCTGGCCGCGATAGAGTTCGATCCGAACCGTTTTCGTCTCGTCGCCGGCCGCCCGGTGGCTGTATGTGCCCACCCGCTCAATGCCGCTCAGGGCGACCTCTCCCAGTTCTTCCTTCAACTCCCGCGCCAGGCACTCGACCGCCGTCTCCCCGGCCTCGAACTTCCCGCCCGGCAGAATCAGCGGGGAAGCCGGGTGGCTTTTGCGGCAAAGCAGAATGCGGCCTTCCCGCACCAGCAACAGACCGGCCTTTTCGTAATCCGCCAAGCGACCTCCGCCACCGCGGCGGCGCCGCAGCACGCTGCGCGGCGTGCGGCAACCCGCCAGTCCTTCAGGGTATAACGGCTCGCAGCCGCCGCGGCCGCCGCCCCCGCCGCCGCGGTCACCGCCACCGCTGCGGCCACCGCGGTCCGCCGCCGCGGCCACCGCCGCCGCTACCGCCGCGGCCACCGCCGCCGCCACCGCCCCGGCCCCCGCCGCTGCCGCCGCCGCCGCTACCGCCGCGGCCAGCGCCGACGCAGCCGCCGCGGCCACCGCCGCGGTAGACTGAATCCGGTGCCGAATATGCGAAACGCTTTGCTGCTTGTGGTTCTGGCCTGCACACTTCCGATGGCCGGCTGCCTCACCCTTTCCCTGTACCCGCTCTACACGGCCAAAGACGTAGTTGCGGACCTTCCGCTCGAAGGCAAGTGGGCCGATGCGGAGGCCAAGGATGTCTGGGATATTCGCCGGGGCGGCGACGTCTACATCGCCACCGATCCTTCAAACAAGAATGACGAACCGATTGAAATGCGCGTGGTTCGGTTGGGGGAGCAGAGCTTTCTGGACCTGACCTCGAACAACGCTCCATCGCTGGCCATCGCGGCTCACTTGTTCGGCCGGATCCGGATGACGGGGGACCAGATGCAGATCCAGGTGATCAGCGACGCCTGGCTCGAGAAGAAGGCTCGCGAGACAGGCCTGCCGCTGCTGGAGCTGCCGGACAAGGACGTTCTGCTCACCGCGCCCACCGCCGACCTACAGAGATTCATCCTGCGCTACGCCGGCGACCCGGACGCCTTCGAAAAGCCCGAGACCCTGCATCGCATACCGTAGGATCGCCGCCGCTCAACCCGGCTTTTGCCCGGTCACCCGCGCTGTGAGCCGCCCGCGCGAGAGCCGTATGCCGATCGCGGAGTCGGGCGGGGTCTGGGCGGCATCCTTGATGACCCGTCCCCGCTCGTCCTGGACGATGGCGTAGCCTCGTTCGAGTACCCTGAGCGGGCTGAGCTGGTCGAGTGCCGCCGCGAGCTGCTGGTAGCGTCCCCGCGCCCGCCCCAGCCGCGAGCGCACGGTTTCGGCAGCCGCGCGGTCGGCCGTCGCCAGGCGCCGGCGCGTTTCGGCGAATCGCAGCCGCAGGTCGAGCGCCTTCAGGCGGGCATTGAGATCGCTCCAGCGCGCCCGCCCCAGACCGGCCAGCGACCGCGCCTGGTGCCGCAGCTCGGAATCGAGCTCGTCCACGCGCTGAAGCGAGCGGCCGATGCGCCGGGAGAGCAGTGCGGTCGCGCGCTCGATCCCGCGCTGGCGCAGCTTGCGCTCCGCATCCGCCAGCCGGTAGCGCAACGCCTGCCGGAGTTTCGCCTCCGAGCCCTCGATGCGCTCGAGGACGTGGTGCCGCGTCCCCACCACCAGCTCGGCCGCGGCCGAAGGCGTGGGCGCACGAAGATCGGCCACAAAGTCGGCTATGGTGACGTCGGTTTCGTGGCCCACCGCGGAAATCACGGGAACGGAGCAGGCCGCAATGGCCCGCGCCACCGCCTCCTCGTTGAAGGTCCACAGGTCCTCGAGAGAGCCGCCTCCGCGCCCCACGATGACCACGTCCGGCCATCCCGAGGCGCTGAAGTACTCGATCGCGCGGCACACCTCCTCCACCGCCCCTTCGCCTTGCACCTGCGCGGGAAACAGACGTATGTGCAGCCCCGGGAAGCGCCGCTCCAGGATGTTGAGGAGGTCGCGGATGGCCGCGCCGGTGGGCGAGGTGACGATCCCGATGCGCCGCGGAAAGGCCGGAATCGCCCGCTTGCGCGACGCGTCGAAGAGGCCCTCCGCGGCCAGCTTCGTTTTCAACTGCTCGAAAGCGAACTGCAGGGCGCCGCGGCCCTGCGGCTCCAGGGCCTCTACCAGGAGCTGGTATTCCCCGCGCGCCTCGTAGAGGTCGATGCGCCCGCGCGCGATCACGGCCACGCCGTCCTGGGGTTTGAACTTCAGGTAGCGCGCCGTTTGCCGGAAGCAGACGCAGCGGAGCTGGGCGTCCCGCTCCTTGAGCGTGAAGTAGTAGTGGCCGCTGGCCGCCGCGCGGGTGCCCGAAATCTCGCCCGCAACCCACACATCCGCGAATTCGCGTTCCAGCAGGCCGCGAACCGCGGCGTTCAGCTCGGCCACCGTGAAGACCCGCCGCACGGGCTCAAAACGAAAGGCTATCTGCTCCATAAAAAAAACTTTCTTGACCGTGTCCTCTCCCATTCGATATTCTAAGGAACAACTTGCGAGTGTGGCATCCCCACCTTTTGCGTGTGGTGTGCGTGTGCGAACGGAGCGCGCCTCAGTGTGCGTATCCGCCCTAGGGAGGATAGATGAGTCCTAAAGAAGTTTTAGCATTTGCCAAGAAAAACGACGCCAAGCAGATCGACCTGCGCTTTAGCGACATCCCCGGTCTCTGGCATCACGTTTCTTATCCGATCAGCGAACTGGACGAGGAGGTCTTCGAGGAAGGCTACGGCTTCGACGGCTCCAGCATTCGTGCGTGGGCGGCCATCAACGAAAGCGACATGCTGCTCATTCCCGACCCGACCACTGCCATCATGGATCCGTTCGGCGAGACGCCGACGCTGGTCATGATCGCCGACGCAGTCGACCCGATCACGCGCCAGCATTACGAGCGCGACCCGCGCTGGATCGCCAAGAAGGCCGAGCTGTACCTGAAGAACTCCGGCCTCGCGGACACATGCTTTTTCGGGCCCGAAGCCGAGTTCTTCATCTTCGACAACATCCGGTTCGATCAGGACCAGCACTCCGGCTACTACTTCATCGACGCCGACGAGGGCCGTTGGAACAGTGGCCGCGAGAAGGACAACCTCGGCTACCGGCCGCGCTACAAGGAAGGGTACTTCCCGGTTCCGCCTACCGATCACTACCAGGATCTGCGCAGCGAGATGGTGCAGACCATGATCAAGTGCGGCATTCACGCCGAGTGCCACCATCACGAAGTCGCCACGGGCGGCCAGGCCGAGATCGACATGCGGTTCGCCCCGCTCCTCCAGATGGCGGACCACCTGATGCTGTACAAGTACATCATCCGCAATGTGGCCAACCAGTACGGGAAGACCGTGACCTTCATGCCCAAGCCGCTGTTCGCGGACAACGGCAGCGGCATGCACTGCCACCAGAGCCTGTGGAAGGACGGCCAGCCCCTGTTCTCCGGCGACGGCTATGCCGGTCTGAGCCAGATGGCGCTGTGGTACGCGGGCGGGTTGCTCAAGCACGCGCGCGCGATGTCGGCGATCATCGCGCCCACCACCAACAGTTACAAGCGCCTGGTGCCGGGCTATGAAGCGCCGGTGAACCTGGCTTACTCGCGGCGCAACCGCTCGGCCGCGGTCCGCATCCCCATGTACTCCTCGAACCCCAAGGCGAAGCGCCTGGAGTTCCGTCCGCCCGACCCGGCCTGCAATCCGTACCTGGCCTTCGCAGCCATGATGATGGCTGGCGTGGATGGAATCCTCAACAAGATCAACCCCGGCGAGCCGCTCGACAAGGACATTTACGACCTGTCCCCCGAAGAGATGCGCAACGTGCCCTCCATGCCGGGCTCGCTCGAAGAAGCCTTGAGCTGTCTCGAAGACGATCACAACTTCCTGCTGAAGGGCGACGTCTTCACCGAAGAGCTGATCGAGGCCTTTATCGACTACAAGCGTAAGAACGAGGCGGACGCCGTTCGTCTCCGTCCTCACCCTTACGAGTTCGCTCTGTATTACGACATTTAGCCGGCAGTCACCGGGGACAGCCCGCTCGGGTTGTCCCCGGCCTCCTTCAGTCCTCGGTCTCCCCCTGTCCATCTGCCGTCTGCCGCGGTGCGCTCAACGGACCGGTCCCCAACAGCCTGTGGTGAAAGTCGGTGGCAGGCGAAACCGCCTGCCCCACTCCGGCCCAAGTCACTGATTCTACTCGTGGCGCAGGCGGTTCCGCCTGCGTCCCCGAGTTGAACGGGACTGTCACCACAGGCTTCCCATCAGCCGTCTGCCGCGATGCGCCCGCCGGACTGCTTCCCATCGGCCCTGCCGTGCCGGGAGCCGACGTGAGAAGATCGGACCAGTTCTCCATGCGCGGTCTGATTCTCCAGGTCAATCTCTCCATCGGCGGGTTGCCCAAGCGGCCGGTAGGGGAGGCTTTTCTCACTCCCCTCGGTTTTGAAGGCGACGCGGTCGCTCACCCCGGCCTTCACGGCGGCCCTGACAGAGCCGTTCTGCTCGCCGCCGCCGAAGCCGTGGATGAACTCGCCGCCCGCGGCTATCCGCTCTTCTACGGCGCGATGGGCGAGAACCTCACCACGCGCGGGCTCGACCGGGCGGAACTGCGTCCTGGCCTGCGTCTGCGGGCCGGACAGGCGGTCATCGAGCTGACCCGGCTCCGCACGCCTTGTGCCTCGCTCGACGTCTATGGCCCGGGGCTCAAGCGGGAGATCTTCCGCCAGGACGCCCGGCCCGGCGAGCCGGTGTGGGGCATGGCCGGGTTCTACGCCTCGGTGGTGCGCCCGGGCTGGGTGCGCACAGGGGATATAATCTGTGTGGTGGACACAGCCGTCTGACCGGTTCATGCGAAAACTTCCGGCAGCGATCGATTTCCGCGACGCCGCGCGGGCGTCCGAGTCTCTAGCGCGCCTGATGGACGGCTTGCCGCTCGAATGGCAGGATCGGGTCTCGTCGCTGCTGGCCGCCTCGCCCAACCCGGATGAGGCCCTGCATTACCTCGAACGTCTGCACTCCGAACAGCCCGCCGACTTCCAGCGCATCGCCGAAACCGGCGCCGGAATTCAGTTGCTGGTGGCCGTCTTCTCCCACAGCCGGTTTCTCTCCGAAGCCGTGCTGCTCAACCCGGAATGGGTGCGGGAGCTGGTCTGGGGAACCTCGCTCCAGCGGCTCTTTCTGACCGAGGATTTCGAGACGCTGCTCGAGAAGACGCTGGATGCCGAAGGCCCCGGCCTGCCCTCGCCGCACACGCTGGCGCTGTTCCGGCGGCGGCAGCTCCTGCGCATCCTGCTGCGCGACGTCACCGGTCTGGCCGACCTGCCCGAAGTCACCGAGGAGATTTCGAGCCTGGCGGATGCGACGCTGGGCGTTTGCTACCGCCGCATTCGCGACGACCTTGCCGCCAAACACGGGCTTCCGAGCGACCCCCGCTTCTCGATCCTGTCGCTCGGCAAGCTCGGCGGCAAAGAACTGAACTACAGCTCCGACATCGATCTGATGTTCGTCTACGCCGCGAACGGCCAGACCGCCGGCCCCGGCGCGATCACGAACAAGGAGTTCTTCAAGAAGGCCGCCAACCAGTTAACCGACCTGCTGTCCACCTACACCGCCGCCGGCATTTCCTACCGCGTGGATCTCCGGCTGCGGCCGGACGGGCGCTTCGGCGAAGTCGCAACCTCGCTCGAGGGCGCCCGAATCTACTACCTGAATCGTGCGCGCGACTGGGAGCTGCAGATGCTCATCAAAGCGCGCGTCTCGGCCGGCGATCCCGGTCCCGGCGCCGAGTTGCTGGACGCCGTGGAGCCGCTGATCTACTCGAGCACGCTGGATTTCTCGGTGGTGGAAGCCGCTTCGGAAACGCGCGTCCGGATTCGGGAGAAACTGGCCGAGCGGCATGGCGGGCCGCAGGGCTTCAACATCAAGCTTGCGCCGGGCGGCATCCGCGATATCGAGTTCCTGGTGCAGTGCCTCCAGCGGCTGCGCGGCGGGCGGGAGACATGGGTGCGCCACGGGGGCACGCTGCTGGCGCTCTCCCGGCTGCGCGACAAGGACCTGCTGTCTCCCGCCGAGTACTCGGGGCTGGCCGGGGCCTACCAGTTCCTGCGCCATCTGGAACACCGGCTCCAGTTTTACGAAGATCGCCAGACACACACGCTGCCCACGGATCCGGACGAACTGGCGGCGCTGGCCCGGAAGATGCCCGGCGCGCACTTCGGCGGGGTGCCTTCGGCCGATTCGGCGCTCAGGGAGCTGAACAAGCACCTGGAGACGGTCCAGGAAATCTACGAACGTGTCATCCACTCCCAGCAGCCGATCTATTACATGACGGCGCCCGCGCCGCCTGCGCCGGGCGGCGCCGCCCCGCCCGAGGCGGAAGAGCCCTTCGATCAGGGATCGAGCAACCTGCTGCGTTTTCTCGACCAACGCGCTCCGCAACTCGCCGCGGCCGTTGCCCGCAGCAGCCTGCGGCGCGGCCGCGCGCATTTCGAGCATTTTCTCGAGCGCATTCTGCCTCACCCGGAGTGGCTGCAGTGGATCGACGCCGATCCTCTCCTCGCCTCCAACGTCCTCGATATCGTCGAGCACAGCGCGTACTTCGCCGAGCAGTTGATCCGCAACCCCGAGCTGCTCGCGGAATTGCGGAACATGCGCCACGAATCCGGCCCCGTGCTGCCCTACGCCGAGGAGGCGCTGGCGAGCGACGACCCGTCCGAGCTGCGGCGGTTCTTCCGGCGCGAGATGTTCCGCATCCAGACCGAGAGCATCTGCCGGCAAAGCGACATCTTCGGACGCTGGCGCGCACCTCCGATCTGGCCGACGCGACCATCGCCGGCGCATACCGCATGGCCATCGAGCAGGTGGCCGCCGCGCGCCCGCCCAGCGCCGCCGGCTACGTGCCGAAGGATCAGATGCTGGTGATCAGCATGGGAAGGCTCGGCATGCGCGAGTTCGACGTGGCCTCCGACGCCGACCTGGTCTTCGTCATCCCGGATCAGGACATGCCGGAGCAACTGTTCTGGACGCGCGTGGCCGAGCAGATGATCTCCATCATCACCGCGTATACCGGCGACGGGATGATGTTCGCGGTGGACACGCGCTTGCGGCCCAATGGGCGCTCCGGCGCGATGGTGCAGTCCGAAAGCGCGTACAAGACTTACTTTGCCAACGCCGCCGAAGCCTGGGAAGGCATCACGTACATGAAGACGCGCACGGCGGCGGGGGACATCGACCACGGCACGCGGTTTCTCAACGAGCTGCAAAAAGTCGACTGGCGCCGCTACGGGCAGAGCGGCCGGTCGCGCCGGCAGCTTCTGCAGATGAGGCTGCGCCTGGAAAAGGAACTGGGCGGGGACAACCCGCTCAAGGCCGGCCGCGGCGGGTATTACGACATCGACTTCGCGCTCATGTACCTGCGGCTCAAAGGGGCGGGGATCTTCTTCAAGGTGCTGAACACGCCGGCGCGCATCGACGTGGTGGAGCAGATGGGGCACCTGGAACGCCCGGACGCCGATTTCCTGCGCGACGCGGCGGCATTCTACCGGGCCGTCGATCACGCCCTGCGGGTTTCAACCGGCCACGCCGAGGGCGCCATCCCCGCCGGCGGCGCCGCGCTCGAGAACCTCAACGACCTGGTGCGCCGCTGGACCCCCGACCATCTGCACGACCAGCCCCTCGATATCGAGCTGGCGCAGATCCAGGCTCGCACGCGGGAATTCTTCGACCGCCTGTTTCACATCTGAACTGTGGCGGTGGGAGGGGCGCCGCCCCGCTCGCGCCCGCGGGCCGATGCCCGCGCCACGGGCCCCACCCAGCCGCGGGCTGAAGCCCGCGCCACGGGCGCCGGCCGCGCCACCGTCCCCGGCCTATTCCTGCGGCGAGTATTGAGCCTGCGGCGGGTTCAGTTTGACTTGGATGGTCTTCTCGGTCTCCGTGACGTCGAAGATCTGGCCGAAGGTCTGATACCCGGTGGCGATCACCTGGACCCGGATCTGGCCCTGCGGAAGCTCGGGGACCTTCGCCACGCCGTCCTGGTTGGTCCGGACCTCCCAAGTGGTGATGATCTTCTTGCCGAGTTTCATGGTGGAGTGACCCGAGACGAAGCGCACTACTACGCTGGCGCGCTCAATCGGCTTGTCGCTGAGGTTCCTGACCTCAATCTGCAGCTTGGTCATGGGCGGCTGGGCCGCCACCGCGGCTGCCACCAGCCAGAGCACGAGGGCGAGAACGGCGAGAGTGCGCATCACGGATTGATTATCGCAGACCGTGAGGCCTGCGATTCGCCGCCGCCCGCACGCTCCGCCGCCCGGCCGCGCCGCCGCCACCCCGCCCAAGCGGCTTTCTTCGTTCACGCACGAAGCGGATCTATATCTGGCGCGATCTCAGAGAGATCGGAGCCCGATGTGCCGGTCGGCGGAGCATACCCATGCGATTGATTGGGCGGGAGGAAAACAAGCATGTGGACCAAAAAGGGAGCGGTTCCGTTCGGATTTCGCTTCGCGATCGTGATTGCCGTGTGCCTGTGCATGATCGGTTGCACGCAATCGCAAGTTATCAACGACATTGACATCGCCTTGAGCGCAGCAGAGGCGGCGATTCCGATCGTGGCTGGAGCGGCCGGTTTGCCGGCGGCTCAGGTCACGGAGATTCTCACATGGATTCAGGCGGCGTTGAAAGCTCTGGGCAGCGTATCGGACCGCCTCTCGGCAGGCGGCACAACCGCGGAGATATCGGCCGGAATCACGGCGGACCTGGCGGGCGTAGTGGCCTCGGTGCCGAATCTGCAAGGCCTTCCGGCGACGATTGCCGGCGTCGTACAGGCGCTGGCCACGGATGTGCAGAACGTGCTCAAGCAGTACGGCGCCAAGCCCGCGCTGCCGCTCCATGCAGGCGGAAGCCGCTACCACTTCGGGCGGTCCGGCCTGGAGAAGATCGCGGGGCTGAAGGCCAAGGATCTGGCGGCACTGGCAGCGGTGGACAAAGCCCTCGCCGTGCGGAGGTAGGCCGTGCCACTCCCTAACGGAACTTTCAAGCTCGGGAAACTGCCGGCTCGATGGGACCCCCGCACGTTCAAGCTGGGCGATTACATTGCGGCGCTTCCAACGGCGCCCCCGCTAGTCGATTGGACCGGCAGGGTCCCCGACTACGGGATGCTCTGCAACGACCGGCTCGGCTGCTGCGTGATCGCGGGCATGATGCACCTGGCAATGCAGCAGCGTGCGGCGGCGGGTCTGGCGGTCGCGGTCCCATCCGACGGCGATGTCATCGCAGCCTACTCCGCGATCGGAGGGTACGTTCCCGGCGATCCGACGACGGATTGCGGCTGCAACATGCTCGACGCGCTCAACTACTGGCGCCGGCAGGGATTGACCTTCGGCGGCATCAAACACCAAATCACTGCGTTCGCCGCCGTCAAGTTACACGATCCGGCGGAGCTGGCATCGGCCCTGTGGCTGTTTGGGGGAACGCTCGACGGCTACGCGCTTCCCGCATCGGTTCAGGGACAGCCAGCCTGGAAAGCTCCTCACGGCAAATTGCGGGGCCGAACGGCTCCCGGAAGCTGGGGCGGCCACTGCGTCGAGGATCCTTACGACGGGCGCGGAAGCCTGGAAGTCATTTCCTGGGGCGGCAAGGTCCCGGTGGACTACGGGTTTCGGGACGCTTACTGCGACGAGTCCTACGTGGTCTTCACTCCGGAGTGGATCGAAGCGAACGGGAACTCTCCGTGCGGCTTCAAGCGGGACGCTCTTCTGGCGGATCTCGCGGCGCTGTAAGGCGTCATGATGCGCGCCGGGCGACGACGACAGTGACGTCGTCGGCCGGTGGCTGGCCGGCGATCCAATCCCGGACGGCCTCGTGAATCGTCTGCACGATTTCGGCGGCGCTGCGGTCGCGAACTTTCGCGGCGAGCGCCGCCAGTTGGTCCTCGAACTCCTCGCCTTCGGGGTTGGCGGCCTCGGTGACGCCGTCGCTATAGAGCAGCAGCACGTCGCCGGGTTCCATGCGGCACTGCTGCCGCTGGTAGGTCATGGCGGGCAGGATGCCGAGCACGGGGCCGCCGCCTTCGAGCTTCTCGATGCCTCCGGCGGCGCGGATGAGGAGCGGGGGATTGTGGCCGGCGTTGCAGTAGGCGACCTCTCCCGTGTCAGCGTCGACGATGGCGAAGAAGAAGGTGATGAAGCGGTTGCGCGGGCACGTGGCGGCCAGGCTGCGGTTGAGACGCGCCACCACGGAGGCCGGGTCGCCGGGAGTTTCGGCCAGCGCCTGGACCTTGGCTTGGAGGCTGGTCATCATCAGGGCCGCGGGCATGCCCTTGCCGGCCACGTCGCCGATCACGATGCCGACGCGATTGCCGGGGTAAGGCAGGAAGTCGTAGTAATCGCCGCCCACGGTGCGGCAGGCGGCGTTGTAGCCGGCCAGATCGAGGCCGGGGAGGACAGGCGCAACGGCCGGCAGGAACTGGCGCTGGATCTCGGCGGCCTGCTCGAGTTCGCTCGCCATGAGCTTCTCGGTCTGCTCGACTTCGGCCAGGCGGTCCCGCTCGATGCGGATGGCGGCGACGTTGGCCATCACCGTAAGCAGGTTGAGATCGTCGCCGGAAAACTCGCGCGGGAACTGGGGCGAATCGACGTAGATCAGGCCGATCACCTGGTTGTCGGTCTGAAGCGGCACGGCCATGAGCGCGCGCACGCTGTGCTCGACGATGCTGAGGCGCTGGCGCAGGGCCTCATCCATCGAGGCATCGCGGACCAGCAGGGAGGTCTTGGCGTCGAGCACGCGGTCGCGCACGGCGGTGCTGATGCGGAACCCCTCGCCCTTGGAGGCTTGTGCGACGAGCTGGCCTTTCTCGAGCGTCATCAATACTCCCCGGCGCGCGCCGACGGCTTCGGTGGCCAGGCCGAGGATCACCGTGAACAGCTCGGGCAGCGGGCGGCGGGCGGCCAGTTCCCGTCCGGCTCTGAGCAACGCCGTGACGGCGCTGCCCCACTGCGGCGCCAAGGGGGACTTGTCCTTGTCCTTGCTCTCGCCCTCGAGAAGGCGCTCGAGCGTGACGCTGACTGTCTGTTCGGAGGGACGGCTGGGGGCGGCCAATTCGAAGAGCACGGTCTTGTTAGCGTCGGCCTCGGCGGGATCGTACACCAGCACAGTTCGGCTGGCGACGATGCGATCGCCGGGATTCAGCCGGACTTT
>Ga0182017_10002646_pt1 | contig 13542 bp, 9 predicted proteins | sample 712E3DmetaG_FD_120492 | JGI IMG/M metagenome (GOLD analysis project Ga0182017, IMG submission 120492) | Permafrost microbial communities from Stordalen Mire, Sweden - 712E3D metaG | ecosystem: Environmental > Terrestrial > Soil > Wetlands > Permafrost | place: Sweden: Stordalen | collected... | reverse complement strand
ATCGCTTGAAAATCAATTTATTTACCCCAGCCCCAACCTTGCTCTGCCGAAGCGGCTACGCGAAGGCGAGGGGGGCGTAAATTGATTTTCTTCGCTCCCCTTGGGGTCGGGGTAAACGAAGAAAATCAATGGATCTTTATGCATCTTTCCTGATACTCAATATTATTTTATACTGATTATGAATATAAAATCATTATTTACCTTGAGAAAAACACTTCTTTATTTCATTTTTTTTATATTCATACATAACCTTAACGGACAGTCTTTGGAAAGGGATTCTTTAAGTGTTTCCCGTTTTGGCAAGGTATTCATTTACAAACAACCGGGAATCCCTGCCAATGTAATTATTCTCATCTCAGGTGAATCGGGCTGGAATGATGGGATTATTGAATTTGCAAAATCATTCGTTGATAAAAATACTATTGTAATCGGAGTAGATATTCTGACATACTATAGTCAACTGAGACCCCGGCGGGAAGAGTGTTTTATGGTAGCGCCTGATTTTCTTGAACTTGCTACTTCCGTTGAACGAAAGTATAATTTCACCGGATATAACCCGCCTGTTGTAATGGGCTATTCAAGCGGAGCCACACTGGTATACGGGATACTCGCGCAGGCAAGACCAGGGGCATTTATGGGAGGCATCTCTCTTGGTTTCAATCCGGAAATTGAACTACCTAAACGATTATGCCAGGCAAACGGATTGACCGAGAATGTCACAACAGCAGGCAAAAGTTATCATCTGCAGCCTGATTCTCATCTCGGAAATCACTGGATAGTTCTTCAGGGGAAAAAGGATAAGGTCTGCACTATTGATTCAGTTGCAACTTTTGTTAAAAAAGCCGTAAATGCCGAATTAATTGCAATACCTGAAGAAGGCCACAACTTTATAAAAATGGCTGACTTTATGCCTCAATGGAAGGATGCATATAATAGAATCTTAACAAAATACCTTTTTGCTCAGGGTGAAAATATCCCCGCTAATAAATTCACGAACGTTCCATGTATTATTATCAAAGAAAAAACTCAAGTCAAAAATGCTCCCGTTGCCCTGCTTTTTTCAGGCGATGGTGGCTGGTTTGCTTTTGAACAAAACATTGCTGAAAAGCTTGGAGCTTATGGTATTCCAACAATTGGCATTGATACAAAAAAATATTTCTGGAATAGAAAAACTCCTGAAAAAACAGCATCTGATATTGCTGAGGTGCTTAATTTCTATGGACATGAGTGGGGGAAGACAAAATTCATCATTATAGGTTATTCACAGGGTGCAGAGATAGTGCCTTTTTTAGTTACACATTTTCCTGATGGTCTGAAATCAGGAGTGATTTCAGCTGTAATGCTCTCCCCGGCGACTACCACTGATTTTGAAATTCACATAACCAATATGATTGGCCTGGGAAGCAGGCAGAACACCTACAGTGTGATTGATGAAATAAATAAAATGCCAAAGATCACCACTCTATGTATTTTTGGAGATGGTGAAAGAACCAATATCCCTGGCTTGCTGAAAGGCACGTTGGTAAAGATATCTTTGATTCCGGGAGATCATCATTATCATGGCAATGCGGCTCTCATAGTAAAAACCATGAAAGACAATAATGTTTTTTGAGAACTTTTAATAAATAACCCTGCAGGTATTGCAAATCATTCCATAAAGCAATAAAAAATGATTTCAGTTCTAAAGACCTTTTTTGAAAAATTGTCGGCACTATTTACAGGAAATGTCAAAGCTGTTTTCAGATTTATTTTTACCGGGTTGTTTATCGGGCTGGCAGTATGGTTCTTTAACCACGAAAAGACAGAACTTCAGAGTGTCAGTACTGCTCTGTTTGCTGCAAACCCCGGGTGGATTATTGCAGGTTTTGCACTCGTTCTTTTTTATATTTTCATCCAGGGATTGATGTATATCACATCATTCGCAGCAGTAAATGCAAGATTGAATGTCTGGGATTCTATAATCTTATTTCTGAAAAGGAACTTCATAAGCGTCTTTCTTCCGGCAGGAGGAATTTCCTCTCTTGCTTTCTTCAGTACTGCAATTGAGAAAAAGGGGATAACCAGAACACAGGTATTGTATGCTTCCTCAATTTACGCTTTTGTCGGCATCCTGTCTGTAATAATTGTTGCTATTCCGGCATTTCTTTTCGCACTTCCCGGGAAAGACATCGGCTCAGGGAAAATGTTTGCGCTTGCTGGTGCAACATTAATAATCGCTGTATTCTTCATGGCGTATAAATCTCTGATTAATAAAACATTTCTTTTTAAATTGATTACCAGGATTTATCCGGATTCAATAGTTTTTATTGATGATATTATTAATAATAAGATCAATAAAGTACATTTTATTAATACAATAATAATTTCTGTTATAATAGAATTTGTAGGAATAGCACATGTTTACATCTGCATGGCAGCTCTTCATATTACACCATCATTATCTGCAGCAATTCTGGCCTATATCATTGTTGTTCTGTTTCTAATAATTTCTCCATTTCTTCGTGGACTGGGTGCTATAGAAGTCTCAATGGTTTTTATCCTCCATCAGACCGGATTGAGTAATATAGATGCAATTGCCGTGACACTTCTTTTCCGGTTTTTCGAATTCTGGATGCCACTTTTCACCGGAATGCTCAGCTTTCTCCTGAAGATCGACAGGCTTCTGATGAGGATTCTTCCTTCACTTCTTATCTTTTCTCTTGGTATCGTAAATATTATTTCCGTGCTTACCCCGGGCGCTCCTGAAAAATTACAGATACTCCGGGATTATCTCTTTTTTGACGTGGTGAATTTCTCAAACAGCTTTGTCCTGATAACCGGTTTATTTCTACTTGTTAATGCAACTTTTATGCTCCGGGGGTTGAGAACTGCATGGTGGTTTGCGATAATACTGAGTACATTTTCAATTATTGCCCACCTTACCAAGGGAGTTAATTTTTTAGAAGCCGGAATCGCTCTATTTGTTGTTTTTGCACTTTTTGTTACAAGAAAAGAATATTATGTCAGGAACAATCCAAGAATACGTACTATAGGAATACAAACTGCCATCCTGAGCATTGTAGCGGTAATGATTTATGGTACAGTCGGGTTTTATTTTCTTGATAAAAAACATTTTCAGATCAATTTTAATATTTTGCAATCCTTTCTTTATACATTTCAGAGCTATTTTCTTCTTGAAACCAGCCTGACTCCAAGGGATTCATTTGCAATTGATTTTCTTTATACCATAAAAATAAGTGGATTCTTTTCGATGGCTTTCCTGTTATATTCGCTCATCCGACCTTACGTTTTTAAAACCAATCCATCGGAGGAAGAAAAAGAAAAAGCTACCAGGCTTGTTCAACAATATGGCAGTTCACCTCTTGATTATTTTAAAACCTATTCCGACAAACAGGTTTTCTTACCTCCTGATATAAACGCATTTATATCATTTAAGGTTTGCAGAAGTTTTGCTGTTGTACTTGAGGACCCTGTAGCAGCCAATAAAGATGAAAAGATCAAAATTATTGCACTCTTCAGCAAGTTTTGTTATGAGAACGGACTGAAAGACATCTATTACCGTGTACCGAAAGAGAGTCTTGAAATCTATAAAATCTTTTCTAAGAAAAACCTATTTGTTGGTCAGGAAGGAGTGGTTGATCTTTCAACATTCAACCTTGAAGGAGGAGAGAAAAAATCAATAAGAAATGCACTGAACAAGATTTCCGAACAGGGTTACACATCAAAAATTCAAATTCCTCCGTTAAAAGACGGACTTATTCAGCAGTTGAAAGCAGTTAGTGATGAATGGCTGAAAATTTCTGAAAGAGATGAAATTGCATTTTCACAGGGGATGTTTGTTGAAAAAGAAATCAAGCAACAGGTTGTAATAACTGTTGGTACTCATGAAGAAAAGATAATTGCATTTCTTAATATTATACCTGATTTTACAAAGAATGAAGGCACATACGATCTTTTGCGGAAAACAAAAGATGCTCCCAATGGTATAATGGATTATATTATCGTTGAACTATTTAAATACTTTAAGTCACAGGGTATTCAATACGTAAATCTGGGGTTTGCTCCAATGTCGGGAATTGATGACCCTCATACTTTTCCTGAGAGGTCGATGAAATTTGCTTATGAGAAAATCAAGTCATTCTCTCATTACAAAGGTATGCGGGAATATAAGGAAAAGTTCAATCCGGTATGGAATGAAAAATACCTGATCTATGATCATGATTATGATCTATTACAAATTCCGGCTGTACTGGCCCGGGTTATTAAACCATTTTAGTTCATAATTGTTTATCCGCTGAGGCAGATCTATTCTCCCTTTAGAATCTGGAAGGAAGAGCCTTTTCTCATTCAGAATTGATGTTTTAATTATTTAGTACCTTTGCAGCACTTTTTAATCGGAGAAGTATGACAATAACTTCAAACCTACCCCTTTCAGAACTTGATGGACGTAATTTATATTACACTTTTGTTGCAGGTGCCAGGAAAGTTATTGCTCATCAGATTGAACTTAATAAAATAAATGTTTTCCCGGTAAACGATGGAGACACTGGCACAAATCTGGCCTCAACCATCAGATCTGTAATTGAATCTCTTCATCCTCACAGATCCTATAAAATAACTGCCGACAGAATTGCCGAGGCAACATTAATGAATGCAAGAGGAAACTCAGGAATTATTTTTGCCCAGTTTTTTTACGGACTGAGTAGCGAAACAGCCGACTGTAATACTGTTAACCTGAAACAATTTGCCGAAAGTCTTCAGAAATCTGTCAAATATGTTTATGAAGCGGTGGCAAATCCCGTGGAGGGAACAATGCTGACGGTCATTAAGGAATGGGCAGATTATATTTACGAAAGCTGGCATAAGTATACAGATTTCGATCAGTTGTTGCTGGGTTCCTATGATGTTCTGAAAAAGTCTCTTTCTGAAACAAAAACCAAGCTTAAAATTCTTGCCAAAGCGAATGTTGTTGATGCCGGGGCAAAAGGTTTTGTCCTATTCGTAGAGGGGATTATCGAGTACATTCACACCAGAAATTTTAAGGAACTTATTCAATCTAAAGCTGAATCAGTAGCTCTTCCAAAAACAGAAGAATTATTATCAGAAAATGTGACTTTCAGATATTGCACTGAAGCGATTCTTAAAAACACTTCGATAAGTCAGCATGACATGATGGTTATGCTTGAAAAGTATGGCGATTCAGCCGTTGTCGCCGGTTCTGATAAGATGAGACGTATTCATGTTCATACAAACAATCCGGCTGATCTTTTTTATAACCTGAAGGATTTCGGAACAATAACCTTTCAGAAAGCTGATGACATGATCCGTCAGAGTGAATCTGTTTTTAAAAGGAAATTTAAAATTGCTCTTGTTACTGATTCTACGTGCGACCTTGAAGAGGAGATTATTGATAATTACCAGATCCATATGCTGCCGATAAACATCAGTTTCGGGGATAATCATTATCTTGATAAGATCACTATCCGACCGGATCAGTTTTATGAAATGCTAAAGGATTCCCCAGATTACCCCAGATCTTCTCAGATCAATGAAAAATCATTTATAAATCTGTATTCTCATCTTGCTTCACATTATGATTCAATTATTGCTGTCAATCTGTCTGATAAACTTAGCGGGACTTTTCATACAAGTCAGAAAGCGGCACAGATTGTTAGCAGGGAGTTTGATAAACCTATAACTGTTATTAATTCAAAGGGCATTTCAGGTTCAGTAGGCCTGATCGTCCTCAGGATTGCAGAAGCTATTGAAAAAGGCTTCTCGCACGACCAGATAATAGCACTGGCAGAAAAATGGGTAAGTGATACAAAACTCTATGTTACTGTATTGACGGTTAAGTACCTTGTTCGGGGTGGGCGTCTTTCTATAGCTAAAGGATTAATTGCAAGACTATTACATGTCAGCCCTATCATTTCCCTTGACGAAACCGGAAAAGCAATTGTCTTCGACAAAACTTTTAACCGTAAAGCCAACATGGAGAGAATAATGAACCATATCCGACTTCAGACAGAGAAGAAACCAATATGGAATTATATTGTAATGCACGCCAATAATCCTGAAGCGGCAGAATGGTACAAAACCAGAATGGAGTCTTTAACAGGGAAAAAACCTGCATCCGTGGTAGATATCTCCCCTATTATAGGTGCAAACGCAGGAACAGGAGCTTCCGCAGTTGCTTTTATGAAAGAATAATAAATCTGATGCTTTTCATTCACATATATTTGCAGGCACTGCTGATCATCCTGATCCTGATGTCAGTTCTCTGGATCGTAAGCATTATTGTTAAAAATGTAAGCATTGTCGATTTTTTCTGGGGTCTCGGATTCGTTATTACCTGCATATTCTACTTTCATAATACAGCTGGATCAGATACAAGGAAAATTCTTCTTACAACAATGGTTTCAATCTGGGGCCTGCGACTTTCGGCTTATCTCGCCTGGAGAAACAAAGGTAAAGGAGAAGATTTCAGGTATCGTGAGTTTAGAAAAAAATATGGAGAAGACAGGTATTGGTGGATAAGTTTTTTTCAGACATTCCTTCTGCAGGGTTTACTTATGTGGATGATAAGTGCTCCTCTTCTTGGCGCCCAATATTCAGGATCTGACAAACCACTTGGGATTCTTGATTATCTTGGTGTAATATTCTGGCTCACAGGAGTCTTATTTGAGGCAGGCGGTGATTTCCAGCTTTTAAAATTCAGGTCAGACTCTGAAAATAAAGGAAAAGTACTGAACACGGGCCTGTGGAAGTACACTCGTCACCCCAATTATTTCGGAGATGCAGCTGTATGGTGGGGTTATGGGCTGATCTGTCTGTCAGCAGGAAGTTATATTCCGGTTCTTGGTGCATTACTTATGACAGGCTTGATAATTAAGGTATCGGGAGTTGCTCTTTTGGAAAAAACTCTTGTTGCACAAAAACCTCAATATAAAGAGTACATTGAAAAAACCAGTGCTTTCATTCCGTGGTTTCCAAAAAAGTAATCCCTCATCGGATAAGCCTTATGAACATATTTGCAAGGAAATGGGTCCTTCCACTTATAACTCTTTTGATAGTTGCGATTATGCTTAATTTTTCAAATAAATCCCCTAATAAATATAATAGTGATATGAAAGCAATTCAGGTCGGTGATATGATACCGGAATTTACACTGCTTGATCAGAATGGAACTCTGTTCGATATAAAAAGTGTCCTGGGAAACAAAAAACTTGTGGTATATTTTTATCCCAAGGATGACAGTCCGGGATGCACTAAAGAGGCATGCTATTTTCGTGATCTCTATGAAGTGTTTAATGCGACTAATGCTGTAATCATTGGAATTAGCGGACAATCTGTAGAAAGTCATAAGAAATTTGCCGTTAAGTACAGGCTTTCATTTACATTGCTAAGTGATAGTGGTAATAAGGTGAGGAAGTTATTCGGGGTTCCAACAAATGCATTAGGGCTACTTCCGGGAAGGGTCACCTATGTTGCGGACAGGCAAGGTAAAGTGGTTTATATTTTCAACTCCCAGGCTCAGGCAGAAAGACACGTTGATGAAGCATTAAAAATTCTAAAGGAGCTTAACTAGTTGATGATATAATTCCAATAACTATTCAAATTGTAATTTAAGTTTCAATTTGTTTAGTACTTTTATTCCGCTTAAAAAAGGAAAACTTTTGGAAACAGGAAAGCTCATCTCTCCATCCCGTGCTATTGCCATTGTTGTGTCTAACATGATAGGTACCGGGGTCTATACCAGTCTTGGTCTCCAGGCAGCCGGAGTACATTCTGTTTTGGCACTTCTATTCATCTGGATAACAGGAGGTTTGGTAGCGCTTTGCGGAGCTCTTACATATGGAGAACTGGCAGCCAGAATTCCAAAATCAGGTGGTGAATATGTTTTTCTTTCAAGGATTTTCCATCCCTCCTTTGGGTTTCTTTCAGGTTTTATTTCTATGACTATTGGTTTTGCGGCCCCTATGGCTATTTGTGCAATAGCCCTGGGAACATATGCCGGGAATCTGATTCCGCTGAATCCTATGGTTATAGCAATTTCTATTATTATCATTCTCACTGTTCTCAATTCCAGCAGCTTCAGGACTGGTGCAAATTTTAATTTTGCAGCCACAAGTATAAATATTGTCCTTATAATCGCACTATGTGCTATGGGATTTATTAAAGGACATCATGCCGGATTCAACTTCACATTTCATCAATCTGATTTTAAGCAGATCATGAATCCTGCTTTTGCAGTATCTCTGGTATATGTCTCTTTTGCCTATTCAGGTTGGAACTCAGCGGCTTATATTACTCACCAGGTTAAAGATCCGGTAAAGAACCTGCCATTAATTTTAATTACAGGGACTCTGATCGTGATGACGTTATACACTCTTATGAATTTTGTCTTTTTATATACAGTTCCTCTTCCGGATCTTGAAGGGAAAGTAGATATTGCATTCATCGCAGCAAAGAATATTTTAGGTGCATCGGGTGGCAAGTTTGTCGCTGTCCTGATTTCGATAGGATTAATTGCCTCAATAAATTCACTTCTGATTCTTGGTCCTCGTGTTACACAAGCTATCGCTGCTGATTATAGTCCGTTGGGATTCCTCGGGATCGAGAATAAAAACGGATCTCCGTTTTATGCAACTATCTTACTGACAGTTGTTGCTCTTGCCCTCATCGGGACCTCAACGTTTGAACAGATAATGACTCTAATTGGATTTACACTAAGCCTCTTCACAATCATGTCGGTTACCGGAGTATTTGTTTTAAGATATAAAATGAAAAAGAACGGCGAAGATTTTTATCATACTTTCGGATATCCGTTTATACCAATTTTCTTCATCCTGGTTGAGGGATGTATGATGGTCTATGTTTTTTTTAATAAGCCTGTCCAATCATTGATTGGAATAGGTATTACACTTATAGGATTATTAGTTTATTTTTTATTGATAAAATCAAAAAGATATGTCAGCTTATAAAAGTTTTCTTTGGCTTGTACTCATTGCATTACTGACCGTTTCATGTAATCAGAAACCCAAAAAGGTCGCAGAGATTATTGTGCCAAAACCTTATTCAGTACCTTTCGATACTCTGAAAAATGATGTGGTTTCTTTCATTTCAGGAATGCAGCATGGTAAATCAGGCTGTCTTGTCAGGCTGGACTCCACAACAAAATGGAAGCAGTTTGCAATACGCATGGATAGCGGGTTTCTTGATCTCGATACATCACGTTTTGCCAAAATGGAAAAATGGGCAGACAGTGAACTCATTGATTGTCACGGAAGCACAACTCTTTTCTATCCATTCGGTGGGCCTGATTTTCTCAATGCAAATATTTTTTATCCCAATTCCGATATATATATTCTCATCGGGCTTGAACCGGTGGGTGTTCTGCCTGATTTGTGCAATATGTCTGTTGAACAGATTAACAGATATCTTGAAGATGTCAGATTTTCACTTAAGGATATTTTTAAGCGTAGCTATTTTATTACGGGGAACATGATAGGCGCCCTGAAAAAGAGTAGTGTAAATGGAGCGGTTCCTCTTATTTCTCTGTTTATTGAGAGAAACGGATATAATATTGTTTCAATAAAAAATATTGGAATTGATAGTAATGGTACCTGCCAGCCGGCAGATAGTCTGAAAAATATTAAGAACTTTACCCATGGCGTCAGAATTGATTTTGCAGCTGATACGGGAAGAAGAGTTCAGTCGGTTCTCTATTTTCAGACAGATATTTCAGATGAGGGATTAAAAAAGAATACGGAATTTCAAAAATATCTTTCAATGCTGCCTCAAAGCTATACATATCTGAAAGCCGCATCATACCTGATGCATGGAAAGGACTTCTCAATGATCCGAAATACTGTTTTTGATAAAAGCAAGAGTATTCTTCAGGACGATTCTGGTATTGCTTATAGGTATTTCGACAAAACAAAATGGGATATTCATCTTTATGGCTCATATACAAAACCCGGGAAAGAATTCTCATGGATTAATGAAACTGATCTGTCAAAGGCTTATACTGATCCTTCAGTGAAACCAGTTCCGTTTACCCTGGGTTATAACTGGAGAACACAGCATATTAACTTATTGTATGCTGTTAGAAAATAGAAGAAGAACCCAGTAGATAGGGTGAATTGGAAGATAATATTTGAAGTTATTCTTTTCGCCTTAAATTCTACGTTCTTCTCAATAAGCTTCTTATAATTGTTATATTTTTATTATATTATTTATAATAAGTTTAAATACTTATTTTGCTGTTGTACGGATTCCAAAACCCATTATATTTGAAACTTCGTATTAAAATATTACAGCGCATAATAATTGTGTTATTATGATAAATCCCGATACAATAATCTGGTTTAAAGAAAGCATTGTGATTTTCTTCCTCACATTTCTTCATGAGGATGCAGCTATTCTTGCTGCAGGATTTGCTAAGGTTGAAAATGGTCTTCCGTTGCTTTTCGCGTATGTGCCAGTTTATCTGGGGATTGTTGCCGGGGATGTGCTTATCTATGGACTGGGTCGTTTAGCGCAGTCGAATAAATGGTTGAGATCGAAAATTATCGGGCCAAAAGTAGAACGTATAAAATTATGGTTAAATACTCATCTTGTACGTGTACTCGTTGTCTGCAGGCTGACCCCGGGACTACTTTTTCCTACTTTTGTTGCATGCGGATGGTTTAAGATACCTTTCTGGCGTTTTACGACAGTATCAATTATTGCCGGTGCTGTATATTCATCCATTGTACTTACAATCGTAATTCTGTTTGGCCATCTTGTACTGTTCCACCTTGGATACTGGGCGTGGGGCGTTGTTGCAGTTATTGTAATTGGGTTTGCTATAAGGAACTTCTTCAAATCGAGGTTGAGTAAAACAGCTGAAAATGTAATGGGCGATATCCCGCCATCATTCATGGATGTAATAAGAAAATACATTCCTTCCCTGAAGAATAAATTCAGCGGAATGCCTTCACTTGAAGGGCTTAAACGTGTTGTCTCTTCTGCTGAAAGAATCCCGAATAGTATTCTCTATATTCCGGTCGGTTTACGATGGTTTCTGTTAGCAATACGATACAGAAGTCTTACACTTCCGACGGTTTCAAATCCCATGATAGAAACCGGAGGTTTTATGGGGGAGTCTAAAAGTTCTGTAATGAATATGGTTGGAAATGACCAGAAAGAGTGGGTATCAGAATTTGTAACACTTCCGCGAACCGGTGAAGATGCACAAAATGACCTTGATAAGGCAATTTCACTCATGGAAGAAAAAGGGCTGGACTTCCCTATTGTTGCAAAACCTGATATTGGATGGAATGGCTATGGTGTAAGACTTGTGGATGATAGTATTGATCTGCATAAATATATTGCTTCGTTTCCGACAAATGAAATAATACTGCTACAGCGACCAGTGCAACATGATGGTGAAGCAGGAATATTCTATGTACGGATTCCCGGAGAAAATACGGGCAGATTATATTCCATTACTTTAAGGTATTTTCCGTATGTGATAGGCAATGGGAAACTGACTCTTCGTGAACTGATACAAACTGACCCAAGAACAAAATTAAGGGCTGATTTTTATCTCGGGGGCAAATCTAACCACCTGGGATTTGGAAAAGAAGATCTTGAAAGCGTACCACAGGAAGGAGAACTTATAAGACTCGCTTTTATAGGAAGCCTTCGTGTCGGTGGTCTATATCGCGATGCTGGTAATTTGATCACTCCTGAGCTTACTGATAGATTTGAAGGCATTGCCAGGAGTATGCCTGAATTTTTTTACGGAAGATTTGATATAAGATTTGAATCGACAGATTTACTTAAAGAGGGAAAGGGATTTAAAATCATTGAAATTAATGGAGCTGGCGCTGAAGCAATCCAGGCATGGGATCCGGATGTTCCACTCTTTAAACTTTACAGCGAGTTTTTCAAAGCTCAGAGCCTCTTGTTCAAAGTTGCAGCGCTAAACAGAAAAAGAGGATTTAAACCAATGTCAATAAGGGGATTTCTGAAAGCCATAAAGCGCCAGAACAAACTTATTGAGCGCTATCCAGCTGCCGGATAATACCAGTCAAATACCAACTTCAAGATTTTGGTATAATAAAGAAATTGAGCTTCTGAAAAAACCTAAAAAGTAGTTTTACTTTCCTTCAATGAGATTCTTTTTTATGAAATCCAGGAATACAGGGTAGTCTGTAGGGAGCGCCCCGTGTCCGCCTGAATGCATATAGTAACCTAATGTACTCATAATTGGTTTCCCTGCCGGAGGCATTTCGTTTGTTTCAAGGCCATGGGTCCCTAATAGTTTAAAGACTGGTCCTGCTGCGATCGCAGCCAGAAATTCTCCCTTTGGGTCTGACCAGAAATCTTTGTCTCCTGTCTGAAGCAGTACCGCACGGGGGGCAATCAGGGAGAGCAGCATATGGGCATCAACTGGAAATTCATTAACCCTGTCTCCATATTTGCCATAGTTTCCGCAGAATTGATAAAAATATCGTGTCGAATCCGCAAGATGTTTGATTGTCTCTCCGTAATTCCGTCTGCTTAATGCCGCACCGCCTTCGCCAGAACAGCTTGCGATGACCATTGCAAACCTTGGATCTTTTGCTGCTGTCCACAAGACAGTTTTTCCAAGCCTGGATACACCAAATAAAGCCACCTTCTGAGCATTGATATCATTGTCTGTCACAAAATAATCCATAGCTCTGCTTAAACCCCATGCCCATGCGGCAATTGCACCCCATTCACCTGGCCCGGGTTTTGAAGTGCCGGGTTTGAGATAGTAGCCCCTGATTCCGTACTTTATTCCCCAGGCAAAATCAGGTTCAATATCGCCATAATAAACTGTTGCCACTCCAATCCCTTGTTCTATAAAAGGGAGTATGTTAAGCCTGCCAAATGGCGAATTTTTTGGTGCCGGAACACGTTTCCCATCTCTGCCCCAAATAAATCCATTTTTTATACCCTGATCCTGAATGGTGCTTTCATTTGCTGAAAAACTGACATTAAGTAACAAAGGTACTTTGCCTTTTGCATTTGCAGGAAGATAAATCAGAAGGTCCATTTTATAGGAAGAGGTGTCTTTTGTGAAATATACGGTCACCTGACGTCTTATAGCCTTCCCCTCAAAAGCGGGATTTCCTTTTTCAATGACTTTAAAGGTCATATCCTTTGGGACAGCCGGACAACTTCCAAACTGGTTTTCTTCATACAGTTTTACAATCTCAGGCCTTCGCTTATCATACCATGTTTTGGCATTTTGAACCTTTTTCCCGTTCAGCAGAATAAGAGGATCCGGAAGAGTATAAACCCCGACTGAATCTTCCGAATAGTTGACAGGAATCCCTGCAACAACCCTTGCAGGAGGATTCTGGCAAAAAGTACGCGGACAAATAACCAATAAAATCAAACTCAACAGGCTCATTTTGAAATAAAATATTTTCATGGCATTTAGAATTGATGTGATCTCCTAATTTCTCTGTTTTATTGCCCTCAAGTTACGAATAATATGTATTAGGAAATTATGAAGATATT
>Ga0182017_10002645_pt1 | contig 13545 bp, 7 predicted proteins | sample 712E3DmetaG_FD_120492 | JGI IMG/M metagenome (GOLD analysis project Ga0182017, IMG submission 120492) | Permafrost microbial communities from Stordalen Mire, Sweden - 712E3D metaG | ecosystem: Environmental > Terrestrial > Soil > Wetlands > Permafrost | place: Sweden: Stordalen | collected... | reverse complement strand
GAATCTTCAGATTTCAGCCTCATCTCATCCTGAGTGAACACAGAATTTCACTCCACCCGCAGGGATTGAAACCGAACGATAGTGATGGGTTTGGGAATATTTTTCTGATACAGCGGGAAAAATAAAGGGCGGGGCAGCCATAAATCAAAAACATAAACGATATGAATATTTTGTTCAACATATTTTCAATGCCTGAAATTACCCCGGTTTTATTGGGAGATTTGATCTTTCAATTTAACGCTGAGTAATTACATTTTTCCGTAGAACAAAAAAGCCGGGCAATTTTTCATTGCCCGGCCTTCATTCAAAACCATTCTGCTTTCCAGTGATGAAAAGCGAAGAGTTTTTTACTTCATCATGACCATTTTCTTAACCTGCATTTGATTGCCGGCTTGCAGACGGTAGAAATACACACCGCTTGCGAGTTTTGTGCCATCAAATGTTTTTACATAACTACCGGCAGGTTGCACTCCGGAGAACAATGTTACAACTTCCTGACCAAGAATATTGTACACTTTCAACGTGACTAATCCTGTCGTAGGAACAGAGTAACTGATCTGTGTTGACGGGTTGAAAGGATTCGGATAGTTTTGTTTCAGGGCAAACGTGCCAGGTGTTGTTCCGTGTTGAACGCTGACGGGGCCTTTGTTTGGCTGTAGGATTACATCTGAAACATACGCAGCCATATTTTGAGTGAATTCGGTCGCCGAATTAAATGCCGCCAATTGAGCATCATTCCATATTAAAGAGCCTATCGGGAGACCGTCAATAGTAGATAATTTAATGTTTCCGTTCTGAGCAAAACTTTCCTGGAAATCAGTAAATTTGTCGATTCCATTGCCGTTTTCCGATTTAACTCCTGGGCTGGAATATCCAGGAACTGTAAGCGGATCATAGTCGCCAAAGATGTAAGCGCTCTGTGTAATGGTATTTGTGCCTATGGGGCTGACTCCCCATGCCGCTGCATCCCATAATGCCATTTGATCTGCAACCGCTGCACTTGCTATCGCAGGTGAGACAGTTGTAACTGCTGTGTTGATCAAATTATGATTTTCGACTATGTTAGGCAGGTTACCATTTCTAAAGAGACCGTCCGTGCGCGGATTCATCCATATAGAAGGAACATTAACTACTTGATAAGGAGTATCCTGTGCAGTTTGCCAACTATGCGGAGTTGTTGCACCTGTCCATGTTAAATAGGAAGACGGACAAATATTAATATAGGCATACCCGTAAGGACCATAAGTCTGTCCTGCAAATTGAAGATTGTGATAGTAGCCGTTCATCAATGTTGTATCCGTCCATAAAACGTTATTGGACGCCCATGCCTTAATATGGCTAAGACCGCAGAGATTTGAATTAATCGTGGAATCAGCATTCATGAATTCCGGTTGTATGTGGATATGCTGCGTTGTCTGTGTTCCGCCTTCTATATCTATGGTATCAACACCGATGCAACCCATAAGCATTCCGGGATCCGGATCCTGTCCACCCGTGGCTACGTTGTAATAATCTTCTCCAACCCAATTCTGGTTGATGAAAAGATTGTTAACCCAGTATCCTTCAAGGTAATTTACACCCAACATCCAGTACTTATTGTCATTGACAATTGTATTGTGGTTGTAATATGCAAATCTGCACAGCGAGTTCTGTTGCAGGAAGCTAAGTCCGCCGCCTAATACTGTGACATTTTCTACCCAAACCGTATCTATCCATTCCTTGCAATAGAATACTCTTCCACCCCACCATTGTGACGAGCAGAAGATATTGCGGAAATAGCTGTTTGTAAATCTGAACTTTGCACCGGTTGTATAACCATCGCATGAGAATGTATCGAGACTGATAAATTCAAATACGCAATTATCGACATCCACAAATTGCGCATGGACACCATCCGATGAGCCGACAAAGTTGTTATTATTATACGAACCGTCGCTCAGCTGGCTTTCCCAGTAAAGGTTCCGCAGCTTGATACTGCCTTCGACATAATTCATACCGCACAGGACTCCATTGACCGTCTGAGGCAGGATGGTCGCTTTTATTCCAGGAGCTGCCATTATGGTCAATACACCGGTAGGATTGACGATATTAATACTCGCCAATTGATTATAGAACCCGCCAGCATCCAGCTGATAGATTCTCATCGGGTTTAATCTGCCGGTTGTGCCGGTTGTCACTGTGTCACCATTAATAACCGCTTCCATCAACCCGTCTGTACCTTGCGGAATAGAAATCACTTCCTGACTGGGATCGACAGAATGAATTATATTGAATGCTTTTTGATGAATAGCATTAAAATCGATAGGCGAACGACTATTCAATCCTCGGGCATTTGAAATGCTCAAAATTGCTAAGCTCATAACGAAACAAACCAATAGCTTGCTTTTCATTGCTTTCTCCTTTTTATAAACCTTTAATTAAAAAATAATTATTGAATCCTTTTCTTTTCCGTCACTCACCTCCATCCGCTCTTTTCGGCTTTGACTTCACTTCCATATTAAATAAATATAACCCGACCAGAAGTAAAACAAACCGCCTTAATGAAGAGAATAGTTATTTATTAAAAGGCATAGCTTGCTCCAAATTGTGCACTAAATCCATACGTCTGCTGACTCGTGGGTAATTGTTGTCCCGTAGGAACATTTTCATAATAAGAATCTATATGTGCACCTATGTTGGTGAAACTAGCGAATATTGACAAATGATCATTAATCCTCTGCTTTGCCGTAATATCGGTTAAGAGGACATTATCGTAATATTGGTCAGCTATGGAATATTTTGAATCCAGGCCCGTAAGTGTCGTTTTCTGATATCTGAACGATACTCTTGTACTAAATCCTAAATAATCCCACCCAACAATTACATTATATGTTGCATCAGGCATATTCAGCACTGAACCTGATCTTGTGTAATACTTGCTATAATATGTGTAGATCTTGGTGCCGTGGTTAATTACTGAATCCGCTTTTATCGTGTCTTTTGTACTCAGATACGGATAGAGTGCATTCGAACTCATGAACGAAACATTCAGGTCGAGTACCAATCCGCTTAAGATTCCCGGTAAATACCATAAATGTGTTTGCCAAGAAAGTTCAATTCCTCTGGCAAAAGCAGCTTCCGGATTATTTACAGGAATACTCGTAGTAAGCGCTTTATTATTTTTAAGGAACGAAGTGTCAAAATAAGCTGCCGGCGGCAAACTTGCCATAAAAGCGGCCGGCGCTTGATAAACGTATTGCCGCATATACAGTGACGGCATATAGCCCGGCACTGAATAAGGCATATCTGTAAGTTTTTTATAGAAGAAATCTACTGAGAACAACCCGACGTCATTACTAAAGAGAGACCCTCCAAGGTCATAGTTATACGCAAGAGCCGGTCCTAAATAAGGATTACTTGATGCATTTATAGTATTGGATGTTCCAATCGAGTAATCTACCAACGGAGAAAGATCGGAGAAATTCGGCCTGGATGCACTTGCATAATAAGCGCCGAAGAATTGAATATTCTCTGTTAATTTATATTTAAGATTTACTGATGGGAAAAAATCTACATGAGTAGCATCAATTGTCCTCCAAACCGGTATTCCCTGGAGACCATTTTGGTTGCTGCCGTTAGAAAATAGAGTATATGCGCTGTAGAAGCCTTTTAATTGTTCCCATCGGGCGCCGGCAACTAAGGATAAATTTGATCCTATATTAAATTCTCCCATTGCATAGCTGGCACCTAATTGTTCTTTAGCTTCAATATTGGAATTGTAACTATCGCTTCCATCTACCCACCACTGGCCGATTGGCTCGAATGCATGCCAAGACTGACCAATGTTGTACAACAAATTCGGATCATAGCCCCACTGAAGCCATTGATATGCGCCCTTGAGGAACGTGGGCGGAGTATAATCACCTTGTGTAAAGTTCCGAGCGGAATTTCCCTGATTGATATCGACGATTTTATCATACGGCGTAGGGTAATATGCTTGCAGATAAGACGAAAATGCTTGTTGTCTTCCGGCGCTGCCACCCCACTGCATATTAAAGTAAATACTAGAACCATTTGTAACACGGTCAAATGCATGGTACTTACCGCCTAAAGATATTGTTCCCGACAAATAATCGGATAATCTAAATGGAATATGATAATCGGCCTTTGTATCATTTGTATTATCATTAAGAAAATTATGCGCATAATCTACATATGGTAAATACCATTGATCCTGTTTGAGATTTTTTTGAGCAATATTTATTAACGTCGAGGGTTGCGCGTATATATTATAAGTAGTGCCAGCGTAAGGATTCGGTGTGGAATTTTGTACGAAAGCAAACGCATAAACCGGATTGCTGTAGTTGGATTTTGTATAAGCATACGAAGCGTCTAATTCCGTGCCTGCGAATTTAAACCTAGCCTGCAACGAATGTGTTCTTTCTTCTGTTTTAAAATCTTGAATAGTATAAAGGCCGGTAAATTCACCCCAACCGCTGCTGAAATCCGCCGCATAATCAGTATATGTAGTATAGTCAATCCTTGAGTCATGATCCTTTTTCTGAGTGTAGATATTAAAGAATTTAAGGTCGACAAAATCCGATGCATAGTCTAATAAAACACTGCCGCCATACCGCTGCCGGTCCAAATTATCCTGTGTCAATCTGGCGCGGTCGGTCTTTTGAATAAGACTATAGGTCACACCGTTTAATACAGCAGGGTTAGAAGCAGAGTTAGACGTTACAGTAGAATAGCCTGCATTAAATTGCTGCGACGGAAGCGCTTTATCCTCAGCATTTACTTGCATCCGCACGCCGATTGCATCGTTAAAGAACCTATCGCTTATACTTCCCGTTACTTTATAATTCTTCCAGTATTTTGTTAAATCATTGTAACCGCCGTTGACGCGGATGTCAGCATGTAATCCCGATGGAGCTTCACTTAAAGTTAAATTTATGGTACCTCCGACTGAATTTGCATCCATATTCGGCATCAATGTTTTTGAAACCTCTACGCCCTTAACCAGGTCGTCGCTGATCATACTCAGGTCGATGCTTCGATCAGCGTAATTGCTGGATCCGGTATTATCACGCGTTGCGGCAAGTCCTCCACTCGTTGAAACCATCGGCACTCCTTCGATGGTAACATTGTTGAATTGGGCTGACATACCTCGGATAATAACTTTATCTGCTTCACCGTTTGTTCTGTTCAACGAAACACCGGGAAGTCTGCCTATCGATTCGGCTATATTTGCATCCGGCAGTTCCTTCATCTTCTCGGAAGAAACCACATTGGTCACATTTGCTGATGCGAGCTGTTGGTTGATCGCTTCATTCTGACCGCGAGCCTGAGCTGTAACGACGACTTCCTGTCCTTGGATGGGTTGGGGCGTCAATCGAAATTCTTTTTCAATCACGCCGCCTTCAGGAACAACTACCTGTTCCGATATAGGAAGATAACCTATATAAGAAATCTTCACTGTTTTTTCGCCTGTTGGCACGTTAGAAATAGTAACTTCGCCGTCAAGATTGGAAGAAGCACCAAGGCTTGTTCCTACGACAATTACATTCGCACCAATAAGAGGATCACCTGTCAATTTATCCAGAATCTTTCCCTTAATAGTACCGGATCCTGCGGCAAAAAGTGACTGACCCAAAAATGCCGACATTGCCAATATCATTGAAAAATACTTGGCGCGAAAACAAACCGTCCTCATCGTCATTTCGTTTCTCCTTCGATATACGTTAGCTGTTCATGGATATTAGATAATAAGCAATCAGCTATTCTCTTACAAGAGGATAACGAGCTCATCGTCTATTATTATTTTATTATTTTTGCTTGATACAATGCCGCTTCGACGCTAATTATTAGTTCCGCTAATAATGAAGAACCGGAATAATATAATTGAAAAACTTATGATATTAAAAAAGATTCTTTTCGCACTTGATGATTACCGACAACCTATTACCTCTTAGACAAACACACATCCGGGATAAATCTCAATCCGTGCCTTCACCGGAAAAATTCCCGTCTTTCATCATCATTGACACAACATTCATTTGACATTTCAGGCATTTTAAATGCCATAGAAAACTTATCGGCAGATTTGTTTTCCATTCAAAACATCAAAGATTCGGACTAAAATAATCGCTCTACCATTTTAATTAATTTATATTATTGCAATAACTATAAGAATAATTACTTTCAGACGCAACCCCCCCGTGAATTATTTTTTATTTTTTTTACGATGCTTTCTATACCTTCCAGTTCCTCGCGGGTCCATGTCAAATTCTTCAATGTTCCTACCGTATCGATCACCTGCCGAGCAGAACTTACACCTATGAGGACTGAAGTTATTTCTTTTTTATTTAATAACCAAGCGAGCGACATCTGAGCAAGCGATTGGCCTCGTTTTTCAGCCAATACATTAAGCTTGCGTGTAATAGACAGTTTCTCTTCTGTAATATCCGCGGGATGAAGAAAACCGTGAGGTTTTGCAGCTCTGGAATCCCCGGGAATTCCGTTAAAATATCGATTTGTCAATACTCCTTGTGCCAGAGGTGAAAAAACGATGCATCCGATCCGTTCTTTCTCCAGAACCTCTAATAAGCCATTTTCCGGCACCCTGTCTAAAATATTATACCGTACCTGGTGAATAAGACATGGAGTCCCAAGCTCCTTCAACATCTTCGCTGCTTTTATAGTCAGCGCAGGAGGATACGAAGAAATCCCCGCATACAATGCTTTTCCGGACCGAACGATTTGATCCAGCGCCTGCATCGTTTCTTCAAGAGGTGTTTCCGGATCGGGACGATGATGATAAAAAATATCGACGTAATCAAGATGCATCCGCCGCAGGCTTTGATCAAGACTGGAAATTAAATATTTTCTTGATCCCCAATCGCCGTACGGTCCCGGCCACATTCTATAACCCGCTTTTGTCGATATAATAAGTTCGTCGCGGTACGGAAGAAAATCTTTTTTTAGAATTCTTCCGAAGTTCTCCTCTGCGCTTCCCGGAGGCATGCCATAATTATTGGCGAGATCAAAATGGGTGATGCCGCAATCGAATGCTTTCCGGAGCAATAAAGCGGCATTCAAAAAATCGTCCGTGCCGCCGAAATTATGCCACAACCCAACCGAGATCGCCGGTAATTTCAGCCCGCTGGCCCCGCAAAATTTATATTGCATTTTTTCATATCTATTGTCCGCAGGCGAATATTTTACCATAACGATCCTTTATCCTCTTCTCAATTCAATGTTTTCATTTTAGGTCTGCCGGAAATATACGAAAAGATTCCATGAAAGCAATAATTTGATCCGCCATTTTTTTATGCGTCTCTACTGTCGGGTGCCCGTTGCCGACGTAACCGCCGGGGAACTCATCGTACGTTGCATACAAAACATCTTTTTTTCCGGAGGCATTTTCTTCATCGACGATCTGCTTCGTGTTTTTTCGCGCCCATGCCGTGTAAGGAGCCAGGGCGACAATTTTCACGCCGGGATATTGAGCACGTATGACATTTAAAAAATCATGATAAGCGGAACAAAAAAGTCTCGATTTTTTTTCCGTAACGACTCCACTGCTGTCTTTTAATCCCGAGAAGTCATTCAGACCCAGACTCACGACTGCGACTTGCGGGACCCATTGCTGGAAATTCCAAAGTGGTTCCGCTTTTTCCATAAGCGTTCTCTTATACAGTTTCGGCAGTGTCGCTCCGGTATCTCCCCTCCAGTCACAGAACATTCCGGCTCCGGAACGGCATATGGTCGCATATTGCGCATGGAAGTGCCGCGCCACAACCGGAGCGAATCCCTTATCGATATTAGTGACGGGATATCGTTCTTCCCAGGGAAGCGACTGCGCTTTTGTTTCATTGCTTTCTGCAGCAGTAAACGAATCTCCAATAAATTCGATTTTCCGATCAGGCTTCGGGGAAGGCTGCAGGATCGACGCAGCGCTGTCCAGCAGAAGTCCGTAAAAAGAATACGGTTCTTCGAATGTAATATTCCGGCGGCTTAAAAGCAGCGTATGATTCCCTTCCGGAAGATTTTTTGCAAGAACGTAATCGGCTTGCCCGGATTGTGTGCCGTGAAAAACACTGAAGAGCGATCCGTCGATATAAACATTGAAATAATTCGTATGATCATCCAAACGAATACCGATGCGGCTCCCTGTAAATTCCGCCTCCAGATAGACTCCGGGCCACGAATATTTTGCACAGGTCGAATCATGCCGGTCCCAACGGCCGTAATATTGAATGTACGGATGATCCGCATGAATAAAATTTTCTGCGAAGAGCGTATCCCTGGATTGCATAAGAAAAATTAATCCGGCAATGAGCACATGAATGGAATATCTCACAACAATCCTCTTTCTCTTCTACTGCTTCGGCTGCAAGTTTCTTTAACGCTACAGTCCAACGTAAACAAATACTAAAAATACATGTATGATACGGGTCACATTGAATGTCACATAAAAATTACAACCGGATCATCATTGTTTCAGATCCTCTTTATATAGAGATATAGAAGTCCCGTCGCTGAAGACCGGGATTTCCCGGCAAAAACCGCTCTGCAATATATCAGAATAAACAGATTTTGCAAGGTTATGACCTGAAAAATCCCGAGATTTTTTGCGAAGTTCTGAAATTCGCCGGCAAAAATCCGGACTTCTCTCTATATATAGAGTATTGATAGAAGTTCAATGCTCATCGACCATTCACCGCTCTTTTACTTGTATGGTTTTTCCTTTATAGAGCAATTCTTTATCTATGTTTTTTACAGTCTCAATTCCGGCGCCATGATCTTCACCTACAAAGACCACATTTATTTTCCGTTCTTTTATCATTCCCGGATATTCACGCTTCCGGGCACCGATTGTAAGCGTCTTCGTCTTCTCTTTCCATGAGAATGGAATCACGGAAGATATGCCTTTCTCGTAATCGAAGTTATCGTTTTCATCTTCATACAGATTAAACGATCCATCCGCGCCTGTATAAACGCGAAGCTCGATTGTTCCATCTGTTTTTTCTTCCGCATATTGAAGCGAATCCCCCATCGGTACGATCGAACCGGCTTTTACGAACAGAGGAATCGTTTCCAGAGGCGCTGCGGCATCGATGGTTTGACCCGATGGATAGTTCCTGCCGTTCCAAAAATTTCTCCAGCCGCCGGTCGTTTTTGGAAGATAAACTTTTCTCGCCTGCGCATGCTGCCGGACGACGGGACAAACCAGGAATTCCTTTCCGAACATGAACTGATCGGTAATATCGTAGACGCCGGCATCACTTCGAAAATCCATCATCAATGCACGATAGATCGTAAAGTTTTCGAATGTCACTTTTGCACCCAGGGAATAAAGAAACGGCATAAGACGATAGCGAAGATTCGTATAGGTCGTTAAAAGTCCTTCGGTTTTTTTATCGTAATTCCAGAATTCCGTTTTTCGGCAGCCATGCACGCGAAGAATGGGCAGAAACGTTCCGTATTCATACCACCGGACCAGAAGTTCCGGATACTCCGGTGAATCCGCAAAGGCATACGGCACAAAACCTCCGATATCTACCGTCCAGTACGGCATACCGGTGGCGCAGTAATTCAGCCCCGCCGGTATTTCTTTTCGATATGTATCCCAATCGGGACTGACATCGCCGTTCCATGTTGTTGCAGCAAAACGCTGCTGACCCACGAATGAAGAACGTGTCAGAATGTACGGACGTTTTGTGCTTCCCGTGGAAAGCTGCCCTTCATACACTCCTTTTGTCGACATGAGCGGATACACGTTCAAATATCTTCTCCCCGTTCCCATCGCGGTATGCGCCCGTGAAAAATCGTAGCCCCATTCCGGCTCGGAAGCATCCATCCACCAGCCGTCAAATCCGAGCTTGAAGAGCCGCTCATTTATGAAGTGCCAAAAAAGTTTTCGCGCTTCCGGATTGAATGGATCGTACGCCGCGTTGGGGGATTCATCTTTAATACCGGCTCCCTCGTTTGTATTCAAACGAGTATCCTGAAGACCGAGCAAAAATCCTTTGGCATCCATCGAATCATAGACATCGGTTCCTTTATTAATGCGCGGCCAGACGGAAACGATGGTATGTGCATCTTGCTGATGAATATGCTCCACCATTGCTTTCGGATCCGAATACCGGCTCGAGTCGAAGATATGCGATCCCCATAAGTTATTGGGAAACTGAGGCCAGTAGTCGGCATCCTGCACAACAACATCGAGCGGAATTTTCCGATCCCGGTAGCCGTTGATGACACTCTTAATTTTTTCCTGGGTCTTCCAGCCATACTGACTCATAAACAAACCGTATGCCCATTTCGGATACAGGGGCGCTTTGCCGGTTACTGTCCGCATACCGGCAACGATCTGATCCGGCTCCGGACCGTACATAAAGTAATAATCGATTGCATCGGCAACCTGCGATTTAAACGACATGCACGGCGCCATTTCCGGAGTCCGGCAGAAGAGCGCAATTTGATTCGAAAAATATTCCGTGTGTTTTGCCCGTTCGGCATTCCACGCTAACCGCGCCGAAGCCCCGCCGCCGTTTTGATAATATTCGATCCGAATATCGTATGTCTTCCCTGCTTCCATATCCATCACATAGCTGTCCGTTTCGGGAGAGCGGTCGCGCCAGTCGTCGATAACCTTCTTTCCGTCGATAAAAACACGAACGCCGTCATCCGTAGCCGCATCAATGGAAACGTTCTTGATCGACGCCGGTGCGACAATTTTTCCAGTCCAGCGGACGGAATATTCCTCACGCTTAAATCCCTTTTGCGGCGGGTTCTCTCCCCAATCGAAATCGATCACAGAGTCGACGCGGACAAACGAAGGCGCGCCTTCCAGCTTCATATTCGGGAAATATTCACCTTTTAATCCATGCTGTCCATCTTGACCTCCGGCCGGCAGCATGTATTTTGAAGAAATGACCGGATTGATCTGTTTTGCAAGGTTTTTAATTTTAATGGAGTACGTTTTTCCCGCTTCCAGGTACTGCATAACGATCGAAGGGGAGTACCCTACTCCGGCAACCATTCTAAAGAGTATACTGTCATTCATCGACATTTCAACCGGTGCAGAACCGGGGCGTTCAAGTACAATCGTATACCTGCCTGTCGTCTGGGGCTTAAAATCGGCTCCGACCGCATTGTCATCCAGAGCGGTCAGCGGAATAGATTCGACCTCCGGATTGAATTCTGTGTACGAATAATTATTCCAGAATAATCCGTATCCTTTATTTGATACAATCACCGGACTTGCAATTGCGGTATTCTGCTGATGCATTTTCATGTGACCGTTTTTCCAGTTCATCACATCAAACTGATATTGCCCGAGACCGACGATCGCTTCATCATCCGGCGAAAGGTATTTTTGTTCCACCGTCCATGCCGTATCGCCGGGAAGATCCGCTTTCGTAAATATTTTTCCGCCGGCCATTTCCTGCAGCAGCGAATGACCGCTCGCATCATAGTAACGGATGGACGCGTCAAGTTTGCGGACTTTAACGATCAACTTGGAAGTCTTAAGAACGACTTCACTATCGGATTCCGCAAGTGTAAATTTTCCGCTGCCTGTAAGGTTGTCCACCTCTGAAAGGTTTTTCCGCTTCGGCAGATCTTTCACCGGCGAAGAAATAACGTGAATCACAGCGCCGTTGATGACGCGCAATTTCATCGTACCTGATAAAGTTTCAAGAACGACTCCGTCTTCGACTCTGACCGCATGTCGTATTTGCGCCTGCAGTAAAGAACCGAAAGACAACACAAATATTGCAGCAATAATATTTTTTTTCATACTATGCTCCGCTCCTTATGTTCGAACGATTGAACCGGCGGCGGCTTAATGCTTTTTCTGCATCGCCTGTTGAAAGAATTCTCCGCCTTCGGTTAATTTGAATGTATCCCAGGAATTGATCAGACGGGGATACCAATCCGGATCGAACACCCATGTTATCCAGCTGATACCCTTGTCTGCAAAAAATTTTATAATCGTATTTCCATAATTGAGATTTGCTTCCGCACCCTGATCACCGAGAATAAATCCGAACTCTGTGGCAACAACCGGATATTTCCCGGTTGCGAAACCGAAATCTTCCTCCCATTTTAGTTCATACGGAGGCCATCGTTTATGAGGATACGGATGGACGGAATATGCGATACCCTCCGCAGCAATCGGTTCGTTCCGCAGCGGTGTAAGGTCATAAGCCCAATCAAATCCGGCAACGAGGGGAATTTTCTCTCTATCGTATGCGCGGATAAGATTGATGATATTCTCGTTGATTTTTTTCCATTCACTCCACGTCATACTTCCCAGTTTACCGTCTGCAAGTGTGGGTTCGTTGAACAGTTCAAAAAAAACAACCGTCGTATTTCCCTTAAAATGCACCGCCATGGCCCGCCAGAATTCGTACGTTTCTTTGAGAGACGTATTGTACATGGGATCTTGAAAAAGCTCCATACCCAGATTGCCAATCGAATGCCAATCGATATCGACATAAAGACCAAGCTCGGAGCACCATTGGACGGCCTGATCGAGCAGGAGAATATATTTGGCCGGTGTTCGCGCACGCCAGGAGGCAGGGTGCACGGGAATGCGAACAATCATCGCTCCCATATCTTTTACTTTTATGAACAGCTTTTTATTCCAGCGCCCTTGCTGGGCAATTTTATCCGGATCTGCAACGGCCGTACCCCGGAAAACAACGGTATCGCCCGCAATATTGACGAATACATTCCCATGTACGCGAATCAGGGATAAAGTATTCGACTGCGCATTTTTCGGCGGTCTATTGACATCGACCGTATCCGCCCAATCGAATAAATTCCTCCCTTTGGAATCTCCTTGAGCTCTCAGCGTAAAATTCGGGAATAAAAAACCGATGCAAATCACGCTATACAATAAATACTTTTTCATTTTATTCCTTTCCTGACGAAGATCACACTGGCTTAAAATCGAAGACAATGAAACAGTACAATCAAGAGGCATCCGAAAAAATCTCTAAATCTTTAAAGAGGATTCTCTCCAGCCGGTATGCGGCTTGCGACGAGTACGAAAAGACGGGTCGGCGGAAATTCGCGTCTCATTCCGAAAGGAACCCGCTTCTTTTTTTTCATATCATGAGTTCTCATGCGCTTCACTCGGCCGAATTATTATTGTCATTTTTTATATAAGAAATTACAGCTTCAATCCGCCTTTTTATGATGAATTTACGAGAAAATCACAAACAAAATCAGGCCAGCCTGAAAAGTCGATCAAGTATACAAGAAATTCACCACATCTTCAATGTGCCGACTATTTTTGATCTCTTACAGGAATCATAAACGAAGGAAGCTCCTCTATATTAATAGTGGCGTAACTCCATACGCTGATTAGTTGTTGAGGGATCTGCTAAAAAGGAAGTCGTTTTTAAACAATCACTCAGATGGAGCCCATTATGAAAGATGAACTCCTGACTACTATTTTTCATTTTTATGCTTTCATTCTTGAGTATTTCCATATATCTTCCATTCTGGAAAAATGACCGCTCTGCCGTGAGCAATAAATATACTTTG
>Ga0182017_10002644_pt1 | contig 13546 bp, 14 predicted proteins | sample 712E3DmetaG_FD_120492 | JGI IMG/M metagenome (GOLD analysis project Ga0182017, IMG submission 120492) | Permafrost microbial communities from Stordalen Mire, Sweden - 712E3D metaG | ecosystem: Environmental > Terrestrial > Soil > Wetlands > Permafrost | place: Sweden: Stordalen | collected... | reverse complement strand
TTTTCAGATATTCAGGTTTGCCGGTCAGTTTATATGATTCACAGAAATCAAGGGCAAGCCAAACATTATCGTCATAATAGCGATCGGAGTTTCCTGCTGAAACAATGTATGATTGGTAGCAGGCTGGTTTCCGCAGTGAATCATAATATTGTTCAAGTCCGGGCATAGTTATATTTTCAAGCAGTTGCTTGTATTGATCATCACCAGTTGCTTTAAGCAGCGCATTAACTCCGGAAAATACCCCTGAGACAGGCCAGAGATATGCGACTCGCCTGCCGGGCATGGAATTATCATCTGCCTGGTTACTCGCTTTCTTATCAGGTTTGTACGGATAGTATTCATACAAAAGATGATCATGTTTTGCATCATAAAAATTAAAAATTTGTTGAAGCGTAGATTTTGCCCGAATCAGGTCATTGTTTTGTGACTTCCCCTGGAAACAGGACAACGATAGAAATCCAACAAGAAAAAAAATTGTTGTGTTTTTAATTGTGTGAGTGTTCATAGTTCATTAGTATTCCGTTACAAGGCTAACAAATTCAATGGAACTTTTAACATTATTTCAATTTATTGAGCATGGATTTTGTTATTCTGATGGTTTGGGATGAAACAGCTGCAGCCCCGAAATAACCAAGTGCCTCATTGTTAAGATTTGTGTTTGGATTCGCCGGTGTTGCACCGAAAATAGGATTTGTATAAAGCAGGTCAGCAAGAGTGCGATAATATTCATATGTCTGATTGTCAAGTGAATAAAGTTCTATTATGTCGTTATCTCCAGCTGCTGCAGTAGCAACCCGCAGGTCAGTTTCCTGGCCATTAGTATACTGGTCGTCAAATAACCGGTAATCTTCTGCACTGATTGAATCATTTTTTATAACTTTTATTCTGTAAAAGTTCTTTTCAACCGGGTCTCTAAAAAAACAATGAATGGTCACATTTATATTAGATCTTATATCCCCACCGAACCCTATATGCTGAGACAGGGTTTTAATTAAACCCAGTGAATCAATCTTTACGTGAGAAAGCATTGTAGAAGAACCAGAATATTCTTTGTTTTCCGAGATAACTTTTAACGTATATGTCCTTCCCGGAGTTCCCCGGAGCTTTGAGGTAAAATATGTCCCTGGCTTCATTTCCTGGAGTGTATCTATTGTTCCTACATTGTCACTGATGATTACCAATGCCCCTGAAACAGGAGGTAAAGATGGCTGATTAAAATAACTGCCGGATTTGGTGATTAAAAGAGCATACGGTCCTGGTCTGTCCGTTATCAGGCCCTCTATCACTATATGCGGCGCTGCTTCATTCAGATCAACATTAATAACCTTCTGACAACCGGAGAAAATAAGATAAAAGAGAATCGTCAAAAAAGGAGAAATGATACGAATATATATTATTTTGATTTTCATAATTGTTCCTCTTTCAAAATCTGAAATTGTAAGTTACAGCCGGGACAAACCGGAAAAGCGATAATTGTACAGCCTGCATTTTGGTAGGATCTTTCGGGTCGGGTTGAAAATTGATTGCATAAGCATTCTCGCGGGCATACACATTGTAAATTGAAAAATTCCAGTTGCTTTCAAATTTTTTGAATTTTTTCCGCTGCCAGGTAACTCCAATATCCAGCCTGTGATAATCCGGCATACGATAACCGTTCCGTCCGGTATAATACGGAATAACATTTCTATCCACAACATAACGTCCGCTTGGGAACGTTACGGCATTTCCACTGTAATATATCCAGGTCGCCGAAAAGGTCAGATGAGGGTTTAGTTCATACATTCCTACAATGGCAATGTTATTTGGTCTGTCTTGTTTTGCAAGGAATGGGTCGCCATTGTTGATCTCTTTAAACTGCCTTTTGGTTTTTGACCAGGTATAACTGATCCAACCTGTCATTTTTCCGTATTTTTTCCGTATAAGAAATTCGGCTCCGTATCCCCACCCCTTGCCAAAGACCAACTGCGATTCCACTTTATTGTTCAGTATGAGATTAGCCCCGTTCCGGTAGTCAATTTGATTTTTCAGGTTTTTATAATATAACTCCACGGATGTTTCAAACATATTATTTGAAAAATTCCTGAAATAGCCCAGAGTGTATTGATCTGCTATTTCAGGAAGAATATTAATATTGCTCGGGACCCAAAGATCAAAAGGAGTCGAAGAAGTAGTATTTGATAATAAGTGGATATACTGGCGGGTACGTGCGTACGATGCTTTAACCGAGACCGAGTCGCTGATGATATAGTTCAGAAGAATCCGCGGTTCAAATCCACCATATGTGTTGAATATTTTCCCTTTAGGATAGGTTGCCGAATCCACGACATCCGCTACTTCATCATAAGTATAAACTGTTCCCGGTCCGATTGAACTAAAGATCGAATATCGCAATCCATATGTTGCCTTAAGCTGTTTTGTTATAGTTTGTTCATCTGAAATATAAACTGCATTTTCCAGTGCATACCTGTTATCCATCGATCTGACGTGGAAAAAAACAGTACTATCTACCTTACTGGGTACAAAAGTGTGATAAATGGAATTGAACCCAATCTTAATCGTATTGTTTGAATTCAGGTAATAATGAAGGTCTTCTTTCAGGTTCCAATCCTTGATTTCTGATATTACATTCATGGTCCTGGTGCCGACAGCCACATCAAATTTATAATTGTACTGGCTGAAGATCAACGAAGTATTTGAAAATATTTTTTCACTGAAAACATGGTTCCACCTTGTTGTGGCGGTAATATTTCCCCAGTTCAGACCCACTGTACCGCCAAGATTGAAATTATCCCTGCCGAGGTAACATGAAAAATACAACCTGTCTTTGCTTGAAAACTGATAATTGGCTTTCATGTTCAGATCGTAGAAATAGAGAGTGGATTTGCTTGCAATAGAATCCGGGCCTCCTCTGGGAAGAAACCTGAGGAAAATGTCGGCATAAGTCCTGCGTGCAGCAATCATAAAAGAACCTTTACCTTTCAGGATAGGTCCCTCAACAGCTAACCGTGAAGCGATTAACCCGATACCACCAGAAAGGTGAAATTCTTTGTTATTCCCTTCATTCATTTTGATATCGACAACCGAGGACAAACGTCCGCCATATTCGGCAGGGAACCCTCCCTTGTATAATGTGATATCTTTTATAGCATCTGAGTTAAATGTCGAAAAAAAACCGAGCAGGTGCGAAGGATTATATACCGGTGCTTCGTCCAAAAGGATGAGGTTCTGGTCAACACCGCCACCGCGGACATAAAAACCTGCATTTCCCTCTCCGGCTGGTGATACTCCGGGCATGAGCTGGATGGTTTTCAAAATGTCTTTTTCGCCTAAAATGACTGGAATAGTCTGAATTTCTTTTACACTGATTTTAGATATCAATGTATTTGATCCTGTATTGCTGTTATTTCTTTCGCCGGTAACAGTAATTTCTTTTAAAGCGATTGATTCTTCTTCCAGATCGACATTCAGGGTCAGGTTTTCTTTCAGATCCATCGTGATGGCTTTTGTTTTATAACCAAGGTATTGGATGATTATTGTATAATTTCCTGCCGGCAGAGACAGGGAAAAATATCCATAAGAATTGGAAGTAATTCCCAGGTTTGGTTTTTCTTTCGGATAAATTACAGCACCGTTTATTGATTCCCCGGTCTTGAGATCCCTGACAAATCCGCTTATTGTGGCCGGTTTTGAGATATCAGTCCCTGAAAAAACCGGTTGTACAATTATTAATAAAGAATTCAATATAAAGAAACAGACTTTTAAAATCATTCAATTGACATTTATCAGAATGGTAGCCATGGTATTAACCCTGTTCCTTTCTGTCATTTGCTGTAAATTTACTATTCCTGCTGCCTGAAACCATAAACTTTCCTCTTGACCCTTTATTGTTTACCTGGCACTCATATTTATCATTAAAATCATTTTTATTTTTATGGACGCCAATGATAAATTACATTTCTATATATTACTTCAATTAATCATGTTTAATCCGCCTTCGCGTAAAGCTTCGGCGGACGCGAAGTCTAGGTTTAATTCCTCGGTGCTTGCACCGTTTTTTGAGTCCAGAGCTTGCTCTGGGGTTCATACCATTTGATTTCAGATATTATGAAGACCACAAATTTACTATTTCTACTGAGTATTATTGTCCTTTGTAGTTATAGTGAAAAGGTCCATTTTTGGAATTCGCCCAGAACACTGTTTTTAAAAGAAGCAAAGGAGGCAAATGTCATAAACGCGAGTAATAATTTAATTCACCAGAATGTTTAAGTATTGGCTGCGCAGAGAGATGTATTATGTGTTATTTACGACAGGCAATGTATCAATGAAATATTATGTGCGTACAAATTATAAAAACATATACGTATAGATGATCTGTTTTTTATGATAGGCGATGTCTTATAAATAATTGATATTAGTTACCAGCAGCTTATTATTCGTTTCACTTTATTTATTAATAAAGTTATTTTATTTAGTTCGGGTATTATTACTTCTCCGGAAAAACTTTTTCCTTTTTGCAAAAATTTCTCAGTAAATAATTTAGAAGTAAATCCCCATTTTAAAATGAATGTCTTTCTTCCACCAGTTTGCTTTACCCTTTTGGTTGATTTCGAACCAAAATGATAAACCAGACTATTCCCTTTACCCTTGAATAATCTTACTCCAGCTTTAAAAAGTTTCATCGACAAATCAGGATCTGAATACAGGCCCGGACTAAATTCAATGCTCATTCCTCCGACTAAATCCCACATATCGATATGTAATATCAAAGGAGGCAACGTACTTCCATTCCAATCATTTACGAATAAACGCTTGTAATCTTTTAATAATAGCTCTTCCTTAAAATCCGGAATATTTTTTCCATAGTCCCTGACAATAACACACGGATTCGGTGTGTCAGCCGGCTCTATCATTGTACCAGATAACATAAAGCTTTTATGGCCGATATGCTCGATCTCTGTAAATAACTCCAGATCCCAGTTGGGAAGAACATACATATCGTCATTAACGTATACTAAATATTCAGATTTAATTATTGATCTGGCTATATTTAAGCTATAACAGATACCAAGATTATTTTTGGAATATAGATAATCTATTTCATTTTGACCTTCTATCCATTCAACTGTACCATCATTGCCCTCATTTATGATTACAATAATCTGTGCATTATAAAATGAGTTTCTTCTAATGCTATTTATACAAACTTTCAAAAACTCAATATTGTTCCAGGTCGGAATTAATATGCTGTATTTGTAACCTGATTGATTCGTCCTCTGATACTTGATTATGTCTTCTATCATATCTTTAAACTGGTATGAACTCAATTATTTCTATTCTTCCAATTCTATTCACCCTCTAATTGGTTCAGGACCTTCACGTTACGGAGATACTGCTCTGAAGGAGTTCAATCTTAAATAATATAAACTTCTCCAACATCTTTTATTATTCAGGATATTATCCTTTCAGCTGGTATGAAAGTTATTTGGAATAATCAAAATAATTCACATTTACATTCTTTAGGATAACCTAGAACGCCATAAAATCGTTTGGCTCCAATACTTCCGGACTTATTCTTATTTTATAAATAGCCCCCTTATACCAGGAGACTTTATTTCGTCTCGCTCCGATTGATATAGCTCCTGAATTAATTGGTTTAAATTCCACCTCCCCCTTGATTTCCATTTTGCCATTAATGTAATTTATCATTTTCCCTTTTTTGTCAAGAGTCAGAGCAACATGATACCAGGAATCAACGGGATGAACCAATTTTGGATAAATAAGAGCTTTCTTTGATTCGCCTGACAGGATAAAGGTGTCGAGATACCATTGGTTTTTTTTTGTCACCCGTGTTTCAATCAGCAGGCGATCTCCGTCAATTTCCCCGATATGAAGAAAACGCTGCTCCTCCGGTCCGCTGGCATCTGGTCTTATTATTGCTTCGATTGTAAAACAGGTCAGCCCTTTTAGTGGATTGTGTTCCAGAAAAAACCCATCATTAATGCCATCAAACCACATTGAATTACCATATGGTGCCTTAACAATCTTAGGATTTCCTGAAACCGATAATCCTGCCACTCCGGCTTTTAGTTCCGATACGGTGCATTCCCAGGACCCGGGCTTTTTTTGAGCATTCGGCGATTTATATGAAACCATGATATATACTCTGTTTTTAAAATTTATGTTTTCAATTGTAAATATATAAGGTTTAAAATTATGAATAAAAACCAATCAATCCTACTTTTACATATTATCTTGTTCACTGATTTTTCAGCTTATTTTATGCCGGTCCCACTTTGCTTCGCTGAAGCAATGCGAAAGCCGAGAGGAGAGCTATGTACAGACCGGCTGTTGAAAAAAAGATAATTTTTGACTATTACCCTTTGAGTACCTTTGTGCCGTACTTTGTGATCCTTTGTGGTTCAATGATTTAGGTTTTACCACAAAGGAACACAAAGGTTTTCACGAAGGGGCACAAAGTACTTTTTATATAGTCTAAATAAATTGATTTCAGACTATCTGCCAGATATTACAAATCATTTCAGGTATCCTGGCTACAACATTAAGTAACACCCCCCGTTTTTATCAAAAGTTTGATGCCAGAAAAGTTTTATCTATCTTAGTTTTTTATAAACAGAATTGAATTTAGAATAATCGCAGATTCAATATATTGATTAATAATTTAAAATCCTGGTTATGGGAATACTGAACAAAATCAAAGGGGAATTTATCGACATCATTGAATGGTTGGACCCCACAAATAATACTATGGTACACCGTTTTGAACGATATCAGAACGAAATTAAGCACGGCGCTAAACTTACTGTCAGAGAATCTCAGGTTGCGGTTTTTATCAATGAAGGTCAGCTAGCCGACATTTTTAAGCCCGGCATGCATACGTTAAGCACTGAAAACCTCCCCATCCTTTCTACTCTTAAAGGTTGGAAATACGGGTTCAACAGTCCCTTTCTTGCAGAAGTATATTTTGTTAATACCAAACAATTCACTGATCTGTTGTGGGGAACACCGAACCCTATCATGTTAAGGGATCCTGAATTTGGTCCGATTCGTATTCGTGCCAACGGTAACTATACGATGAAAATTTCTGACCCCGCTATGTTTATCAAGACTATTGCCGGTACCGATGGTAACTTCACTACAGAAAGTATTACAAATCAATTGCGAAATGTTGCAGTTACCCGTTTTACAGATGCTATCGGTGAAAGTAAAATTCCAGTTCTGGACATGGCCTCCAATTTTGATGAGATATCTAAGTTCTGTGAAACCAAGATGAAACCTGAATTCATGGAATATGGGATTGAACTATTAAAATTTCTCGTCGCCAGCATAACTCTTCCTGAAAACGTTGAAGCAGCACTCGATAAACGTTCGAGTATGGGAATAATCGGGGATATGAATAAGTTCACGCAATTCGAGATTGGTCAGTCGATGGAAGCTGCAGCAAATAATCCTGCAGGGGGAGGTGCTGCAGCTGGAATGGGCATGGGGATGGGGTTTGGAATGGCAAACAGCATGATGGGGCAGATGGGTCAGGCTCAAAAACCTGCCGCAGGACCGCCTCCTGTCCCAGGGGCAGCGAGCTATTTTGTTGCTGCCGGAGGACAACAAACAGGTCCTTTTGATTTGAATACATTGAAACAAATGGCTGTCCAGGGGCAGATAAATAAAGATTCGCTCGTGTGGAAAGAGGGGATGGCACAATGGTCAGCTGCCGGAGCCCAACCAGACCTGAGTAATCTGTTTGGAGCAATACCGCCGCCATTGCCGCCTAAGTAAGCGGCGGTATACTACTTAAGAATATATTAAAATAAAACAAAATAATTATGAGTCAGGAAAAAGTGATCTCTGAAACAATTCAAAAAGATATAGTCTGTAAGGGATGTTCAGGCAAGCTGCAGTTTGCTCCCGGTACTAATCACCTGAAATGCCCGTCTTGTGGTATGGAGAACGAAATAGAAGTTTCTACAAAAGTGTTTGAAGAACTTGATTTTGAGAAATTTGTCAATGAGTTCGAAAAAGGCGCCGACATTCATGAAGTTGCAACAATTAAGTGCCAGGGGTGCGGTGCACAGACAACTTTTAATCCAAGTGTAGTATCGGATGCATGCCCTTGCTGTGGTTCTCCGCTTGTGGTTAAAGATGCGACTTCATCTCATGCGATCAAACCTGCTGCCATACTTCCTTTTGCAATAGATCAAAACAAGGCATTTGAAGATTTTGGCAGCTGGATAAAGAATTTATGGTTTGCCCCAAATAAATTGAAGAGATATGCTCAACAGATGGAAAAACTAACAGGACTCTACATTCCATACTGGACCTACGATTCAAATACAAGCACCGATTATGCGGGTGAACGGGGTGATGATTATCAGGATACTGAAACATACACAACTACTGAAAACGGTGAATCAGTATCGAAAACGCGTTCAGTTACCAATACCCGATGGAGCAGTGTGAGTGGTCATGTGGATAATCTGTTTGATGATGTACTGGTTGTTGCAAGTAAATCGCTTCCGGAAAGACATGTCGAAAAACTTGAACCCTGGGAACTGGAGAACATACAACCGTTTAATGAAAGTTACCTCAGCGGTTTCAAAACTGAAAGTTACCAGGTTGATCTGAAGGAAGGATTTGAGGATGCAAAAATAAAAATGAACGAGGTAATAAATTCCACTGTCTGCAAAGATATCGGAGGAGATCATCAACGTATACACTCGCTTAATACTGTCTACAATCATATCACCTTCAAACATATCCTGCTGCCGATCTGGATAAGCGCGTATATGTACAAGGATAAAGTTTACAGGTTTCTTATTAATGGACGTACAGGTAAAGTAGATGGAGAAAGACCCTATAGCTGGATCAAAATTGGTTTGGCTGCTTTAGTAGTGGTGGTAATTATAATAGGTGTTGTATTATTAGTCAGGAAATAAAGGTAAAAGGGTGTAGCGGCGCAGAGGCGCAACGGCACAAAGGGGCAGCGGCAAAGATCATTTTTGTGCGTCAGTCGGTTTACTGATTGCCTTTACCTTTCTGTCAGATTCGACATTCTTGATGCCATCAATTTTCAAATCGTTAATGGAAATGTCTGTTGTGGTGCTTCCCGTAATGACACCGGAAAATGAAAGAATATTATCAATTGTACAACCCAGATCCTGTAATTTTTTCGCAATAGCATCTACATCCTCGATTCTGTCATCATTTACTGAAGCAATAAAATTTATTTTCTGATTTTTCATAAAATTTTACCTTCTTCTGCAAAGGTATGAAAAATCTGAATGGTAGTTACCTGGGCGGCTGGACTAAACCTGCACCGACATCAGAAGCGTTTAAATTGAGTCTCAATGCATATTGTGTAAGATACATCCATATATCTGAGGCTGAAGCCTTAGGATATGCTTCCCAGAATAATGCGGCAATTCCGGCAACACATGGAGTTGCCATGCTGGTTCCTGAAATTATATTATAGTTCTCGGGTAATATCCACGAACTATAAACATCAACTCCGGGTGCAGCAATATCCACCTGCCCTCCATCTCTGTTTATTCCGCCACATGAAAAATAAGCAACTTCAAGATTCTTGTCCAGAGCAGCTACGGCCATTATTGCAGGGCAATTGGCCGGATGCCCTACAGGATTTATTATCCCCAGATCTCTGCGGCTTTCATTGCCGGCAGCTGCAATTATCAGCGTTCCTTTGGTCAGCGCTTTTTTGGCGATGTCGTTATAAATATTGGAATAAGCTTCCCCTGGTTCAACCGGAGCGCCAAGCGACATTGAAATTACTTTGCAGTTATTAGTTATTGCCCACTCCATGCCGGCCAGAATACTGCTGTCGCTTCCACTACCCTCATTTGATAATACTTTACCAACAAAAATATTTGCCTCTTTAGCTACGCCATAACGTCTTCCCGTATATTGATTAATATTGCCTGTTGAGATTCCTGTGCAATGAGTACCGTGTCCATTCTGGTCCACAGCTTCCTGTTCCTTGATAAATGATCTGGAATTCAAAATTCTTCCCGTAAAATCAGGATGGTTCAGATTAAAACCCGTATCGAGGATTGCAACATTTATTCCTTTGCCGGTAAATTTTGAATTAATGACATTAGTCGCGTGAATTCCCCATGAAGCAGTGGCATCATCCCTGAAAGAACCACTTTTTGAATGTAAAGATTTGGATTTATGGATCACGTCCCCGGTTTTGTTACGGACAGTCGTCTGAAAATCCTGCTTAAGTTCTTCAGATGGATCATTCAATGCATAGACATATCTTTCTGGTTCAGAATAGATGAAGGTGTTTTTTGAAGGTGACGATCCGGTCAGAGCAGAAACCTGTTTTTCTCTGTTTCCATTCACAACTATAATCCCCAATTGTTCAAATACAATTCCATCTGTCTCATCAAATGCTTTTGTATAATCTTCATCACCTTTCCTGTAATCACCGAATGAGGCAAACTTTAAAGAAGCTTTGTTTGCTAGTGTCGAAATCATTTTGTGAGTAGCTTTAGAGGCAAACATCACGATCCGCTTACCCGTAAATCTGGATCTGATTCCTGTTTCCTTTTGAAAATTTTTGAATGTTCGCATATAAAAAGGTTATAAAATGTTATTTCGGTTATTTGGGTTCAGTCTGATTATATATAAATGGAATCAATAAAGTGTATATAGGAAGCAAAACTGCACCTAAAAATTGCGTCGAATACCCGGCAAATGTTTGTCCCTCTACCGGACCGCCTAAAGAAAGCACCCATAAAATAAAAGCAATCATGCAGTAAACGATTTGCTTTGTCGAAATAATTTTTGCAATTTTTTTCAGATAGAAAGGTGTAATCAAAAGGAACAATCCAAAAACAATCAATTGTATAACACTATTGTTTTCGGGATTCTGATGATTGGTTTTTATAAGATTAAAAACCGCAAGATAAACACTGATAATGTCTGCAGGAATCAATTTAATGATTTCAGAAACATATTGGTCTGCTTTGGGTGAAAGCTGACCAGGATCTAATGCTGAAATTGTTCTTTGGGTGTAAATACTTCTTGACATGGTAGATTTTTTTAAATTATCTGTTAGCAATACCATATATTGCTACATGTCAGGATCAGTATTTTTGTGACAAAGATTTTACTAAATTTTTTAGTGATTTTGAATTTTTTATAGGAGAATCAAACGTGCCTGATAAAAGATAGCGATATGCTCAAGGAGATTCCTCACTTCTTCGCCTGTCTTGCTTTACCCGATTTCGACTTGCGAAAAAGACTATACCGGCGAATACGTTCGGAATGACATTTATCCTTTTTGGAAAGAAGGGGATGGGAGAGCGGGCGCCGCCCGCTCTCCCATCCCCTTGTCAATCAACAATGCCTTGTCATTCCGAGCTTTAGCGAGGAATCTCTCTCTCTTCATTTTGGGAGTCTTTCGCTTAGAGCGTTAGATATGCATGACACCGGAAGCGTTGTACTCTGCGAGACATTTATAATGTGAATTATTTTCTTATAATTCTTCCGGGGAATATCATCGGAACTTTATTTTTATAATCTAAATATTCATCACCAAAATCCTTCAGCAACCGTTTTTCTTCAGATAATCGCAGATAATAAATAATAAAAAAAACAAAAATCAAAATAATTATCAGACAAATGACAGAATTTAAAAATATTCCAAGCGACGTATATAACGAAAACGCTCCAAACACCATCGGATTCCTGCTGTAGCGATATGGCCCTGTTGTTACCAGTTTTTTGGACCGTGGGCTTATTGAAATATTAAAACCGTCAGCGGGGCCTCCTTTACCGATCGTGAACAAAAAAATATTTGACCAGATCATAAAGACCGTTCCGACAAGAAATACGGGAAGGGATATTACTTTCCGTAGCAACTCGGAGTTAATAAGTACAACTTTTAAAACCTGATGATCAATCTTTGAGAGGTCAATTAAACCACAGGGTATCAGAAAAGCGAAGATGGTGATCCCGAGGGTATAACCGGCAATATGTCTGAATATATCTTTCATTTTACAGGTGTATCATACTTTCTTTTTAACCATGAATCAGGGACAGGAATAATACAGATATTCATCGACTTGTTATCTTCCGAAAGCATTGCTGACTGAATTTCAATTCTTGTGCCATCGGGGCAGAATGTTGGATGAGGATGGTCTGCAGCAGTTTCTTTGTGACCTGTTGAAAGCATTATCATCTCATGTGTGTGCCTGTCAATCAGATAGATACTTCTCGAGAAATCATCACCTACGGCCCAGCGGCCGTCTTCGGAGCCATTGACATGCCATAGTCCGCTGCCGCTGGCCGTTTGTCCTGCAATTGTCATCTCCCTGGTTCTTAAATTAACAATGGCCAGTCCTGTTGGTTTTTCGCGTGTGCCTGAAGGGCCCCAGCCTTTCTCCTGACCGGGGTTGGCAGGATCAGCCGGTATCTCGGGAGTTCCTACCTTCCTGTGTCCCATAATTGAAATTGCAACTTCATCTTTTGTTATAACGGCTTCGTGGGTAATCCATTCATATGCAGATTCAGGATAGAGTGGTCTCAACCCGGTTCCATCTGCCATGACTGTCCATGTACGTTGTGGTGCTTTTCCTCCTGTTTCCCAGCAAAAAACTATTTCGCCTGGAACCCATGGATTAGATTGGACATGACCGATCTGAAAAGGAACAGAAACAATATACTTCAATTCTCCTGTTGAGATATTCATGCTCATGAGTCCGGCAGGACCGGCACCCATATTCCGTGGCCCGAAATTTGGTTCAATCTTTGTACCCTCAGGAATGTGCTTAGCAGCTTCAGTACGGCCAACACGATAATAGACAAGATCTTCATTTGCATCGAGAGCCATGTCTCCGCCGGCGCCCATTTCGGCGGGAATAGTGCCGCAAATTCTCTGATAAACACTTGCAGATTTCAATGTTCCTGACTCACTGTCTTTAAATAATTTTGCGAGATCCACTTCAATAATCTGCATAGCTCCACTACGTTGAGTAGTGTTCCCGGTATTTATGAAGCGCATTATAAACAATTTCATAGATTTTCTTGCTATACATAGCATTCCTGTAAAACCTCCCTCTGTCACCTGAACAATGATTCCCGTTTTTTCATTTACGGCAAAAGCTTCACCCCTGACACGATTGGAACGGAAGATAAGCCAGTTTCCATCGGAGGTCCATTGGGGATGAGTCTGATAAATTTTTGAATCGCCTGCCGGTTTACTGGTAAGAAATGTAAGCTCCGTACCTGTCACCGGATCTTTAACGATTTTTTTCTCAGATGGGAATCGTGTTCCAATCTGGCCGGATGCTGATGATGAGAAAAGAAAAACCACACATAGAATAAGTGATCCGGAGAAATGCTTTTTCATAATTATTATTATTAATTCAACCAAAGTTAGAATAATATCTTCATAATTTCCTAATACATATTATTCGTAACTTGAGGGCAATAAAACAGAGAAATTAGGAGATCACATCAATTCTAAATGCCATGAAAATATTTTATTTCAAAATGAGCCTGTTGA
>Ga0182017_10002643_pt1 | contig 13547 bp, 13 predicted proteins | sample 712E3DmetaG_FD_120492 | JGI IMG/M metagenome (GOLD analysis project Ga0182017, IMG submission 120492) | Permafrost microbial communities from Stordalen Mire, Sweden - 712E3D metaG | ecosystem: Environmental > Terrestrial > Soil > Wetlands > Permafrost | place: Sweden: Stordalen | collected... | reverse complement strand
GGTCGTCGAGTTACCGATCAGCTCTTGGCCGCCGTCATCGCGGTGAGCAGTGCCTCGATCCGCTCGAGGCGTGCTCTGAGATCGTCGTCCTTCTTGTCGGCTTCCTCGGACGTCTCAGCTGCGTGCTCGAGAGTGGCACGATCCCGGACCGCAGATTGGTTGCTCGCAAGCAGGATCAGAGGCGCAGCATAGGCCGCCTGGGTGCTGAAGGCGAGGTTGAGGAAAATGAACGGGTATGGATCGAAATGGAAGACGAGATAGATGTTCCCGGCGACCCAGACTGCCACAAAGATGGTCTGCAGGATGATGAACTTCCACGAGCCCATGAAGCCGGTCACCGCGTTTGCGATGCGCACCCCGAGGGGCGCGTTCGTATGGAGCGCAATGTTCACCGGATGACGCAGCCGGCTGGCAGCGGTGCGGTAGCTCAGCATGGCCTCTCTCTCCACATATGGACCCGACCGGCCGCGTGGCTCAACGCGTCCGACCTACCTACTCCCCGATGATCCCGGCCAGCAGCTCCTGCGCCTGGAACAGGTTGACGTCGCTCGCGAGAAGGTCGAGTAGAGCGCCCATCGTGCGCTCCTCTTCAACTTGCTCTTCGATGAACCACTGCAGGAACTGGAAGCCCCGATGGTCGCCCGCTTCGACCGCTGCGCCCGCCATCGTGTTGAACTGACCGGTGACCTTGACCTCACTCGCGAGCGCTACGTCCACGGCGTCGGCGGCCGACTTGTAATGAGTGGTAGCCGCCGCAAGGCCCGGAAGATCGAACTCGACGTCGTTGTCGAGCAGAAACGCCATGATCTTGGAGGCATGCTGCGCTTCTTCGATCGACTGGTCCCGGAAGACCTTTGCCCACCCGTGAAGGCTCTGTCGCTCGAAATAGAGCGAGATTCCCAGGTACGTCTGGTGGGCGCCCAGCTCGCTCGAGACCTGGGCGACGAGTAGCTTTGCCAGTGGTTCGCTGATCATCGTTGGACCTTCCTAACTAATGGGTTGGAGCCCGGTCCCGGGCGCTGCCGTGGGTGCGTGAGGCCGTCCGGGTGAGGCGGCTACGACCGCCCGAATGCAGCCCGGACCCGTGGGGTCGCGAGATACCAGAGGACGACGCCGGCGATGACGATGGTGACGATGTGGCGGACGGGCTCGAGTCGGCCGAGCTGTAGCAGGGCGAGGCCGATCACCACGATCTCGAGAACGACTCCGAGTGTCCAGGCCCATGGACGCAGCGCCCAGGCGCCGTAGGCGAACACGAGTTCCGAGAGTCCGGCCGCGAGCAGGACAAGAGCGATGAGCTTCTCGCCGCCGTGAATGCGCGGCAGCCAGGCGAGTCCTTCCGACGCATTCCACCACGCGCCCGCAGCGAGGAGGGCGAGCACCCCGAGCAGCGCTGCCACTACCGCGAGTACGGCAATACCGGCTGGACGCTTCTCCATCAGTGCTACCTCAGACCTTGGGCTCGGGTCAACTGACACGGAACCGCGCCGCTGCGTTCCAGTCTAGGCCACGCACAGCTCTGGAGGCCAACTCGGAACCCAACTGGGATTCGCGGCATGAACCCGCCCGGGTTCGAGGCGGGCAGGGTGACGTGCCCGGAGGAGCTAGCTGCCTGGTATCACTGACCTCCCGCCGGCCGGCTGTTCCTGGCCCCCTCAGACTGCCGGGAAATCCATGGCCACGATCTCGTCCCCTTCGCAAGGTCGGACCACGCTCAACTGCGAGGCGCGCCTCCGGATTTGGCCTCTCGCTGCGGAATCATTCCGTCCTAGACGTCACCCGCTACGCGTGGTCTCCGGCCCTGACCTGGTCAATGGCACGCGCGATAGCCCATAGGAGTTCGTCCACAGAGAACGGCTTTTGGCAGAAGGTCGCCCGCGTTCTCGGGCGAGCAACTCATCCATTGTGGTCTCCAGGTGACGATGGCGGTTCCGGCACGACTAGGACCGAGCATGGGGCGTGATAGAGAACAGCCCGAGCGACACTACCGACGATGGGCCCGAGACCGCCATGGCCGTGCGCGCCGACGACGATGAGATCGGCATCCCAGTTCACGGCCGCCTCGACAAGTCGATGCGCGGGGTTGCCATCCTCAACCACTCCCTCGGCGACGAGCCCAGCTTTCTCGAGGGTAGCAGCCGTACTCCGAGAGAGAGCTTCCTGGTGCTCATGCATGCTGGCTGTGCTTGCGGCTTGCGCCGCTCGCATCTCCGCTCCGCGCAGCCACGGATTCCACTGTGGGTCCACGTCCGCCACGCTCAGGATGCGTATCGGAGAGCCGTGAAGTGCAGACCAGCGGCGAACGATGTCGGCTGCGGCCGCGGCGCTCCTGGAGCCGTCTTCTCCCAACAAGATGCGGGCAATGTGATCTCGACGGGCCACGAGAACCGGGACCGGGCTATGGTCGACGACCTCGGCGGAGACGGAACCCAGAACGGCCGATTCGAACGGGCCTCGCCCCCGGTTACCCAGGACGACCAGGTCGGCCTTGAATTCGGAGACTTGATCAAGGAGAGCTGTCGCGGCCCGGCCACGTACGACCTGCGTCTGGACCGTCAGGTCGGGCGCGGCGATTCTGCGGGCGACCTTGATGACGATGCGTTTCGCTTCGGCCGCCATCGCATCCTCTGTCTCCTGGATCACGTCGCCGGACATAACCACCCCGGGCATGTCGAATATGGTGGCGGTGCCGGGGTAGACCGTTACGACTTCGATCGAGCTGCCCATAGGCCAAGCCAGGTTCGCAACCAGTGATGCTGCTCGGTCGGATGATGTGGAGTCGTCCACGGCGAGGAGAACTTTCATGGTGCATCTCCGGCGTCGGCCGTCGTCTTGCGGTGGGAGTCCCCAGTGCAAGCGACCGCTGGTCGCCTGATTGCCGCGACGCCTCAATCGGTTTCGAGGGCGTCGTTGATCTCTTTGGTGGCCTCATCGGAGAGCGATGTCTTGAGGACTTCCCCGCCGAGCGGCGCGAGTGCCGCGAGGGCCTTGTCCTCGGTCCACTTCTTGATGAACAGGACCAGCGCTGCGGAGCCCGGCTTTAGGACGTCCTGGACCCGTTGGCGGAAGTCGTCCTTGATCCCCCAGCCGGTCAACGTGCCCATCACTGCGCCCATGATCCCGCCGAGGATCAAGCCACCGACGGGGATCAGGAACAGAAGACCGAACAACAGGCCAAAGAAGCCGCCCATCATGGCGCCCGCCCTGGTGGCTCCGGTCTTAGTGACCATCTTGGCCTTGCCGTCGGCATGCTTGACCACGACAGCTGCTCCGGCGACTTGCATGACAAGGTCATGCTCGAGCCCGAGGACGACCTCGTAGGCCTTCTCGGCGGTTGCCTCATCGGGGTAGCCGATGACCACGAGATCGACGAGATCTGCCATTGAGTTGTCTCCATCCTGCGGGCGCGAGGCCAGCCATACGACGGCCTTGGGGTCGGACTTCCTGGCGACATGCCCGGACGCTCAGGCAGTGTGTTCGCCGCGGGTCGATGAGTCATGACGGCCCGTCATGGGCTGACCTCCAACCGGCTGCTCGGCCGGGGAGGCGTGCCCGGCAACCGCTACCCGTTTTCTCGAGGCGCGCGCGGCGCGACGTGACCTTGGCTTCGGCACGGGCGTCAAATAGACGTAGTCCACCGACGGCCAACGCGCTCGAAGGGCGGCGGCAGCGCCAATGATTGCCTGCTCCACATCCGGCACGGTCAATTCGTCGGCGAAGGTGACGTCGCCATCGACGATCAAGCTCGAAGGCCCGACGACGACCGCGAACAGATCCGGGACCGCGATGATCCCCGGCTGCGCAGCTACGACGCGGCGCATCTCGCGCAGGACAGAAATCGCGACACCTCGACCCGAGAGCAGCGCGCGGTTCGCTCTGAGCAGCACGATCGAGGCGACGAGGAGCACGAGCCCGATGAAGGCGCTCGCCGCGGTGTCGGGCGCGGCGCTTCCGGTCAGCTGGGTCGCGACCAGACCCGCGGCAGCCGTGATCGCCCCCAGCACGGCGCACGCCCCGCCGATGACCACAGTCAAAGCAGCCGGGTCCGTGCTCCTCTGCGCCTGGGCGCGCAGCGAGATACCTCTGGTTGCTGCCTGTTTTCGCATTGGCTTTAAGGCAACGACCAGAGCGAACGTGTCGAGCGCCACGGTCGTCGCCAGGACGAAGTAGGCGATCGCGTAATGGTCAACGGTCGAAGGGTGAAGAGCGGAATCGACGGCTCCCGCGAGCGCCAGTCCGGCGCCACCGACGAAGATCCCCAGGGCTGCGAACAACGACCAGAAGAACCTTTCGCGCCCGTAGCCCAAGGGATGGCTGTCGTCGGCAGGACGAGCGCTGCTGAGTACGCCGATTAGCAGGAAGGCCACGACAGCCAGATCGGCCGCATTGGCTGCGGTCTGAGCCCGCAGCCCGACCGAACCGGTCATCAACGCGGCCAACCCAAGGGCAAATGTCTCCAAGCCGTTTACACCAAGGGAGAGGAGCACGTTTCGCCGCGTGGTCCTGTCGTCCGGGATTTCGGGCGTGTTCACTTGCGAGGCTCGGTCGGAGCGGGTCGACAAGGCGTCGAGCAAGACCCGCGCGCCATATGACCTTGTCTGTGGCATGCCAACGGCGTACGACCTACCCGCGCCTATGAGGGCCGCTGGCCTTGTGGGTCGGGGTCAGCCATCCGCAGGCGGCGAACCAGGCCCACAGTGACGAATGCGACGCCGGACCCGATCGCCAGCCATCCGATCACTCCCAGAAGCAGGGAAATCGAGTCCGACGTGACGACGCGATAGATGAGAAGGCAACCGAGGGCGACCATCAGCAAGTCGAGCCCGGCCGGGACCCAGTGGGCATCGCCTGCCGTCTCGGATGGCCTGGTAATCCACAGGCCGAGGAGACCATATGCCAGGACGCCGACGCCCAAGACCGCCCGGATGCCGACCACTGTGATCTGCCCGGTCGCCGAGAGGGCGATCACCGGAAGGCCAACCACTATTCCGATCGCGCCGCGAACGAGCGTCAGATCGCGCAGCTGACTGCGCCTCAGCGTGAAACCAGAAAGGCAAAGGCGCGCGCCGTCCAGGATCAACGCCGCAGAGATGGTCGCTCCGAGAATGAACTCCGCCCTCTCACCGTCGGCCAGGAAGTAGATCCCGGCCAGGATGAGCAGCAGTCCTGTAGCAATCGTCACGAACCAATTTGCCCGAAGTGGGCTAACGCGAGAGATAAGGGCATCAATCATCTGAGTCATCCAACCAGTGCTTGGGCGTGCGGTTCATTCACGATCGCCTTGGGTTGCGTCCGGTGGCTGCGGGACGATTGGGACGCATCTCGGACTCCTTGTGGCCTGCTCCTGCAGTCTGTCGCCGTGTCGCTGAGTGGTCATGACGGCTCGTCATACGGCCGCCGCGGCGGCATGCGCGGCCCGAGGCCGAACTGCCTACGCGACGTTGATGACCTGCTCAGGGGACGAGAACTGCCGCGCCTTCGAACCTGCCGGCTCGGAGATCGGCCAGGGCTTCGTTAGCCTGGGCTAGCGGATAGATTGTGGTCGTCGTCACGACGCCGACCTCGGGAGCGATGCGCAGGAAGTCGATCCCATCCTGTCGCGTCAGGTTGGCGACTGATGCGATTTGTCGCTCTTCCCACAGCAGTCGATAAGGGAAGCTCGGGATATCGCTCATGTGGATCCCCGCGCATACGACGCGGCCGCCTTTGCGGAGGGCCTTCAGCGCCATCGGGACAAGATCGCCGACCGTCGCAAAGATGATTGCGGCATCGATCAACTCAGGCGGCATCTCATCCGAGCCGCCTGCCCATGACACGCCGAGCGTGCGCGCGAAAGCCTGCGTGGCGACATCTCCTGGTCGCGTGAAGCCGTAGACAGATCTACCCTGCCATTTCGCGACCTGCGCCACGATGTGCGCCGCGGCCCCGAAGCCATAGAGGCCCAGCCGCTTGCCGTCTCCAGCGATCGTCAGCGAACGCCAGCCAATCAGCCCGGCACACAAAAGTGGAGCAAGCGCTACGTCAGCCCCAACCTCGCCGAGTGGAAACGCAAAGCGTGCATCGGCGATCGTCGCCGTCGCGAATCCACCATCGCGCGTGCATCCTGTGAAGAGAGGATGATCGCAGATGTTCTCGCGGCCGCTCACACAGTAGGGGCAGACGCCACAGGTGTGGCCAAGCCACGGAATTCCGACGCGCTCGCCCAGGCTCAATCCTTCCACTCCGGCTCCGAGTGCATCTATCCGGCCGACGATCTCGTGGCCGGGGATGATCGGCGAATTCGTGTCGGGCAGTTCCCCGTCCAATACGTGCAAGTCGGTACGGCAGACGCCGCAAGCCAGAACCTTGACCCGGATCTCGCCGGATCCAGGCTCCCGGTCCGGCAACTCGGTCCATTGGAGGGGAGTCTTCGGGTTGTTCAGCACCATTGCCTTCATTGGCTATCCCTCAGCTTCTGCAGCACGCGCGGCAACGCGTTCGGCAGGTCTTCTGCGACCAAACCCAGGCCGAACTCCGCGGCTGCGGCTCCGTGAAGCCAGACTGCTGCAGCTGCTGCCTCGAAAGGCGCCATTCCCTGGGCGAGCAGCGCGGCGACAAAACCGGTCAGAACGTCCCCGCTCCCGCCGGTCGCGAGCTGAGCGGGGGCATTCGAATTGATGATCGCGCGACCATCTGGGGCAGCGATCACCGTATCGGGGCCCTTGAGCAAGACGACCGCGTTGGACTGCCTCGCAGCGTCCCGGGTGCGTTGCAATTTGTCGCCCTCGAAATGAAACAGGCGCTTGAACTCGCCTGCATGCGGGGTTAGGACACAGGGGCCGGCAATTGCTCGAAACAGGTCCGCTGGCGCCTCGGCGAACGAAGTCAGCGCGTCGGCGTCGAGTACTGTCGCTCGCCTGGTCGCGAGTGCGGCAAGGACGAAGTCCCGTGTCGATGAACCGACACCGGCTCCGGGCCCGATCGCGATGACATTGCGACGTGAGTCGGAAAGCAGGGCCTTGAAGTCCGACAGACCATCGAAACTGCGAACGATCGCATTGGTCAGCGATGTCGCATAGATGCTCCACACCCTGGCCGGCGCAGCGAGCGTCACCATGCCTGCCCCTCCGCGAGAGGCAGCTTGGGCGGTCATCCGGCTGGCGCCCGTTATGGCCTCGCCACCGAGGATCAGCACGTCGCCACGCTTGTACTTGTAGCTTTCGGGCTGTGGCCAGGGGTAGCCGTCGAGCCAGAGATCCGGTCCGTTCTCCCATGCGTTCGGGCCAATGTGTTCGAGCACCGCAGCCGGTATGCCGATGTCGGCCACCACAATGTCGCCGCAAAGCCCGCGCCCCGGATACAGCACGTGGCCGGGTTTCTTGCGAAAGAAGGTCACGGTGAGCTCGGCAGGCGCAGCGGCACCGCGAACCATCCCGGTTGCCCCGTCGACGCCGCTTGGCACATCGATCGCGCAAGTGGGTATCCGACGCTCTCTGAGCGACTCGACAACGGCCAGAGCGTCGCCGTCCAAAGGACGCGAGAGACCCGCGCCAAAGATCGCATCGATCACGATGCCGGCATCGTCGAGACTTTCGGGCGAGAACGGCGCCACCGAACCTGTCCAGAGGTCGGCGGCGTGGGCAGCCGCACCGGTGAGGCCGTCGCGAGGACCAAGCAGGAAGAGCTTCACCGGCCAACCCGCGGTCACCAGATGTCGGGCGGCGACGAATCCGTCGCCGGCGTTGTTGCCCGGTCCGCACAGCACGGCGACGGACCGCATGGACCAGCGCGCCCCGACCGCCACCGCGACGGCACTTCCAGCCGCCTCCATCAGGCCGAACCCGTCGACGCCCATCGCTTCGACCGACCGATCGGCGGCGGCCATCTGCCCGGGCGTCAACAGGGCGAGTCTGTCGCGCTCGAGTGTCCGGTCCCTCGCCGTGTCGCGTGGCCGCACCTAGCGGACCGCTGCCACTTCCGGCGTCCTCGCCACGGTGGCCGCGGCGTCGTGTGCTGCGGTTCCGCTGAAGTCGAGAACCACGCGACCCGCGACCCTGCCGTGCTTCAGCCGGTCGAAGACATCGTTGATCGCCGACAGCGGCTGCAGCTCGATATCAGCCTTGACCTTCCCGTCGACGGCGAACGCCAGAGCCTCGGCCATATCTTCACGGTTGCCGACAAAGGAGCCTCGGATGGTGATGCAGTTCGCCACCACATCAAAGAGCGGCACCGGGAAGTCGCCGGGTGGCAGGCCGACCAGCACGCAAGTGCCGCGCTTGCGCGTCATGCCGATCCCCTGCTTGAAGGCGCCGAGCGAGGGTGCGGTAATCAGGACGCCCTGCGCACCGCCATCGGTGGCCTTCTTGACGGCCTCGACCGGTTCACCGTGCTTGGCATTGACGACGAAGTCGGCGCCCATCTTTGTGGCAAGCGCAAGCTTGACGTCATCGATGTCCACGGCACAGACCGAAAGACCCATCATCTTCGCGTATTGAATGGCCAGGTGTCCGAGGCCGCCGGCACCGGAGATGACGATCCATTCGCCCGGCTTTGCCTTGGTCTCCTTGATGCCCTTGTAGGTGGTGATGCCGGCGCAAATGAGCGGCGCGGCCTGTTTGGGGTCAAGGCCGGCCGGAATATGGGCGACGTAATCGGGATCGGCGATCAGGTACTCAGCAAAGCCGCCATCCTTCGTGTAGCCGCCGAACTCCGCTTTGGCGCACACAGTCTCCCAAGCGGTGAGGCAGTACTCGCAATGACCGCAGGCCGAGTAGAGCCAGGGCACGCCGACGCGGTCGCCCTCCTTGACAGTGGTGACGCCTGCGCCGATCGCGGCCACGAGTCCGATGGCCTCATGACCGGGAATAAACGGCATCTTCGGCTTGAGGGGCCAATCGCCCGTCGCGGCGTGGAGGTCGGTGTGGCAAACGCCACAGGCCTCGGTCTTGACCAGGATCTCGCCGGGCCGCGGGGTGGGGATGTCCCATTCCTGAAATACCAACGGCTTTCCGAACTTCTCGACGACGGCGACGTGCATCTTGCCAGCCATTTGAACCTGCTCTCTTGTGTGAGTTGAGTCGAAGATCGATTGGGCTTCTGGATCAGGCGGCGCTTGACAGCCCCAGTCCGCGCACCGCCTCGATCATCTTGATCAGCACGGCCTGGGCGTCGCCGTAGACCATTTCGCAATTGTCAGCGTAGAACAGCGCGTTGACGATGCCGGCGTAGCCCTTGCCGGTGCCACGTTTGACGACGTAGACCTTCTTGGCCTTGTCGGCGTTGAGGATCGGCATCCCGTATATCGGCGAAGACTTGTCGTCACGCGCAGCGGGGTTGACCACATCGTTTGCGCCGATCACGAGGGCGACGTCGGTGTCGGCGAAGTCGTCGTTGATGTCCTCGAGCTGGAAGATGAGGTCGTAGGGCACGCCGGCCTCGGCGAGCAACACGTCCATCTGGCCCGGCATACGCCCGGCCACCGGATGAATGGCGAACTTGACCTTAACGCCTGCCGCCTGCAGCAACTTCACGAATTCGTAGAGTTTCTGCTGCCCCTGCGCGACGGCGAGACCGTAGCCCGGCACGATGATGACCTTGGCGGCGTAGCGCATGAATATGCCCGCGTCACCGGCCTCGGTTGGTTTGAGGCTGCCCTTGATAGCGCTTTGCTTGTGCTTTGTGGCAGCACCAAAGTTCGTGAATACGATGTTGCCGACCGACCGGTTCATGGCCTTCGCCATCAGGAGGGTCAGTTGCGTGCCGGCGGCGCCCACCACCATTCCGGCGATCATCAGTGCCGGGTTCTGGAGGACAAAGCCTTCGAGACCGACCGCGAGGCCGGTTGCGGCGTTGTAGATCGAGATCACGACCGGCATGTCTGCGCCGCCGATCGGCAAGGTCATCAGAATCCCGAAGACCAGCGCGCATGCGAAGAACACGTAGATGAGGGTGGGCGCGGCGATCGGACCGCCCGTGCCGTTCAGCGCCACGAAGACGAGGCAGCCGACGGCGACGGTCGCCAGCATTGTCACCGCGTTGGCGACCTGTTGGCCCTTGAACCGCATCGGCTTCTTGAGCACGCCATCGAGCTTGGCCCAGGCAACCAAGGAGCCTGACAGCGACACTGCGCCGATGAAGGCCCCGATCAACGTCACCACAAGCTGCGTCGGGCCCTGGGCCTTGTTACCGAACAACTCGACCGCGGCAATCGCCCCGGCGGCTCCGCCGCCCATGCCGTTGTAGAGCGCCACCATCTGGGGCATCGATGTCATTGCGACTCTCTTGCCGCTCCACCAGGCCACGCCTCCGCCGAGGGTTAGGGCGACGATGGCGAGGCCGATATTGACCGGCAAGAATGGCATTGCTGCTGCGCTGACACTGAAGACGTAGAGGAAGCTTGCCGCGATCGCGACGATCATGCCAAGACCGGCGACGAAGATCCCCGACGCAGCCGTTACCGGCGAAGACATACGCTTGAGGCCATACAGAAAGAGAAAGGCCGCGGCGAGGTCAGTTACGCCGATTGCCAGTTGCGAGAGCGAAGTCAACATGATGATCCCTCACATGTCTTCATGTCCTAGGCCTTCGCCGCGCGGCGCTTCACATGTTTGGACTTGTGGCCGCTCGGATGAAACATCGCGAGCATCCGGTCGGTGACGGCATAGCCGCCGGCGGCATTGCCGGCGCCGAGGAGCACCGCGATAAAGCCGATTGCCTGCTCCAGCGGCGTGCTCGCATTGAGCAGTGCAAAGATCCCGCCGACCACAACAATGCCGTGAACGAAGTTGGAGCCGGACATCAACGGCGTATGCAAGATCGCCGGCACGCGGCCGATGATCACCCAGCCGGCAACCCCGGCGAGCATGAAGACGTACAGGGCAATGAAGCCGGTCATCGCTATCTCGAAGTTCATCTGGATCTCCCGATCAGGCTCATGCCACTTGGTGATTGGTCCGGGCCGATGTCCGTGGTTCAGCTGCCGGCGTGGCTGGGTGGTTCGTGGAAGGGTTCTTGATCTCGCCGGCGTGGGTGATGACTGTCCTCGCGAGAATTTCGTCCGTCCAGTCGATCTCGATGATGTTGTTCTTCAGCATCAGGGCCAGGAGGTTGTACACGTTCTTGGCGTAGAGCTTGCTGGCATCCTCACCGAGCAGCGAAGGCACGTTCAGCGGGGCGACAATCGTCACCTGCCCCACCTCGATCGTCTGTCCCGGCTGCGTGTCTTCACAATTGCCGCCGCCCTCGGCGGAGAGATCGACGATCACGGCGCCGGCCTTCATCCCCGCAACCTGAACCTTGCTGATGAGCTTCGGCGAGGGGCGGCCGGGCACGGCCGCGGTGGTGATGATCAGGTCGGACCGCTGGATGTGCTTTGTGAGGACGTCGGCGACCTTGGCCTTTTCCGCTGTGGTCAGCTGGCGGGCATATCCGCCCTTGCCGCTTGCATCGACACCGGTCTCGACGAACGTAGCCCCGAGCGACAGAGCCTGTTCCTGCGTTTCCGGACGGACGTCGTAGCCTTCGGTGACGGCACCGAGACGATGCGCGGTGGCGAGCGCCTCCAGCCCTGCGACACCGAGACCAATCACGAGCACCTTGGCCGGCCCGATGGCGCCTGCAGCCGTGGTGATCTTCGGCAGGATGCGACCGAGGTGCGTGGCGCCGAGTTGGACTGCGTAGTAGCCCGCAAGAGCGGACTGGCTTGAGAGCGCATCCATCGACTGCGCGCGGGTGATGCGCGGGATGGTCTCCATGGCGAAGCAGGTGATCTTCTTCTCGATGAGGCGCTCGACGAGGGCCGGCTGATGCCCGGCGTAAATGAAGGAGATGAGGATGGCGCCCTCTTTCATGGAGTCGATCACATCCAAAGCCGGGGGCCCGACGGCGAGCACCACGTCGGCGTCAGCAACGAGCTCCTTGCGATCGGCGATGAAGGCGACGTCCTTGAACGCGGCGTCGGCCAGCTTGATGGCCTCCCCCGCGCCCGTCTGCATGTGCAGCTTGGCACCGAGCTTGATCAGCTTTGGGGCGAGCGACGGCACCAGGGCAACGCGCCGCTCGTGCGGATGGGTCTCCTTCAGGACGGCGACGTTGACGTACATTGGCATCTCCAACTCCCGGCAGTCGTTTCTTCTGACGCACGGACCCGTGTGAAACACGACGGCGACCGATAAGGCATCCCGCTTTGCTGGAACGCCTTATCGCGTTGTCGCCACGGTCCGGCGATCGAAGCCGGCCCTTCTATCGGTGCGCCCTACACCGGCGCTTCCACCGGCGCGTAGCGAACCAGCTTCTTGTTCACGAACTCCTGGATGCCCATGTCGCCGAGTTCGCGCCCGTAGCCGGAGTTCTTGATGCCACCGAACGGCAGCTCGGCATCGGACCAGTTGATGTTGTTGATGAACATCATTCCCGTCTCGACACGGCTCGCCACGCGCTTGCCTCGCTCGATGTCCCGGGTGAAGACGGATCCGCCCAGCCCGAAGTCCGAATTGTTGGCGAGCGCGATGGCCTCGTCCTCGTTCTTGACCCGGAAGAACATCGCGACCGGGCCGAAGAACTCGTTGCGGAATGCCGGGTTGGCCGGCGTGACATCGGTCAGGATCGTCGGCTGCATGAACGAACCTGCACGATCGATCCGCTTGCCGCCCATGACTACCTTCGCCCCATGAGCGACGGCGACGTCGACCTGCTTCAACAGATCGACCAGGGCCGATTCTGTCGACAGAGGACCCAGAGTCGTCTTCTCGTCCAGGGGGTCGCCCGCCTTGAGGCCACCGAGCGCGGCCTTGAACTGCTCGAGGAACTTGTCGGCGACCTGGTCGACCACAATGAAACGCTTCGCCGCGCAACAGGTCTGCCCGGTGTTGTACATGCGTCCCCAGACGGCCCATTTCATGGTGTGTTCGAGATCGGCGTCTTCGAGCACGATGAACGCGTCGCTGCCGCCCAGTTCCATCGAGGACGGCTTGAGGTTCTGCCCGGCCCTTGCCGCGACACTCCTGCCGGCCGCAACGCTGCCGGTGAGGGCCACACCCTTGATCCGAGGATCGTCGACGACGTGGTCGGACTGCTCGTGTGAGATCGGAAGATTGGTATAGAGACCGGCGGGTGCGCCGGCGTCAGTCCATAGTTTCTCGAAGGCGATGGCGCATTGCGGCACGATGCCTGCGTGCTTCACAAGCACGACGTTGCCGGCCATCAAGTGCGGACCGGCGACCCGGGCAAGCTGGTAGTAGGGGAAGTTCCAGGGCTCCACGCAGAAGATCACGCCTATCGGGCTGCTCTCCATGTGCCCTTCGCCTAGAGACGGATGGAGCTTCACCGAAGCCAGGAAACGCTCGGCGTTCTTGGCGTAGTAGGAGAGGATGTCTGAGCTGAACTCCACCTCTCCGCGAGCTTCGCCGATGCGCTTGCCCATCTCGAGCGTCATCGTATGAGCGAACTCGGCTGCCTGGGCATGCAACAGTTCTGCCGCCCTGGCGACGATAACCGCGCGTTGGGCATAGGTCTTGTTCCGCCAGGTTTCGAAACACTTCTGCGCTGTCGCGATCTTGGCCTCAAGCTCC
>Ga0182017_10002642_pt1 | contig 13548 bp, 6 predicted proteins | sample 712E3DmetaG_FD_120492 | JGI IMG/M metagenome (GOLD analysis project Ga0182017, IMG submission 120492) | Permafrost microbial communities from Stordalen Mire, Sweden - 712E3D metaG | ecosystem: Environmental > Terrestrial > Soil > Wetlands > Permafrost | place: Sweden: Stordalen | collected... | reverse complement strand
TTCAGAAGACCATCAGCATCTTCAGCCAGGCGGCGAAATGGGACTGGCTCCCGTTCGTGCTGGGTGCCTTCTGTCTGGTCCTGCTCTTCACTTTCGGACACTACCTGCCCAGGGTGCCGGCGGCGATCATTGCGGTCGTCATCACGACACTCGCCGCGTACCTGCTTAACCTGGGTGCCCACGGCCTGAAGATCGTCGGCGAGATACCGGGGGGGCTGCCCGCCTGGGGTCTCAAGGGACTCGGCCTCGAGGACCTCTACCACATACTCCCGGGGGCGCTCGCTGTCGCGCTGGTCGGCTTCACGGAGTCGATAGCGGTCGCGAAGGACGACGCCGTGAGGCACGACTACGAGATCGACGCGAACCAGGAGATGATCGCGAACGGCATGTCCAACGTTGGTTCCGGGCTGTTCCAGGGCTTCGCCGTCAACGGCAGCCTCTCAAAGAGCGCCGCCAACGAAGCCGCGGGCGGAAACACCCAGGTGTCGACGACCGTCACCGCGCTGCTGACGCTCGCGACCATCCTCTTCCTCACCGGGCTCTTCAAGTACCTGCCTGAGGCCACCCTCGGCGCCATCGTGGTCCACGCACTCTGGAAATACTTCAACCCCGCCGGGCTTGTTCGCCTCTACCGTGTCAGAAAGGGCGACTTCGTCCTCGCTATCGCCGCCCTGGTCGGGGTCATCCTGTTCGGGGTGCTGCCCGGGATAGTCATCGGCATCGTGCTCTCCCTCGCGCTTCTCATACAGCGCGCCAGCAGCCCCAACTCCGCGGTGCTGGGGATGAAGCCCGACGGTACGAGGTTCGCGGACATCACCAATAACCCGGGCTACAAGACCATACCGGGACTGCTCATCTACCGCTTCGACGCTCCTCTCGTCTTCCCCAACGCGGAGCGCTTCATCACCGAGGTCCGCACCCTTGTGAAGGCGCTCGAGCCCCCGGTGAAGACCGTCATCATCGACTTCGAGGTCGTGTCCGACATGGACACCACCGCCTCCGACCAGTTCGTCGACCTGCTATCGCTGCTGGAAAAGGGCGATGTAGGCGTGATGCTCGCCCGCGTCCACGCGCCGGTGCGGGCTTTCATGGAGAAGGACGGCCTGGTGGACAAGATCGGCGAAGAGAACTTCTACCCGCGCGTGATGGATGCCGTTCAAGCGTTCCAGGGGGAAGGCTCCACCGGGGGCGATTGACCCGGCGTCGTCCGGTGCTGACGTTGTTGAACGCACACTTCCTAAGTGGTAACTTAGCCTGTACCCTGTGGGCCTATAGCTCAGCCTGGTTAGAGCGCGCCCCTGATAAGGGCGAGGTCGGTGGTTCGAATCCACCTAGGCCCACCAGTTAAAACCCTTGAGTATCCCTTATCTTCCGTTTATTCAATCTAGGTGGCTTCGAACCGGAGAGGCGCCTGAAATGTTTGACGTGTCCAATGTTTACCGGTATTATGTTTGATGTATCAAACATATAAGGAGGCGCCTTGAAAAGAGAAGACCGACTTCTGTACCTGATGAGCCGCGCCCAGCACCGCCTCAGGGAATACACGAACGCGAGCCTCAAAGCCGGAGGCGCGGGTGTCTCACATGCCCAGGCCGGCATCCTGTTCCTCCTCACTGAGAAAAGCCCTCTCTCCATGAGCGAACTGAGCCGGCGATTCGACGTGGACAACTCCGCGATAACGGGCATGGTGGACAGGATAGAAAAGGCCGGCCTCGTGACCAAGGGGGCCCACCTCACTGACCGAAGGGTCAACCTGATCGCCATCACCGACGACGGGGCGCGGGAGGCGACGCGCTGCGCGAAGATCATCAACCGGATAAACAGGGAGATCAAGGACGGGTTCACCGCCGGGGAAGTCGACGCGTTCGCGCGGGTCCTGGAAAGCATGTTCGAGAAGTTTCAAACGGAAAAGGGGGGCACCGCCTGATCCGGGTGTCCGGACGGGAGCGGCGACCGACATGGACAGACAAGACGCGCTGGAGCGCATGTTCAACGAAAGAGCCCCTATCGCGCAGACCTATGGCATGAGACTCTCGTACGATGACCGCGGCCGTGCGCTCGTCCGCCTTCCCTACAACCCCGGTCTCGACCACGCCGGAGACGGGGTGCACGGCGGCGCGATCGTGACGATGCTTGACTGCGCCGGCTGGTTCACCTGCGCGCTAGCCATCGACTGCGGCCTCGTCCTGACATCCGAGCTCTCGACACACATCCTGCGGCCCGCTTCACGGACGGCCCTCCTGGCCAGGGGTGAGATAATCAAGACCGGCAGGCGACAGAACGTCGCAGAGATGTATTGCTGGGACGCGGAAGACAACCTTGTCGCGCACGCCGTGGGGACGTTCGCCAACATCGACTCGGAGCCCGCGACGTGGAACATGGCCGACCCCGCGAAGGTCGAGCGCCCGTGAAGGACAAAACCAGTCGGGGCCAGGCCGTGGCTTAAGATCTGCATAGCCGACGGCCCGCGTCAGCCCTTGAGGACCGCCATCGGCCGCAGCATCGCGACCTTCGTCGAAAGCCCCGCGCCCTCGCAGACGTCAACGACGCGCGACACGTCCTTGTAAGCTTCGGGCGCCTCCTCGGCGAGCAGCGAAGGCTTGCCGGCCATCACCAGGATGCCTTCCTTCTCCAGCCGCGCCCGCAGCTCTTCGCCGCGTATCTTTTTCCTGGCGGCCGAGCGGCTCATGGTGCGGCCGGCGCCGTGGCACGTCGAGCCGAAGCTCAGGCTCATCGACTCTTTCCGGCCCACCAGCACGTATGAATGGGTCCCCATGTCCCCGGGGATGATCACCGGCTGGCCGGTGTCTCTGTACATCGCCGGCACCGACCGGTGGCCCGCCGGGAACGAGGCGGTGGCGCCTTTGCGGTGGACGCACAGCGTCGCCTCCCTGCCGTCCACGACGTGGCTCTCCATTCGCGCGATGTTATGCGAGACGTCGAAGAGCAGGTCCATCCCGAGGCTCCGCTCCGAGGCGCCGAAATGTTTCTCGAAAGCCATTCTGGTCCAGTGCATCAGCGCCTGCCGGTTGCCCATCGCATAGTTCGCGGCGCACGCCAGCGCGCCCATGTAGTCTGACGCCTGCTTCGAGCCCAGCGGCGCGCAGGAGAGCTGACGGTCCGGCAACTCCATGGCGAGCCCGCGCCTGACCGACTCCATGACGTCGAGGTAGTCGGTGCACACCTGGTGCCCCACACCGCGCGAGCCGGAGTGGATCATCACGACGACCTGGCCCTCGGACAGGCCGAAGGCGTGGGCCACGTCCGGCTTCAAGACCTTTTCGACGAACTGCACCTCCAGGAAGTGGTTGCCCGAGCCCAGGCTCCCGAGCTGGTCGTGCCCGCGCTCGTACGCCCTGGCGCTGACCTTCGTCGGATCCGCCCCCGGGGCGATGCCTCCTTCCTCTATGCGCTCGAGGTCCTCGGAGCGGCCGTAGCCCATTTCGACCACGGCCTTCGCGCCGCCCTTGAAGACTATCCGCAGCGCCTTCTCCGGGGTGCTTATCCTGCCCCGGCCGCCGAGCCCCCTCGGGATGTTCGCGGCCATGTCGGCGAGCAGGGAGGCGAGCCGTGGCTTGACCTCGTCGCGCGACAGAGAGGTGAGGGCCAGGCGGACGCCGCAGGAGATGTCGAAGCCGACGCCGCCGGGGGAGACGACACCGTCATTCTCGTCGAAGGCCGCGACGCCGCCGATCGGGAAGCCGTAGCCCCAGTGGATGTCGGGCATCGCGAGGGAGCAGCCCACGATGCCGGGGAGGAACGCGACGTTCGCGACCTGCTCGAGCGCGCGGTCACCGGCTGCGAGCCGCATGAGCTCATCATCGGCGAAGACGCGGCCGGGTACTCGCATACCCGCTTTGAAATCGCGCGGTATCTCCCACTCGTAATCGGACAGCCTGCGAAGGCCCTCGGTCGGTGACCTGTCCGACATCTCGCGCCCCCCTACACGTCGAATATGATCCGCGCGGACCAAAGCCCGTCCCGCGAGCTCACGGCGAGCTCGTGGTAAGTCGCGGCCTTTATCTCCTCGCCGGGAACGTGCCGCTCATCGTCCATCGGCTCGCCCGACACGTCCGCCTCGAGCGCGACCCCACCGTCCGGGACAGTCTGCACCGTGACCGAGAATCCTGAGAACAGCATCTCGTCGGCATCGGAGATGTACAGGAGCTCGTTCAACCAGCGGAACATCAGCTCGACGTGGTCGGACGCCGCGAGCGAGATATTCCTGCGCTCGGTCCGCCGCACCCCGGAGATGTCCGCCATCAGTGAGAACATCGCGGTGGCGGCGCCCTCGAAGAGCTCCGAGACGCCGGCGGCCTCGACCTCTACGCCGATGTCCGCAGTGTGCTCGATTGTGTGGAAGGTCGCGCTCATGGTCCGCCGCCAGTCGGTGCTTCGCCGCTAGGCCATCGGCAGCGTGAAGGTGAAAGTGGAGCCGAAGCCCACCCGGCTCTCGACGATTATCCTGCCGCCCATAGTCTCGAGGAGCTCCCTGGTGATGTACAGGCCGAGGCCCGCCCCCTGGAAGGAACGCGTCTCGCCGCGGTCCACCTGGTAGAACCTGTCGAAGATCCGCTCCTGTTCCATCGCGGGGATGCCGATGCCCTCGTCGGTCACGCTCACCCGCACCACGCCGTCGAACTTGTTTGGCGCTATCACGACGGTACCTCCGTCGGGCGAGAACTTGATGGCGTTGCCGACCAGGTTACTCAGGACAACCTCGGTCTTCTCGGGGTCGGCGAGGACGAAGAGCGTCTCGTGCGTCGTGCGCACTTCCACCCTCCCGCTCTCGGAGACGATCTCCTGGTCGGAGCGCACCTTCTCGACGAGCTCGAGGATGTCGAACCGCCGCGGGATCACCTCCAGCCTGCCCTCCTCGATCCGCGACATGTCGAGGATGTTCTCGATCAGGCCCTCCAGGGCGATGGCCTTCTTGAGGATGATCTCTATCGACTCGCGCTCGGTGTCGCGATCGATCCGGTCGAAGTGTTCCACCAGCGTCTTCGCGAAGCCTTCGATGACGGCCAGCGGGGAGCGCAGCTCGTGTGAAACGGTGGAGACGAAGTCCGACTTCATCCTGTCCAGCGAGAGGAGCTCTGCGTTCGCCTTCTGCAGAGCGGCCATGTGCCCGCGCGTCTCCTCGTACAGCCTGGCGTTCTCTATCGCCACCCCGGCCTGCCTGCCCATCGCCTCGAGGAGCTGGATGTCCTCTTCGCTGACGTCGAGCCTCCTGTCCGCGGTGCAGTGGACCTCGAGGACCCCCAGGACCATGTCCCCGCTGATGAGCGGGAGAGCGACCCCCGAGTGGATGTCCAGGGCGAGCACCACCGGGTCTTCGGGGTACGCGTCTCGAGTCCATCGGTGCGCCCGCTTGGTCTTCATGATGTGCCCGCCGACGCCCTCGCCGACCGGCAGCCTGACGTTCTTCAGGGCGTCGAGGTCGACGTTGTGGGCCGCTCCCCAGGCGAAGTCTCCGAGGCCGGGGTCGACCAGCCCGATGAGCGCGGACTCGGCGCCGACCGCCCTGGCGGCCTCCTCGGCGGTCGTCTTCAGCAGCGTGCCCAGCTCCAGCTGGCTGGAGATGTTCTGTGCGCTGCGGTAAAGGAGGGAGAGCCTCTCGTGCTCGGCCGTCAGCTCGTGATATATGAGCGCGTTCTCGATGCAGACTCCCGTCTCGGCCCCGACAGTGCTGTAGAAGTCGCAGTCGTCCTCGCTGAAGAAACCGGCCGGCGCCCCCATCGTCACCGCCCCCAGGAACTTCGCACCGCTCTTCAGAGATATCACCAGGAGCTCCTCGATGCCCTCTTGCCGCATGGCCTCGATACGATCGGAGCCGGTCCCGGTATCCACCATCCGCTGCCGGCCGACCACTGTCGCGCCCCTGCTCCGGCTGGCCAGGGCGCCCAGCCTCTGGAGGCCGGCCTGCGACATCCCCGATATGAGCCCGTCGCTTACTCCGCGCGCCTTCGCGACGCGGAGCTGCTCGCTTCCCGGTGGCTCCTCGAGCACCAGGATGCCTGAGGGCGCTCCGCTTACCGTGATGGCCGCATCCAGCACCGCGCCCAGCACCACGTCGATGTCCAGCGACTTCGTCGCGGCCAGCAGTATCTCGTTCAGGAAGGCGAGCTGCTCGGCGCGCCTCTTCGTCTCCTTCTCCGCCTTCTTCCTCTCGGTCATGTCCCTCAAGGAAGAGATGACCAGGTCCTCTCCCCATATCCGGGTCAGGCGGGAGGTCACCTCGACCGGCATACGGGTGCCGTCCTTGCGAAGGATGCGGACATCGAAGACGGTCGATCCGTCAGAGAGCACCTCGTCTCGACGGTCTTCGTAGAGGTCCCTGACGCGCTCGGTCCCCAGGTCTCTCATGTGCATGCCCACGAGCTGCCGAAGGGAGTAGCCGGTGTAGGCAGTTGCCCTCTCGTTCGCGTTGAGGACCATGCCGTCTATCGTGTGGACTATCAGGCCGTCGCCGGCGGTCGAGAAGAGTGTGGCGTAGGCGTCCGCGGCGGCCTCGACCTGCTCGCTCATCCGCTTCGCCTCTGTCACGTCACGCACCGAGACCAGGATCTCCCCGGCGTACTTGTCGCTCCCGAGCATCGTCAGCCATATCACGACGTCGATGACGGATCCGTCCGGCCTTTCGACCTTCCCGTTCAGCGCGAGGTCCTCACCACGGGGAAACACGTCGACCACACCCTGGCTTATCTGCATGAGCCTTTCCTTCGACGGCTGCAGAAGCTCGGGCCCGCTACCGATTATCTCCAGCGGATCGCGCCCGAATATCTCGCCCGCCCTGGTGTTCGCCCAGGTGAAGATGCCGTTTCTCAAGACCAGCAGGCCCTCGTCCACGCTCTCCGTTATCCTGGTCCTGAACCTCTCGGAGCGGCCGAGCTCCTCGGTCCAGCGCCTCCGCTCCAGCGCCCTCGATATTGTCAACGCCAGCTGCTTTATCAGGTTCACCTCGTTCGGTGACCAGTCCCGCGACACCTCGTGCGTGTTGAACGCCAGGAAGCCGTGGAGCTCCTCGTTGATTATCACCGGCACCGACACGCAGGCCCTGATACTCATTGCGCTCCGGCCCTGCCGCTGGTCCGGCCCTTCCAGCTGGCCGACGTCGCTGATGACGAGCTCCTTCCCCGCGCGCATGCTCTCGTAGAAGCCGGGTGGGCAGTCGGTCTCACGTCCGACCAGATGCCTTCCGATCGGCTCGACGCCTTCGTCATTCCACTCGAGCACCCTCTCAACGAACGTCCCGTCGGCCGAGATATCGCAGTAGTACCCCCGGGGAACGGAAAGCAGCCGGGCCACCTGCGCAACGGACGCCTTGATGGCCTTGCCGGTGTCCTCCAGGTGCAGGAAGGTGCTCGCGATCTCTGCCAGCGCCTCCTCCGTCTTGAGGTGTAGCTCGCGCTCCTCCTCACGGTGATAGCGCTCGGTCACGTCCCTGACGATCATGATCTCGAAGGCCTCGTCGGACGGCCAGCCGACGAGCCCGGAGTTGATCTCCGCGTGGAAGTGGCTCCCGTCCTCCCTCACGAGGGTTACGGGATAGTTCTGGGTCGTGTCGCCGGTCTTGAAGTCGTTCATGAGCTCGTCAGCGGCCCTCTCGCGGTCGTCGGGGTGGACGTACCGCAGCACGTTCCTCCCGATCACCTTCGAGGGTTCTATGCCCATCATCTGCTTCACGGCCCGGTTGGCGTACAGGATCTCCCCCGCCCGGTTGGCCGTGATGATCGCGTCCTGTGTCGCCTCGACCATGGTGCGGTAGCGGTCCTCTGACTCCTCGAGCTGCCTCTGCGCGTTGACCCGCGCGGTCACGTCGCTGACGATTATCATCACGTCGGCTTCCTTCGACGCCTCGCCCAGCAGCGCCGTGGTCACCTCGAAGTACCGGTCCTTGCCCTGGACGATCACCCTGATCGGGTACCTGGTGATGCCGCGGCCCAGCTTGTATTCCTTGAGGAACTTTGCCGCGATACGTTTCTTGTCCTCCGGGTGGACGAACTCGTACAGGTTGTACTTGACCACCTCTTCAGGCGGCATCCCGATTAGGTCCAGGGTCGTCGAGTTCGCAAAGCGGATATTGCCCCACCGGTCGGCGATCGCTATCGCATCCGATGAGGATTCGACCAGAGTCCGATACTTCTCCTCCGAGGCCTTCACCGCGGCCTCGGTGGCCGCGCGGTCGGTCACGTCCGCGGCCGTCATCAGCACTGCCGGCACGCCGCCCAGCGTGAGCTCCCGGTTGCTCATCACCCTGACGACGATCTCACTCCCATCGGGTCTTGTGAGCCTGGTGTCGTAGGTCGCGGGCACCTCTTCGCCGCGGTTGTACCTTTCCACGATCTTCTCGACCCTGGGCCGCTCCTCGGGCGTCAGCTGCGCCGTGAGGTCGGCCACCTTCTTGAGCTCCTCGCGCGAGCGCCCCGTCATCTCGACCGCCACGTCGTTCAAGTAAACGATGTTGCCCTCCTGGAGGACGACCACGGCGAAGAGCGAGTTGTCCACCAGGGCGCGGTAACGTTTCTCGGACTCCCTCAAGGCCTCCTCGGTCGCCGCCCTCTCGGTCACGTTGCGCGCTATGCCGGCGACCCCGGTGACCTCGCCCCTTATCTTGATCGGGCTGAGCGTGATGTCGAAGACGATCTCCCGGCCTTCCCTGTTCGTTCGCCTAACGTCCGGCATCCTAACGCGCCGGCCCTCGAGCACTTCGTCGATCCGCTCGCGAAGCAGTCGCGCCAGCTCACCCTCGATGAAGTCGAAGACCCTGTTGCCGAGGATGTCCGGGGGCGTGAAGCCGAGCAGGTCCGCCGCCTCATTGATGAAGGTCAGCGTGCCGTCCGACGACAGGGTGAACACGATGTCCTCGAAGGATGCCGCCAGCGAGTGGTATCTCTCCTCGGTCTCCTCTAGCTCCGCCAGCGCGCTCGCTCCCCTGAAGAAGGCCGCGTCCAGCGAGTCCGTGCCCCTCTCCGCCGCTGCCGACGGCACCTGCGCGCAGATCAGCGCTATCGTTCCATCGTCCCTGTCGCCGATGCGCGCGTAGAGCACATCGTAGTCTCGCCAGCCGGACGCGTGTTTCAGCCTTGCGCGCCGCCTTTCGTATCCGAGCTCCAGCACGGTCTCGACTGGGCAGCGGTCACAGGGGGAGTTCTTGCCTTTGAGTATCTCGTAACAATAGCCCGCGCCGTCCCCGAAGCCTGCGGTGGCCGCGGAGTTCTTGTAGAGGACTCTCCGGTCAGGCCCCAGCAGGAATATCTCGTAACCGAGCGCGTCGAGGAAACTTTCTAGTGCCTTGATGTCTTCTCCGGAGAGCTTGCTCTCCTTGCGGCGCCTGCCCATGTTTACCTGGTCCCGTAAGTATTAGGCCCGTCGGATTCCCGGTGCAGCGCCAGGTCGCGCCAGGACTAGACCTCGGTGTCCTCCCCGGGCTCTCCCGCCTCGTCCTCTTCGTACTCGTCGGCCTCTTCCGAGTCGTCGCCCGCGACCACCAGCGCAACTGCACTGACATTGTCTTCGTCCTGCACCCGCATCACCTTGACGCCCTGCGTCGCGCGCCCCATCCGCGGTATGCCGTTGACCGAGACCCGGATCACGATGCCTTCCTGGGAGATGACGAGCAGCTCCTGGTTGTCCAGCACGACCCTCGCGCCGACGAGCATCCCCTTCTCCTCGACCAGCTTGATTGTACGCACGCCCTTTCCGCCCCTGCGGTGCAGCGGGTACTGACCGACCGTCGTGCGCTTCCCGTAGCCGTTGCTGGTGATGACGAAGAGGTCCGTCCCCTGAGACGGGCACTCCATGGTGAGGACGCTGTCTCCCTTCGAGAGACTGATGCCTTTCACGCCGCTGGTCGCGCGCCCCATCGGCCGGCAGTCCTTCTCGCTGAACTTTATCGCCTGCGCCTTGGATGTCACAAGCAGGATCTCGTCCTCGCCGTCGGTGAGGCGGGCCCGGATCATCTCGTCGCCCTGCATCAGCCGCAGCGCGATGATCCCATCCTTCCTCGCCGAGTCGTACAGCTCGAACGGGGTCTTCTTTATCAGGCCGTTCCTGGTCGCTGTGACCAGGTACTGACCGCCCTCGAAATCCTTGGTGGCAATGACCTCGACTATTTTCTCTCCGGGCTCCAGCGGCAGCAGGTTCACCATCGCCTTGCCCTTGGACGTGCGGCTGCCGGTGGGAAGCTCGTGTACCTTGAGCCGATACACCTTGCCCTTGTTGGAGAAGAAGAGAATGAAGTGGTGCGTGCTGCTGATGAAAAGGTGCTCGACGAAGTCGCCTTCCTTCAAGTCCATGCCCGTCACACCCCGCCCGCCGCGCTTCTGCTTGCGGAAGGTGGTCACCGGCATCCTCTTGGCGTAGCCGGAGTGAGTGATCGTGATGACCATCTCCTCTTCGGCGATGAGGTCCTCGATAGAGAAATCGCCCACCGGCCCGATGATCTGGGTCCGCCTCTCGTCGGCGTACTTGCGCTTTATCTCGAGGAGCTCCTCCTTCATCAGGGAGAACACCTTCTTCTCATCGGCCAGTATCTCCTTGAGCTCGGCAATGCGGGCCTTCAGCTCGGCGAGCTCGTCGCGCACCTTCTGTCTCTCCAGGCCCGTGAGCCTCTGGAGCCGCATGTCCAGTATCGCCTGTGCCTGCAACTCGCTGAGCTTGAACCGCTTCATCAGCTTCTCGCGGGCCTCTTCTGCGTTCTTCGAGCCGCGGATGAGCTCGATGGTCTCGTCGAGGTTATCTATCGCGATCAGCAGGCCCTCGAGGATATGCTCCCTCTCCTCTGCCTTCCTCAGGTCGAAACGGGTCCGACGCGTTATGACCTCTCTGCGGTGCAGGATCTGCTTCTCGATCAGGCTCTTGAGGGGAAGCGTCCTCGGCACGCCGTCGACCAGCGCGATCATGATGATGCCGTAGGACATCTGCATCTGGGTGTATTTGTATAGCTGGTTCAGGATGACCTCGGGCTCCTCGTCCCGCTTGAGTTCTATGACTAGGCGCATTCCGCTCCTGTCCGACTCGTCCCTCAGGTCAGATATCCCGGTTATGGTCTTGTCCTTGACCAGCTCGGCGATCCGCTCCGCGAGCTTCGCCTTGTTGACCTGGTAAGGTATCTCGCTGACCACGATACGCGAGCGGCCGCCCTTGACCTGCTCGGTGTGGGCCCTCGCCCTGACCTGGATGATGCCCCGGCCGGTCGAGTAGGCCTCGAGGATGCCGGTCTTGCCGAGGATCATTGCCCCGGTCGGGAAGTCCGGTCCCTCGATTAACTCCATCAGCTCCTCGAGCGATATATTGGGGTCGTCGATGCAGGCTATTATCGCGTCGACCACCTCACCCAGGTTGTGCGGCGGGATGTTCGTGGCCATGCCGACCGCGATGCCGCTGGCGCCATTGACGAGGAGGTTCGGGAACTTGCCCGGCAGCACCTCGGGCTCCTGCATGGAGCCGTCGTAGTTGTCGACGAAGTCGACCGTCTCCTTGCGGATGTCCTCCAGCAGCTCCAGCGCCACCTGCTCCAGGCGGGCCTCCGTGTACCGCATGGCAGCGGCGCTGTCCCCGTCGACCGACCCGAAGTTGCCGTGCCCGTCAATCAGCTCGTAGCGCGTCGAGAAGTCCTGGGCCAGCCTCACCAGCGAGTCGTAGATCGACGCGTCGCCGTGAGGGTGATAGCGGCCCATGACGTCGCCGACCACGCGGGCGCACTTCCGATGCGGGCTCGCCGGGGTCAGGTTCGAATCGAACATGCTGTAGAGGATGCGGCGGTGGACCGGCTTGAGGCCGTCCCTGACGTCCGGTAGCGCCCTGGTCACGATTACGCTCATCGCGTAGTCGAGGTAGGACCGCTGCATCTCCTCCTCGAGCTCTATCGGCTCCACTCTTCCGCCTACAAGGTCAACCATTTATCTCTCCCGTGCGGCAGGGCCGCGAATGCCTTCGAGGCGAAGCACGCCGCCTCTCTCAGGTGTCTATGAAGCGCACGTCCTTGGCGTGCGTCTGGATGAACTCGCGCCTGGGCTCCACGTTCGGGCCCATCAGCGTGTTGAAGATCTGGTCCGCTGTCACGGCGTCCTCGATCGTCACCTGGAGCAGGTTGCGCCTCTGCGGGTCCATGGTCGTCTCCCAGAGCTGCTCGGGGTTCATCTCGCCAAGGCCTTTGAAGCGCTGGATAGAGGACTTCTTGCCGCCGTTGTCCTTCAACACGCGGCTCAGCTCCGCGTCGTCGTACGCGTAGATGTGCTTCTTGCCGGCGGTCACGCGGTATAGAGGCGGCTGCGCGATATAGACGTAGCCCTCCTCGATCAGCTCCTGCATGTACCGGTAGAAGAAGGTGAGCAGGAGCGTCCTGATGTGGGCGCCGTCCACGTCGGCGTCGGTCATGATTATCGCCTTGTGGTAGCGGGCCTTTTCCAGCTGGAACTCGTCCCGGACGTTCGTCCCCAGCGCCGTTATCAGCGCCTGTATCTCCTGCGACGAGAAGACCCGGCTGGGCCCGGCCTTCTCGACGTTCAGGATCTTGCCGCGAAGCGGCAGGATCGCCTGGAAGCTGCGGTCGCGGGCCTGCTTCGCGGAGCCGCCGGCGGAGTCTCCCTCGACCAGGAATATCTCTGACAGGCTGGGGTCGCGGACGGAGCAGTCGGACAGCTTGCCCGGCAGAGAGCTGCTCTCGAGGATGCTCTGGCGCCGCACCAGCTCGCGCGCCTGCTTGGCCGCGCTCCTCGCCCTTGCCGCCGTGAGCCCCTTGTTGACCACGTTCTTGGCATCCGTCGGGTTCTCCTCGAGGAACTCCGACAGCTTCGCGTTGACGTTCGTCTCGACGAAGCCCTTGATGTCGGGGTTGCCCAGCTTGGTCTTGGTCTGGCCCTCGAACTGCGGCTCGCGCATCTTCACGCTGACCACGGCTGTGAGGCCCTCCCGTACGTCCTCGCCCGAAAGGCTCCCCTCCTTGTCCTTGACCAAGGCGTGGTTCCTCGCGTAGTCGTTGACCGTCCTGGTGAGGGCCGCTTTGAAGCCGACCAGGTGGCTGCCGCCCTCGTGGGTGTTTATGTTGTTCGCGAACGTGAAGATGTTGTCGATGTAGCCCGAGTTCCACTGGAGGGCCACTTCAACTTCCGCGTCCTCCCTCTTGCCCTGCAGGAAGATAACGCGCTTCTGGATTATCTCCTTGCCCGTGTTGAGGTACTTAACGAAGTCGACTATGCCGCCCTTGTAGCAGTACTCCTGTGTCGCCGGCTCTCCTTCGACGCGCTTGTCCTCCAGTATGATTCGCAGGCCGCCGTTCAGGTAGGCCACCTCGCGCATGCGCTGGGAGATGGTGTCGAACTTGAAGTCCAGCTCCTCCATGATCTTCGGGTCGGGCTTGAACCTGATGATGGTGCCGGTCTTCTTGGTCTTTCCCACCACATCGAGCTTCGATACCGCCTTCCCCCTCTCAAAGTCCTGCTTGAACACCTTCCCGTCGCGGCCCACCTCGACCTGAAGCCACTCGGAGAGCGCGTTGACAACCGACACGCCGACGCCGTGCAGGCCTCCCGACACCTGGTAGCC
>Ga0182017_10002640_pt1 | contig 13551 bp, 9 predicted proteins | sample 712E3DmetaG_FD_120492 | JGI IMG/M metagenome (GOLD analysis project Ga0182017, IMG submission 120492) | Permafrost microbial communities from Stordalen Mire, Sweden - 712E3D metaG | ecosystem: Environmental > Terrestrial > Soil > Wetlands > Permafrost | place: Sweden: Stordalen | collected... | reverse complement strand
GTAATGATAATTCATGGAAAAGTCGTTTTGGTTGATTTAATTGCCAAAACGATAATCGTGAAAACCAGGAGGACCATAGACACTCTCAATGTCGGGTCCGGGGCCAAGATCATGCTCGGAAGGATGGAACTTTCGAAAGAAATTGACCTGGTCGATCTTCACAACGATACCAAGGTGAACGTTACGTGGAAATTAATCGACAACAAGAAAACCGCGACAAAAATAGTCCTGGAATCCGTCGCCGATTCTAAGAAAGAAATAGGGACGAATGCGGACATGGAATACTGACCAAAAAAGGAGGACCATTATGCGCACAATCAGGATATTTATTCAGTCAATGATTATTACAATTTTTGCCTGCGCCATCGCCCAGGCCGGCCATTTTAAGGCCGATACGACCGTGGACGGCATGCGGATTGAATTACACGTTTTGCCAGCCGAACCATTCTTTACAAAAGACCAAGCTTCTACGGGAAATGTGAAAGAAGGAATGGTGATCATAGGCGGGGCCAAACCGTTGCCGCTTGATGCGAAAAAGAAACCGACCCACCATCTTGTGATCCATGTTTTCGATTCCCTTTCGGCCAAGGCCATTACAAATGCGAAGGTTAAAATGAGCTATCAGCCCCTTGACGAAAAAGGTAACTACGCCGGCGGCCCTATCGAAGTCCCCGTGGTCGTCATGCAGGCCGTCGGGAAGGGCGAGGAATCCACGCATTATGGGAACAACGTCGTCATGCTCGACGGCCCTTACGTGGTTGATGTTTCCGTGAACGGCAGCACATTAAAATTCAAACTAGACCATCTTTTTAATTCAGGCCCTTCAATGGATTACATGCCTGGGCATTAATCGGAGTACCGGTAACAAATTTGGGGAAATGACAAGGGAGCGGCAATCTCCTTTTCATGATTGCCGGGGCAAAACCCATTCAGGAGGTGGATGATGGACAAGAAAACAATCGCCGTATGCGGCGCAACCGGGCAGCAAGGCGGTGCGACCGTTGAGGCCCTCATAAAAAAAGGTAAGTGGGACATAGTTGCCCTTTCAAGGGACCCCGATAGCGCAAAATCAAAGGCCTTAAAGGAAAAGGGCATACGGGTCGTCCAGGCAGACCTTCTGGACAAAGGATCGCTTGCAAAGGCTTTCCGGAATGCCCAAATGGTTTTCGGAGTAACGCAACCCTTTTCTCCCGACTACAAGAAAACCAACACCAAGGAAGAAGTGGAACAGGGCCGCAATATCGTGGACGCTTGCGCTAAAGAAAAAGTTGAATTGCTCGTACAAAGCAGCGTGTTTAGTTCAGGGATGAAGGATTTCGGCGTCGCTCATTTGGACAGCAAAACAACGATAGTAAACTATTTGAAAATAAGCGGCCTGCCCTATGCAATCCTGAAACCGGCATCGTTCATGGACAACATTGGGACCGATTTTTTCACGGTGAAAAAAGGCCACATGCGGGGGTTCACGGACAAGGACGTTAAAGTCCCCTATATTGCAGCCAAGGACATCGGGGAATTTGCCGCTTTAGTGTTTGAACAACCGCTTCTTTATCGTCAAAAGGAGGTGGATCTGGTGGCTGATTTTGTGTCGGGAGACGACCTTGCCTTGACATTAGGTAAAATTCGGAACGGCGAACATTTCAAATACACGGCCATACCGAGATTGGCGATGTGGCTCTTTGCACGGGAATTTTACGGCATGCGGGTCTCGTTTGAAAAAGCCGGACGTCCTCCCTACCCCGAGGAGGTCGCAATAGCCATCCAAAAATGCAAAGAAATGCACCCCGGCATAATGACGGTCGAGAAATATCTCCTGTACAGGAATTTTGATTCAAAGGCGCTTTAAAATCTATCCCACAAGGTGGATAAGGTTCTGTACGGGTAATTATCTACGCTAAACGCGTATATAATTCGCCTACAGAACCTAAACCAGTCATTGCACTCGTTGATTGTCTGCTATTCCAGTGGAATACGCCCTTTGTTCTTGGCCAGCCACTGATCAAAGGTCAGAAGCGACGGATTCAAGGACCGCGACACATCGAGGCTTCGCGCTGCGCAATAATCTTTCTCGAAGTCACGTTTGAACTGGAACATGTTTCCCATGTCCTCAGCGCCTGGAAAACCAAAACCGCGATACACATCGGGTGATACTTCGTTGTAGCGCACCTCCTGGCCGAGCGCTTTGGTCAGCGCAACAGCCATCTGCGCGCCTGTAAGATGCTCGCCGGCAATTCCTACCCTTTTTCCGATGAACTCGCGGCCCCTCTTGAAGATTCCATACGCGCATTTGCCGATGTCCTCGGAAGACATCGACGGGACCTTCTTGTCTCCAATGGGGTACGTGATGGCAAGTTTGCCGTCGGCGCCTTTTTTCGGGCCCGCGCCGAAATTGATGAGATTTTCCCAATAAAACGACGTGAGCAGGAACGTGGTCGGGACCGCGAGGTCCGTGAACACGTGGTCCGCCTCGCTCTTGCCGTCGAAATGGGCGACTTTGTACTTTCCCTTGATTGTCGGCATGCGATTATCGCTCAGCGGTATCCATTTACGCGTGTCCTCAAAGGTCGACCAAATGGCATGCTGTATGCCGGTCTCCTTTGCAGCATGGGCCATGGCCGTCCCTTCGGCGGTTTCTTTCTCCGCCGAAAAGTGCGCCCAGAAGAACGTGACGCAATACGCTCCGTATGCGCCGGTAAACGCCCGTTTCAGACTTTCCTTGTCGTCGATGTCGGCGGCCACGACCTCCGCGCCCGCCTTCGCAAGAATTTTCGCCTTGTCGGAGTTGACGTCTCTCGTAATTGCACGCGCCGTAAAGGGGCTATTGGGATCGGAAAGAATTGCGCGGGCCAGACCGCCCCCTTGGGCGCCGGTCGCGCCGACAATCGCGATGATCTTTTTTTCAGCCATACGATTTCTCCTTATTGAGTTGAATTGGAATGCGGACAAAATCGAACTGTTAATAGCTATTCCGCAAATAGCATGCCAGAATAAACTTAAGCAAAATGCGAAGCTTTTGCTTAAAAAGAATTCCCCAGGTTGAATTGGACCGCGTACGGGCTTTCGGCCGGGCGCTTGTCCAATTTGAACCCGGCATCAAGACTCAAAATAAAAATAGGCACGTGAACGCGAATTCCGGCGCCCGCGTTGTACCGGAGGCCTGGATTGGTGAGGACCGAACGATAGTCCGATAATGACCTGCCTTCGATGTTCCACAAATTTCCCATGTCAAGGAACGCGTCTCCCCCGATCCATTTGTAAATTGGAAACCGGAGCTCCGCCACGTTCCATGCCAGGTAAAATGTTCCGCCGGTCGTATCGGGGCCGAGGGTTTTGGGGTAAAATCCCCGCATGACGCTAGGGCCGCCTATATTAAATTTCTGGTCGATGGGCACTATGACGCTTGGCCCATACAAAACCTCTATTCCCGCGCGCAGGGCGGAAGCAAGTACAAAGGACCCGCCAAGCGAGCCGTATACGCGTTGATCGCCCTCGACTTTTACGTAATGGTTGCTTTCCTTTCCGGTTATCCCGGACACTTCAAACGCGGCGCTTGAGAATGACCCTTGATGGGGTTCAAACAAATCGGTGCGCGAATCCCTTACCAGCGTAAGACCCAGGCTGTGGGTAAAGGGGTTGCCGACTGAATCCGGATTAATGGCCGGGCTGACATGTTCTATGGTCCTGGTTTGAAGTGTATGAATTAATGAAATAGTGCTATACCGGGTGAGTTGGTACGATAGGCTGGAACGCAGTACCGCGAAATATCCGTCCCACAGTATGCCGGGCGCCTTAAAAAAAACAGACTGCTGCACGCCTTCCCGTCTATGAAAATAAGATATTGATTGATTAAAGGTAATCGGAACACCGAAAATCCAGGGCCAGGCGCCGCCCAGGTCAAGCCCTTGAATTAAATAATTTGCATACGCGGAGCCGAAACCCGTGACCCCAAGTCCGAAAAAGTCGTCGTACGACACATTCACGCGGCCGCGGGCCAATTCAAGCGTTTGATACCCGGCGCTCACCTCGGCCGTGAAAAACTTTGTTTCAATGACCGTTACCCGAATGACCCTCACGGAATCGTTTAAAGAATCGCGCGACGCAAGCGAATCGAAGCTGAGCACGACGAAACTGAACAAATTCGTGGCGTACAGGCCGTTTATCGTATTTCGCAACGCCTTATTGGTGAGAACGCGTTTTTCCTTAAAGCGAAATTCGCGCCTGACAACCTTGTCCCGGACGGCCTGAAGCCCGATTATTTGAACGGCCCCTACCCTGATGTGCGGACCCGCACGAATCGCATACTCAACGCTTACGCCCAGCGAATCGGGCGAAAAATCGAGTTGATAATTTACGGAAGCTTCCAGGTAACCCCGATCGCCGAGTTTACCCGTTATTGTTTGAATGTCCTGGTCGATGTCCGCTATTTTTAATGCGTTTTTCTTTTGCACGACAATATCTTTTGTCAGGTTGAGCCTTTTGTCGGTCGGCGCTCCCGTGATATGAACGTCCGTTATGGTCGTGCGCGGTCCTTCGCTCAGGTGAATAATTACACGCGCGATTCGGCCCCGCCCGGCCCCCATGCTCGTGTCGGCCTTCAGGGCGATTTTAAGGAATCCGTTGCTTTCGTACCATTGCCGGATAAGCGTCGTGTCTTGCCTGAGCCGGGAATATGAAAATGCGGGCTTGAAAAATATCTTTTTATGTGAAAAAAATTTCGGCGCCAGGCTTAGCCCAAGCTTTTTAAGCGTTGAGCCTGAAAACGACCTGTTACCCGTAAATGTCAAGCTGCCGACCCGCGTTTGGATGTTCGACGTGTCCGGCAATGGTTGCGCGGCTTGAGAATGCCCAAGAAAAACGAACAGGAAAACAAAAAGTAGTATCTTTTTCATCACTTCTTTATCCTGTATTTAAGGTCGATTCCCGCGTTTCCTTTATCATTCGATTCAAATTCAAGAAATAGAAAAGGTTTTAATTTCCATGAAATGACCCCTTGCTGGGAAATAGTGTCGGCGATTCCCCTGCTATACGAAACCGTAACATCAGGGCTGATTTTTTTGCTCACCGAAACCGATGCGTTCGCCTGGGTTGAACCCGAGGTAAACAAGTTCCCCTGAAATTGCACCTGTTCCAGCCCCAATGTTTTTTGGGCCTGTCTGGAAACGACGGCCGACAAAGAATTGCTGATAAGCGAGGTCGGACCGTTCACACTCGCGCCGGTCAAGGAAAACGACGGCGAGCCGAACGTCAGCAGGCTGATGATTTCAAGCTGGCTGAAGCCCTTGTTGGAAGTCAATGCAATCGCGGGGTTTTTCAGGTCCCCGGAAATATGCAGTGTCACGACGATACTGTCGGTGCCGTAGGTTGTTTGCACCTGGCTTAAACTGGTGGTCGCTATGACGTCGATAAAGGGATTGATATCGCTACTGCCGGTCAAACGGGCATATCCATGTTCTATGGTAAACACATGACTCAAATAGGTCGCGGCGCCGCTGTCGATTTGCACCTGTCCCGCGAATCTTGGATTGTCAACGGTCCCCGTCACCAGCAGCGTTCCCGCGACCGACGTCCGGATATCGCTTGCCGACCCGGTCAAGACGTTGCCTACTTTAAGGTTCGTCGTAAGGGTATTGGGTATTTTGAGCTGTACATTCAACCTCAGGGAAGGTTTTTTGGAAACGGAGGTTTTGGAGTGCGCCACGATAGGTTGATTAAAGGGAACATCATACGCCACGTTCGATTCGCCCAAAAGCGCATAGCCGTCAAGGCCCCATTTCCCAAACTGGTTCGAAAGTACGGCGCTTAAAGAATCGAAGCGTACCTGGGTATCGTCCAAATAATTGAGTTTCAGATTTTTGCATACAAGCGCCGCCCGGGATTGACCCAACGAATTGTTCGACACGATAACGAACCCCGTTTCGGAGATCGTTCCCTTTCCCCAAAGTCCGCCGCCATTTACAAGAATGGAATCACCGGCGATTTTGACCTCGATTCGAAGCGGTCCGATCGACGGCGCGACATCATCGACGGCAAAAACGACCCCTTCGGCGACAAGCGACCCTTCCGGCGTGATTGTGGACGGGCCGGGCGATACGATCACATGACCGTTGATCGTTCCGGACGTGAAACGCCCGCCGCTTATGAAGGGGTTAATAACGGCCGCCCCGATGCTGTCGGCGCCGAGCGTCAGATGAATATCGTGTCGTGTCAACAGCTTCGATAGGGACACCAGCGGTACGTTTCCCGCGATGGAAAGTTTGCCTTTTTCAAAAAATATGTTCGCGGTATCGATGACCAAGGCATTGTCCTTAAAAGCGGCTCGCACGGAGGCCTTCGGCAATGCGACGCCGGCATAATGAACGCTGCCCGTTTGCAGGGATATATCGATCGGCGGACTCCCCGAAAGCGGCGTATTTCCCCGGGGTTTCATGCGGAGGGAAATATTCTCGGCATTCAAACTGAGCGACGGAAAAGCGAATTTATTTGAAACAACGGAAATGGCGCCTTCCGGGGCCCACCTATTGTGACGAAAGGAGAATGCGCAGTCGGCGTTTAACGACCCGTCCAAAACCATATTTTCCGAAAATGCCTCGATGTAGGGCTTAAGGCAAACATTCGACCCGAAAATCTTTATTTCCATGGGCAGAGGCGCAAGCGAGTCTATTCGGAAAGACGGCATGAGCGCGGCATGCGCAATTATCAATAAGGGCCCGCAGGTATCCCCGACGCTTAAGGTGCACAAAGCCATGGCCTGATGATCGGCAAGCCCGGCTTTGGCATGGATTGCAGGCCTTCGGCCGGGCCTCGGGCCGGTTTTAACGAAAGCGATCTCGGACAATTGGAGGGCCGCCATGACCGAAGGATTGGAAAACCTCCCGTTGAATGACGTTTGCATTGAGAGCGTGGCGGAAGGAATTAGCAGTAAAGGAAACCAGGCATGGGCGACATCCACGGGAACATTGGTTGCGATACACGTTCCATTGTTGATGCCGCTGTCCGCTAAAGCGGCCTTAATTGCCAGGGTCCCCGACGCCGGACCTTTGACGCCGGAACTTATTGACAGTTCCGCAACAAGGTTTTTTCCCGCCCGGTCGAACGAACCGCTGCCGCCGATGTTGGCAAGCCCCTTGATAATTTTTAGATCATCAAACGCAACGAGACTGTCGTGAAGGGTGATTGTCGCCTTGATCAAATCCGCGACCGGTATGCTTGAAACGAGCGTATCAATGGTTATATGCGCCGTTGCATTCGGGTATAATGCGGGGCCTTGCGCGGTCAATGAGGCCGTTATATGGCCGCGTATACCTGGTTTCCCGATATTTTTCAGCGCGCCCGTTAACGGTCCATGAAGGTCCGCGGATGCCGCATTAATGGTTAACCCCGTTTTTTTATCATACGAACAATCGGTTTTAAGGTCATTGACGACAAGCCCCTCCCAGGTTATTCCCGCGCCGAGCAATTCAACTCTCGCCGACGGAGCGGAAAGAATTTTTTTCATCGAAAAGGCGCCTTTAATCGCCCCGGAAATATCTTTATTGATGAGCAGGACCGACAACGGGCGCGCATCAGCGATATCCAACGTCCCGCTTCCCGAACCATTTTCATACACTAAAGAGCCGCGTGCATTAACGGATAACACCTCCGGCCATTCGCCTTTTACGGAAAAGGAGTCATGGACGATTTCGGCTTTGAGGCCCGCGGCAGGCAGGCTTTTGCCGTTCGAAAAGGTCATATCGGTAAGTCCGAGCGTGCAATACGCCGCATGAGGCATTTGTTTGAAAGACGCGCCGGAGGCATTCACGGTAAACCGGGCAACGCCTTTTTTAATGAGGTCCGGCGGGTCCATTTTTAAAACAACATGATTCAGGCCATGGATATCCGGTATGACGATAGTGCCGTTAACGTGGTATTCGTCAAGAACCGGTTTCGAAAAGAAACTGGAAATGCGGGTCGAAAAATTAAACGCGCCGGAAAGCGCGGGATCGACGAGAGAAACCCGGCCGCCGGCCTTTCCCGACGGATCGCATGTAAGGCTTATCTTTGCATGGGCCATGGCTATATTTTTAAAAATTACATTGGTAATTTCCGCGTTCGCGTTGAGCGTTGGATGCTCCATGTGTCCGCGAAGGCTCGCCGAACAGCTGAGCATATCGCACTTGTCCAATCCCCATGCACGGGCGTTGATCCCTTTGAAAAAGGAATTGTCGGCGCGGACAACGACATCCGCTTGAATCGGACCGGGATTTTGCGACGGAATTGCACAAGATCCGTGTGCGGTCAAATGCCCTGATTTCATTAAAACGCTATCGCACGTGAAACCGCGCGCGCCGCTGCGCATTGAATAATAAAGCGTGTCCAGGGTCAGGGTATGTCCGGGAATAGTCAAGCAAAGCGAGGAACCAATACTGTTCAACGTAAAATCGGCGGCGGCCGACATTCGTCCGGAAATCGAAGCGCATGAAAGGTTTGCCGAACGACCTGCCGAATCAAGATATTGGGCCTGCAGCGAATCGATGAAAAATTTACGAATCGCAAATGTCCATATCGGGGCCGTGGTGTCGACAACGGGTTGCGCTTTCAGGGTAAAAACATCCACAAGGTTCGGATGGATACGCTGATTGTAGGTGACCGTCGAGTGATGAAGGAAAACTTTTGTAAGGACCACATGGCTTCGAAAAAGCGATAGCAGCGCGATGCGTCCCCGGGCTTGATCGACGGAAATGACCGGTTCCCCGTTCTTTGTCAAAAGCGTCAAGCCGGAAATATCAACTGACGAAAGTGAGGATATACGCAGCGATTCCCATGAAATACCACCATTAATGCCCGAAGAAATCGATTGGTAAAGAGAAGCTTTTAGTAAATTTTGGAATCGGGCGGTCCGCAAAAACAGCAACACGCCGATTGAAACGACCAGAAAAAACAGGACTATAACGCCACCGGCCTTTGCCGCGAATCGAACTATGCTCACCCGGTTTAAAGACTTATGTTTTTGCATAATTTCTTTTTTCATTTTCATTGAAAAGCCGCAATTTGGGGCTTGCCGAAGGTAAAATCGCTGAAACCAAAATCAGTTGTCCGGTATGAATTTAGTTTGGTCACGTTGTATCCGGTTCCAGGGATTGAAGGATAATAAGCAATGGACAATTGAAAGTCGGTTAAAACCAGATATTTATTGTTTATTAACGCCCCTACGCCGAGTTGTGAATACACGGGGCTGTTTTTAAATCCCGAAGGCGCGTCACCGAGCATGCCGAGGGAACAATTTAAAAAAGGGCCGAACCTGAACCCCAATACGTTCCATGGAGCATACGATTGGGTCTGGAACGTTAAAACGATTTTTTTTACCCCCCGCGAAGAACCGCTGAAACCGCGTATCCCGTTTTCATTGTTGATGCTCAAACTGTCGTAGGGGAACCTGTTAATTCCCAAAGTCAGCTGGGGTTTTATGAATTGCCTGATCCGCCAGTTGCCTATTTTATACAAATTACTGAAATAATTCGCGCCCGCAGAAAAAACGCCTTGTTCCAAATTTTTTCCATGGAAGAAAGTCCCATATTCAAAAGCCGTACTTATATATCCCCAATCAATATAATCGCCGAAAGCGAGGCGGGCCCCCGCGTACGCGCGACCGATGGGATTTCTTAATTGAAAACCGCCCGTTATTCCGAACACTTTCCCGACGGGAACGTCTTCGATGACCCCGAAATTATAAATATAATTGTCCTTGAAATATTTCCGCGTGGAAATCCCCAGGCCGGCCAAATAAAAATCCTCGCTGGAATACCTGTGCAACGGGTCGAACGTTTCATTCGGCTTTTCAAGGTACCGGACGCGTAAATAACGCGCCGCGATAATTGCGTCGGTCGTGCGTTCGTCTTCCGAATTTCCCTTGGAAATTCTCATTGCCTTGCCTGCCCAATAATCCTGGGTGTTGAATTCCAAATCCTGTCTCACCTTGCTTAAATCAACATCGGCAAAGGAATCTATTTGGAATTGCTGGGCAATAATCAGACCCGCCGCCCACCGCGCAAGGGGCGAATAAAACGGGCGGTCAATAGTCAGGCTTTTGCTGAAATTATCGTATTCGTCAATGTCATAATGCAGGACGGCGCTTATATAGGTGTTTCGAACGTTGGGGACGCTATAGGTCGTGCCAAAGGCCTTCTTTCCATTGGAATAATTCCAGGTATAGGCGTTTTGGAATTCATGACCGAACCCGATGAAATTATTTTCGGTGAATCCCACGGTGGTGCGCGCGGTGGAAGCGGCGCCACTGGGGATAATGCTCCATTTGTCCAGTTCACGGATGTGTATGTCGACCGAATCGTTTGCCGTTCCCGCCGGCACAACGGAAAATTTAACTTCAGCCACATAGTTCTGGCCGCGGACCAACCGTTCGGACTCTTTTACAAGCAAGGAATCGAACGGTTCATTGCCGCGGAAAAGTAGCAGGTTCTTGATAGTAAAGGACTGCGTTTTGACATGCAGCGTATTCCCGGATTTAGTCACAATGTTTTGAGGTAAAGCCGCGGTGTCGTTTACGGAATAGCCGAACGGGTCCAAGGTGACGATATCGATATTTCTGATGATTTTTCCTTCAAAATTGCGATACGGTTGTTGCAACAATTTCGGACGTCTTTTTTTCGATCTTAGGGAGTCGGGTTTGAAAATAAGACCATACATGAATTTAGTGAACGCGCTTTTCTTGGAATATACCTCAATGTCCTTATACACTTTGGACGAATCCGTTTTAAAGGGGGGTTGTTGCGCAAAAGAAGGCAGGCTGATACAGAAAATCAAACAAAACAGTAACGGTATTTTTACTTCAATACAATATCTCACGGTCGCATCGCATGGCGTTCGTAACCTTGGCGTACCATGTTTTAGAGTAAATTCCATAAGAGGGAGTTCAGCGCAACCGTCAAAAGAACGACGCCAACGCCAAAAATGGTAAATGACGCTATTTTAATCATAGGTTTCCACTTTGTAATTAATCACGTTCCCTGAGCGAAGCCGAAGGGAATACATTTACGAGCTTGCTCACTTCGGCTTCGCTCAGTGAGCAGTACTGAGTATTTACTCCACTTTTAATTGCGGTGCACAGTGATACTTAAAGCAATTGCAATGCCATTGCAATTATTTGAAGCTTAATGGACATTTTGTTCGAATCTTCAGGAATAATTCTTGTTTTCAGGAAGGGTCATCTTAAAAATGGAACAATTTCACCTTATTTCCGCCTCATCCCATTGAAACGCCGAGAATCCGCCCGATTATTGCGGTCACCGCCATCGCAAGTGCGCCTCCAAAAGTAACTCGAAGCGCCGCCCGAAAAAGCGGGGCTCCGCCGAGATGGCCGCCAAACGCCCCTAGGACCGCCAGGCTTACAAGCGAAAGCGCCGCGATCATCGGGATACGCAAAGCCGCCGGCGCAAGGAGAAGGGCCGCGACAGGGACGCCGGCAAAGGCCGCAAAGCTTACTGCCGATATCCAGGCAGCTTGCATCGGACGTGAAAGGGCCGTTTGGTCGATCCCAAGCTCGTCGCGCATGTGCGCGCCAAGCCGGTCATGCGCGCTGAGTTGCTCCGCCACCTTCTTGGCGAGTTCCATTTCGAGTCCCCGCTTTACATAAATCATGGCAAGTTCGTGCAGCTCGGCTTGAGGCTGCCCGGTAAGCTCTAAATTTTCACGCCTGATGTCCGCTTGCTGTGCGTCGCGTTGTGAGCTGACCGAAACATATTCACCCACGGCCATGGACATCGCTCCCGCCACAAGGCCCGCCACACCGGCCACAAGGATCGTCCCCTTCGACGCTGAAGACGCTGCGACGCCGATCATGATACTTGCGGTCGACACAATTGCGTCGTCGGACCCCAGCACCGCGGCGCGCAGCCACCCCGCGCGCCCGCTTCGATGCATCTCCGTCTGCTGTGCAATCGGCTTCATTGTTATTTTCTATTTTTAAGTGTAAATCCGATTACCCGGCATTAACGCGCAATAATCTATCCATTCCATAGTTTTTTTATTTGACCTTAAAGTATGGATAATCGGTATAGCCTTTTTCATACGGAGTATAAAACGTATCAATCGAAATCGGATTGAGTTTTTCTTTATTCTTCAATCTGGAGACAAAATCCGGGTTTGCCAGAAACCCTCGCCCGAACGCGATGAGATCGGCCATGGAGGACGCCAAATCATTCTCGGCCCTCTCCAGCGTATAGCCGCCGCTGAGAACGATGGAGTTTTTAAAATTGTTTCTGATTTTATGTACTGTTGTCAATGGAACCTTCGGACTTCCCATGGAAGAATGATCTACCAGGTGGATATATTCAACTCCGACGAGGTGCCATAACCATTCGATTGTGCAGCTCAAGAGCGCCAAGTTTTGTTTTAGAAAACAATACTGAATCCATTTTTACCTTTTGTTAATGTTTGGGCACCGTGGGATTTGTCGCTGGAGTTTACTTTTTCAGGATAACCCCGCACTTCCCGGCATTAAAACTTATTCTTTTTTTTTAGAATCAATTGAGTCGGCTTTTTGGTAGATTTCGTCAAGTTCCTTGGTGTCCTTGACTACGCCGGATTCAATCCGTAGGGCCAATACCTTTAACTCGCCCCCGATCGTATCGAGCCGCGCCTTTGCCGTATTGCCCGAACGGGCGGCGATAAGTTTTAAAAACGAGCCGGCCCTTCTTATTTCGGAAGCCGCCCCCAAACGGTCCTTGCCCAGCAGATTTGATTTCGCCTTATCAAAATGATATAAAAATGATTCTTCGAAAACCGAGTTAAAATGGGCTTCTACGGGGACCATCGCATATTGATTGTCGATGACTTTAAGCGCGGTGGACGTCGCCTCATCAAGCTTTTTAACCTCTTTGTCTTTAGCAACGTTATTTTTCTCGGTGGTTATGCTGTTCGACAATTCTTCAATTTGTTTTGACACCGCCGACAACCGGTAATTCTGAAAAAGCAAGAATGAATTGCCCAATTTCAATTCGACGGACGCTTTAGAATAATCGCCGCTTCGCAGGTATTCTTTTGCGCGGGAAAAATGGTAGTTAGGCACGTCCTTATAAACCGCCCAATCATCTTCATTGACCGGGGCCCATGAGTTGGATGTGGTGTCGGACATAACTACCTCAGGTTTTTGATCCGATGTGCAGTTAGAGAAAATGACTGCGGAAACGCCGATGGAGAGAATAAAATATTGTGCTGCGGGAAACATGCGGCCTCCTGTTTTAAAATATGTACTATTTAAAGATCGCAAGAACCGTGCCGCGAATTTTTATTAAATAGGTGGCAAGGCTGAAAAGGGCCCTGAAGCCCCTGGTTCGGGACAAGGATTATCGTTTATAAGAATCCGTTTTTTATCGATCGGAAACGGGAAGGCGTGTTGTTTCCCGGGCGGCGCAAAAACAGGCGCCAAAGATGAATAGGGTGCATTCCCATTTTGTGACCATTATTTGCTCTCCTTTGTCACGCCAATGGGATCGGTTGCCAATCGGAACAGGTCATTCCAGCGTCCTGCTTTATAAAACGACCGCAGCATGATCATCG
>Ga0182017_10002638_pt1 | contig 13554 bp, 9 predicted proteins | sample 712E3DmetaG_FD_120492 | JGI IMG/M metagenome (GOLD analysis project Ga0182017, IMG submission 120492) | Permafrost microbial communities from Stordalen Mire, Sweden - 712E3D metaG | ecosystem: Environmental > Terrestrial > Soil > Wetlands > Permafrost | place: Sweden: Stordalen | collected... | reverse complement strand
CTCAAAAGGTGATATTATGAAAAAAGAAGAGTTTCTGGTGTTAGTAACAAGATATTTGTCAAGGGAGGCATCTGCTGATGAGATTGAACAGCTGAATTCACTTCGAAAACAAAAGAAATATTCAATGGTATTCGATACAATTCGTGAGAAGTGGGAAAAGGCAGGACAAGCCGAACCATTGTCCGAGTACAGTATCGAAAGAGGCAGAAAAGCACTTGCAGCCAAAATTCGTAAGTCCAACCCATCATTTCAATGGGATAAAGAATTAAAACAATACAAAGTATTTTATTATCAGCCTGCCTTCCTACGAGTTGCCGCATCCTTCGCATTTCTTATAATTCTTATTACGGGCGGTTTTTTCGTTGCCAGTGTTCTGAAACAGAGACCGGTTTCAATTGCATGGAATGAAAAGAAAACAGCAATGGGAGAAAAAAGTATTATCACGCTGCTCGACGGAACGAGGATAACTCTTAATGCCGACAGCAAATTAAAATATCCGGTCCGTTATGGCGAGGATACGCGCGAGGTCTCATTAGAAGGTGAAGCGTACTTCGAAGTCAATCAGGACGCCAGCAAACCATTTGTAGTCCATGCGGGAAATGTTTCAACGACTGATCTCGGTACGAAATTCGACGTAAGCGCGTTTCCCCATGAAGAAACGATATCAATCTCCCTGGAAGAGGGAAAAGTAGAAGTGTCCACAGCCATATCCGGGACAAAAAAAGATGATGTTATTTTGACTCCGGCACAACAATGGGTTTTTAACAAAGAGAAAGAAACAAGCACTATAGAATCTTTCGATTCTCAAAAAGCTGTCGGATGGAAAGACAATATCCTTGTCTTTGATAATGAACCGTTTTCAAAAATACTCGTACCTCTGGAAAGGTATTTTGGCGTAAAATTTGAAATAGAGGATCAATCGTTAGCTCATCGAACTATTAAAGCGAACTTTAAGAATGAATCGTTCTGGACGGTTTCGGAAGTACTCAAAAAAGCAACAGGCCTCACGTATAAAACTCTTAAGGAAAATAACGAAATTAAAAAAATAATTTTTTATGAAAAATAAATATAATCGAATACTTCGTTTCATCATGGTTTATTCATTCATTGGATCGGCATTCCAAGTCATTGGTATGAATAGTGTCTTTGCTATTCAGCGTTTAGACGACAAGAAATTCGCGGATGTCCGGATAAAAATAACAAACAACGATGTTTCTCTTGAACAACTATTCCGCATTATTGAACAGCAGACCGATTTCAAATTTTTCTTTATCAAAGAAGATGTGCCTTTGAAGACAAAAGTCAAAGTACTACAAGAAGAAGAATCTCTTGAGCATATTCTTCAAAGTCTCGCAAAAGAGTTCGGCTTGAGTTTCAGCAGAATTAACAACCAGATCGTTGTGAAGAAATCTAAATCTCTTCAGCCTGAAATATTTAATTTTCAGGGAACAGTGCGTGATGCTTCTACGAATGAACCCCTGGCTTTTGCAAATATCGTTGTCGAAGGAACGCAGCTGGGAACAATGACCGACGCCGGCGGAAAATTCACAATCGTTCTACCTGAAGATACCAGCCACCTTCGCTGCAGCTATGTCGGTTACAAAACCGAAATCGTTGATTGTACGGGACAAAAAAATATTCCCATTGCGATTCGTCTGTACTCCATGGATATGCTTCTGCAGGATGTGACCGTGTATGCGAATTATGGTAATGATGAAACAAATCAAAAAGAGGTGAGTGCGCTTTCTCTTGAAAGCGAAACGATCGGAAAAATAACCGGTCTAATGCCGGATGTGCTTCGCAGCGTCCAGATGCTTCCAGGAGTCTCGAATGATAACGAGTTGAGCGCCAAATTTAATGTACATGGTGGCGATGGCAATGAAAATCTTGTATTGATTGACGGCACACAGGTGTACGAACCGTATCATGTTAAGGAAGTTCCCATTATAAGTATTGGAATTTTTGATGTCGACATGATTAAAAAAATGGATTTGATAACCGGCGGATTCACGGCTCGTTATGGAGATAGAATGAGTTCTGTGGTTGATATTGAATACAGGGAAGGAAGCAGGGAACAGGTGAAAGGCCAAGCGAGCCTCAGTATGACGGACATCGACGCACTTCTCGAAGGACCCATCGGAGGTAACGGATCGTTTATTATTGGCGCAAGGCAAAGCTATACGCAATATGTTTTGAAGCTTCTTAAACAGGCGCCGCAAGTACATCCGTCGTACTATGATGTCCAGGGAGTTCTGACATTCCAACCTGCCCTTCAAGATAAGCTGTTGCTGAAGTTCATACATGCCGGCGATTCCTTCAAGTACGATCCAACAACTAGTTCCTCGAGTGCTTTTACAAATCCGTATCATACAAGCGACGGATACACCGGGTCGTTATCGCAATCCTGGCATGATTCCACTGAAGAACATGCTCATTACTACAGCAGCATGTTCGCGATCCAAAATAACTATATCATCTCTTCGTCAGCTCTTTTGAAGTCGGAAGTTTCGTATTATGATGAAATCGAATCGGAACATTCGATGGACTCCGCTCCGTACGGGTACGTGTTTAAAAACAGCCGTCTTAATGTATTCTACGACATTACAACCAACCATTTATACGATAACAACCTTCATATCCAAACGCTGGAATTCAATTCATCGTATGAAATGCAAATAATGCATTCCTATGGTGTCAAGACTGGAGCAAGCTATCAACGCATCTTCTACTTTCAGCAACTGATCGATCAGACGACGTTCTCCGACTCAACAAATAGGCAAAATTATCCAAAAACGACGTATAGCCATGGGAGTGTCAATGCCGTGGACAATGCTCTTGGCAATATTGATGCACAATCATATAAATTAGCAGGATATTTTGAGAATATTTTTCAACTCGGGGAAAAAGCAATTCTCAACGTCGGCGGCAGGTTCGACTACTTTGATATTAATAAGGACTTAACGTGGAGTCCGCGCATGAATATCGCCTACACTTTAAACTCCGAACTTACTTTACGAGGTGCATGGGGATATTTTTTCCAGTCGCCCATATATCAGCAGCTTGCTCATTCAATCGCATCGGATACAAACACACAATCGCAGCAGGCAATCCATTATATTCTTGGCGCAGACTACAATATTTTCTCAGATGAAGGGAAGCATAATATCCTGAAATTGAAAGTAGAATCATATTATAAATCGTATCGAGATCTTATTTCTTCAACTATTTCAAGTAGCGGAAGAATAAATTACTCAAGGAGAAATGATGCAATTGGCAGAGCTTCCGGCCTCGATGCCTATTTGATGTATTCGATATCGGGAATATCCGGATGGATAAGCTATAGTTTTCTGAAGGCAAATCAAAAAATGGAGAAGAACGATACAATCGGTTACTTCCCAAGGAATACTGATCAACGAAATACAATTGCATTCGTTGCCGATTTTGATCTCGGCAAAGCATGGAGCATGAACACCCGCGTAGTTTATGGCAGCGGATATCCTTATACTCCTTCGACTGCCGTCTATAATAAACTATCGCTCGCATGGGAATGGCATTTGGGAAATCCTAACTCAGCTTCCCTGCCGGCATATAAAAGAGTCGATCTTCGTGTTTCAAAGGACTTCGAAGTATTCGGGTTTCCATCATCCGCTTTCCTCGACATCAGCAATCTTTTCAATTTTACCAACATTCTGGCTTACGCATATCAATTCGATAACCAGGGTAATCCAGAAGTTGTAGCGAGAAATTTATGGCCTATCCTGCCAACTCTTGGTATGACGGTCCGGTTTTGATATTAGTCACAGTAAAGATACGACGGAACCTCGAAGTAAACTTGCAGTTGATAGTGAACTCCTTCTTTTGATAATCGTTCAGTTTTTGCGTATTTTGTTACGCAATAATACTAAGTCTTGAAAGAGTTATGACAACGAACGAGAAAAATGATTTTATCCGCGAGATCATCGATGAAGATCTCAAAACCAATAAGTTTGAAGGACGTGTACACACGCGCTTTCCTCCTGAGCCTAACGGCTACCTGCATATCGGTCATGCCAAATCTATTCGCCTGAATTATGGAATTGCCAAAGATTACGTTGGCAAATTCAATCTCCGGTTCGATGACACCAATCCCGAAAAAGAAAATCAGGAATATGTCGACTCAATTATCGAGGATGTGAAATGGCTGGGTGGCGATTTTGAGGACCGCCTGTTCTACGCTTCGGATTATTTTGATCAGATGTACCAATGGGCTGTTGCTCTCATCAAAAAAGAAAAAGCGTATGTCTGCGACCTATCTGCCGATGAAATACGTGCGACACGCGGAACACTGACAGAACCCGGTCAAGAAAGCCCGTACCGAAACAGAAAAGTAGAGGAAAACCTTATTCTCTTTGAGCGAATGCGCAAAGGAGAAATTCCGGATGGAACAAAAACCCTTCGCGCCAAGATTGATATGGCCTCGCCCAACATCAATCTACGTGATCCGATTATGTATAGGATTGTTCATGAGGGACATCACCGGCAGGGAGACAAGTGGTGCGTCTATCCGACGTATGATTGGGCGCATGGTATTGAAGATTCCATTGAAGGAATCACTCATTCCATCTGTACGCTCGAGTTTGAGAATCACCGTCCTCTGTATGATTGGTACATCAACGAATTGGGTATTTATCATCCGCAGCAGATCGAATTTGCAAGGTTAAATATCACCTATACCGTATTAAGCAAGCGAAGATTGCTTCAGCTTGTTCAGGAGAAACATGTCTCGGGGTGGGACGATCCGCGTATGCCGACCATTGTTGGTTTTCGGCGCCGAGGTTATACTGCAGAATCGATAAAAATGTTTTGTGATAAGATTGGCGTCTCTAAAAAAGACAGCATCATCGATGTCGCAATGTTAGAGTGGAGTATCCGAGAGGATTTGAATAAACAAGCTCAGCGCACAATGGCTGTGCTGAACCCCGTCAAAGTTATCATCACCAATTATCCGGAAAATAAAGTAGAAGAACTCCCGGCCGTCAATAATCCCGAAGACGAATCGGCAGGCACTCGAATAGTTCCATTTTGCCGGGAACTGTACATCGAACAGGATGATTTCCGCGAGGTGCCGCCGCCTAAGTATTTCAGATTATCTCCAGGGACGGAAGTGAGATTGAGATATGCGTATATCATCAAATGCGAGAAAGTTGTCAAGGATACACAGGGAAAGATTATTGAAATTCATTGCACATACGACCCCGAGACAAAAAGCGGATTACCGAACGCCAATCGTAAAGTGAAGGCGACCATTCATTGGGTGTCTGCCCCCGATGCCGTTGATGCAGAAGTGCGGTTGTATGACCGTCTATTTATTAAAGAGAATCCCGATGATGTTGAAGAGGGAAAGGATTTCCTTTCCAATCTGAATCCGAAATCCTTACAGGTGCTCACTCAATGCAAAGTGGAACCGATGCTTGGCACCGCGGCGCCGGGAGACCGATTCCAATTTGAAAGAACCGGATATTTCTGTGCCGATATAAAGGATTCCAAACCGGGTGCGCCGGTCTTTAACCGAATTGTCACACTGAAGGATACGTGGGCGAAGATTGTGCAGCAGGGAAAGAAGTAATAGAAAGAGGAGCCCAGCTAAGATGGACTCCATCTAAAGATTTAGATTCGGACGGACTCCACAAAATGGAAATCTATCCAGACAAATACTACCATATTTATAACCGCACTAACAATTCCGAGATTGCCTTCAGATCTTCAGAGAACTATGATTTCTTCCTTTCAAAGTACCGAAAATATCTTGGAGGAATGTTAGATACTCTTGCTTATTGTCTTATGCCGACGCACTTCCATTTCCTGGTTATTATCAGATCTGAAGAAACGGACAGCATTAAGAATGCTGTTGGTATAATGCTGAGTTCTTACACAAAAGCGATCAATAAGCGATATAATCGACATGGAAGCCTTTTTCAATTAAGTCAAAACTTATTGAGCAGGATGATTACTTGTTTACTTTAACTGCCTATATTCACCAGAATCCATTTCGTGCAGGTTTAGTAAAGAAACTGGAAGATTGGGAGTATTCCAGTTATCGGGAGTACTTGGGATTGAATAAAAACAATATAGTTGATACAAAAATATTGCGAGAGTACTATTCATCCATTGAAGAGTTTAAAAAATTCTCAGAAGAAATGCTCTCATCAGTTAAAGAGAAGTATTGGATCAGATAGGTGTACTATGTGGAGCCCATCTTTAAGATGGACTCCACATAATTCATCCGCAGTATCCTGTCGCTCTATTAAACATTTTCGCAGGCTGCCAATGCACTGGATTTCCCAGGATCATCCGGGGAGATGTTCGAAACTCACGAAATCCTTCAGAAGTTAAGAATTCTCTTGCAATGGTATTTGTCTCTGGAACAACTGCGGTGGTCTTGCCGCGATTGAATCGCACTTTCATTAATTCTAATCCGGCATCGGGATGACGTGCAATAATTAATCCTCCGCCAATATCCGGCAGATAAAATCCTTTGATGCTGCCTTCGACGTCGATAGAATTGTCGGCTGCATAAATCCAACCCGTTGATAAAAACCTCTCGATGAATTGAAACCGGTCTTCTCCTGTCACTTCTCGATCTAATTCCCTGATCGATGGAAAATCTTCTAGTTTTATTTCTCTTACAGTTGAAATGTGCCGGGTTGGAACAATCGATTCCCTTTTATAAAATACATACGTCGCCTGTATTTCAAAGCCAAGCCTTTTATAGAGAGGTTCGCCCATTTCGCTTGCAGTTAATAAATGACTGGTGCATCCTTTGCGTCGGCAGTAGTCTATGAGAGTACTTGTAATTTTTTGTCCTATCCCTTGTCTTCTATAATCCGGCAAGACGATGATTGTTCCAAGCCAGCTAACACTGCCATGGATCATACAAATTCCGCAGCCTACAATTTTATTGTCCACTTCTGCTGCCACGGGATAAAAATAAGAATGGCCAAAATGAAAAGAGAACAATCTGGGAATATTCAAATTCCAATCTCGAGGGGAATAATTTTGTAATTGATGTATTTCTGATTCCAATAATTGTCTGACTCTCAGCATAACGCTATCCAATAAAACAATATTTCATATTTCAGCACATCATGGAATTATTGAGGGGGAGGTAATCCCGGCTCTGCATAAATTGTTTTCTCGCGTTCCACCGTCACGGTTCCCGCAGGAACTCCTTTGGGTTTTCGAACGTACTTTCCTTCGCACATCGTTACAGGAACAAGTTTCGATTTCTTCATCTTACTGTAGTATGCCGCGATGGCTGCTGCCTGATCGATTGCCTGTTTACTCACTTCACCCCTGCCTGTTCCGATTTTTAAAACCACATGCGAACCGCCCACACCGCGCGCATGAAACCAGAGATCGTTCTTTGCTGTATGACGCGTTGAAAGGAGATCGTTGTTCTCGCCGCTTTTTCCCGCCCATACTTGAAATCCGCCGGCAACGGTAAATACCCGGAACGGCAGCGGATCTTCTTTTTTCATTTGTCCGGATTTTTCAGTTTTGAAACCGAATTGCAAAAGTGCGATCCGGTTTTCTTCCGCAAAGTGTTTCAAATCGTCGGACGTCGATATCTCTTCCATTCTGTCTAAAAGCAGGGAAATGGTTTTCTGCCGATCCGTCAATTCCACAATACGATGATGTTGTTCTTCCGCCGCATGCCGGGATTTTTCGGCTTTCTCAAAGTACCGCTCGGCATTCTTTGCCGGCGTGAGATGCTGATCAAGCGGAATTTCAACAAGCGCATTGGACCCGGTCACAAAATCTTCCGCCACCGCCGTCGTATCGCCTTTCTTGAGAAGATGTAATTGTGAGATTAAGAGTTTACCGAAGAGTTCATAGTGCTTTGCACGATCAGGTTTCTCTGATTCTTCCGTCATGTTGCGTAGGGTACGCTCGGTGTGTTCACGCTGGCGCTCCAGGATCTGGACAATATCTTCTTTTTCCTGAAGAACGGTTTTTTCATGATGCAGAGAGGCGCGATATATTTGAATTGCCTCCGATACGGAATCATAATTCTGAGAGGTGAAATCATTCAAGTGCTGCAATGGAATGATGGAGAATCTCACAGGAGATGTTCCGTCGAAGTACACGCGCGGTGATGGAGGGCCAAGAAGTTCTTCTTTCATTCTCTGTGCAGTATCCAGCAGCCGTGCAGTTTCATTGTCCAGAACAGGGGTTACAGTTTGCTCGCCGTTCAGGCCTGTGCGCGCCAAGAGTTCTCGTATCAGCACGGGGCCAAATTGCGGAAGCACATGCTTGAGTGAATCTTTCAATGGCTGTCCGGCGTATGTGGAAAGAAAAGTTTCCGGATCTATGGTACCAGAGTTTACCTGAAGAGATTCAATGGTTGTGATCTTAGCTTCCGGTTTCTTCAGGAATGTTTCGGTAATTATTCCGCTCGCATTGACCAGCAAAACATTCGCTTTCGAACCGAACAGTTGTACTACAAGGTCGCAAGGATCCTTCATACGAATATGCAATTGGCGGTCTGCTGGATGCATGAAAACATTTTCAATGACCATACCAATGATATCAGGAAAAAGATCGGCGGAGTTCCTTCGTGCACGGGCAAAAGTCTTCCGTGTATAGATACAATTATTCGCATGTTCGCATCCGGCAATGATAACAGCAGGCGTCTCGTTACATGAGATCACCAATTCTCCTCGGTGTTGGGTAAAGATTTCATTCACCGTTTGTCCGGCAAACTGGTGCGCCAGCTCGGATGCAACGTGAACCAGCGTATAATAATTGGTAATCATTGGCGTTTATCCGTTATCCACAATCCATAGTCAAAGTCCGCAAAAATGAAGGGAATTGCAATCCCGATGTGGATAACTCGTGGATAGCGGGGTGTAAATGATGTGCAAAAGTAAGTCTTGCCGTACCCTCGAAATTTCCGTACATTTGATTGCAATGGTCTAATTAAAGGAGTCTCTCGTGGTAGCAAGTATGACCGGCTTTGGCCGCGCAGAAGTCAATAAAGATGGCATTACCGTCAGCACGGAGGTTCGCAGTGTGAACAGCCGTTATCTCGATCTGACGCTGCGCCTGCCGCGGAACTTTTCCCAGCGTGAAAAAGAAATGAAGGACATTGTTCGCACGTATTTAAACCGGGGCAATTTGAATATCATCGTAAAAGTTGAGCATGATTCAAACGACGTCGTTCCATTAAAAGTGAACAAAGCGGCTGCAAAATCATACTACAAGCTTTTGAATGAAATCCGGAAGTCCGTAAAGCTGCGAGAACAAGTAAAACTTGCACACCTGTTGACGTTTTCTGACGTACTCGAACCTGTGGATGAAGAAGAAACAGATGAGACCGAATGGGAGCTTGTGCAGGAATCAGTTCGTCAGGCGCTTCAGAGTCTCAACGCAATGCGCGTTCAGGAGGGAAGCGAACTGGCAGCCGATCTTGAAAAACGGGTTCGCTGGATGGATGAGACCTTGAATGAAATAGAAAAACTTTCTAAGGAACGAATTCCCGAAGAACGCAAAATTTTACAAGAACGCGTTGCAGAATTAATACAGGATAAATTTGTCATTGATCAAAATCGATTGGAATTGGAAATTGCACTGCTGGTTGATAAATTAGACATTACAGAAGAATGTGTCCGTTACCGAAGCCATAATAAATTTTTTCTGGAAGCACTTAACAAAAATGAAGCCGCGGGCCGAAAGCTCAACTTTGTAGTACAGGAAATGAATCGCGAGGCAAATACCATCGGTTCCAAATCCAGCGATGCAACAATTGCGCATCTGATTGTTAGATTGAAGGAAGAGTTGGAAAAAATTCGGGAACAATTACAGAACATAGAATAGAAGTTGTTCGTTAGTGCATGGTCAATGAGGGTTGCCGTCTCGCCAATCCCTCATCGAAAAATAATTATGGCTTTTGGAAAGTTAATAGTCATCGCGGCGCCAAGCGGCTGCGGCAAGACCACGATCGCAAAAGCGATATTGGCAAAGTATCCGGCAATGTTCTTTTCCGTTTCGGCAACGACACGCCAGATTCGGAACGGAGAAGTAAATGGTAAGGATTATTTATTTCTGACGAAGGCGGAGTTTGAAGAGCGGATTCGCATCGGCGATTTGGTAGAATGGGAAGAAATTTACGGCAATTATTATGGAACATTGAAAAGTGAGATCAGCCGGGCGCTTCACCAAAGTCACATGATGTTGTTTGATGTAGATGTCAAAGGCGCGTTGTCGATTCAAAAGCATTTTCCAAACGACTCGATCCTTATTTTTATCCAGCCGCCAAATTTTGAGATATTGAAAAAACGGCTGGAAAATCGGAACACGGAGAACCCGGAAACACTAAAACGCAGGCTGGAGCGTGTACCGATGGAAATGGAAAAAGGGCGGTACTTTGATTTTCAAGTCGTGAACGACGATTTACAAAAAGCCGTCGATGAAGTGGATGAAATAGTTCAAACGAACATGAAGAATATTATTTAATCACATACATAGTTCATGGAGGTAGCACAGTGTCAGTCAAACCAATTGCGATGCACGAATTTTTAAAACAAACCGGTAATATTTATGAAGCCATCATCGTCGCTTCCAAGCGCGCGAGGCAAATTCACGACGATATGAAAATTGAGCTGACGCAGCAGCTTGAAACTCTGAAAGCGTTGAACGCAACACCGGAACCGGAAGACGATATGGAAGTTGCAACGGTGAATCCGGATCAGCTTAAAATTAGTTTAGCGTTTGAAAAAAGTCCAAAACCGACCGAACTTGCTATCAAGGAAGTGCGGGACAAGAAGGTTCCATACCGCTATAAGGAACATGTTGATTTCTTTGCGAAAGAAACTTCTAAAGATACTCCGACAGAAGAATAACGAGATACACAATGCGCGGCAAGAATGTCTTGGTCGGTGTTACGGGTGGAATTGCAGCTTATAAAATCGGCTATCTCATTCGTGAGCTGATAAAGTCCGGTGCAGCTGTGAAAGTGATGATGACGGAAGCTGGGACGCGTTTTATCGCACCTCTCACGTTCTCTGCACTTTCAAAAAATCCGGTCTTCACCGATCTGTGGTCAAACAGCCAATCATCGGAATCCGGCATTAGCACGCAGCATATTGATCTTGCCAACTGGGCGGACGTTCTCGTTATTGCACCGGCATCTGCGAACACCATCGCTAAACTGACATACGGCATTTCAGATAATCTACTGACCGTTGTCTCTCTTGCAACAGCTCGACCGGTCATTCTTGCGCCGACCATGGATGCAGAGATGTACTTGAATGCCATTACGCAGAAGAATCTGACCACCTTGAAAGAACGCGGTTATTTCGTCATTCCTCCGGCAGAAGGCAAACTCGCCAGCGGCTTGAGCGGACCGGGGCGGTTGCCCGAAATTAAAATTCTTGTTGAGACGATTGAAAAAGTTCTTGCTCATGCAAAACAGGATTTGAAAAAGAACCGGATTCTTGTCACTGCCGGACCTACGATTGAAGCAATAGATCCTGTTCGTTTTGTAGGAAACCGTTCTTCAGGAAAAATGGGATTTGCAATTGCGAATGCCGCTGCGCAACGCGGTGCAGATGTAACGCTCATTGCCGGGCCGGTAGTTCGTGAAACACCGCGTAATGTCAAACGTATCGATGTTGAATCCGCACAAGAAATGTTCACAGCTGTTCTTACACATACAAAAAAAACAGATGCAGTGATTATGGCGGCGGCAGTTGCCGATTTTACGCCGGTTCATCCTGCAAAGCATAAGATAAAAAAACAATCCGGCGGTGAGACACTGGAACTCACGCTGAAGGCAACGCCTGATATTCTTGCAGCGCTTGGTACAAAGAAACGGAAAACAGTCCTGGTCGGTTTTGCACTAGAAACAAAAGACGGGCTTGCCGGTGCCAAAGACAAACTCCGGAATAAAAATCTCGACCTCATTATTCTTAATTCTTTTAGTGAACAGAATCGCGTTTTCGGATCCGATGTGAATACCGTTACGATGATTGACCGTCGCGGCAGGACAGAAAAACTTCCAAAGCTTCCGAAGTTTGATGTCGCGAACAAGATTCTCGATAAAATCAAAACACTCGTATAAGTTATCTCTAAAACATTCACCGTTTTGTAGCTTGGTCATTTCACATGTCTCTCAACGAAGAACTAAAAAATATTCTTACCGATACCGAACGATTCCTGAAACAGCAGCAGGAGTTATACGGCGATACGATATTTGTCTCGAAGAATGAACCTCTTTCTGCTGGCTCAAGACAGTTGCCTGCATCGGCACACACTGCCTCTGCTGTTCCCGAGATTGATCTCTTCGGGCAAGACGCTCAACCTGCAGTAAGTTATCATAAAACCGGAGAACCGATAGTGCCAGCATTTCCCAATGAATCATGGACAAATACAAAGAGTCTTGAAGAATTAAATACCGCAATCAACACCTGCATGAAATGCGGGCTTGGAAAAACAAGAATCAAATTTGTTTTCGGTGTCGGCAACCCGAAGGCAGATGTGGTCGTGGTCGGCGAAGCGCCGGGTGCCGATGAAGATGAAAAGGGCGAGCCGTTCGTCGGGCGGGCCGGACAATTGCTCAACAAGATTCTTGAAGCAGTTCAATTTAAACGGGAAGAAGTTTTCATTTGCAACATACTCAAGTGCCGTCCTCCGAATAACCGCGACCCGCAAACGGAAGAAATCGATTGCTGCGAGCCGTATCTCTGGAAGCAATTGGAAATTATCAAACCGAAAATGATTCTCTGCGTCGGACGCATTGCCGGTCAATCGTTGTTGAAGACGAACTCTTCGTTGACACTTTTGCGAGGCAAAGTGCATGATTACCGCGGCATCCCGCTGATGGTAACGTATCATCCGGCAGCATTGCTCCGCAATCCGAACTGGAAGAGGCCTTGCTGGGAGGATATGCAGCAGTTTCGGAAGCTGTATGATGAGATGAAAAATAACGAGAAATAATTTTCATTGCTTCCCGCCAAAAAGAGGCGGGATTCTGAATTCAACAATTGATTTATCTGCACTTCGCTTGATAAATTAAGTTGAATTCGAAGCTGGGAGGACATGCAAAAGTTTAGAAAATTATATGATGAGATGAAAAATAAAACATAATAAAATCATCAGTTCTCGCCCATAGAGGCGGGATTCTGAATTTAATAAATGATTTATCTGTACTCCGTTTAATAAATCAAGTTGAATTCGAAACTGGGAAGATATGCAGCAGTTTCGTAAACTGTACGATGAGATGAAAAGTAAAAAGATACAAGTTAAAAGGTAAAAGTTAAAAGTTGTACGGTGAATGAGGCAAATGGATAAGAACAAAGAATATATCTCCAATTTGAAAAAAGCATGGCGTGATGAAATGCTGAGCGCCACGAATTACCGCGCGCTTGCCGAACAGGAAAAGAACCCGGAACGAAAGTCCATTTTCATCCGTATGGCGGAAGCAGAAGACCGCCATGCTGAACGCTGGGCAGCACGTTTGAAGGAACTTGGTATTGAGATGGGCTCATTCAGGGAAAACCCGGTAGAGTTGCTGCG
>Ga0182017_10002634_pt1 | contig 13562 bp, 18 predicted proteins | sample 712E3DmetaG_FD_120492 | JGI IMG/M metagenome (GOLD analysis project Ga0182017, IMG submission 120492) | Permafrost microbial communities from Stordalen Mire, Sweden - 712E3D metaG | ecosystem: Environmental > Terrestrial > Soil > Wetlands > Permafrost | place: Sweden: Stordalen | collected... | reverse complement strand
CAATATTTTAGGCAATTTGAGCATAAATTAAAGATAAATTGTGACACCTACCCTTACCAAATAGGAGTATATTATACGGTTGGGCATGGCATAAATACTAAACTTACAAAAAAATAACTCTATGACACAACTAAACCTAACAAACAAACAACAAAAAATACTAACACTTATACCCCGATTTAGATTCTTAGACAGAACCCATATTCAATCATTCTTAAAACATAAAGACAAGCAACGAATCAACAGCTGGTTAAAAAACTTAACAGAAAAAGAATACATACAAAGAATATATGACAATCATATTGTGGGAAAGAACAGAAGAGCTGCTATCTTTTCTTTAAATAACAACGGAGTAAGATTCGTAAAAGCTTTAGGAATATATGACAGATCATTTATTCATAAACTGTATTGGGACAAAGACAGGTCTGATGCTTTCATTGAGCGCTGTCTATTTATTGCCACAATCTGTTGTGAGCTTGAAAAGAAAGAAACCGATATACTGCATTACGAATATGCAACTGAAAGCGATTTCTGCGATCCAACTAACTCCTTTCATTTTTTAAAAGTTTCTAAATTACCAATCGATTTATACTTTAAAAAAGAAACGGTAAGAAAAACAAAGCATTTCCTACTGACATTTTTTGAGCAAACTCTTCCACGCTACAGACTACGAAAAAGGATTAGGGATTATCTAGAATTTTACTATAGTAATGACTGGAAGAATCTTACAAATACTAAATTTCCCACGCTATTATTTGTGTTTCAAACAAAAGAGCGCATGATTTATGCAAAGAGGTATATCAAAACGCTGTTTGATGATGATAGCCCTGATGATTTATCAATCAATCTCGCGGTAGCTAGCGACGTACAAACCGAAGGTGGCGTTACTGGAGAGATTTGGGAAGAGGTTGAATAAAAATCCTACCGCTTCGGTTAGAAAGCGGTAGGATTAAAGCCCTACTCTTGTGGTTCGTGTAGCTTTTTAATTTCTGAAAGCCTGATAGGCTTAAAATACATGTCCCTTTCAATACTTAAATCCATCGGACCCTTAAGGTTTTGCAGTTCGGAAAGACTAAAATATCCTAACTCTGGATAGTCTCCTGCTACGTAACCGAAAAAAGAATCTTTTCCGTCAAATTCTATGCCGTACCATTTCCAGCTTGTCCAAACAGCAAAGAATTTACAAACAACCATCGGATCTTTCTCGTTTTCTTGAGAATAGAGTGCCGGCAATGCTTTTCTTAGTTCTTCTGTTATTAGTTTCATATTTCACCCCCTCTCTTTTTAGAATTTGTTTTTAGGAAGCAAACCTGCTTCCTATACCAGAGACGAAATATGCGGGGTGAAGATTACAAGAGCGAAGCAAAGACTTCGTTTATATACTCTTGTAATCTGAGGGGTGCAACCCTTAGAAACACTAAATGTAAAACTTGAAACTAAATTTATTGTTAAACTATAATGAGTAAATGAATAAACCAATATTATATATTTTAAGCGGTATGTCTTTTGCTGGAAAATCAGTATTAGCGAGAGAAATTGCTAAAACAAAATCTATTCCATATATTGATCCCGATGAGGTTTCTCGAGAAAGAGGACTTGGACTAAATGGTGAATTTATTCCAGAAGAGATTTGGAAAGACATACATAAGGAAGCGGAACAGAGAGCCATAGAAATTTTAAAACAAGGAAAAAGTTTGGTTTATGATACAACTGCATTAATTAAAAAGGATCGTGATTATTTAAGAAATTTAGCTAATGAAAATGGAGCTGAACCATTAGTTATAATTGTAAACATTTCTAGAGAAGACGCTTTTAAGAGATGGCAGGAAAATAATACAACCAATGAAAGATATGCAGTTCATATTAATGATTTTAATATGTGCGCTGATGGTTTTCAATTTCCCAAAGATGACGAGAAATTCATAGTCTATCAAGCTGGTCAAAATATTACTGAATGGCTAAGGAAAATAAATTAAATCTACGAAGCGGAAACCATTGCGCCCTTCAGAAGAAGTAGTACTTGATCAATCGTGAAAGTACCAAAAGAGGGGCAAGACCCCTAAGAAGCTTTCTGATATAATCAACTCATGGAAGAAGAAATAAAAATCCCCCTTGGAGATAATAAGTTTGCTTATGGCACTCTAAGAGGAAACCTTGATCAACCCCTTATAATATTTGCTCACGGATTTACAGGAGATAAGAATCATCACATTTTTTTCAATGGTGCTAGGTTTTTTGAGAAACATGGAATTTCTTCATTTAGATTTAATTTCTATGGCGAGGAAGAAGATTCTAGGCAGTTAAATGATTGTAGCATCTCAAATCATGTCTCCGACTTAGATACAATAGTGTCATATTTTAGAGATAAAGCCAAAAACATTATTGTTGTTGGACATAGTTTTAGCGGAATAATAATACTTTCATCAAAAAAACAGCAGTTTGATAAAGCTATACTTTGGGATCCATCTTCTGATACTAAGAGCTGGTTAGTTAAAGACGCTAAATATATAAAAGAGCTTGGTCTATATTATTTCGATGACTGGGGAGTGTCATATACAATTGGAAAGCAGATGTATCAGGAATGCGTCGATTTTAACCCCGATCACCTATCCTCAAAATTTACAAAACCACTCAAAATAATTGTCGCAGGCAATGGAATACTTAAAGACGGTGGCCGAAAATATTTTGAACAAGCAAATCAGCCTAAAGAATTTGCTGTTATTGAGGGTGCGAGCCACAACTTTAATGAAGATGGGGTGGAAGAAAAGTTATTTCAAGAAACCCTTAATTGGATAAAATAAGTTCTAATATCGTCTATCCCTCGGAGCAAATTAGCCTCAAATAGCGTACATTTTACCTGCCCATACTCTACTCAACCATTATCCTATTGACAATTTGTCAATGATTAAGGATACTATAGACAGAGAAAAATATGACAGAACCAATAGACGCATCAAGGGGAGTTCCTGCTCCAGTAGAACCAACGGGTGAACAACCTCAAATTCCTCAAGAGGATAGATATATATTTAATCCAGCAGAGTTTGACGAAAAAGCCGCAGCTGAGCTAAGAAGACATGAGGAATGGCTTAGGACTGAGGGCTGGAGAGAAGACAGAGCCAGGGAAACTCTTGATAGACAAAGACAAGATTTGGCTGAGAATAGAACTTGGTGTGAGGCTTATTCTGGGAAAGTGAAAAGAGAATGGGGCTGGGGGGAAGTGAATGAAAATGCTGGCTACCCATCTTGGGCTCACATAATTACAGATATTGAAGACCAAGGAGTACCTCTAACAGCTGTGGAGATTGATGCTGCTATAGACTATCCGCTATGGCATGTACCTGTATCTCTCGGAGAAAACAGGCCACTAACTCAAGAGCAACTAGACAGGTTAGCAACTAAAAAGAACATGGTACGAGCAAAAACTTTTGAAAAAGACATTGCAGATGCCCAGTTGCGTATGGGTGTAGAACCTCAAGTGGTACAGCACGCTGTAGGTTTAAATCAAGCTGCTGGCCGAGTTGTATAACTAGCCTCTAACATCCTCTATCCCTCGGAGTTACGTAGCCTCAATTGTGATATAATCCCCTAAATATGCCAGAAGGAGATAATTCACAAAGACAAGAAGTAGCAAGAAATGCAGAATTCGCCGGAATAATGGCAGAGGCGATAAAAAGACATGTTCAATATCCAGATAAATCAGCAACTGAACATGAATATCTGCTAGGATCTCTCGAAATTCCTGTAACTTTTTACTATCAAGGTGCTTCAAGATGTGCAATAAAAATAGACTGGAATGACGATTGGGATGTAACTTATCACGTTGATCCTGAAGGTGTAATTAAAACAGGCTTTATTGACCCAAGAGAAACAACCGGTGACCCTTGCACATTCTGGGAAAATGATCCAGCGGAAATTGAAGACCACAAGCGTTTTGGGCGTAGATTTCTTCCTGCGCCTGCTGCCAATTCAATAGAGAAAAGTTTAATTAGTCAATTAGCACAACATCCAATGCAAGGACAAAAAATCCTGTTGGATATTGCGGAGCATGCAGCGTGGAAAAATTATGAGATATGCCCCCAATTCCTCTCTGAACCAGAGGGAGCAAATTAGCCTCAGAAAGCAGCTTCTGCTATAATCAGTCCAATGACTTATTCAACTCACAAATTAAAACAAGAAGATCTTAGTAGTTTTGTTGATTTATGGAATCAAGATCCTGAAGCTTTAGCAACAAGTAAACGTGTGATGACATTAGATTTAGCACAAGATGGGTTTAAAGAGAATTATTTTGATTACTATTTTGGTCTGTACGAAAATAATAAACTAATTGGCTTTATTCTTATAAAGAATATCGATGATAATATTTGGTTAAAACATATGTTAATTGATAATGGCGAAAGAGGGAAAGGGCTTGGAAAAATGTTTTTATCGGAAGTTCTCAAAATTGTTAACAATAGAATATTAACGGAAGTTGTTGAGGACAATGATAGGGCAAAAAAGTTTTATATAGATAATGGTTTTAGGGAAATTCGTTTTGATCAAGAAAGTAGGGATTATATTTTGGAATATATCCCATCACTGATATAATCAACTTATGAATAAAAAAGTATTAGAAATGTTTGCCAAAAGCACATTTAGCGTCTCTGAACAGAAATACATTTACGCAAAAGTTAAAAGTGTACCTACGTTATCTATTCATTTTTTTGTTTCTCAAGACAAGGATGAAATAACTGTAGTAACTGAAGAGAATAACATTTCCTCCTTAGATTTAATCGAAAAGAATGATAATCTCTGGAGATTAGTATCTCTTAATTTAGAAACGTCTTTTATGGCAGGGACATTAGCGATAATTAATTCTGCTTGTGCAGAAAAAGGATTGAATAACTTAATTATTTCAACTTATTCGAAGGACTACTTAATCATAAAAGATTTACAAGCAAATCAAATAAGAGAAGTTTTGACCACTCTTGGATTTAATGAAAAATCCCTAAAATAGATTCTAATGTCCTCTATTCATCGGAGCTGCATAGTCTCAAAATATTTCTGATATAATCTACCTATGGAAATTGTTGATGTTGTTGATAAAGATTTAAACATCCTATGCCAAATTTCAAAACAAGAAGCCCACGAAAAAGGATTACTGCATAAATGTGTTATTGCTGAGGTTACCAACTCCAAAGGCGAAATGATGCTTATTAAACCATATAGTCATAAGCAAGATGCCGGACAATATGTTTCGCCTGTTGGGGGACATGTATCTGCAGGAGAATCAGACGAAGATGCCTTGAAAAGAGAAGTTATGGAAGAAATTGGAATGAAAGATTTTACATACAAGCTCAAGGGAAAAGGAATTTTTAACAGATTCGTTCTTAATCGTCATGAGAATCACTATTTCCTTCTGTATGAAATATTTACAGACGAAGCTCCTCAGCTAGGAGACGAAGCTGAAACATATAAGTGGTTTACTAAAGAAGAGCTAAAAAAAGAATTAAAGGAAAATACTAAGGATTTTGGTGACGCATATATCTTTATTCTTAACAATTTTTACCCTGAATTATTAAAATAGCAAGTTCTAATGTCCTCTATTCTTCGGAGCTCAATATTTTATCCTCAAAAACCTTGTGATATAATCGAATTTATGAATGAGAGATTTACTCCTCAAGAGCTTTATGATTTTATAGATAGAGCAGGCAAGGCAACCTATGCAGGAGGTGGAAAATATGAAGAGCATCCAGAGCGACCTGGATTTTTTGAATTAGTCTACGATAAAGAATTGCCTTGGTATTACAGGGATAGCTATGCAGGACATTCTAGGTCTGGAGGACAAGAGGTTGTTAGATTGAATGATGAATTAATTTGGTGGTCAGGATATGGTGGAGGCATGGTTGAAGGAAGAGAAGACATGTCCAATCAAACTTTTGATTTTCTTAAGAAGGCTCTATCCCAAGACGATGAAGGATTTAAATCTCTAAGAGGTCCTCATGAATTTGCGGATGGAGATTGGAAATATGCCTATACCCAAGATGGAGATATAACAGATTTTTATGGATATGAAGAGATTTCCTACAAAGGAGAAAAAGTGTTCTGGCACAGAGCGGTTGGCGGAATATTAAAGAAATAACGCCCATCCCACGAAAATAGCCTCAAAAACTAACTGCATAAAAATTATTTTGAATTATACCATTGATGAAATTCTGTACATTTACCGTTTTCATCTAGGATCACTTTATAAATTCCATCTAATTCTGCCTTTTCCCCTGAAGATAATCTCGTAAAAGTTGCGTGCCAATGAGCAATACCAATGTTATTCTCTAAACTTAATATTTCGTAAGTTACTTTTATATCATCCTGATCTAAAACAGTTTGCCACTCTTGTAATAATTTCTCTTTAGTAGTTATCAGGTCATCAAAAGGAGTTTCATACCATAAAAACTTTTCAGCAACCAAATCCAAAACTCCATTAGGATTTTTTGGCTCCCAAACATTTATAAGTTTTTTCAACCAATCTTCAAATTGTTCTTTTGTCATTAAAAATATTATATCAAATTACCCAGCCTTGGCGGCACAGATATTCAAATCTTCGCTAAGTAGTTATTTTTGCAGTTTACAAGAATTTTCTTCTACTTATATTTAAGTAAACATAGATGTAAGGAGCTTGATGTTAATTAAAATAATGGCGTTTATAGATTGTCTAAACTATTAACCCAGTAAGGGGAAATCGAAAGAACTATTATTAAGTCACATTGCAACGTTAGTGTTTGATCCTACTTTATACACAAGAACTCTAGTGAAATTTTGTCCTGATGTGGGTCTTCTTTTTATGGGTTCGGGATTTCTTGGATCCGTCGTTTTCATGTAGTCTAGCGCACTTGCTTCTTTCCCTTCCGGCCAATCTCTGGCTTCGACAATCCCATATTTATCATTTTCTGCCCTATACCCAGTATAACTTCTAACTATATTCGTACCATCGCCCCATCTACCACCAACAGCCGGCATTAATTCTGCTTTTGTCTTATCAATCCCAAGCACATCATATGTTGACTGTATCGCTTCTTCCCTACCAACATAGTCATCCGGTATATCAACGAATACGCCATAAGCTCCGTGTTTCTGGGTGTTTACTTCTGCTACCGCATCTAATAATGCGTCTTTAGCGTCTCTTGATTCTGGGTGTCTAGCAGCGCTAAGAGCTCTTCGTCTCTCTATCAATGTGCGCTCCGCTACAAGTAATTCTCTTGCGGCTTCAGTAACAGCAGGTATTCTTCCTAAAATCTCTTCAGCTTTAGCATCTTGTCCTAGTCTTTTTAATTCACTTGCCGCTCTATGATAGCTACTCTTAACCTCAGACGCTAGTTGCTGCTCTTCGGGATCTAGTTCCTCTGAATGAGCTTCTTGTAGTTCCGCATTCTCTGCTACTTCAGCAGATGGAACGGGCGAATATGCTCCTGCTGTTTCGGGATGTTGTTGCGGTTCAGCTGAAACGGGAGCTGCTTGTGCTTCCGCGGCTACTTGAGATGTTGCTCCGGCTGGCGGTTCTCCTCCGAATGGATTAGTCATAAGCTTATTATGAATGAAATTTTTAGATATTGTCAATAGCTATATCTAAAATAATAAAGGAGCATTAATCCATTTGTAAAATCCATTGCCAATCAATAACCGCAGGCGTATAATTTTGCTAAAGAATAAATTAAATCATATTTATGAGTAAAAATTATTTTTCATTTATAGATGAAAGCGGTAATTCCTCCCAAGAAAGATATTTTGGATTGGGACTTTTGGTGATAGATGATGAAATTGGTGACTTCTATGATTCAATGAAATCTTTCTATGACAAAGCAAAAGATGTTGCTCGTGCTCAGAAAACAGCAAGAATTGCAGACCTGACAAAAAAAGAAGAATACGAGCAGATTGCGGAAATAGCAAAAAGCACAAGAAGCTTTGAATTAAAATTTAAATATATTAATTCAACAAATAATACTATTTACAGTTCCTTGTTGGATAATTATTTTAAGTTTCCGAATGTAAGATTTTGCGCTCTTGTTATTGATAGACAAAAACAAAATACAAAATCTAGCTGGGCACCTGTTATTAACCCGTGGGAAACTTATATCTTGCAAGCATCCATGTTAATCGCAAACAATATTAAAAATATTTCTCCATGCAATCTGTGCATCTTGGCAGATGATTTAACTAGACCTTCTGATATTAAGAAGTCGTTTGAGCGTTCACTGGCGGATGCAATTAAATATAGATTAACAAAAAATAAAATGCCAGATACTGTATTTGGAGTAAGTAGACTTGAATCGCATTCGTCTTTGTTATTACAAGTCGTTGATATTTTACTTGGTGCAGTAATGTATGATTTCAAAAAATCAGCGGGGTTAATTTCAGATAAACTTTCTGAGAAACAAGAGATAGTTGTTGATAACTTAAAACAAAAATTGGGGACTACTAGTTTAGCTCAAAATAAAACTTATCATAAGCCAAGCTATTTTTCTGTGTGGGAATTAAGTAAATAAAAATGCGGGTCATGGACAAGAAACCCACACCCGCATTAGTGATTATATCGTAACCGATTCTAAAATACAAAGTCAAGTGAATAAAGTATTTTGACATAGAAAGTTGTAGTTGAAAATCCTCGTGAAACTATCTCAAATTTACTCTTCGTGTTATAATACACTCGATATGGATAGTCCTGAAAACAAGAAAACGCTTGGAGATAAATTCAGAATTGCCAGAGAGGAACAAAACCTTACGCAGTTACAGGTGGCAAAAAAAGCCGGCATTAGCGTTAATTACTACGCAAGAGTTGAAAGAGGCGATCCAGATGCAAGGTGGAGCGTTATAAATAGTATTGCTAAGGCATTAGGAATAAACGTAAAACTTCCTATTTAAAATAACTGTTAAAGTTCTTTCCCTTTAGTTAATTTTTCTAGTATAATATGCTTCGGAGTAACCAGTGTCTTTTGATAAAAATATATCGTTTTCAGCTTCCTTTTGCCCTTGATACGAAAGCACAATTTTCTGTATCCAAGGCAGGAAGTGTTCAAAAGAAAATGCACTGGCGGTACTCAGTGAGATAACGCTCAAAAAAAGCTATTTTTAGCCTCGGGATTGTGTTCAATTTCGAAGTTTTCAGAAAAATTTTTTTGAAGCTAATTTTCCGCAGACGCGATTGAGAGTTGAACACTTTCAGGGCTGTTAAAATCCAACGCCTCTGAGCATGTCGGTATAGAACCATTCTATCGTTATAGCGGTATCTCGTCCCTGATACTAAATTAGTTAGGCTAATGAGGAATATTTCTTTTATTTGAATTATTCATAGACTGTTGCTCTATGTCCCGCAGTAAGAATGTCTACTACTTTATCTTTTTTATTAACCTTATAAATTATTCTATACACACCTACTCGAAAAGAAAATTTGCCTGTAAGTTCCATGGTTAAGGGCTTACCTAAAAAAGGTTCTTCTTTTATTTCCGCGAATGCCAAAATGATTGCTTTTTGATGAGGATGTGATATTTTTTTAATTTCGCTTTCTGCTCTTGAAGAAATTCGTAATTTATACATGAAGATTTAACTCTTTTTTGAGTTGTTCAAATGTTACAAACCGATCATTTTTTATATCATCTTCTCCTTCTCTAATTGCATACAATAATCCTGAATCAGCCATAATTTCATTCGTTTCTTTCCAAGACTGGTATTCGGCAGCAGAAATAAGAACTGCTGCAGGTAATCCATTTACAGTAATAATATATTCTTCCAGTTTCTTATTTGCATTTTCAACCAAAGTGGTTAAATTTTCTCTTGCTTTCGTGATGGGTAATGTGTGTGTCATAACTAAATATTACAGAATTATGTACAAATTGTCAATAGCTAAAATATGTTGAAATCTAAATTCTAGTTTTAGGATTATAGTTCGTCTCTGCTGCCAGACCTGGATTCGGCCCATAGCCATATTATCCAGGATGTCAAAAATAAGCGCTACAAAATATGACTAGGATATTTAGTTTGTTTTAGTAAGGTCCTCTTTTACAGCAATCCTTTTAGGAAATCTACAATCCGAGTATCATCCATTGGCAAACCAATAACTCTCCGTTCAATATCAGAACAAGTAATAACTTTTTCTGAAGTTTCTTCGATTGCACAGAATAATCTTATCGTTTGATTAATACAATATCGAGAAAATTCTGTTTGAAATTCAAACGGTATTGAAGCCCATTTTTCTGGATTTCCAAAAGGCAAAATGTAGGGAGCACCAATATTGTCTGTTGCATTTACCAATCTACCTGACAAGGGTACGCCTGGATAAAAATCTCGCTCACAAATTTCATCAATTACTTCTGAATATTGCTTTACACAAAGAACTTTTTTACCATCTGAAGATAGTTTATTAACACCTTCACTTATACCAATTCCGGCATAAATCAACGGAACTTCAATTCCCATTCTTTCGAGTAAACCACTTACCCTTTTAAGCAGGTCGCCTGTAAAAATTACATCATCAACAAGTGCAATCTTTATTAAGCCTAGTTTTCTTAATTCTCGGAATTGGCTTAGGAGCGCAGGAGAATCAGCTCGTCTACTCAATCCTCTATCATTTCCTTGATTGTCTACCATACGAGCAATATCTAAACTTGGTTCAGTACGGTAATACACTCTGTCGAGAGAGATTGGAAATACTCCGTTGGTTTTAACCATATTAGTAAGACCATTTGTTAGTTCTGCTTCACCTACTAATTCAAAGCCAGGGAAAATTGTCTTCATATAAGAGGAAAATCCTGTTCTTATTTGACCAAAAAAATCAGAGTTTGGTAAAACAAATCCTTTCTCATCTGCCCATGGTTGAAGCAAAATCCTTATATCCGCTGACACAACGTATGGCTTGGCCTTCACACATTCTTTATTTTCTAAATCAGCATAATGAAAAAATGTTTCTTTCATATATATCACCTCCTTATAGACAGGGAATGATGGTGTTGATGGAGCTTTTAAACTATGAGGAACACAACCAATCCCTTGCTACAAGGATTGGGTATGATGGAGAAGTAATTTAACCATGGCAATCTTTATATTCATATATTAAAAATCAAAGAATAAATTTTATCTGCTATTTTTGTTGGATCAATTAAATCCATTGCGATACAGCATGAAGAATTATCTTTTTCAAATACTGTTCTTCCTCGCTGTACGCCCTTAGTGATTACTTTTACTCCTGATTTATTCCATTTTGCCTCTTCAGGAAAAAGTTCTAAGTATACTGCTAATGGATCATGCAAATTAAAACATTTTTCTCTTTCATGATTATATTTATCAAACCATGCAAGCAAGAGTTCTTTTAACCACTTATTGATTCCGTTGTTTTCAGGAATATTTTTTACTGTATTAATATCCCAAAATACTTTTCTTGTCACATCAAGAGGAACTACTTTAACGTTAATTCCATTACATTCGTTAAAAAACTTGCTTGCCGAGTCAGAATCTCCAAAGATATTAAACTCAGCATATTCCGTTTCATTTCCTTTTTCATTAAATACACCACCCATTATCGTTATTTCCTTAAATATATTTTTCTTAAACAGTCTAAAGGCGTCAGTTAATGGACCAAGTGAAATTACATTCTCATTATTGGGAAAGTTCTTTAATTCTTTAATTGTTGATCCTTTAGTATCTGGATGTATATTCCAAACGCCATCTGGACCATGAAAATAATCAGGCCATGGAAATTCAAAATTTCCGTTAAAAGGTTTTTTTGATCCATTCTTAAAACTCCAAGTTTTAGCAACAAAAGAAATAAACTCTTTTGCATTATTCGCTGTTAATTCTTCCGGTGCATTTCCAAATGTAGGAATCAAACAATTTTTGGTTTTAGGCAACAATTTATACAACAGCACTAAAGCGACTAAATCATCTATTCCAGGATCTGATATTACAGTAAAGTTTTTCATTGTATGTTCTCCATAATATCTACCACACCATTAATTAAATTTTGACTGGAAATATAGCTAGCTTGCTGTTTAACTTCCTGAGTAATTCTTGAACTGTTTACAAAAGCGCACTGTACTCCAGTTGAAGGATCGACCCAATCGCTCATACTATTTCCAATCATCAGAATATTGTATCCAAATGCCTCCAATGTTTGAAGCAGTCCTCCTTTATTAAGTCTATAATTATCCCCGGGATGAATCGCAAAGAAACCATACTCGGGGCTGCAATCGACACTAATACCCTGTTTATTTTGAAAGTTTTCTCCTAAAAGTTTAATTAATTGTGAAGATCCAAAGACTGTAACCGATGCTTCACGGTTTGCTCCAAATCCCCACTGTAAGCCACCCGTATCAATTTTTTTACCACCAAATTCTATAGCTAAACAGTCATCTGTCTGTTTGTGACCTAGTTGATTTGCTAAGTTAGTTATAGCAGTTTTTTCCGACTTAATATCCAACAAAGCATTTACGATAAATGTTTGACCATTATAAAATAAAATGTTTCCATTCTCTGCAATAGTAGGTCCATCAAGACCAAGTTCTTCTGCCAATGCAAGCAACTGCGGAAGAGGAGAATCGGAACATAGTCCCACAGCTAATCCTTTGCTTTTCATTTTTACAACAACTTGTTTTAAGAGATCGGAATCTTTTTCTGTTATTAATCTATCTCCTAACTCTTCAGGAATTAAAGTTCCGTTGAGATCAACAAAAATTATGTTCTTGGGTAAATCAAGAGATTCAATTCTCTCTTGAACTTGTCCTAAGATTTTAGTTTTCTCCCACAGAATATCCTTATTGTTAATTGACCACATTACTACTTGTTCCATAGGTGTGTTTTGATCAAATCCAAACATAGCATTCATATAGTTAACAAAATATTGATCCATATGTTTCAAAAGTATTGGTTTTCCAATTTTTGCCTCTACTCTTTTAAAAAACTCAAGATTTGCAATTAACGCTTTTAAAGCGAATTCGCCTTCAAGTTCTTGAGGCATGCTGGCTCTGGCCGCAGTGCTGACAAAAGGGAAAAGATATGGAACCCTCCCGAATTCTCCACTCGGTAATTTAACTACCAAACCGCTGGCTCCAAGCAGGTAATCCCTTGGGTCTCCTAAATCTACTTTGTCAAATATATTAGTATTATCTCCAGAGCTATATTCGACTGAAGGGTCAATTGTCAATCCCAACTCTGATAATTTACTTGGTTTTCCGACTTGGATTCCCGGAACAATCTTATAAATATTTAAACCTTGATTTTCTAACTTATTTAAAGAAGCAATTATGCTTTCTCCACTATATGTATCATCTTCTATTATAGTTACGGAATCTCCATTGAGTTCGCTTAGTGTTTTTTTAGCTTGGGACGCTAAAGATTCGCTACCGGGTCTTGGAACTTGTCCAAAATCTGCAATTCCACCCAAGTAGTAACCCCTTGAGACCTTTTGCTCATACACACCCGTACTCATTAATGGATCTAAGCTCACAATAGGTTTCCCTTCGGATTTTGTTCTAACATCATTATCAAGAATATCCGGATCATAAAAGTGTAGCTCAAAATTACCCTTAGCTGAGAATCCCCAT
>Ga0182017_10002633_pt1 | contig 13570 bp, 15 predicted proteins | sample 712E3DmetaG_FD_120492 | JGI IMG/M metagenome (GOLD analysis project Ga0182017, IMG submission 120492) | Permafrost microbial communities from Stordalen Mire, Sweden - 712E3D metaG | ecosystem: Environmental > Terrestrial > Soil > Wetlands > Permafrost | place: Sweden: Stordalen | collected... | reverse complement strand
GGTGGCGCCGGCGGGCTGGCTCGAGCCCATGGGGGTCGTCAACGCCGGCGCGGAGGCGAGAGCGCCGCCGCCGTACATCCCGCCGCCATACATCCCACCCCCGTACATGCCGCCGCCGTACATTCCACCCCCATAGCCGCCGCCGTACATCCCGCCGCCGTAGCCGCCGTTCATGCCGTCGCCATAGCCGCCGTTCATCCCGCCGCCATACATCCCGCCGCCATAACCGCCGCCGTAGCCGCCGCCGTAGTCGCCGCCATAACCGCCGCCATAGCCGCCGTTCGATCCGCCCAGGCCGCTGACCGTGTTGCCGTTGGCGCCCAGAGAGCAGTTGCTGCCCATGCCGCCCATGCCGCCGTAGCCGCCGTAGCCGGAACCGACGTAGAGCTCCATGATGGCGGAGGCAAGACTGTCCGCACAGCCGTATTTGACGCGATAGACGTAGTTGCTCACCGCTCCGGCGGTGGTCTTGGGAGCGATGTCCAGCTTCTTGAGCCACGTCTCCACCTGCTCGAAAACGCCGGGGTTGGGGGCGATGGCGACGATGGTGTTGATGCGGTCAATGGGCAGGAACTTGACGGCGCTCTCCTTCTGGCCGAGCGAGACCGCCTTCATGACCGTCTCCATCTCCTTGGCCAGATCGGCCGGGCGGCCGTTGGTGACCTCGAATAGACGCACCCGCTGGCTGGCCAGGGTGTCGTTGTCGAACATCGAGATCAGCTCCATGGTTCGCCTCATGTTGCGGCTGTTGTCGAGGATCAGCAGGAGGTTGGCCGGATCGTAGCTGGTCATGGTGCCGCCCTCGCCCACGAACGGCTGGAGCAGTTTGAAAAGCTCGCCCACGGTGGCGTATTTGAGGAACACCAGGTTCAACATCATCCGCTCGTCGTCGGGGAAAACCGTGGCGCCGACTTCGGGGGATAGCGGCAGGCGGCTGGTATCGGAGACCGGGACTACGCGGTAGATATCGCCGACCTGGACGATGGCGGCGCCATTAATGCGCAGAATGGTCTCCAGAAGCGCGCGCGCGCTCACATTGCGGATCTCGCCGTAGGTGTTGATGATTACCGAACCCTTCACGCGCGGATCGAGGATGTAGTTCATGCGGAGCTGTTTGGCCAGCATGTCGACGATGTCGATCAGCGAGGCTCCCTGCACATTGAGCACCACGCCCCCGCCCGAAGACGAGCCGCCCTGGCCGGGTTGAGGGGTGGGTTTCGGCGCCGGAGCTGCCTGGTCCGCTTTCCGGACGTCGGGCTCCGGTGTGGGTGCCGGGGTGGGTTCCGCCGCCGGCTGCACCCTGGGGCTGAGGGACGGCTGGGCCCAGACCGGAACCGGGGCCGGCGCCGACTGCGGCGGCCGCTGAGCGCACAGGGCAGCGGCCAGTCCCGCCAAAACCAGACCTCGAAGCATTCTCATCGCTACTCCTCCCAGGCGCGGCCTGGGCCGCGAGATGTCTTGGTAGTCCGCCTGCCTCCCGCCGGTCCCGAAGCCGCCAGGCCACTCGGCCGCGGAGCCCCTTCCGGCTCAGGCACGGCGGGCAGAGTCGCGCGGAGCCTGCCGCCCGCGTCCGCAGCGCGTCCCCTCGACGGCTCCCGGCGGCGAGCGGGTCCACCCAGCCCCGCCGGGACCAGGGGGTCTGCCCCAAGAATTGCGTAGAGCGACGTCGCCATACTCAGTTGGCTCGCTCCCAATGGCAGTTGGCGCCGAACGGGGTCGGAACGCTCACCTTTTTCCAGCCGTCCTTCACGGTCCCGGCGGGCGAATTATCGCCGGCCCGGCATGCCATCACGCCATTGCCCAGATCCCCGCCGGGTGCCGCCTCCCCGCTGCCGGCCGGCTGCGCAGGAGTCTGGGCAGTGGACTCCGACCTGGCGGGAGCTTCGATGTGAGCCGCCTCGCCCCGCTTCGACCGCAGCTCCGAGGCGGTCTTCGTCACCGTCTTGCCATTCCACTCCAGCGTGACTACGTCGTCGTCGACCGACACCAGGGTGAACTCGCCCACCTTCTCCCCGAATCGGATCCCGCGGCCGGGAGCGCCGGGTTTGACGCTCATGATCGCCGTCGCGCCTTCGTTCAGGTTCATGAAACCGTAGTAGACCGGGAGGTCCGGCATCGGCTTCTCCTTGGGCGGCTCTACGACCACGGTGGGATTGCGGTCGGGGCTGAACAAGTACTTGAGGGCCACGTCGCTATAGGCCGCCGCGATCACCGGCTTGACCGGCGCCAGGGCGGAATAGGGCGGCGGCGGGAGCTGCTTCAGGGTCTGGCCGAACATGACTTGGGACCGTTTCCGCGCTTCGGTCCACTTGTCCCGTACCTGGGCGGCCAGAATCGCGACGACGACGGCGAGCGCAAGATCGAGAAACAGCAGCTTCTTCCTCACAGCGGGGCGACCCCCTTCTTATCCGGGACGAGCCGGCGCGGCACCACCCCGGAGACCGTCAGATGCACCGAAATGGTCTTCTGCTTGCCGTCCTGCACGGCGATGCGCATCTCGTCGACGGCGATCGTCTCCTGCCGGCCGGCGAGATCGGCCAGGAGGTTCAGCAGTTCCTCGATGTGGCACGCAAACTGGACTCCGACGCGCACCTCGGCGTAGTCGCCCAGTTTGGCGGGCGTCTGGAACTCGACCGCGCCCAGTTCGACGGGCGGCGTCTGGGCGCGGGCGGTGACGCGGACGATATCGAGCAGCAAGGCCTGCGCCTGCGGCGCGGTCTGGGCCTGGATGATGCCCTTCTCGCGCTCGGACAGTTCGCCGGAGACGTCTTGGAGCAACTTCTGCTTGCCGGCTACCGTCGCGGCCTGCTGGCGCAGGCGCGCCAGACGCCTCTCGGCGCTGGGGATGCCGCTCGCCTGGGCGGCCGCGGGCGTGGAGCCGCCGCTCGTCGAGAACCAGTAAACCAGGCCCGCGACAGCGGCAATTCCAAGGCCGGCCAGCGCGCGCCTGTCCCGCTGGGAGAGCTTCACTGCGGCACCCCCTTGCGGGCGGCGCGAATCCTGAAGAGCTGCAGCTTGCCGCTCGGGCTGGGCGGGCCCGCGAACTCCGAGCCCTGGAACAGGGGCGAGCTGTCGAGCAGTTTCAGCAGCGGCTCGGCGTGTTCGGCGCTGCCGGTGATCGAGATCGAGTCGCGGCCCACATCGAGCGAAGCGAGGTAGGCGGGCGGATCGAGCAGCCTGTTCACTTCCGCGATGGCATCCATGCCGGCCTTCGAGCGGCGGCGGAAATCGTCGAGCAGGCGGCTCTTGGCGCGGGCCGCGTCGATGGCACGATCGAGTTCGCCAGACTTGCGCGCCGCGGGCTGAAGCCTGGCGATCCCGGTCTCGAGACCGCGCAGGTATTCCCGGTCCTGGACCGGCGAGATCAAAGCCAGCGCCAGGATCGACGCCAGCGCCGCGGCAGCCAGAACGACCGTAGGTACGTAGATCGCACGGGAATTCGAGCTGCGGTTTACGGCCGGCAGCAGGTTGAGCGGCAGCGCCAGCCGGGGGCAGGCCCCAGCCAACGCCGCCGCATACACCAGCGCGTTGCGGGAGAAATCGAAATCGGGAGGAGCGCCCTGAGGACCCGGCAGCAGCGTGGCGGCATCGATCGGTTCGGTGCCGGGATCGAGGCGCAGTTCGGCGCTCGCCAGCTCGATGGCCCGCTCGCGGGAGAGATCGAACGCCGCGGAGAACAGCGGCCGGGATGGGCTTTCGCCGTATGCTTCGAGCGCGTCGCCGGCCGGGGCGAAGGCCAGAAAACCGTCCGCGAGAGGCTGCGAGAGGAGCCGGGCCGCCGAGTAGAGCGCGGCCGCCGAGAACGTAAACGCAGCCACCTTCACGCCCGCCTCGGAGAACAGGCCGATATAGCGGTCGATGGTGTCTTTGCGGGCGATGGCGACCAGCACGGCGCCGCTGGCTGGGAGCCTGGTCCAGGCGTAGGCCGCCTGGCCCTCCGGGAACGGGTGCAGCGAATCGATCTGGAACTGGATGGCGGAGGCGATATCCCGGTCCGCGACCCCCGGCAGCGTCAGCAGCCTCACCACCACGTCGCGGCGCGGCAGCAGCACCGTGGCGGCCAGGTGGGTCGCCCCGGTCCGTTTCAGGAAATCGGCGTAGACCGCGCCCCAGCCCGCGGCGGTCCGCTCGCGGAAGCCCGAGATCGCCGCCGTCCCCAGCAGGCGGGCTCCATTGGGCCGCACCCGGACCGCGGCCACGCGCAGGCCGTCGTCTTCGATCTCGATGCCGACGCCGGTGCCGACTGCCAGCAGTTTCCGCAGCTCCGAAAGGTTCGAATTCATTCCGCCCACACGTTGCCGTACCAGCGCAGGACGTGGTAAGGCTCGGCAAACTGCGACCGGTCGAGCAGCTTCACCAGCATGGCAACGGACCGGCGGGCGTCGGAAAGCGTGCCGTCCGGAAGCCGGGTTTGCGCCGTGGCCCGAATCGTGAAGGTCGAACTCGTGACCAGACCCAGCCGCGCCGCTCCGGAGGGCCCCGCACCGAGCGCGTTCAACTGCTCCATGCGCAAGATGGGCGCCTGCCGCCGGACTTGAAGGAGGGCCGAGATCGTGTCCGGCGGGACCCCGGCAGCGGCCATCGCCGCCGGCTCCGCGGTGTTGGCGTCGAGCGGGCCCGTGGAGCCGTAAACGGACAGGCAGTCTCTCATCCCGCGGCGCGGCGCCAGGCGGCCCTGCGCATCCCGCTCGTAAGTACCGTAAAACAACTCCGGCGTCATGCCTTTGACCAGCAACAGTTCCTCGATCTCTTCGAAGGACGCATGGCGGGGCCGGAAAGACGAAGGCCCGGCGAGAGAAAACTCGGGCGAAGCGTCCGGCTGGCCGAGCGCCGGAGTGCGCCAATCGACAATCCCCAGCGCCACCTGGCGGGCCCGCTCGGGACCCGCTCCGAGCGCCACGGCAAGCTGGTAAAGTTCCTCGGGCGGCGCGTAATTGACGTTCAGCTTGGACAGCTCCGGAATCACCTCGGCAACGGCCTGGCCGGAAGGAAACTGGAAGTGGAGGTAAGGGGCGCCGTCATAGTAGCGCGAACTCCCGTCGGGATTCCGGTAGGCCCGCCCCCACAGAACGTAGAGCAACGCCCGGTCGACGGCGCCCGTGGCCAGGTAGTAGGCCTTGAGGCCGTCGGCGGCCGTGGTGACGCGCCCGGTCTCGGACCGCACCGTGCTCGCCAGGGCGAAGGCGATGGCCGAAAGGGCGGCCACCAGCCACAGCACGGCGATCAGCGCGCTGCCGCGCACGCTCCGGCCCGGCCTGGTTTCATTCGCCATCGGCATAAGTCACACCCGGCTGCCTGTCCACGCGCATCGGCACGGTGACTGTCGAGAGCGGAATGCGCCCCGGATCGTCATCGAGCGAGGCCATCTCGATCCGCACCGCCGACGGCCATCGCCCCTGCGGCCATTCCGTAAGCCAGTGTTCGCCGATGGGTGGGGGCTGGAAATCGCGGTACACCAGCCGGCAGTAGGCCAGTTTGTCGGCCAGCACGAACGAGCCGGATCCGATTTGAATGGGGCGGAAGCGCGGCATTTGGGCTCCCGACTCCGGATCGAGCGCGCTGCCGAGACAGGACGCGCCGGCCTGCTGGGGGCTGTAGACGCGCTCGTTGACCACCAGGCGCACGCCGCGGCCCTGGTCGCCGGGGATCACCTGGAACTCCAGGATGCGCGGCATCCCGCGCGAGGCTTCCTGGAGAGAGTAGGCGGAGACGAAGCGCATCGAGTTCGGAGTGCCCTCGAAGAACATGATTTTCTCTGGCGGCCGCGCCGCATCGGACACGCAATCCGCCGAGATCGGGATCAAGCCCTCGATCTGGCTGCGCACGATGCGCTCGACGCTCACGACGCGGCGGTTCGCCATCAGCTTCGCGTCGGCTTTGTCCAGGGCGTTCAGACCGACCCGCAGGCTCATGAGCATCCCCACCGAGAGCAGGCTCAGCAGGGAGATGGAGACCAGGAGCTCCATCAGCGTGACGCCGCGCTCGAGAGGCGTGGGGCAGGCCGTTTGGCCTGCCCAGGCAGGCGGAACCGCCTGCCTCACGTGACAGCAACGCGAGGCGCTCATGGCTGCGCCTCGGAGAGCGGAAGCCTTCCCCGGCGGTAGGCGTCGAGGACGAGGGTCCGGCGGTGGCCTTCCGCACCCCACCAGACCTGCAACTCGAGCCGCTCGAGAATGTCGCTGCCGGGAGGCGCGCCCGGCGGAACCTCGAAGGGTGTGAGGCGGGCGCTCCAGCCGGCGTCGGTGTCGCCGGCGAGCGCGTGGTCGAAAACGCCCTGGACAACCGCCAGCTTCGGAAGCTGCGTATCGAGCAGCAGTTCGTCCATCTTCTCGCGCGCCAGCAGGGCCGCGCGGTCGTACTCGGTGAGGCGGGCCGCATTGTGCAGGGAGGCCGAAAGGCTGGCCAGCAGAGCGGTGACGGCGATCCCCATGATCGCGCTGGCGACCAGCATTTCAAGCAGAGTGAAGCCGCGCCGCCTCATGATGGATTCTCGACCCGCTCGATCCGGGGCACGCCCGTGATGGGATCCACCCGCACGATCCGGCGCGCGTTGCGCTGGTTGACGATCTCGATCCCCGCTTGCGGAACCGCGCCTCCGGGAAGAAGCAGAAACTGGCGCGGCGCGTCCTCGGCCATCTCGGTTTCCGGCAGGATCTTCACGATGGAGACGCCCTGGGGCAGCTCGTATGTCTTCTCGAAACCAGACCCGGCCGAGCGCATGACCAGGGCGTTTCGCGCCTTGACGACGGTGATCTCGACCACCTGCTGGCGCCGCTCCACCCGGTTCAAAGCGTCGTTGAAGAAGCTGACCAGCCCGCCGGCGGCCTGGTTGAGCCGCAGGGTGTCGACGCCCGCGGAGACGGCGGGGAAGGTGACGGCGGCGATCAGCGCGATCAGCGCGACGACGATCATCATCTCGATGAGGGTCACGCCGGCGCGTGGGGTCCACCGCGTCACTGCGACTTCCAGCTCACGATGTCGGCGTTGATGCCGTCGCCCCCGGGCTGGCCGTCAGCGCCATACGAGATGATTTCCGGCTCATCGCCCTGCTCGCTGGGGTAGTGGTAGATGTAGGGGTTGCCCCACGGATCGTTGGGCAGTTCGCGCTCCAGGTAAGGCCCCTGCCAGTTGTTCACGCCCGCCGGCGCCGCGCGCAGAACGGCCAGCCCCTGCTCGGTGGTCGGGAACTGGCCGGTATCCATTTTGTAAGTGTTCAGCGCGGCCATCAGCGAATTGATCTGCGCGCGCGCGGCCGTCACGCGGGCCTTGTCGGCCTGTTTCCACATCCTCAGCCCGACCAATCCCGCGAACAGCGCGATGATGGTGACGACGACGAGCATCTCGATCAGCGTGACGCCCGTCTGGTTGGCTCTTCTGCGCTTCCTCATGTTTACACCGCCACTTCGTTAATGCTTGTGATCGCCAGCAACATGCTCAAGATCAGCGCGCCGATGAACACGCCCAGGACGAGAATGATCATCGGCTCGAACAGCGACGTAAAGCGCCGGATGGCGGCGCGGGTATCGGCTTCGTAAATGTCCGCCATGCGTGCGAACATCTGGTCCAGGCGCCCGGTCTCCTCGCCCACGCTCAGCAGGTGGCTGGCCAGGGGCGGAAACTCGCCCGTCCGCCTGAGCGGTCCGGCGATGCCCTCCCCGCGCTTCACGCCTTGCGCGACCGAATCCAGCGACGCGGCGATTCTCCTGTTGTTCAGGATGGCGCCGGCGATACCGAGCGATTGTACCAAGGGAACGCTGTTGGTCACCAGCGTCTCCATGGCGCGGGCGAAGCGGGAGGTCTCGGCTTTGCGTAGGGCGTCCCCGAGCAGGGGCACACGCAGCCGGAAGGAGTCCCACCAAAGGCGTCCCGCGGAGGTGCGCACGAAGGAAGAGAACCCGACCGCCGCCGCGGCCGCCGCCAGCAGGCCGATCCAGCCGTAAGCCTTCACAAAGGCGCTGGTTTCGATCAGGATCTGGGTGGGCAGCGGTATCTTCATGCGCGAGTCCTGGAACATCTGGGCAAATCGCGGCACCACGAAGTTGAGCAGGATCAGGATGGACGTGAGCCCTACCAGCATGAGAAGCCCGGGATAGATCATGGAAGAGATAATGTAGCCGCGCAGGTCGTCGCGGGTGCGCTCGAACTCCGAGAGGCGCAGAAAGACCGGCCCCAGCGCGCCGCTGGCCTCGCCGGCCCGGATGATGTTGACGTACAGCTTCGAAAAGTAGTCGGGGTGCGCCGCGAGGCTGTCGGCGAGCGTTCGTCCCCCCTTGAGGATGCGCAGCGCGTCCTCCACCACCAGGCCGAAGCTGGCGTGTTCGGTCAACTCGCTGGTGATCGAAAGAGCGCGGTCAAGCGGCACGCCGGCGTTCAACAACGTAGAAAGTTCCTGCGTGAAGAACAGAACGTCGCGCCGCTTGCCGCGGGTGAAGGTTGGCAGCTTCAGTCGGAAACTCTTTTTCGGCTGGAGTCCCACGTAGACCGGGACCAGGCCCTGCTTGCTCAGCTCGCGGGCCACGGCCTTCTCGGTCTCCCCATGCAGCACGCCGGAACGGACCTTGCCGTCGGGCGCCACCGCCTGGAAGTGGTAACTCTCAGCCATCAGAACTCCTGGGTCACGCGCATTACCTCGTCGGCCGAAGTGACGCCTTGCGCGACTTTCATCCAGCCGTCCTCTCGCAGCGAGCGCATGCCATGACGCCGCGCGGCGGCGGTCAAAGTGGCGGCGTCGGACTTGGCGAGGATCATGCCGCGGAGGTCGTCGTTGAGCTCCATGAGCTCGAAAATGCCGACCCGGCCGGTGTAGCCGGAACCGAAACACTGGTCGCAGCCGGCGCCGCGGAAGGAAGGCACCTGGGTGCCGTCGTGAGCGATCCGCGTCCCGGCGGGCGCCTTGCAATGCGGGCAGATGAGGCGCACCAGGCGCTGCGCCAGAACGGCCACGACGGTCGAGCTGATGAGGTACTCCTCCACCCCCATGTCCACCAGCCGGGCGATGGCGCTGGGCGCGTCGTTGGTATGCAGCGTGGAATAGACGAAATGGCCGGTGAGCGCGGCGCGGATGGCGACGTCGGCGGTCTCGCGGTCGCGGATCTCGCCCACCATGATCACGTCCGGGTCCTGGCGCACGATGTGGCGCAGGCCGGAGGCGAACGTCAGCCCGATCTGCGGGTTGACGTGGATCTGGTTGATCCCGTCCATCTGGTACTCGACGGGGTCCTCGATGGTGATGATCTTCTTGTCGGGCTGATTGATGCGCTTGAGCGCCGAGTAGAGCGTGGTGGATTTGCCGCTGCCGGTGGGGCCGGTCACCAGCAGGATGCCGTGCGGGAGCGAGGTATAGTGCTCCATGCGGCTCAGCATGTACTCGTCGAAGCCGAGCCGGTAGAGATCGTAGAAGTCGCCGGCCGAGCGGTCGAGCAGGCGCATGACGACGCTCTCGCCGTAGAGCGTAGGCAGCGTCGAGACGCGCAGATCCACCTCCCGGCCCATCACCTTGATCTTGATGCGCCCGTCCTGCGGCAGCCGGCGCTCGGCGATATTGAGCTTGGCCATCAGCTTTACGCGCGAGATGATGGCGGCCTTCAGCTCCCGCGCCGGAGGCTCCTGGTTGTAGAGCACGCCATCCACGCGGTAGCGGACGCGGAACTCCTTCTCGAAAGGCTCGATGTGGATATCGCTGGCGCGCTTCTCGGCGGCCTGGGCGATCATGGTGTTGACCAGCCGGATGACGGGGGCCTCGCTGGCCATGTCGCGGAGCTGTTCGAGGTCCTCTTCGGCGGTGCCGGCGCGGGCCTGCTCGTCGGTCGCCTCCTGTTCCCGCTCGCCGTAGAACCTGTCGATGGCGTCGAGGATCTCGCTCTCGGTGGCCAGAACGGCTTCCACCTTGAGGCCGGTGAAGCCGCGCACGGCCGAGACGGTCTCGAAATCGAGCGGGTCGGCCATGGCGATGGTCAGCGTGGAATCGGCCGAGGCGTAAGGCAGGAAGCGGCACTGGCGCATGAAGCGCGGGGCCAGGCCCTCGGTCTCCGGAATGGCCGGCGGCGGCGCTTCGAGGGTTACCAGCGGAATGGCGAGTTGCTCGGAAAGCGCGGCGAGCACGTCGCGGGCGGCGACGAAGCCGAGATCGATCAGCACCTTGCCGATCTTCTCCCCACGCTCCTTCTGAATCTCGAGGGCGCGATCGAGGTCCTCGGACCCGATCAACTGCCGCGCCACGAGCATCTCGCCAAGGCGCACGGTTAAAGCTCCCAGGCCTGAATCGCGGCGTCGAGCTGCTGGGTGTCGATGCGGCCGGCCTTGAAGTCGGCGAGTGCCTGCCGGGGGGCCTCGATGACGACCTGGCCGGGCAGACCGGTGCGATCCTCGAACGACCCGTAGAAGAGCGTCATCGCATAAACGATGCGTTCCTGCCCCGGCACCTGGTCGAGCGACGCACCCGCGTTGATCAGCGCCTGGCGCATCCAGACGCGCATCGACGCCAGGCGCCGCTGCTTCTTCTCGCGCAGTTGGATGAGCGCGTTGCCGGCGGGCGTCGGGCTGAACGGATTGATGTAAGTGACCACCAGGTTGACCTCGGTGGTGAACACTACGCCGTAACCCGGCAGGCAGACGCTCCGCGTGAATCCCAGCAGGTCGTACGGTTCGTTGATATCCATAGCGCGAATGGCGCTATCCATGTTCTTTTCGACGCCAGCCAGCGCCTCGCGGGTAACGCGGGGCCTGTCGGCGGCGGCGAGTGCGGACACAAGCGCAAAAGCAAGCAGAACGGACTTCATGGGCGGCCTCCATAATCGGCGCTCGCCACCAGCAGCCCGTTGTACCTCTTCTGCAGCAGCGTGAGCGTCTCTTCGTATGCCACGCGATCCGCGCGGCGTTGGAATTCCATATCCTTGCGGGCGGCTTCGACCAGCTCCGCGGTCCGCTGGGCCTGTCGCGCTTCGCTTTGAGCGATCACCGCCCGGACGGCGGCATCCGCGCGCCGGGCGGCCTCCTCACCGATGCGCGCCTCGATCGTGCGCGCCTCGATGGCGGCGGGGGCGGCGGCCGGACGGGGAGCCACCACCACGGGCCTCACGAGTGCGTGGACCAGAATCGCGGCTGCCAGCAACGCCGCCGAGGCGAACCCCAGCCGGGGCGCCGAATTCCACCAGGTCTGCCACCAGCGCAGCCCGGCAACCTTGTCTGGAGCGAAGGCGATGCGGCGGGGCGGTTCCTCCTCCGGCAGCGAGTGAAGCGCGGCCTCGGTCAGCCGGAGCCGGTCCAGTTCTTCGGAGCAGACCCGGCAACTCTCCACGTGGGTGCGGACCCGGGCGCATTCCGCCTCGCCGAGTTCGCCGAAATAATAGTCTTTGAGATCGAAAGGCGAGCAACTCATTGGACACCCCGCGACGGCATTGGAGCCAGAGCCTCTTTGAGCAGGTCGAGCGCGGTGTACAGCCTCGACTTGACCGTAGACACCGGACAATCCAGCGCCTCGGCCATCTCCTCGAACTTGAACCCCTCGTAGACCTTCAGAATCACGGCCTCCCGCTGCTCGGCGGAGAGGCGGCTGAGCGCCCCCTCGACGGCCACGGAAAGCTCCGCCGGGTACATCCGGAACCGCGCTGGCGCGGGAGCGGATTCGGCGGGCAGCTCGTCTTCAGGGCGGCGCTTCCTGAAAAGCGAATACGCCTCGTTGTGAGCGATGCGAAACAGCCACGGGCCGAATCGCTCCGGATCGTCGAGCTTGGCGAGATTCCTATATGCCTTCAAGAACGTTTCCTGGCTCAAGTCAAGAGCGTCTTCCCGGTCGCGGACGAGGCGCAGCAGATAGTTGAACACGCGCTTTTCCCACCGCGAGACGAGGAGGTTGAATGCCTCGACGTCTTTGCGGCGGGCGCGCGCGATCAGGTCGCGGCCCTCGACCTCGCGGAAGATCAACTCTTCGGCTCCTTCTTGATGACGTTCACGGGACGAAAAAAGTCTGCGGCGCCCGGCGGCCCTCGGGGCGGCCGGGCGCAAGTCAATAGTGTAACCGGGTTGGGCGGGGCGGGAGAGGTCGAGGGTTACCCCCTCAACTTCGTGTCTCACTCCAGGGGTTCACTTCACTTCGTCTGCTCGTCCGCCGCCCCCGTGGTCGCCGCGAAGCCCTCCCGGATCTGGCGCACGCGGGCGCGCAGCCGCTCGGCTTCGGCGTTCCGGTTCAGCACCGTCAGGAGCTCGGCGTAGCGCTCCAGCACCATGCCCACCTGGACGCTGTCCGGCTGGATGCTCTTCTCCGCGATCGCCAGCGCGCGGCGGTAGACCTGCTCCGCCTGGGCGTACTTCTTCTCTCCCACGTAGACCGAAGCCAGCCGGTCGTAGTTCGAGAGCAGGGTCTTCTCCCGGATCAGCAGCGAGCGCTCGTAGAGCGGCTCGGCCTGGGCGAACTTCTCCTCGGCGGCGAGAACGCCGGCCAGGTTGTCGAGCGCGGCCGCCACGGTCGGGTGCTCCGTGCCGACCGCCTTTTCCCAGATCATGAGCGAGCGCCCGTAGAGCGGCTCGGCTTCGGCGTACTTCCGCTGGGCGTAGTAGACCCAGGCCAGGTTGTCCAGACTCGGCACCAGCTCGCTGTGGTCCGGCCCGAGCGCCTGGTCGCGGATCGCCAGGGCGCGCCGGAACAGCGGCTCGGCGGCGGAGAACTTCCCCTGGTCGCGGTACATCCCGGCGAGGCCGTCGAGCGTGGCGGCAACGCTCAGGTGCTCCATGCCCTGGGAGCGCTCGCGGACTCCCAGCGCGCGGATGTACCAGGCTTCGGCCTGATCGAACTTGGCCTGGACGGCGTAAAGCGCGGCCAGGCTCTCGAGCTCCGCCGCAACCTCGGGATGTTCCGGGCCGAGCGCCTTCTCGCGGAGATCGAGCGCTCGCTGGTAAGCGGATTCGGCCTCCTCCCACTGCCGGTTTGCCGTGTAGAGCGTGCCCAAGCCGTTCAGGACCGTGACCAGGCGCGGATCGGCCGGCCCCCAGTTGGCCTCCTGTATGCTCAGCAGGCGGTGGTAGTAAGGCTCGGCCGGCGCCAGCTTGCCTTCGGTCCGGTAGACGGTAATGAGCTGGTCGAGCGTGGCGGCCAGGCGCGGGTCCTTCGGCTCGAAGCCCTCCGCTTCATGGAGCGCGGCCTGGAATTGCCTCTCGGCTTCGCCGTAGCGGCCTTGCTCGTAGGCTGCCTTTCCGGCGTCCATCGCCTTGTCCCAGGGCGAAAGCCCGGTTTCGGCCCACACGGACAGCGCGGCAATCAAAGTGCAAATGAGCGTCGCCCGCATAGCTTCGCGCAGAGTCCCTCCCTGCGAGTATACATGTGCGCTGTGGGGCCTGATGGACCGGGGGTCGGGCGGCTTGGCAGGCGAAACCGCCTGCCCCACGCTGGACTTCGTGGCCGGCGGCTTGGCAGGCGAAACCGCCTGCCCCACGCTGGACTTCGTGGCCGGCGTGCGGGGTACGATGGAAATGGCCCATGGCTGACCGCAAACCCGCCCTCTCGCGCGAACTTGGCCTTCGCGATCTGGTCCTGTTCAACATCGCCGCCGTGGTGGGAATCCGCTGGCTGGCGGCT